>WNFQ01000413.1_pt1 | contig 28952 bp, 22 predicted proteins | sample 5400171 | NCBI WGS metagenome assembly WNFQ01 (sample SAMN13153356, study PRJNA577476) | soil metagenome | isolation source: 20 cm soil under Madrone tree | place: USA:California | collected 2016-06-14
ATGAAACGAGCGTTTGAGATCGCGCGGATCTGATCGATGAGCAGGTCCGTGTCGTGCTTCAAATCAGCCGTCTTCTGAATGCGCACTCGCAACGGGAAGTGATCGCCAGGGGGCAGCGCGTCCACTTGACTGGTGCCTGGAACGACAATGGTCGTCGGATGGCCGGCATTGTTGAGCGCGTCGGTTTGGATGACGAGTGCCGGCCGTTCTTTCTTGCCAGGCTCCTGCCGGTGCGTCTGAGGCTCAAAGTCGACGGCCCAGACCTCACCCCGCCGAACGGCTTTGGTCATTCAAGGCCGTCCGAAGTGCTTCCCTCCATCGATCGCGCGGCGGAAGCGCTGTGAGTGGCGAGCCGGCGCGAGAGCTCGGCAATGCGCTCCTCCATTAACCGCTGCTCGAACTCCTCCATTGCTCGACGCGCGTACGCGGACTTGCTCACGCCCAAGCGCTTGGCAGTGGCCTCGATGCTGGCGGCCAAGGTCTTGGGGATACGAAGAGAAAAGGAGGTGAGATCGTCCATATGAGCTACCCAGTGGGCGGTGTAGGACAAATTATATTACAAAAAATGCCGCTGTCAAGTAGTACAGGACTGCGAGGGGTGGAAACTCACGCGGCACCGGGATCAGGTGGAAGGCGGCCGGGCTGGGAAAAAATCCTCATTTCGTGAAATTGCGCCGTGGCGCGGTCTCCGGAGCGCGAGCACGCACTCATGAAATATTGATGTCGCCATCCAAACAACCGGCGATACTCGAATGAGATACATGGTTCCTTCCCGTTATTCCACACGTGGCCCTCATGGTTGAGCAGTGCTACAAGCAGCTTTCGGTTGGTTGCGTTGTCATCGACGATCAGTATCTTTGCCATAATTCGCGCTCAGATTCTGAGCCGTTGCTCTTTTCCGTCCCTTTGGCCGACAGAAGTAAGCTGAAGCAGAAAGTGGCACCGCGGTCGACAGCAGCCTCGGCCCAGATGCGTCCGCCATGACGGCCGATGATGCGATGTGCGTTCGCCAAACCGACGCCGGTCCCCTCAAATTCATCGGCACGGTGGAGGCGGTGAAACAAGCCGAATAGTTGGCTCGCATACCTCAGTATCCGTTTGCCTGACTAGTTGGCTGGGCCGAATCGGCTAATGTCCATCGCGGGCCAGCAGTTCAATACGCTGGAACGGCGCACGTCCACCCTCTTCGCCATTGAAAAATTCTGGTAAAAGCAGCATCTTGCGAAGAATATCCCACGTTCGATGCGAGATCCCATGAAAGCACGGCCGGCATCCCCACCGACACCGCGATTGACCTCGCTTTCGCACGGCGGCGGCTGTGGTTGCAAGATTTCACCCGGGGTTCTGTCCGAGCTTTTGCAGGGCGCATTGCCGGGCGCGCACTATCCCGATTTGCTGGTGGGCGCGGACACATCCGACGATGCCGCCGTGTATCGCCTGAAGGCCATCGTGGCGACCACCGACTTCTTCATGCCCATCGTCGATGATCCCTTCGATTTCGGCCGTATCGCCGCGACCAACGCCCTCTCCGACATCTACGCGATGGGCGCGCGGCCTCTGCTGGCGCTGGCAATCGTCGGCATGCCGATCAATACGCTGTCCCGGGAATCCATTCGCGACATCCTGCGCGGCGGCGAGGCGGTATGCGCGCAGGCCGGCATCCCCATCGCGGGCGGGCACAGCATTGATTCCGTGGAACCCATTTATGGATTGGCTGTCACCGGTGTAGTGGACCCACGGAAGGTCAAACGCAATAGCCGCGCCCAGGAAGGCGACCTATTGATCCTCGGCAAGCCGCTCGGTGTCGGCATACTGTCCGCGGCTTTCAAGAAGGATCTGTTGGATGACACGGCCTACCGCGTCTTGATCGACGTGACCACGCAACTCAATGTACCGGGCCTGGAACTCGGAAATCTGTCAGGCGTGCACGCCATGACGGACGTGACCGGGTTTGGATTGCTGGGTCATCTGCTCGAGATGTGCCGTGGCAGCGGTCTCGGCGCGCGGATCGTGGCGGACCGGGTGCCGTTGCTGCCCGGGGTCTGGGCGCTCGCGGAATCCGGAATTGCGACCGGTGCATCCGCCCGAAATTGGCTGTCCTATGGCAAGGACGTTCGGTCGCGCGAGCCCGCGAGCGCGCCGCTGCAGGCAATACTGACCGATCCGCAGACTTCGGGCGGGCTGCTGGTTGCCTGCGACCCGAAGGAGTGGCCGAACGTGCAATCGATCTTCGCTCGTCTTGGATTTGCGCGGGCGTCGGTGATCGGCCGCATGACCGCTGCAAGCGAGGGAGTAAACATCGAGTAAACGCCTCTTGTCCGTCATCCCCACCGCAGGCGAAGTGCCCATCGTTCGGGGCATCGAGTCATGCTTCTGTTGTCAAAGCCTCGCCACTGGACGATGATTTGTTGCATGGCGGCGAAGCAGAACAACGGAATGGATCCATGACCAACCCAGGCATCGATTGGAACAGGGTATTTGAATTCGCGTGGCGAATACTCATATTCGTCGTGGCCATCGGCATCATCATCGTCGTGTCGACCAATTGGAACCGCTGGGAGGGCGGGGAGGGGTGGCAGACAACGAACGATGCGTATCTGCAAGCGGATCTCACTCCTATATCCGCGAAGGTGGCCGGCTACGTGCGCGAGCTTCCCATCCAGGATTTCGAACACGTCCACAAGGGGCAGGTGCTCGCGCAATTGGTTGACGATGACTACCGTGCCGCCGCGGCGCAGGCCGAGGCCGGCGTCGCGACCGCGCTGGCGCAGGCCCAGGCGCTCAAGGCCCAACATGCGCTGCAGCTCGCCAATGTCGAGGCGGCGCGCGCCGTGGTAGCGTCCGCGACCGCGTCCGTCGAACAGAACGATCGCGACCTTGCCAGGCAGCGCCGACTGCTCGAGACCGGGTCCTCTTCCACCGAGGTGAGCGAAAGGCTGACGACCACCCATGCGCAGCTCGAGGCGCAGCGGATGCAATACCGCGCCCAGGCGCTTGCCGCCGGGCGTCAGCTCGCGGTCATTGACGCGCAAACCGCACAGAGCGAGGCGGCAATCGCGGCACAGCGCGCGGCGCTCGATGCGGCGAGGCTCAATGTTGGGTACACCACCATCACGGCGCCCCAAGACGGGGTGATCGGACAGCGCCAGGTCAAGCCCGGGCAATTGGTGGGCGTAGGCAGCCAGATCACGGCCCTTACACCTTTGCCGAATGTCTGGGTCATCGCCAACTACAAGGAAACGCAGCTCACGCACATGGCCGTCGGACAAAAGGCGGAAATCAGCGTCGACACCTTCCCCGGACATACGCTGCGCGGACATGTGCTGGCGTTCGCGCCGGCGTCGGGGGCCGTGTTCGCGCTGCTGCCGCCCGACAACGCCACAGGGAACTTCACCAAGATCGTGCAGCGCATCGCGGTGAAAATTGTCATTGACGACTCCGATGGCCTGGTCGATCGGCTGGTGCCGGGCATGTCGGTGGACGCCAAGGTCAACGCCAGAGACGGCGGGCGCCAATGAACGCGCCTGCGCCTCTGCGCGGCTCAGTCTTGACGGCGCCGACGCTGCCGACCCCACCGACCTCCATACCGTGGCTCGGGCTCATCGCCGTGCTCATGGGCACGTTCATATCGACCCTGAACGGGCGATTGTCCACGTTCGGTCTCGCCGACATACGCGGCGCGGTGGGCGCAGGATTCGACGAGGGGGCGTGGATCACCACTGCGCAAACCGCGGCCCAGATGCTCGTCACGATCCCGGCCGTTTGGATGGGTGCCACCTACGGGCCGCGGCGGGTATTGATCGGTGCGTCCATCGCATTGGCACTCATTTCCCTGCTGACCCCTTATTCGCCCAACCTGCCCACGTTATTGACGATGCAGTTCTTGGGCGGTCTCGCCACGGGATTCTTCATACCGCTCACCTTGAGCTTCATATTGCTCAACGTGCCGCCCAAGTACTGGGCCTTCGGCATCGCCGTCTATGCACTGAATCTCGAGCTGTCCTTGAATATTTCGGCCTCCCTCGAAGGCTGGTACGTCGAGCATCATTCGTGGCGATGGATCTTCTGGCAGAACGTGCCGCTCGCGCTGATCATGTCGCTGTGTCTGCATCGCGGCATGGCCGTCAAACCGATCACCACACGGCCGCCGAACGATGTATATGGCCTCTTGGCGGGCGGCTTGGGGCTCGCGCTGATCTATGCGGCCCTCGATCAGGGCAATCGGCTCGATTGGTTGAACTCGGGATTGGTGTGCGGGTTGCTGTCGGCCGGTGTCTTGTTGCTCGTCGCGATTCTGATCCATTCGTGGCGTTCTCCCCATCCGCTCCTCAATCTGAAAGTCGTTTTGGGCCCGCCGCTGCCGATCATGTTTATCTTGGTTTCATTTTTGCGTTTGACGATCACATCGACCGCGTTCTTGATTCCACTGTATTTGGGTTCGGTGCGCGGTTTTCGCGCGCTGGAAACGGGCGACACGCTCATCTGGGTGGCGATACCGCAGCTCATTTTCTGTCCGCTCGCGGCATTGATGCTGCGCCGATCGGATGCGAGGCTCGTGGCCGCCATCGGATTCACTTTCATCAGTGTTGCCTGCCTCATGGTGGCCTACAATCTGACCCCGCTCTGGGGGTCCTACCAGTTTCTTCCCTCATCTTTTCTGCAGGCGCTTGGGCAAAGCTTCGCCCTGTCCGGCGTCATATTCTTCGGCGTTCTTCACTTGAAACCCCAGGACGCCCTGACCTTCGGCGTGATTCTGCAGACGGCGCGCCTCCTGGGCGGGGAGATTGGGACGGCGTTCGTCACGACGCTCGCTCGAGTGCGTGAACAGGTGGCGTCGAACTTGATTGGACAGCATCTGCAGATAGGCGACCCTCAGGTCATCGAGCGGGCGCGGGCGTATGGTGCCTTGACCACGCGAGTCATCGATCCGGTCGGATCCGTGGCGCGCGGTGAGCTGGCGTTGGGAAACGTCGTGCGAGTGGCTGCCAACACGCAGGCGGTCATCGATTGCTTCGTCGTCCTCGGCACGATGACCGCGGTGGCCTTGCTCATCGTGGTCATTCGAAGTGCAGCCCCCGAGGGCCCGGCATCGCCGATACCGCTGTTTCGCACGCGTGGATCGAGTCCTCCATGATTCGATCCCGCCGAACCGCTGCCTTGGGTGCTGTCATGACCGCATCGCTCGCCGCCTGCCGGGTGGGACCGAGCTACCACACGCCGGCGCTGCCGACGGGTACGGAAGGGCCCTTGGTGTCGCTGAACGCGGCGGTCGAGACCCCGACGCCGCCTCCCGACGCGTGGTGGCGTCTCTACGACGACTCGCGACTCGACGCGCTGGTAAAGGAAGCGCTGCAGGCGAACCGCACACTCGCCGCGGCCGACGCGAACTTCGCGTCGGCTCGGGCGGTGGTGTCGGCCGTGCATGCCGGGCGCTATCCCTCGACCACGGCGGGCGCAGGCGGACTGTATGGGCGTGACGCCGCGACGGATGAGATTCTCGAGCTGACCGGACGCCCGCCGCAGACCCTTTGGCTGTTCGAAGACATCTTTCAAGCCGCGTACGAGGTTGACCTGTTCGGCCGGGTTCATCGCGCAATCGAAGCGGCGACTGCCAATGCGGACGCAGTCGCGGCGATTCGCGACGGCGTGCGCGTGGTGGTGGCCGGCGAAACCGCCCGCGCCTACGCAGCGATCTGTTCGCTGGGCGAAGAGCTCGCTGTTGCGAACCATTCGCTCGCCGTGGTATCCCATGAAGCCGATATCACCGTGAAGCGCCGTGAGGCGGGATCTGGTTCTGACTACGATGTTGCCCGGGCGCAGGCGCTGGTGGCCCAGGTTCGATCAACTATTCCGGAGCTTGAAGGCCAGCGGCGCGCGGCGCTGTTCGAGTTGACCGCGGTTCTCGGCCGCACGCCGGCGCAGGCGCCGAATGAGCTGACAAGCTGCAGCACGCCGCCGCACCTGGCCGCCCTCATTCCGGTGGGTGATGGGGCGGAACTCATCAAGCGCCGTCCGGATGTGCGCCAGGCGGAGCGACGCCTGGCAGCCGCGACGGCCGGAATTGGCGTGGCGACGGCCGATTTATACCCCACCATCCGCCTCGTCGGCCTTTACGGCGGTGCTGCAGCTCAGCTCTCGCAGCTCAACACCAATGAGGGCCGGACCTGGGGCGTTGGCCCATCGATCAGCTGGACATTTCCCAATATGGCGGCGCCGCGTGCACGGGTGCGTCAAGCCAAGGCCGAACAAGCCGCTGCCCTGGCATCGTTCGATGCCGTGGTGCTCACGGCGCTCAAAGAGACCGAGCAAGCGCTCGCACTGTACAGCTCGGCGCTCGACAACCGACAAGCACTCGGTGATGCCCAAGACAAGGTGCACGCAGCCTTCGGAATCGCTCGGGATCAATTCCGCGCCGGGGCGCTCAGCAATCTCGACTTGCTCACCACGGAACAATCCTTGGTCGCAGTCGACGCCGCGCTCGCCTCATCCGATGCCGCGTTGGTTCAAGACCAAATCGCGATGTTCAAGGCGCTGGGGGGCGGCTGGCGAAGTGAAGGACTTCCTGGCTTGCGCTGAAGGATGGATGGGCACAAACTTCCCGGGAGATCGGGCAACGATCTCACAAAAGCCAACAAGGATTCATGTGGAGGATACGGCGATGGCTGAAAGCGTCTACAAAGTGATCGAACTCGTCGGGACCAGCACGGAGTCGTGGGAGAAAGCTGCCGCTGCGGCCATCAGCCGCGCCGGAAAGACACTGCGCGACCTGAGAGTCGCCGAGGTCTCCGATCTGGATTTGCAGCTCAACGACGGTAAGGTGGAAATGTACCGCGCCAAGGTCAAGGTGTCTTTCAAGTACCAAGACGAGTAGCGAGGGCGCCCGGCGTGCCTTGCCCGGCACGTGGGTAAGTTATTTGTGGCGCAGGACACGGGCGGCTTTCTGGGTGATCAACGCCTTCGAGCGATCCTCTGAGGTGCTCGCGGTCCGTCGCGCGTCAGCTAGTGTCCACGCATCGAGCACTGCTACCGTGCTGCCATGCAATACGACGAACAGTTTCCGCAGCTCACAGGCGCGGACGTCGGCACAGTCCGTACACCGACGGTATTGCGTCACGCTGACGCAGGGAAGCAAAGCCAGCGGTCCGTCCATCAGCCGGACCACGGTGCCGAAAGAGATCTCCTCGGCGCTTCGCGCGAGCTGATACCCACCATTACGCCCGCGCTGACCGCGAACCAAGCCGTCGCGCTTCAACTCGCCAAGAATGGCCTCGAGGAACTTCGCTGGAACGGTGCGCCGCGCAGAGATCACCGCTGAGGATAGTGTGGCGCCTGCGGGAAGCGCCGCAAGCTCGAGCAAGGCTTTCAGCGCGTAACGGGTTTTTTGCGAGAGCATCCGGAAGAGTCCTTTTCAGCTGTCTTATGCCATTTCAGCATTTGATAGGTTCAATTGAGTATTTGCGAGGCATGTATCAATTCATACAATCCCTAGTGAATTACTTGGTATTTAGAATACGCCTATGACGGCAAAGGGAAAACCGATGAATTGCACAAACAGAGACCCCCTGACGGGACGCAACCGCCGCGCGCGCGGGCTCAGCCTTTCCTACAGGGGCTCGAGGGCATTGAGGCGCGGGTGGTCCGGACTGATGTTGTTCGCCGCATTCACCGCTTCGGTCCCCGCGTTCGCACAGCAGAAGACCGGACCTGGCATCGCCGGCGAAGACAGGCTGACCTGGCATGGCATTACGCTGTACGGCGTCGTCGATATCGGTCTCCAATATGACACGCATGGCGCGCCATTCAGCGACTATCGTCCGGCCGCCAGCGGGAACATCGTGCGGCAAAACAGCCGCCAGTCGGTGACCGGTCTCACGCCCAGCAACATGGGTCAGTCCAGAGTCGGCCTGCAGGGCATCGAGCCCCTGAACGATGAGTGGTCGGCCGTATTCCAGGTGGAGAGCTTTTTCAATCCCCAGTCCGGCCAAATCGCCGATTCCCTGAAGTCTTTGGCGCTGAACAATGGCCGAACTCCGGCCACTCAGACCGTGGGCGTCGATGGTAGCTCGGCGGGTCAAGCCTTCCAGACCGCCTGGGTCGGGCTGAAATCGGCGCGATTCGGCACCCTCACGTTTGGCCGTCAGGTGGCGCTGATGTTGGAAGGTACCATCAAGTACGACCCCAATTACAACGCTTCGGCGTTCGGCCTGCTCGGTGCGTCAAACACATATTCCGGCGCCGGCAGCCAGCAAGATAACCGGCTCGATTCGACCGCCAAATACCTGGTGAACTTTGGCCATCTGGCGCATCTCGCCGCCCTGTACAAGTTCAACGGGTCCAATGGGTCGGCCAATACGGCCTATCAGGCGGATGTAGGCGTTGAATACGCGGGCGCATCGGTCGACGCCTATTATTCGAAGGTCAACAGCGCCGTCTCGGCGACCTCCTTGACCGCCGCTCAAGTGGCGAAGCTTCCGGGGCTGGGCTATTCGGTGTCGAATTCCCTGGCGGCGACCATCTCGGACAATACGGCCTATGCCCTCATGGCGTCGTATAAGGTCGACCCATTGAAATTCTTTGCCGGCTACGAGCACGTCAAGTATGCCAACCCGAATACTCCGCTGAGCGCCGGGTTCAACGACATCGGTGGTTACGTGCTGGCTTTCGTGACCAACAATGCCTATGGCGACAATAAGACCGTGCAGGTGTATTGGACCGGCGCCCGCTACACCGTCATTCCCCACCTCGACCTGACCGTGGCCTATTACGGCTATCGTCAGAACGCCTACGGCACCGGCAACCAAGCCGGCTGCACGACCCGGGCAAGCAGCACTTGCAGCGGCAGCTTCGACGCATTTTCCCTCGACGCTGACTACTATCTCAGCAAGCACTTCGACGCTTATGTGGGCGCCATGTACAGCGGCGTGCACGATGGTGTCGCCAGCGGCTACACCTATTCGACCAACATCAATCCCACCGTCGGCATCCGCTACAAGTTCTAACGTACACACACCGCGATGGAGCACGGCAAGGCAGCTCGTTGTAGGGCAGACCCCTACGACGCGGGCGCGACGTCGATTTGACGCAGACTTTATTCGATCGGCGCCAAACGCGTCTCAAAACCGGCAACCCGACCACAATCGGCGGGACGATGCATTTAAGCTACGGAAATCCGCAGGGCGATCGAGCAGGGGATTTATGATTCAGGACATCAGCGCCGGTCAGAGTCGAGGGCTTGCCATGGAAGATCTCATCCGCGTCATTTACGTCAGTTCTGCGGCGACCGATATTTCGGAACACGACACGGTCAAATTTCTCAATGAGGCGCGCAAGGCCAATCGACAGAATGACGTTTCGGGAATGATGCTTTACATCGGCGGCTGCTTCTTGCAGTCGCTGGAAGGCGAGGCGACCAGGGTCGATAGCGTCTGCCGCATGATATTCCGGGACAAGCGGGAAATGCGGATGGTTCTCCGCGAGCCGATCGCAGAACGAGAATTCCCCGAATGGACCATGGGTTTTGAGGCAGTCGCGCCGCTCGAGGCCGCGAGGCTGCTTGGCGAACCAGTGCTGTTCGACTCTGCTTCTCGCGTCGCCCGCATAGAGCCCAACAGCGCAAAAACACTGTTGTCCATCATCGGCCGCCGCCGGTGGCAGTCGGATCGCAGCGGGATGTTTCGTGCCATCCGCCGCACGACCAACCCGCCGGCAACTTAGAGACGAGCAGCGGTCGGAGCATTGGGGCGAGCCCAAGGCATGCAAGACCGCTATCATGCCGGTCACATGCGCCCCGCTACGAGACACCTGGACCGGCAATCGCTGCTCGAAATCTGTCATTCCAAGTCGATCGAGCTACTGAAGCGGAATCTGACGCCTGCCGGTATTCTGGCTGCTTCTCCGAGTCCGCGGGCCGGTAAACGCGGCTACACCGCAATATTCGGTCGGGACGCTGCCGTTTGTGCAATCGGGATGTCGCTGTCCGGCGATAAATCGCTGGAGGACGCGGCCGCCGCGGGCCTGCACACCTTGGCGGAACACCAGGCGCCGAACGGACAGATTGCGAAGTTCGTGGACTTGCAAAGACGGGAGGCGGATTTCTGGTATCTGGGGTGTATCGATTCGACGCTGTGGTGGCTGATTGCGCTGGCTCTTCTCGATCGGCGCGGCTCTCCCGGCGGGTTGCGGCGGCAATATACGAAGCGCATCAAGCTTGCGATTCAGTGGCTGCTCGCGCAGGAGCATCAGCGTTTCTTCCTGCTGCAGCAAAACGAGGCCAGCGACTGGGCGGACATCATGCCGCGCTCGGGATTCGTTCTCTATACGAACACGTTGTGGTATTTCGTGAAACGGCTTTACGGCATCGCGCACGCGGAGGAGACGCACGAGAGCTTCAACGGACTCTTCCATCCGTTTTCGGCGGGTATCGTCGAGTATCGGCGGGCCCGGCTGCTCAATGACTATGTGTTGCAGCGAGGGCGAAATCGCGACCTGTACCTGAGCTTCGTCAACTTCTCGTTTTTCGGCGAGGAGGGGGATGTATTCGGCAACGTATTGGCCGTTCTATTGGGGCTCGCCGACGCGCCCGCGAGCAAGCGCACCCTGGATGCGCTCATGAAGGCGCAGGTGAATGATCCTTACCCAGTGCGGGCGGTCACGCGTCCCATCAAACAAAGCAGTTCACTCTGGCGGCCCTACATGGCGCGTCATCGGCAGAATTTTGTCTGGCAGTACCACAACGGAGGTGTCTGGCCGATGGTGGGCGGATTTTGGATCGCGGCTCTCGCAGCGGCGGGCCGTGTCGAGCAGGCCAAACTGGAGCTGGCAAAACTGGCGCGTGTCTGCGCGCTTCGACATTGGGCGTTCACCGAATGGCTTCACGGGAAAACGCTCGCGCCAAGAGGAATGCCGGGGCAATCGTGGAACGCCGCGGCATTCCTGATGGCGGAACACATGGTTTCGACGGACCGGACTCTCTTCGCCTGGGGGAACACGCGGGCAGCCTCCCGGCCGCGGCGCGTCATGAAGCCGAATGGAGCAGCGCCCGTACGGTGAAATCGGTCTCCTACGTCCTGAATATATCGGCCATGCTGATGATCGCCTCAGCCACTTCGAATATCCGCTTGTTCTGAGTCATCGCCGTTTGCCTCAATAACGTATAGGCATCTTTCTCGGATAGCCGGCGGCTGTGCATCAATATTCCTTTGGCGCGTTCTATCGTCTTGCGTTCGGTCAGCGCAATGCGGGCTGATTCGAGCTGAGAATTGATGTCGTCGATTCGACGTGACTGGGCCTCTACCACGTCGCGGATCGAACGCATGGGTTTCGGCAGTCCATTGTCCATGCCATATAACTCTACGCCGCCGGTCATCCCTGAGCTGTTGACCGCCGGATCCACGTCGGTTACCAGCATCACGAGTGGCTTGGTGGGTTTCAGCAGATCGCGGTCGAGCGCATCGGAGCGTTTCGCCACAGCCTTGGCCTCGGCCAGCTTGGCGGCACACAGCCGCCCGAGATCGGCGCCGGCGGAATCTTCGATACCTCTCATCCTGTCGATTCGTCTCGTGGTGGTTTCGTACCACGCGTCCGCGGTTATCGCACCGGACTCACCGCCCGGGTCCTGCTCGAGAGCGGTTGCGCGCATCCGTTTGAACTCCGCCGTTTCCGGATGGTTGCACAACTCGAGGAAGAGGGCGGCGTGACGGGGATCGGCGAATTCGGCAAAGATCTTGAACGCCCGCTCTTGTGCGGCCTCCAGATGCTGCAGATGCCGCCGATCGGCGACCTCAAAGCGGCCGCGCGACAGCGCCGCGCCGGCGGTTGCCCGCTCTTGACCGGCATATTCCTTGCCCTGGGCGAAGGTCACGAGCGCGACGAGCGCGCGGCACGTTTCCGGATCGGCTGCGGCATCCGCCGCCTCGAAACCCACCGCCAAGAGCTGGGCAATGACTTCGGTAAATGCTTTGACGGCATCTTGCGGAGCCAACACCAGTGCCGACACCTGCTCACGCGTACGCGGCAGCGAATCGAGCGCGTCAAAGGCGAACGCCACACGTGTGTAGAATCGTGCACTGCAACTCATCGGACCTAGCTTCTCATCCACATGCTCCAGGTGGTCTCGCACCCGTTCTTCCAAGCTACGGCTGTCGGTGACCCGGGCGACCAGCTGATCCGCAAAATGGCCCCCGTTGGAACCCAGGTAAATCGATGAGGCACCGCGCTCCTTCTGGAGTGCATGGATCAGCTCGCTGATTCCTTTGACCAAGCCGGTCAAGACGGACAGTTGCTCGAGCTCGCGCGCACGGCACATCTGGGCGGAGCGCAAAAAGCGGGCCGCCGGGCTGTCGGGTTGGGTTGCGTCGATCGGGGTATTGCGTCGCTTCATGACGGTGCCATTGGTTGACTCTGCCACCAATGTGAGAGCCGCATCAAGCCTTCCATTCGGCGTTCGGACTGCGCCGATCGCAACTCCTTTCATCGCACCAACTGCGTGCGTGAGTTCCCTGCCCGCGCCCTTTTTTGATTCGTGTGCCGCGTACAGGCGAAGGATCACCGGCTCGCACCAGCACCTAACAAGTTGATCCACATGGTGTGGCGGGTGCGCGCATGCAATGGCACACATGTTGCACCATGTTCTCGTGCAAGCGGCGCGAGCCGTTCGCACGGGGCAGGTTCTGTGAATCTGCAATAGGCAATGCCGCCAACCCGTACGCATCTTTGGAGGTGCGTACCGTTGGCGGTTTTTTTTTGGCTCATGGAAACACGAAAGGCGCACACAAACGCCATCAGGGGTGGAGACGATGAAGCATGTTATCGCATCGCTGCGAAGCGGAAATTGGAAGGCATTGCTGGCGTGTTTTTTGTATTTCGATACCGGATTCACCGCCTGGGTGATGTTCGGGCCGCTGGCGCCGTACATCTCCAAGCAGTTGTTGCTATCGCCTACTCAGGCAGGGTTCTTGGTCGCGGTACCCGTGCTCAGCGCCTCGATCGTGCGGGTGACACTCGGCAACCTGTTTCAGTCCGTGAACGGCCGGCAGCTCGCGCTGCTCGGCATTGCGATCTCGGCGATTCCCTCGTTGATCTTGCTGCTCCCGATCACGCCGACCTATTCGATGCTGCTCATGCTCGGTTCGCTGCTCGGAGTCGGCGGCGCAAGCTTTGCCGTTGCGCTGCCGATGGCGGGCAGCAGTTATCCCCCGAGAGTGCAAGGTTTGGTCTTGGGGCTCGCAGCCGCCGGCAATATAGGCGCGATGGTGGACGGCTTCGTGTTTCCGACCCTCGCACAGCATTACGGGTGGCAGCGCTCGACGGCTGCCGTGCTGCCGCTGCTTGCGCTCACCGCGGCGGCGGTAATCCTGTGGGCCGAGGATCGCAGCGCCAAAAGCGGCAGCGGCGCGCGTGCGTTCGCCGGCTTTGCGGTGTCGTTGCTGAGCGTGATGGCCCTGGTGTTGCTGGTGAACGACGGATTGTTCGGACACGGGAAGACGGGGCAGCTGCTGCTCCCGGTTCTCGGTGCCGCGGTCGCACTTGCCGTGCTGCCGCGCAAATATTGGGTCGTGCTCGGCGAACGCGACACCTGGGTGGTCATGCTCGTGTACAGCATCACGTTCGGCGGGTTTGTCGGCATGTCCTCCTACGTGAGCCTGCTCCTCACGACTCAATACGAATTATCGAAGGTCGACGCGGGAATGATCATGGCGGGCCTGTCCTTCACGGGCGCCATGGTGCGACCCGTGGGAGGATTTCTCGCCGATCGCCTTTCGGGGGTCAAGGTATTACTGGTGCTGCTGCTGGCGATCGCGCTGTGCAATATCGGCTTCGCCATGTTGATGCCTCCGTTGGCCGGCGCAGTAGCGTTGCTGGCCACGCTCTATCTATGTTTCGGTCTGGGTAACGGCGCCACGTTCCAACTGGTGCCGCACCGCTGGAAGGGAAGGACGGGATTGATGACGGGCATCATCGGTGCGGCCGGCGGTATCGGCGGGTTCTATCTTCCGGTCGTCATGGGCATCGCCAAGGAGAGCACCGGCAGCTACCAGATGGGGTTCACCACATTCGGCATCCTGGCGGCAGCGGCCTTTGCCCTGGTCGTCGTTCTGCATCGACAGTGGCTCGCGTGGTCGGCGCCCGAAACGACAGGTTTGCTTCTTGACGCGGCGGCGGCGTCCACCGACTAGCGACGGTTGAGGAGCATCGATGAAGCTGGTTGTAATTGGCAATGGCATGGTCGGGCAGCGGCTGCTGGAGCAGCTGCAGGCAAGCTCACCCAAGCTCGAGATCACGGTGCTGTGCGAGGAATCGCGTCCGGCCTACGATCGCGTGCACCTGAGTTCCTACTTCTCCGGCAAGAGCGCGCAGGAGCTATCCTTGGTCGAGTCCGATTTCTTCGACCGATCAGGCATCAGTCTCAAGTTGTCCGAACGGGCGGTCGCCATCGACCGGGAGCGGCGTGTGGTGGGCACAGCCGGTGGCCTGCACCTGGAATACGATCGGGTGGTGCTGGCGACGGGCTCGTATCCCTTCGTACCCCCGATAGCCGGGAGCAATCGTCCCGGTTGCTTCGTCTACCGCACCATCGATGACTTGGATGCCATTCGTCACGCCGGTGCGAACGCCAAGAAAGGTGTGGTCATCGGCGGCGGGCTGCTGGGCCTCGAAGCGGCAAAGGCACTCAAGGACCTTGGACTCGAGACACATGTGGTCGAGTTCGCGCCGCGGCTCATGGCAGTGCAGATCGACGATGCCGGCGGCGGCATGTTGCGCGGACGCATTCGAGATTTGGGAGTGGGTGTCCACACCGAAAAGCAGACCACTGCAATCGTCGACGGCAGCGAGCATGCCCATCGTCTGCAATTTGCCGACGGCAGCGATCTCGAGACGGACCTGATCGTGTTCTCCGCCGGCATTCGTCCGCGCGACGAATTGGCGCGCGCCGCGGGCCTGAAAGTTGGCGATCGCGGCGGCGTCGTGATCGACGACGCCTGCCGCACGTCCGATCCGGACATTTTCGCGATCGGAGAGTGCGCGCTCTGGAACGGGAATATCTATGGTCTGGTGGCGCCCGGATACCAGATGGCGAGCATCGTCGCCTCGCAGTTGCAAGGCAACTCGGAGGTCCGATTTGCCGGCGCCGATATGAGCACCAAGCTCAAGCTCATGGGAGTCGACGTGGCTTCGATCGGCGATGCTCATGCCGCGCAGAGCGGCGCCAGGGCCTGCGTATTCATCGATGAGCGCCGCCAGATCTACAAGAAACTCGTGGTCAACCAGGACGGAACCCGGTTGCTGGGCGCCATCCTGATCGGCGGCGCCGAAGAGTACGGCACATGGCTGCAAATGGTGCAAAATGAATTGCCGCTGCCCGCAAATCCGGAGGAGCTGATGTTTCCGCCGGTTGGCGAGTCCGGCGGCCGTCAGACGCTTGGGCTGGCCGCATTGCCCGATGCAGCGCAGATTTGCTCTTGCAACAGTGTCAGCAAGGGCGATCTGTGCGCAGCCATCGCGGGCGGTGCGAGGACGCTCGGAGCACTCAAGCAGTGCACCAAGGCGGCGAGTTCCTGCGGCGGGTGCGCGGCGCTGGTGACACAGGTCTTGAAAACCGAACTGACCCGCCTCGGCGTCGCCGTCAACAACCACGTTTGCGAGCATTTTGCATTCTCCCGAAAAGAGCTCTTTCATCTGGTCCGCGTCGGCGGCCTGCGTACGTTTGAGGAGATGCTCACCAAGCACGGGAAAGGCCTCGGCTGCGATGTCTGCAAGCCGACGGTTGCATCGATTCTCGCGTCGTGCTGGAACGATTTCGTGCTGGCCCGCGACAAGGCGCCCCTGCAGGATTCGAACGACCACTTCCTCGCCAATATCCAAAAGGACGGCACATACTCGGTCGTACCCCGGGTTGCGGCCGGCGAGATCACGCCTCAGCAGCTCATCGTCATCGGACAGATTGCACAGAAGTATCGGCTCTATACCAAGATCACCGGCGGCCAGCGCATCGACATGTTGGGTGCGCAAGTCCATCAGCTACCCCTGATCTGGCGGGAGTTGGTCGATGCAGGGTTCGAATCGGGCCACGCCTACGGCAAGTCGGTGCGCACGGTCAAGAGTTGCGTGGGATCGACCTGGTGCCGCTACGGCGTACAGGACAGCGTGGGCCTGGCGCTCGACATAGAGAATCGGTACAAGGGTTTGCGCTCACCGCACAAACTCAAGTTTGCGGTCTCCGGTTGCACGCGCGAATGCGCAGAGGCGCAAAGCAAGGATGTGGGCGTCATCGCGACGGAAAAGGGCTGGAATCTCTACGTGTGCGGCAACGGCGGCATGAAGCCGCGCCATGCGGAGCTCCTGGCATCCGACCTGGATAAGGCAACGCTCATCCGTTACATCGACCGTTTCCTGATGTTTTACATTCGCACCGCCGAGCGCCTTCAACGGACCTCCGTCTGGCGCGACTCGCTCGACGGAGGGCTGGACTACCTCAAACAAGTGGTGTGCGAGGATCGGCTCGGCATCGGCGCCGAACTCGAGGCGGACATGCAGCGTGTGATCGACACGTATGAATGCGAGTGGAAGAAGACCATCGGCGACCCGAAGGCGTTGCGGCGCTTCCGCCACTACATCAACAGTGATCGTCCCGACAGTCGTGTCGTGTTCGTCGATGAGCGCGGTCAGCGCCGGCCGGCGCGGCCGGCGGAGCGCGCGCCGATCGAGGAGGCCGTATGAACGCCGTCGCGTTGCCCGTTGCAGCATGCTGGCACCCTGTCTGCGCACTGGATGACATCCTCCCGGAGAGCGGCGCGGCGGCGCTGGTGGAAGGCCAGGAGGTTGCCGTGTTCCGGGTGCGCGACGCGGTGTTCGCGATCGGCAACTACGATCCCGCCAGCGGCGCCAACGTGCTGGCGCGCGGCATCGTCGGTGATATCGGTGGGGAAATCGTCGTTGCATCACCGATCTACAAACAGCATTTCAGTCTGGTCACGGGACGGTGTCTCGAGGAGCCGCGGTTCTCCGTTCCCGCCTATATGGTACAAGTTCGCAGCGGGCAGATTTGCGTGCGGGCGAGTGCCGTTCGGCAACGTCACCCGGGGCGCAAGCCCTGTTTGGTCGTCATCGGCAACGGCATGGCCGCCATACGTGCGATCGAGGACTTGTGGGAGCTTGCACCGCAGGTCTACGACATTACGGTGTTCGGCGCCGAGCCTCATGGCGGCTACAATCGCGTCCTGCTTTCGCCGCTGCTGGCCGGCGATAAACAGATCCAGGACATCGTCACTCATCCGCCCGAGTGGTACAACGAACGCGGCATTACGCTCCATTGCGCCGATCCCGTGACCCACATCGACCGGGTGCGCCGCCGCGTACGTTCTCACCGCGGCGTGGAGGCGTCCTACGACCGCCTCGTGATTGCGACCGGTTCGCTTCCCAGGCTGTTACCGGTTCCCGGCGCGAGCCTGCAGGGCGTCATCACGTTTCGCGATTTGCAGGATGTCGACATCATGCTGTCCGCGAGCCGGGCACAGCGGCACGCGGTGGTGATCGGCGGAGGGCTGCTCGGCCTCGAGGCGGCCAGCGGCCTCTTGCGGCGCGGCCTCGACGTGACCGTCGTGCACCTTCACCCGTATTTGATGGAACGAGAACTCGATGCGCAGGCGGCGGAACTGCTTCGCGGCGAGCTCGAACGGCGCGGCCTGAAATTCAGGATGGCCGCGGAAACCACGCATCTGTGCGGCGAGGTTCATGTCACCGGCGTGGGCCTTGCCGATGGCAGCGAACTGCCGGCCGATCTGGTGGTGATGGCGGTCGGGGTGCAACCGAATATCGAGCTCGCCAGGGCCGCGGGCCTTCCGTGCGATCGCGGCCTGTTGGTCGACGATACGATGTTGACCAATGATCCGGCCGTCTACGCCATCGGCGAGTGTGTGCAACACCGCGGCAGAACCTTCGGTTTGGTGGCGCCGCTCTTGGAACAAGCGCGCGTGTGCGCGACATACCTCGCCGAGCGAGGTACCCGCGGCTACCGCACATCGCTGCAATCGACGCAGCTCAAGGTCAACGGCATCGATGTCTTCTCGGCCGGCAACTGCGACGCAAGACCCGGCAGCGAGTCGCTCGTGTTGCGCGATCCGAAGCGCGGCATCTACAAACGGTTGGTGATCGAGCAGGACAAAATTCGCGGCGCAATGCTGTACGGCGATGTCCGGGACGGCGGTTGGTATCTCGACTTGATGAAAGAGCGCCGCAACATTCGGTCATTCCGGGACGAATTGCTGTTCGGCGCGCCGCGGTCGCGATGAGTGTGCGCACCACTTGCCCCTATTGCGGGGTGGGTTGCGGATTGCTGGCCCGGATGACGGACGGCGTCGCACACGTACGCGGTGATCCCGGGCACCCCGCGAATCGGGGCGCGTTGTGCTCGAAGGGCAGTGCGCTCGGCGATACCGTCGGCTTGCAAGGCCGGCTGCTGCGTCCGCAAATGCACGGTGTGGATGTCGAGTGGGATGTCGCGCTCGATGCGGTCGCGGCGGGCTTCCGCGGCTTCATCGAGGATCACGGTCCCGATTCGGTCGCGTTCTATGTGTCGGGTCAGCTCCTGACCGAAGACTACTATGTGGCGAACAAGCTGATGAAAGGGTTCATCGGTTCGGCCAATATCGACACCAATTCGCGGCTGTGCATGTCGTCGGCGGTGTCCGCCCACAAGAGGGCATTCGGCGAAGACCTGGTGCCGACCGATTACGAGGATCTGGAGCTCGCGGACCTCATCGTACTGGTGGGCTCGAACCTGGCCTGGTGTCATCCCGTGCTCCATCAGCGCATCCTCAAAGCCAAGGAATTGCGCCCGTCGATGCGCGTGGTCGTCATCGATCCACGACGCACGCCTACCTGCGACATGGCCGATCTGCATTTACCGCTGCGTTCAGGCACGGACGTCACGCTGTTCAACGGCTTGCTGAGCTGGCTGGCGCGGCACCAGGTCGTCGATCAAGCATTCGTTGAAACCCACACGCGAGGCGCCGCGCAGGCACTGCTCGTGGCGGAGAACACGGCAGGCGATGTCGGGGCGGTGGCGCGCTCATGCGGGCTCGACCCCAAGACGCTGCAGAACTTCTATGAATGGTTCGGGAGTACCGAGCGCGTCGTAACGCTGTTCTCGCAGGGCGTCAATCAATCTTCCTCCGGAACGGACAAGGCCAACAGCATCATCAACGCGCATCTGTTGACGGGGCGAATCGGTCGGGCGGGCAGCGGGCCGTTTTCCATCACCGGTCAGCCCAACGCAATGGGCGGGCGCGAGGTGGGTGGGCTCGCCAACATGCTTGCCGCGCACATGGAGTTGGGAAACCCGGAGCATCGCCGTATCGTGCAGGAGTTTTGGGCCGCGCCCCGAATCGCGGAGAGGCCGGGCCTCAAAGCTGTGGACTTGTTCGAGGCGATGCACCGCGGGCAGATCAAGGCCGTATGGATCATGGGCACCAATCCGGCGGTCAGTCTTCCGAACGCCGATCGAGCGCGTGAAGCGCTGCGGCGCTGTGAGCTCGTGGTGGTATCCGACTGTGTGGTGCAGACCGATACCACCGCACTGGCGGACATACTGCTGCCGGCGGCGGCGTGGGGGGAAAAGGAGGGTGCGGTCACGAATTCGGATCGGCATATCTCCCGCCAACGCAGCTTTTTGCCCGTGCCCACGACGGTGCGGCCAGATTGGTGGATGATCTGTCAAGTCGCGCAACGGCTGGGTTTTCAAGACGGATTCAGCTATTCCACGGTCGCTGAGATCTTCGATGAGCATGTACGCTTGAGCGCCGCGGCAAACGACGGCGCGCGCGCATTTCACCTCGGCGGCCTGATCGGATTGGGCGAGCAGGGGTACGCGGGTTTGACGCCGACGCAGTGGCCGATTGCGACGTCGGGTGGCCGGGCTGCGCCGCGGTTGTTCGCGGACGGCCGGTTCTATCACGCCGACGGGCGCGCCCGGCTGGTGGCGACGCGCCCGCGTCCGCCCAAATTCGCGCTGGACCAGGAATATCCGCTGGTGCTCAATACCGGTCGCATCCGGGACCAATGGCACACCATGACGCGCAGCGGGCGCTCGCCGCGTCTTGCCTCGCATCTCGCCGAGCCGTATGTCGACATGCACGCTGCCGACGCGCTGCTCTTTGGAACGCGTGACGGTACTCTGGTGCGCATCATCACGCGGTGGGGACGCATGGTTGCGCGTCTACGCACCAGCGGTGAGATTGCACGCGGGGCGATCTTCGTTCCCATTCATTGGAGTGGACCGAACTCTTCGGACGCACGGGTGGGCGCGCTCGTGGGTCCCGGCGTCGATCCTGTCAGCGGGGAGCCGGAGTTCAAAAACACGCCTGCTCGCGTCGAACCATTCGTCGTGAATTGGTACGGATTTGCGCTGGCTCGCGGCCCGTTGTCGCTTGCAGCCTTGAGCTGGTGGGCCGGCGCCGAAGGCGGCTCGTTTCGCAGCTATGAGGTCGCCGGCCGCAGCGTGCCGCACAATTGGTCCCTGTGGGCACGGTCCCTGATGCGCGCCGAATCTTCCGCCGACTGGATCGACTATGAGGATGTCAATTCGGGGACTTACCGGGCCGCGTGCCTTCGCGACGACCGACTGGAGTCATGCCTGTTCGTGGGTTCGCAACCGCAGCTTCCCTCCCGATCGTGGCTGGCCTCACTGTTCGACAAACCACGCCTGACGGCGAGCGAGCGTGCTCGCGTTCTTGCGAGCCGACCGCAGGATTCATTCCCGGATGCCGGCGCCACGGTGTGTGCTTGCTTCGGTGTCGGGCGCAACGCGATCGAAGCGGCGATCGCCGACGGCTGCGATGATCTTTCCTCACTCGGGCATCGATTGAGGGCCGGTACCAATTGTGGCTCCTGTGTGCCGGAGCTGCGCGGACTCCTCAACGCGTACCGCCATGGCCCCGTCGGCGGGGAACGGCCCGGGCTGCCCGACGATCGGGTCGAGGCCGAGCCACGCGGCCGCGTTTCTCCACCGTAAGGCCTCCTGAGCGGCATCACTCAACCCGAGTGCCGCGACGCGTGCCGCCGGGTCGGGGTCCATGATCGCGAACGGATAGTCGGTCCCGATCATCACGCGATTCGCGCCCACCGTTTCGATGAGAGAGTGGATGGCGGTGGTGCTGTAGAGCAGGTCGTCGTAATAGAGCGTCCGTGCCGCGTCGACCGGCGCCACGGGGATGGCCTCGCGCAATGCGTCCTGACACTCCCACGCGAACTGCATGCGAGGCAGCAAGGTCTGGATGGCGCCGCCACCGTGGCTTAGCGCGACGCGCAAGCGCGGAAACCTTTTCAGCAACCCACCGGTGATCAATGATGCCGCCGCCAGACCGATCTCACCCGGAAACGCGACGATCTGCTCCAGCGCCGGCGGTCCCACCAGCCGGTCCATACCGGCCGGACGCAACGGGTGCACGAAGAGCGCAGCGTTGCATGCCTCGGCGGCCTCGAAGAACGGCCAAAAACGTGGATCGCCGATCGGCACGCCGCCCACGTTGCTGCCGACCTCGATCCCAGCCAGCCCCAGCGTGCCTACGGCGAATTCGAGTTCCCGTATCGCGCAGTCGATGTCCTGCATCGGTGCCGCGCCCAGGGCGCTGAAGCGGCCGGGTGACCGGGCCACCATGTTCGCAAGCACTTCGTTCAGGTAACGCGCGAGCGTCGCACCGTCTGCAGGGTCGAGCCAATACGACAGCAGTTCCGGCATGGGGGAAAGCACTTGCCGTCGGACGTCGATGCGGTCCATGTCACCGCGTCGAATGTCGACGTCCCACGCCCGGTTCGACACCGTTCGGTACACCTTGGACGAGATGACGACGTGCCGGTGGCAGGGCCCGGCGTCGGCCATCGATGGCCACGGGGCGTCGGGACGGCGGCCCACGTAGGCTGGGAAATCATGAGGAACGACGTGAGTATGGATGTCGATGCATCCGCAGTGGGGTGGCTGGCGAGCCGTGTTCATTCGGGTAACTCCTGATCTGGCAGTCAGCCTCATAAGGTTGCAAAAGCAACTAATTCGGATTAGACTCGCCGACAGTTTAGTTGCTTTTGCAATAATTGTGGAGACGACAGGCATGACGTCGACCTCGAGCACCCTGGAGAAGCAGCCAGCATCGATTCACGCCGCGGCATCCGACCCCGGCGTGTTCACGCGTTTGCTGGATGCCGCCATACAACTGCGTCCGCTGGTCACCCAGCGTGCCCGCCAGACTGAACAGGACCGGCGCATTTCGGAGGACGTCACGAGCCTGCTCAAAGAGGCCGGTCTGTATCGGGCGGTCCAGCCGCGGCGTTTTGGTGGATACGAGCTGAGCCTGGAGGCGCTGCGCCGCCTGGCGTTCGAACTAGGCCAGGGATGTGCATCAACCGGCTGGTGTTACGGACTGAGCGCGGCGGCGGCGTGGGTGCTCGGAATGTTTCCGGAGCAGGCGCAACAGGATGCGTGGGGCAGGTCGCCGGACGCGCTGATTGCCTCTTGCATCGCGCCGACAGGCAAGGCTACACCGACCGCCGGCGGCTTCCGGCTGAAGGGCCGATGGAGCTTCGGCAGCAACAGCGATAACGCGCAGTGGTTGTCGCTGGGCGCGATGGTCGAGCCGGCGGCCGGGGACCCGCCCCGGCCGATTTTCCTCCTGGTGCCGCAGGGCGACTACCGCATCGTCGACACGTGGTTCACGGTTGGTCTGGCAGGCACGGGCAGCAAGGACATAGCAATCGACGAGGAGGTGTTCGTTCCTGCGCATCGCACGGTGGCGTTTTCGGAAGTTCTCGAGCAGGAAGCGCCGGGCGCGGACATTCACGATTCGATGCTGTACCGGGTGCCTTTTCTGAGCGGCTTTCCGCCGTTGCTGGCCAACCCGGCCGTGGCGGCCCTGCGCGGCGCGCTCGACGAGTTCGTCGAGAGCGTTGCCGCACGCTCTACGCGTGGCGCGTTCGCGGGCGGCGGCGCCTCGATTGCCCAGTTCGGCCATGTGCAGTCGGCGGTCGCGCAGGGCGAAGCAGCGGTCGACGCCGCGCAGCTCATCCTGCAACGCGACCTGCAACTGGCCACTGAATTGGTGGACGCCGGCGCCAAGTTGAGCGCGACGCAACGCATCACGCTGCGGCGAGGCCACGCTTACGCGGTGCGCCTGTGTGTCGAGGCGATCAACTCGCTGTACGACGTCGTGGGCGGAACCGGCATCCAGTTGGACGGCGGCGTCCAGCGCGCGTGGCGCGATATCAATGCCGTTGCACACCACATCAGCGTCAACTGGCACGCGGTGTCCACGATGTATGGACAGATGCGGCTCGGTTTGCCGCCGCGCGGCCAGTATTGAAGGAGGGTGTGCGATGATCCGATATCGGAAACTGGGGCGCATCGAACTCAACGTGACTCATCCGGAAAGCGCGCGCCGCTTCTATGAAGAGGTGGTGGGACTCCAATACGTCGACACGGGTTCCGATGGCGGGATCCGATTACGCTGCGATCACGATCACCATAGCTTGGTGCTGCACGCGGCCCCCGAAGCGGGACTCCGGTGCGCCGGTTTCATGCTGCAGGACATGGCGCAGTTCGAACCGCTGATCGAGCGTCTCGCTCGCGCCGGTCTCGACGCGCACGAAACCGAATTGGAAACGTGCCGCGCACGCGCGCAACTGCGGGCCGTGCGCGTATTTGAGCCGCTGGTCGGCGCGACAGTGGAGTTCTACGTCCCGTTGGAAGACTCCGCGCGTCCGTTCCAGCCTTCGGTCGCGCGCATCCAGCGGCTGGGGCATGTCGTGTTCAACACACCCGACGCGGCGCGCGCCGTCGAATTCTGGCGTGACGTGCTGAATTTCAGCGAATCGGATTCATTGGGCGAATTCATCACGTTCATGCGTTGTTGGCCGAATCCGTATCACCATGGTATCGGCATCGCGCAGTTCGAGCGCCGCTGTTTGCACCATGTCAACTACATGGTGACGGAAATCGACGACATCGGCCGGGCGCTATCCCGCCTGAAGGCTGCCGGCTCGGACGTGGTGTTCGGACCTGGCCGGCATCCGGCTTCGGACAGCATCTTTCTGTACTTCCTGGATCCGGACGGTCTCACGATGGAATACAGCTTCGGCATGGAAGCTTTTCCTGAGGCGTATCCACGCGCGCCGCGACGCATCGAGCCGTCGCCCAGCTCTCTGGACTCCTGGGGCTCGGTGCGCGATCCGCGCTGCTTCACGGGTGCCGGCGCGAACGCCATGCCCGAGTTGGTCGAGGCAAAGACATGAGCACGCCCTCCATGGCAATGGGGAACAGCCGTGCAAGGGATGTCTAGAAGCCGTCGGACTGACCGTCGGTAATGTCACCGTCCTGTGCAGTGGCTGGTGCTGCGGCTGCCGCGCCGCTATCCTTATCCTGTCCAGAGTCCTGCGCACGCGAGGACGGCAGAAGATCCGCTCCCATACGGGTCTCGCGCAACCCGTTCTCTTGGAAATTCATGAAACTCACCACTTATCAGCATCGGGGCAACATCTCGATCGGCAAGGTGGAAGGCGACCGGGTGATCGACCTGCCACGCAACGATCCGGCGGTGCCGCGCGTCGTGACTTTACGGCCAAATGCGGTTTGCCGTTTCCAGGACGACGACATCTTCGATTTCGGCGATCGCTTCTGAGTGCCGGCACCTTTCGCCATGAATGACCGCTATCACCTCCTGAGTTTCGACCACGAAGGGCGCGCGCACGCCGGCTTGCTGATCGGCGGGCGTGTCTATCCGTATGGTCCGCAGCTGGGCGACGCGCTGCGGCTTGACATGCATGACCGGACGGTCAGCGAGCTCATCGGCCAGTGGGACAGGTTTGGTCCGCAATTGCGCGAGGCAGCCGGTCGTATTGGCGCGGCGCGGGCGTCGCTGCCGGGCTTCGGGCTCGACGAGGTAAAGCTGCTGGCGCCGATGCTTCCCGGGACCATCTACGGCGCGGGCGCGAATTACCATGATCACGTCGCCGAGATGGACCGCGCGTTCAACATGCCACCGTCGCCCGACCCGCACACGGTTTCGGGGGCGCCTTGGCATTTCATCAAGGCGCCGTCGTGCTCGGTGGTCGTCGGTACCGGTGAGCGCGTGACCCTGCCGCCGTACAGCCGCTGCGTCGATTGGGAGGCGGAGCTCGCGGTTGTGATCGGACGTCCCGCACGCAACGTCAGCGTTGACGATGCGCTGTCGCATGTCGCCGGCTACACCGTCGCCAACGATCTTTCCGTGCGCGATGGGTTCCTGCGCCAGTACTTCGGCACGCACTCGCCATTTCGTTACGACTGGATCACACAGAAATGCTGGGAAGGCAGTTGTCCGCTGGGCCCGTGGATTACGCCGGCGGAGGACATTCCGGACGTGCAGTCGGTTGCCATCCGGCTCTGGCGCAACGGCGAGGTGCGGCAGGACTCGAGCACGGCCCAGATGATTTTCAGCGTCGCAGAGCAGATCGCCTTCCTCAGCAGCCGCGTCCCGCTGTACCCGGGCGACATGATCCTGTCCGGCACGCCGGCGGGAGTCGGCCTGCCGGACAACCAGTTCATCGAGCCCGGCGACGAGATCGAGATCTGGGTCGAACACATCGGCACGCTGAAGAGCACATTCGCGGCCCACGGCACCGCACGAAAGGATGTCTGAATCGGAAAACCGGACGTTCTGGCCGAGCCGCTATTCGCGGTCACACCGGGTTCCCACTAGGCCCGATGGACAACTGGGGTGAGAATCATGCCAGGCCGGGCTGACCAAAAACCCGATTTCCGGTGCATGAAGACAGTAACGGGGGCGCTCAGCCGGACGGTTCGTCGCGCGCTTCGCGCCGGCGCACGCGGCGCGCCACCGTCAGCTTGCGATTGACGACGGGTGCGTCCCCGCAGTTGTCGACGAGATTCGAATAGACCGTCCGAAGAGTCCTGAGCGTGATGTCGAGTTCGCGGGCGGACACGCCTTTTACCGACATACGTTCGATCTGCCATGCGCGCGGTGAGAGTTCGCTCACGATTGCAGTGCCCGCCGCGGTCAGGGACAAATGAATGTTGCGACGATCGGAGGGGGACTCGCCGCGGCGTACATAACCCTTGGATTCGAGTGTGCCGACCGAGCGCGACAGATAGGATAATTCGGAACCCGTGTGACTGGCCAGATCGGACAGTGTCTGATGATCTTCGTGACGGAGCGCAGCCAGCAGACGCCATGCCTGGAGGTTGATGTCGTAGGACTTCAGATCGTCGCTGAAGCGCGCCGCGATGATGCGGGCCGCGCGATTGAGCAGATAACCGACCGAGTGCTCCAGGTCGTGATCGGGACGCTTGGAGGGCAATGGCTGCTTGCTGGCCGCCCGCGAGTCCTGTCGCCGGGCGGAAAGGGCACGTTGCCGGCGCAAAGTGGACTCGGAAGTGGTCATGAATGGCGTTCGCGGCATGGGGACGGAGATTGGATCATAGCTTACGCCGGCTGCGCGCTTTACTCTCTTCCGGGGCTCAATTATCATGCAATCGATTGAAGAACCCATGCAAACGTTTCTTCCGATCATCGGCCGCGCAAGGATGAAGCAAGCCTTCCCGTTCCGCCGATGAGCCTCCGCCGCGCAGCGCCATGCGTTCGCCCGCGCGTTCCAGGCAGCACGTTCCCGACAGTCATATTGCAGACAACTAAAGAGAGATCAACATGAGCATGAAGAACGGACACATCGCGGCGGTTCTGACCGCGTTTGCGCGCGCCACGGCGGCGCGATGGGGAAAAGTGCTGCCGGCCGTCGCCGTCATGGGCGCCGTGACGCTGATTTCCGGTTGTGTCACGGAGAGCCAGGGCAAGCCATCGGCGAAGCTGGGCGAGAGCGCTCAGCAAGCCTTGACCGATATCTTCCAGAAGAAAGACCCGCACGCCGTGGATCACTGGTTTGACAAGTCCTTGGTGCAGCATGATCCGCTGTTGGCCGACGGACTGGAAGGGGAGCGGGCGTTTGCGCGCGACGTCGCCAGCTCTCCGAACGCGAGCATCACCATCTACCGCACGTTGGTCGACGGCGATCTGGTGTTGACACACTCGAGGTACGAGGGCCTCAAGGATCGTCCGACGCTGATCGCGTTCGATCTGTTCCGCTTCAAGCACGGCAAGATCGTCGAGCACTGGGGCGGCCAGGAGCCGCTGGCGAAGCCGAATGCCTCCGGCCATACACAGTTCGATGGTGGCACGACCGTCACCGATCTCGACAAGACCGAAGCCAATCGCACGGTCGTGCAATCCTTCAAGCAAGCGGTGATGGTGGGGCAGCATTACGACCGCATGGGCGAGTTCATGGATACCGCGCACTATGTGCAGCACGCCTCGAGAATCGGCGATGGCGCCGGAAGCCTGAAAACCCGGTTCAAGAGTGTGCTCGATGCCGGGCCCGGTTCCGCCAAGCCCAAGGCCGGTCCGGTGCTTCAACCACGCCGCTATGTCGCGGAGGGCAACTTCGTGCTTGCGCTCGTCGATGCGAATACGGTCGAGGCGCACACGGCCAACTACGACCTGTTCCGTGTCGAGAATGGCAAGATCATCGAGCACTGGGACGTCCTCTCGGTCATCCCGCCGCCCGAGCAGCGCAAGAACGGCAACGATCCGTTCTAGGTCGAGGCGGCCGCCGCGGCGGTGCCGGCGTCACCGCCGCCCGGACGGGCCCGCCGGTATGACAGCGGCGGGGCCCCTGTGGCATAGGTGATGGAGCGCCTCAGTGGGCTGCCTGTTTGGTCAAGGGGGGTCAGCGCGGGACGAGATCTTCCATGGCCTTGCGCTGTGCCTCGGCAAGCGCGACGCTCTTCCGCGTCGCCCGATCGACATAAACATGGGTGAAGTGGCCCACCGCCGCCGGTGTCTCGGAGTCTTGCGCGAAAAGCGCCAGTTCATAGAGTATGCTCTTTTGGCCGATGCGCCCGACGCGCACGCCTGCATCGACGGTTTGCGGAAATCCGATCGGCGCCAGAAACTCGCAGCCACTGGCGACACAAAGACCAATACTCGTCTGGCCCGGGGCATGGAGTACGCCCCGTTCGATCGCCAGAGTCGTCAGCGCAGTGTCGAACCAGCTATAATAGATGGCGTTGTTGACATGGCCATAGGGATCGCAATCGGCCCATCGGCTCGCGATCTGCATGTACCATGGAAAATCGCTTCGGCGTATATCCCCGCCCTTGGTGGCGGCCATGTTGTATCTCCTTGTCACGAGCTTCCCACGCGTGATAGCAGAAATAGTCGAGCACTTCAAGTTGTGTGAGCGTCATGGCTGACGTGGACGCGATCGTCGTCGGGGCAGGTGTTGTGGGATTGGCCATCGCTCGCGCCATCGCGCGCTCCGGAAGGTCTCTCCTGATCCTTGACGGAGAGGAGACGTTCGGCACCTGGACGAGCAGCCGCAACAGCGAAGTCATCCATGCCGGCATCTATTATCCCACGGGCTCGCTGAAGGGTCAGCTCTGCGTGGCCGGCCGTGACCGGCTCTATGACTATTGCTCCGCACGGGGTATTCCGCACCGCCGCTGCGGTAAGCTCATCTTCGCCGCAACGTCGGACCAGCTTGGCAAGCTCGACGAAATTGAACATCTCGCGAAGGCCAACGGCGTGGACAATCTCGAGCGGCTCGAGACCGGGCAGGTGCGGGAGCATGAGCCCGTTCTGAATTGCGCGGGCGCGCTCTACTCGCCTTCGACCGGTATCATCGACGTTCATACCTATATGCTTGCGCTTCTCGGTGAGGCCGAGGCGCATGGCGCCACCTTCGTCGCAAACAACAAGGTTGAGCGCGTGACGAGGGGAGGTGACGGGTGGCGACTCTATCTGCCGGACGAAGCTGCCCCGGTCGTGAGCACGAACATGCTCATAAACTCGGCGGGGCTTGGCGCACAGCGGCTTGCATCGGCGGTCGAAGGTCTCGATCCGAAACATATTCCACCGCTT
>WNFQ01000495.1_pt1 | contig 28915 bp, 23 predicted proteins | sample 5400171 | NCBI WGS metagenome assembly WNFQ01 (sample SAMN13153356, study PRJNA577476) | soil metagenome | isolation source: 20 cm soil under Madrone tree | place: USA:California | collected 2016-06-14
CCCAGCCGCTCGCGGCTGCCGCTTTCGGTACCCGCCTGCTGCAAAGTCGGACGCGGCTGCGGCCCGCGGTAATAATTCGGCTGCCTCCCGCCGTCCACTTGGGTGGGCGCGCCCGCGACCAGCAGCGTTTGCGCATCGTCGTAGGTCACGCCGCTGGAGTTGGTGAGCGTCACCCATCCCTGCACATCGATCTTGCCGTCGGCCTCATTGTAAAGCGCCACGTAGTCCGCTCTCCAGCCGAGACCGGGCGTGAGGTAGCTCAAGGTGGCCGGCCGCGTGCCGGCGCGGCCGCCGATGACCGTGATCGACAAGGTCGGGCGGGCGCGCAGGTTTTCCGGGACCTTGTCGAAGATGACGCGCATCGGCAGGCCATCGTCGCGCAGCACCTCGATGCGCTGCCCGATCTTCAGCACCACGCCGCCGTTGGTCGCGAGGACCAGCGCTTCCTCTCGCGTCTCGGCGCCGGTGGCCGGATTGACGCGGACGATGGTGACCTCGTGGCCCACCGCCTTTTCCATCAGCTTGGCGGGGGTGAGCAGATCGAAATCGAAGTTCTGTTCGACGATGCTGATATCGCCCGCCGTGAGCGACGCGGTTTCCGGCCGAATCTGCGCCGAGACATCCTGGAATTCGATGCGTTGCCGGCCACCCTTGAGCTCGATGTCGCGCCGGTCCTGTACCAGCGCCAGATCGTCGGCATAGATCGTCACGGACAAGGTTCTGTCGGCGGCCATGGCCGGCGTGCCTGCCAGCAAGCAGAATGCCCACCCGATCGAAAGGAGATGTTCCCGCATAGGCAAGCTCCGATGATTAGCGTGCGGCAAGTGTGAATAACCCCCGCAACGTTGTCACTCATCGAATGATGGCGGTGCTCGGCCCTCGGCCCCGGACGGGGTTTGACTCAAGTCGGATACACTGCGGGCCGCGTGGCGGAAGCGGCGAAAGAAGACTAGCGCATCGACGCGACGCGTTGGTTGGCGCTCGCCTCCATCCAGGACTTGATCCGCTTGGCATCCGCGACGCGCGTGTATTTGCCCAGCGAATCCAGCAGCACGATGACCACCGAGCGGCCTTCGATGACGGCTGCCATGACCAGGCACTTGCCGGCCTCGGCAATGTAGCCCGTCTTCTGCACGATGATGTTCCAGGTGGGGTTGGCCACCAAGTTGTCGGTGTTGTGGAATTCGACCATGTGCCTGCGGACTTTCACGGCATAGTGCGAGTCGGTCGAGTATTCCCGGATGCTGGGATTGTGCGAAGCGGCGATCACGAGCTTGGTCAGATCCTCCGGGCTCGCCACATTCTGGCTCGACAGGCCGGTCGGATCGACGAAGTGCGAGCTTGCCATGCCGAGCTCCGCCGCCTTGGCATTCATGGCGGCGACCATGGCGGGCATTCCGCCGGGGTAATTGTTGCCCAACGCATGCGCTGCGCGGTTTTCGGACGACATCAGGGCCAGGTGCATCAGGTCGCCGCGGGTCAGGGTGGTGCCGACCGCAAGTCGCGAAAAGCCGCCCTTAGGGAGGTCTCGGTCGGCGTCGGTGATCTGAATCGGCTCGTCGAGAGGCTGGTTGGCGTCGAGGACCACCAGGGCGGTCATCAGCTTGGTGATGGAAGCGATGGGCATCGGCACGTCGGAATGGCGGGAATACAGCACCGAGGAGTCGCTCGCATCCATGATGAGCACGGAACTCGACTTGAGCTTGAGGTCGCGGACGAGCTTCGCGGGATCGCGGGCGGTCTTCGCGGGAGTTCGGATGACTTTCGCGGAGGCCTGCATGGCCAGGATCGCGAGGAATAGGCCGGCTACCGCGCGCAGCGATTTGGACGGCTGTCTCGAGTTGAACACCATGGGTATCTCTCATTTCCCGACGGATAACGGCAAATTGACATATGTGGACCACGCTACGCCGTGACCCAGCACTAACTTTGCCATTATTTTCTTTAAAGTCCAGAACATTCAGAGCTTTGCCTAGTGTCCTGCCCGCGGATTTTCGTGCTGGGCAAGGCGCGCCGACGAGGGTATGTTTAAAGGTGCGGGGAAGGAGGCGCAACGCCGCCCGCGCGAAGAGACGCAAGATGACCTCAGGCGCTTGCCTCACTGCCCGGAGCTCGCCGCAGCTCCTTGTCGCGGTACATCTTGCGGTCGGCCATGCTGAGGAGCTCGCGAATGTCGCGGCCGTCCCTGGGATAGTTGACCACACCGATGCTGACGTTGCAGCGGATCATGCGTGAGCGCAGGTCGAGCGTGGTCTTGAAGACGTTGTGCCGCACGCGCTTGACCACGGCATCGGCGACTTCGGGCGAGGCGCCGGGCAGCAGCACGGCGAACTCGTCGCCGCCGAAGCGCGCGGCATAATCGGTATTTCGAATGCTCCTTTGCAGGCATTGCGCCACCAGCGTGATGGCGCTGTTCCCCGCATCGTGGCCGAAGTCATCGTTGATTTCCTTGAGCTTGTCCATGTCGATCATCAGCATGGCGTACACGCCGCGGGCGCGCTCGGCAGACCCGTGTTCGCGCTGCCATACTTCATTGAACATGCGCAAATTGTAGAGACCGGTCAACGCGTCGGTTTGCGCCAGATTCTCGATCCTCTCCCTTGCCTCCGTGATGTCCGCCGACAGCGTCGTCGTCAGATAGGCCACCAACAGAAAGGGCGCCAGTTGGCCCACGGCCTGGCTGGCGTAGGAGAGCGTAATGACGTCGAGGCTGGGTGTGGCGGCCGCAAGCAGCACATGGCAGATCGCGATGACCGCCACTTGCAGCAGAGTGACCAGCCGTCCCAGAGTGAGCGCACTCAAGATGATGGGCAGCAGGTACAGGTTCAGGAGAGGGCTGGAACTCTTGCCGGTGAACCACAGCACCCCGGTGATGAACATCACCATGGACCAGGACTCGATCAGCAGGCGCGTCCGGGTGGTGAGCCCCGGGAAGAACCAGCGGGAGCGAAAAGCGACGATGGCGACCACGAAGGCGCAGAGCAGGCCAAGCACCGGCCACAGCTGGGCCGTCGGCACCCGGGACCAAACCACCACCAGCGCGACGAGCGCCAGACAGAGTATTTCTATGGATCGGGTGCTGCGCACGTTACCTGAATCGAGCCGCCGCCGAGACCGAGCCGCCGGCGCTCACGGCCGGTATCTCCAGTTCCTGAACCGCCCGCCTTACTTCCGGGTCACGCTGCAGCAGCGGCGCGTCGGCGGGCACGGGTTCAGCGGAAGGCTTGGGATCGCGCGGGAGCTCGATGTCGGGGACGATCCCTCGGTGATTGATGGATATTCCGGACGGTGTGTAATAAAGCGACGTGGTCAGCTTGACGGCGCGGTCTCCCGACAGGGGAATGACGGTCTGTACCGAGCCCTTGCCGAAAGTCGTGCGTCCCATGAGCTTCGCGCGATGGTTGTCTTTGAGCGCACCGGCGACGATCTCCGCCGCCGACGCCGATCCGCCGTTGATGAGTACCACGATCGGCGCGCCGTTGAGCGCGTCGCCGGGCGTCGCATCCATTTCAAATGTGGACTCCGGCGTGCGCCCCTTGGCGGTCACGATGACGCCCGAGTTGAGAAAGGCATCGGAGACCGATACCGCCGCCTCGAGCACGCCGCCCGGATTGTTGCGCAGATCGAGCACCAGACCCTTGAGCGCCGCCCCATTGCGCTTGCGCAGGTCTTTGAGCGCGGCGTCCAGATCATCGCCGGTGGTTTCGCTGAACTGGGAAACCCGCACATACCCCATGCCGGGCTCGAGGAGCTCGGCCCTCACGCTGCGTAATTCCACACGGGCACGCTTCAGGGTGAACTGCAGCGGTTCGGCGCTGCCTTCACGTAAAATGCCGATCTTGACCGTGGTTCCTTCCTTGCCGCGCATGCGCCCGATCGTCTCCGCCAGCGTGGTCGTATTCACGGGGATCCCATCGATCGTCGCGATGACATCACCGGGGCGGATGCCGGCCGCGGCCGCGGGCGAACCTTCGAAGGGCGACACCACCACGACCTCTTCGTCCTCCATGGACACCTCGATGCCGACGCCCGAGTACTGACCCGAGCTCGAGATCTTCACCTCGTCGTACTCCTCCCCGTCGAGATAGGCCGAATACGGATCGAGCGACGAGACCATGCCGCGAATCGCCGCCTGCAGCAGCTGGTGATCGTCCACGGGATCCACATAGTCGTGCTTCACGCGCTCCAGCACGTCGGCCAGCATGCGGGCATCCTGCCAGGGCAGGTTGCCGTTGAGCGGCGGCGCCGCGGGCTTGTCCGCGGGCTTGTCCGCGAGCACCCCGCTCGCCAGTCCAAGCGACGCGCCGATTGCCATACCGACGCACAGCATCGGGACATTGCGGGATTTGGTGATCATCGAACCGCAGCATACGTGCGGCGACGATTCGCCGCTACCGAGCGCCGCCATTTTCCCCGCGGCCGTGGTTCACGCCGAATTGTGCGGCGCGCGCACGGATCGCAATCGTTCCAACCAGCGCGTTCATGGGTTTGCCTTCAACCAGTCCCTGGGGTTCACGGTTTTGCGTCCTTCCCGAATTTCGAAATACAGCTGAGGGGCGGCGCCCGAATCGCTCAAGGCCGCGACCACATCGCCCGGAGCGACCCAGTCGCCCACCGATTTGTAGAGCACCTCGGCATGGCCGTACAGGGTCATGTAGCCGTCGCTGTGGCCGATGATGAGCAGAAGTCCGAGGCCCTGCAGCCAATCGGCATACACGACGCGGCCGAAGTAGGGAGCGCGCACCTTGGCGCCGCGCACCGCCTCGATCATCTCGCCGTTCCAGCGCATGCCCGGCGCGGAATTCGCGTGCTGTTGTTGATAATGCGCGGTCACTCTACCCTGTACGGGCCAAGGCAGTTTGCCGCGCATTCGGTCGAAGCTCTGCGTCGAGTCGACCGGAAAATCCTGCATCACCCGCGCGAGATCGGCCACCAGCGACTCGACCGCCTGCTCCTCGCGCTTCAACTCGGCGAGTTCCCGGTTGCCGCTCGCCACTTCCCGGGTGAGCGCCCCCAGCGCGGCGGCGCGGGCGGCGCGCGCATGCTCGAGGCCCGCCATCTCGCGGCTCGTTTCATTCTCGAGATTCTCGAGCTGTGCGCTTTGCTGATCGATTTCGGCGACCAACTGCTGCAGCCGCATCATTTGACTCTGAATGGCGTCGATTTTACCGCTGCGTTCCTGGGCGAAGTATCCATGGTAGGTGAGCGTACGGCCGAGGCCGACCGGATTGCTCTGGTTCAACAGCAGCTTGAGTTCCTCCTGCCGGCCGATCATGTAGGCCGCCCGCACTTGCTGGCCCAAGGCGGCGCGTTCCGCCTGCAGCGCACTCTGGCCGCGCCCTTGCTCCGCACGGAGCTCCGCTCGGCGCCGCTCCGCGGCGGTCTGCGCGGCACGCAAAGCATCCAGCCGTTGGCGTTTGGAGGTAATGTCGAGCTCCGCCTCGCGCAGACGCGCGCTCAATGCGTCGCGTTTCCTGAGCTCGTCGCCGAGACGGCTCGTGAGTTCGGCTATGCGCGCGCGCACGGCCGCGAGCTTGGCTTTCGCCTGCGCGGGGTCGTCGAGCTCCGAGGCCGCCCAAGTACCCGCGCAATACAGGACCGACGCGACGGCCACGCATAAGTATCTGAGGCGCCAGTTATTGATGAGGCTCATCTTGAGGACGGCAAGCATACAAGCCTTCAGCCCGCTGCTATACTTCCCAGCCCGAAAAACCTTTTGTGCGTCATGCAGAGACTCTTCGAGTTCATTGGCCATCATCCTTATTTGGCGGGCGGAGCGGTTCTGGCCGCCGCCGCCGTGGCGTTTTACGAGATTCGCGAGCGTATACAGGCGTTTGCGGCGTTGAGCGCGATGCAGGCCGTACGCCTCATGAATCAAGGCGCGCTGGTCATCGACCTTCGCGGCAAAGCATCGTACGACGCAGGCCATATCGGCGATGCACGCAACGTGCCTGCGGCGGAACTCGCATCGCAGGCCGACAGCTTGAAGAAGTGGCGCGACAAGAACGTCATTACTTATTGTGACAGCGGCGTGGACGGCGCGAGCGGCGCACGCACGCTGATGAAGCTCGGCTTCACCAAGGTGTTCAATTTACACGGCGGCTTGAATGCCTGGGTCAAGGAAAACCTGCCCCTGGCGAAGACCTCGCAGGGCGGCAAGGGAAGCTCGAAGTGACCCAACCCGCCGTGACGCTGTACGTGTCGGACTGGTGTCCGTACTGCCGGCGAGCCAGGGGTCTCTTGGCCGAGAAGAATGTGGAGTTCAGCGAAATCAATATAGAGGACGACGCGAAGCTGCGCGAGGAAATGATCGAGCGCAGCAATCGACGCACGGTTCCGCAGATATTCATCGGCGACAGGCATGTCGGCGGCTGCGACGATCTTTTCGAACTCGATCGCAGTGGGGAACTGGATCGATTAATTCAGGGGGCTTGATGAACGAGATGGGTACTCCCGGATCGGAAGCCAGCATCGGCGGCGTCCAAGTGAGCTTGCAAAGCGTCTACTTGAAGGACTCTTCCTACGAGTCGCCGAACGGGCCGCGGCTGCCGAACAATCAGGGATGGGAGCCGAAATTTCAGCTCAACATGAATACCTCGGCGGAGGAACTTGCGGCGGACGTCCGCGAGGTGCTCTTGACCATTACGCTCGAGGCAAAGCAGGGCGACGCGACGCTCTACCTGGTCGAGGTGAAGCAGGCGGGAGTGTTCTCGATCTCCGGCGCGTCGACGGAAGATTTGAAGCGCCTGATCGGCAGCTTCTGTCCCAGCGTCCTGTTTCCCTACGCCCGGGAAGTGGTTTCGGATTTGATCGTGAAGGGAGGCTTCCCGAATTTTCTCCTGCCCCTGGTCAATTTCGAGGCCTTGTTCGCCCAGGCGTCGGAATCGCCGCAACCGGGTCTCGTCAACTAGGAGCCCGGGAGATGCAGCGCCCAAGTGCCGAACCGATGGCAGTCATCGGCGCCGGTTCCTGGGGCACGGCTCTCGCCATTCAACTGGCCCGGGAAGGTCATCCCACGCAGCTGTGGGGACGCGACGGCCTGCAGCTCGATGCGATGCGCAGCACGCGGCGCAACGCGCGTTATCTGCCGGACGCCGGATTCCCCGGCGCTCTGGAGGTTGCGGGCGACCTGCGCCAGGCGCTCGAGGCTGCACGAGATGCGCTGATCGCCGTGCCTTCGCACGCATTTCGCGCAACGCTGGAGAGCATCGGGCCGCTCCTGGATCCCGGCACGCGCATCGCGTGGGCAACCAAGGGATTCGAGATCGCGACGGGCCTGCTGCCGCACCAGGTCGCCCGCCAAGTTCTGGGTGAGCGTCCCGGGGCGGTATTGTCGGGCCCCACCTTTGCCAGGGAAGTCGGTGCCGGCCTGCCCACCGCCATGACCGTCGCATCCCGCGACGAGCGCTTTGCCAAGGAACTTGCGTTGAGCCTGTCGGGACCGAATTTCCGTGCCTACACGCAATCCGACATCATGGGTGTGGAGGTTGGAGGTGCGGTCAAGAATGTCATTGCGATCGGCTCGGGGATCGCCGACGGCATGGGTTTCGGTGCCAACACCCGCGTGGCGTTGATCACCCGTGGTCTTGCCGAAATGATGCGCCTGGGGGTCAAGCTCGGCGCCGCGCGCGAGACATTCATGGGCCTGGCAGGGCTCGGCGACCTGGTGCTCACCTGCACCGACGATCAATCCCGCAATCGCCGCTTCGGCATGGCCCTGGGCCGGGGCCAATCCATAAGCCACGCGGCGAGCGGCATCCATCAAGTGGTCGAAGGCCTTCCCGCGGCACGCGCGGTCTACGAGGTTGCGCGGCGGCTGGCGGTGGACATGCCCATATGCCGGGAAGTCTACCGGGTCATGCATGAAGGCACACCTGTCAGGGCGGCGGTACAGGCACTCATGGGACGGGAAGTGCGCTCGGAAACGGAGTGACTCGCGAAGCGCGTTATGCGACGAAGCCGATCTGCCGCCATGCCTCGTAGACCACCAAGGCCACCGCATTCGATAGGTTGATGCTGCGGCTCCGTGCCCGCATGGGTATCGACACGGACGCCTCGCGTCCGACCCGGTCCAGCACGGCGTCCGGGAGTCCGCGGGTTTCCGGCCCGAACAGGAACGCGTCGCCGGCGCGGTATTCGAGATCGCTGTAGCGGTGCCTGCCGCCGGTTTCCACGGCAAAGAGCCGCGTAGCGGCGAGATCATTCAGACATTCCTCGAGGCTCGAGTGAATTCTGACCTCCGCAAGATCATGGTAGTCGAGGCCGGAGCGCCGCAGGCTCTTGTCGTCGAGTCCGAATCCCAACGGCTTGACCAGGTGCAGCGTCGCGCCGCTGTTCGCGCACAGGCGAATGACGTTGCCGGTATTCGGCGGAATCTCGGGCTCGAACAGCACGACATGGAACATGGGCGTTGGCTTTGACCGGCGTTGGCGTTGATTGCGGCGGCGACCGATGTGGGACGGCCCGCAGTGGGCGCGTCATTGGTCAGACAGGCTCCCGGGTATCGGCGGCGACCCGGGACTGCGTGAGAGTCACCCGCTGCGTCTGATAGTCGAACTCGACGCCCAGACCGCGAAATTCGTCGATGATGCGAAAATTGACCGCTTGTTGCAGGTCGAGCAGGGGATTGCGATTGGGCTGCTCAACGAAGTAGGAGAGCTCGAAGAGCAGCGCCGAATCGCCGAGCGTCTTCAGGTGGCAGCGCTCGAAACGGGCGCACGCATGCTCGCGAACGATGCTCTCGAGAAGTGCGGGTATTCTCCGGAGCGTGTCGGAGGGAGTTTCGTAGGGCACGCGAATCGTCGCCAGGGCGCGTAGCTCCTGGGCGCGGCCGAAATTGCGCACGCGGCTCTTCAGTATGTCGGCGTTCGAGAGAATGATTTGTTCGCCGCTGTCGCTGCGCAGCCGAGTGCTCTTGATGCCGATGTATTCAACCTTGCCCGTGAACGTGTCGATCACCAGGGTATCGCCGACGACGAACGGTTTGTCGAGAGCGATCGAGATCGAGGCGAACAGGTCCCCGAGCACGTTCTGGAGAGCCAGGGCCACCGCCACGCCGCCCACCCCGAGGCCGGCGAGCAGGGCGGTGATGTTGACGCCGAAATTTTCGAGCGCCACCAGGGCCAGCAACGACCACACGATCAATCGCGCAATGAAATTGATGATGCTCAGCGACCCGGCAAATACCCGGTCGGCACCGCGCTCCCGTTCCTTCATCTCCAAATAGAAGCGCAGCGCGAGTCCGGCCCAGAGGCCCACCTGCACCAGAAACAGCATCAGCGCGACGTTGTTGACGGCATGCTGAAGCCGGTCCGGCAGCGTCAGGCTCTCCTGTGCGGCGTACAGCGCGGCTCCCAGGAACAGCAGCTGCGTGGTATTGCCGATCAGAAAGGTAACGAGTCGGATCGGCGCAGAATGCTGGGCACCCGGGCCCTTTCGGTGGCGCGATGCCATGAGCCGCCGCAGTATCCAGAGCCCCGACCAGACGGCCACGGCCACGATCCCCGCGACCAGCCAGTCCGTCAGCGAATTGCCGAGCAACAGGCGCTGCGCCGCCTCGATCTTGTGTGAAAGGTATTCGCCCATGCGGGGATTATAAACAGCTCGGCGCGTGATCCGCCTTGCCTGACGCGCGTGGGCTAGTCGACATTCTCCATTCCAAGCTCCTTCATCTTGCGGGTCAGCGTGTTGCGGCCCCAGCCCAGAAGCTTGGCCGCGTCCTGCTTCAAGCCGTCGGCCTTGCGCAGCGCCACCCGGATCAATATGCGCTCGACTTCGGGCACGGCCTGATCCAGCAGCCGCTGAGTTCCTGCGTCCAATTCCTGCTCCGCCCAATACGAAAGCTTGGCCATCCAATCATGATTGGTCGAGTGGCCTACCGGCACGCCGCCGAGATCGGGCGGAATGTCCTCGGCGCGGATCTCGCGCCCGGGCGCGGTCACGGTGAGGCGCCGGCAGGCATTGACGAGCTGGCGGACATTGCCCGGCCAATCGAAGGTCACGAGCGCGGCCTCGGCCGGCGCAGTCAGCAATTTCGGCTCGACTCCGAGCTCATGGCCCGCAACCGCAAGATAATGCCGCAACAATTCGGGAATATCCTCGCGCCGCTCCCGCAGCGGCGGGATTTCGATTCGAATCACGTTGAGCCTGTGGAGCAGGTCCTCGCGAAAGTGGCCGGAGCTCACGCGCGCTTCCAGGTCCTGGTGGGTGGCGGCAATGACGCGCACCTCGACCTTCACGGGCGTCTGTCCGCCGACCCGATAGAATTCACCCTCGGCCAGGACGCGCAGCAGCCGCGTCTGCAGCGCCGGAGACATGTCGCCGATTTCATCGAGGAACAGTGTGCCGCCGTCGGCTTGTTCGAAGCGTCCGCGGCGCAGGGCATCGGCGCCGGTGAATGCGCCCTTTTCGTGGCCGAAGAGCTCCGACTCCAAGAGGTCCGCGGTGAAGGCGGCCGTATTGAGGGCGACGAAGGCCTTGCTGGAGCGCGGGCTGTGGCGGTGCAGGGCGCGCGCCACGAGTTCCTTGCCCGTGCCCGATTCGCCGGTGATCAGCACCGTCATGCTGGAGCGGGACAGTCTGCCGACCGCGCGAAACACCTGCTGCATGGCCGCCGCCTGGCCCAGCAATTCCGGGATGCTGCGCCGTGCAGCCTCGACGTCGATGGACACCGTTGCCTGCTGCGCGGCGCGGCGTACCAGATCCACCGCCTTGTCGATGTCGAAGGGCTTGGGCAAGTACTCGAAGGCACCGCCCTGATACGCAGCCACCGCCGCATCCAGGTCGGTGTGCGCAGTCATGACGATGACGGGCAAACCGGGCCGCGACACCTGGATTTCCTTCAGCAGGTCGAGCCCGCTGCGTCCGGGCATGCGGATGTCGGTCATCAATACGTCCGGCGTGTCGGAGCGCAATGCGGTCAAGACATTGTCGGCCTGATCGAAGCACTTGGCGGCCATGCCGCTGCCTTTCAGCGCCTTCTCGAGCACCCAGCGGATGGAGGCATCATCGTCGACCAACCAAACTTGCAGCGGCTTCGAAGTCATGCGGAATCCATGGGCAGGGAGATGACGAATATGGTTCGACCCGGGGCGCTGTCGAATTCGATCAGGCCGCCGTGGCGGCTGACGAGATCCTGCGCGATGCCTAAGCCGAGGCCCGTGCCGTCCGCGCGCCCGGACACCAGCGGATAGAAAATCGTGTCGCGGATTTCAGAGAGGACTCCCGGACCGTTGTCTTCGAATTGAATCGAGGCAACCAGCCGGTGGCGCCGTGTGCCGACGCTCACGTTGCTCACGGCGCGGGTTCGCAGGATCAGTCTCGGCGACTTCACGTTGCCGCCCGACAGGGCCTGAATGGCGTTGCGCCCCAGATTCAGCATGGCCTGAATGATGTGGTTGGGATCCACGGTGAGCGGCGGCAGACTGGGGTCGTAGTCCCGGTCGACGGTGACGCCTTCGGGCGCCTCACTGCGCAGCAGGTGGTAGACGCGCTCCAGGATCTCGTGCACGTTGATCAGCTGCTTCGCGGGCGGCCGGCCGGGCCCGAGCATGGAATCGAGCAGGTTGGTGAGCCGGTCGGCTTCGCTGATGATGATGCGGGTGTACTCGCGCAACGCCGGATCGAGGAGTTCCCGTTCCAGAAGCTGCGCGGCGCCGCGCAAGCCGCCGAGCGGGTTCTTGATCTCGTGCGCGAGCTGCCGCACCATCAAGCGGCTTCCGCCCAATTGCGCCAGCAGTGCGTTCTCGCGGGTCAGGCGCCGATGCTGCGTGATGTCTTCGATTTCGAGCAGGAGGCGGGAGTCCTGCCCGAGCGTTACCTGCGTCACGGCGCAGTCGAGGATGCGATCGACTCCACACGACGCCGGCCACGCAAGTTCGCGCTGGACGATTCCCTCGCCGCCTCGACGCGCGCGATTGAACATCGGCAGCAAGGACTCGGCGCCGCGGGTCAATTCCGTGATGCTCTTGCCCAGCGCTTGGTTGGGACTCAGGCCGAGCAGCGTTTGGGCAGCGGCGTTCAGATAATCGACGCGTAAATCCTGATCCAGCAGGAAGACACTGGTCACCAGGCTATCGAGCAGCTCGGTGCCCTCGATACGAATCGTGTCCAGCTTGAATTCAGCGGCCAACCGGAGCCTCCGGTTGGCGGAACGGACGTGCTACTTCTTGTGCTGGGGCGCCAACTCGGATGGCTGCCGGACGAAAAAGCTCACGCTGTCGGTGCTCAAGGATGCGCCCGACTCGGGATCCGTGACGGTCGCCGCGATGGCATAAGTGCCGCGATCCAAATGTGGCAGCGTGATTTGCGTGGCGGTCGGCGGCTGATCGTCGAGCTGCCTGCCGTTCAGATGCCAGGTGACGGTCTGGCCCGGCTTGAGGTTGGGTTCCAGAGCGAGATGCGCACTGATCACGTCGTCGCCGAAGAAGGTCTGATCGGGCAGCGGCGAAGTAATGGCGAACTGACTGTACTCGAGTCCCGGCGCCAGATGCCTGTCGGGGACCGGCGCCCCCTGGTTCGCGGAGCCCGGCTGCGCCGAGCGCGCCGACACCCCGGTCGACGAGCCGCCGGCCGTGAAGATCTTCTCGGCTCCGGGCACCGGCTGATCCGAATAATGGATCAGACCGTCGGAGTCGGTCCATTTGTAGACCACGGCCGCCTGTGCCGCAAACGCTGCAAGGCAGGCCAGCACTATCCAGGGTCTCCAAGGGTGCATAAGTACGAAGCATAGCCCTATCGCCTCCAAGCCACAAAACCAGGTGACGGCGGCGTGACCGCCGTCACCTCGAGGCTTGCACCCTCCTGCAATACCTCACAAACTGTAATACATCTCCACTTCGATCGGATGCGTGGTCATGCGCACACGGGTCACTTCCTTCATCTTCAACTCGATGTAGGCGTCGATCAGGTCGTCGGTGAAGACACCTCCCGCCTTGAGGAACCCGCGATCCTTGTCCAGATAATCGAGCGCCATGTCCAGGGAATGGCACACCGTCGGTATCTTCTTGTCCTCTTCCGGCTCCAGGTCGTACAAATCCTTATCCGCAGGATCGCCGGGATGGATCTTGTTTTGAATGCCGTCGATTCCCGCCAGCAACATGGAGGCAAACGCAAAGTACGGATTCGCGGTGGCGTCGGGAAAACGCACCTCGATTCGCCGGCCCTTGGGATTGGAAATCCAGGGAATGCGAATCGATGCAGAGCGGTTGCGCGCCGAATAGGCGAGCTTCACCGGCGCCTCGAAACCGGGCACCAGGCGCTTGTAGCTGTTGGTGCTGGCATTGGTGAAGGCGTTGATGGCGCGAGCATGCTTGATGATGCCGCCGATGTAATAGAGCGCGATGTCCGACAGCCCGCCGTACTTGTCGCCGGCAAACAGCGCCTTGCCTTCCTTTTGCAACGACTGGTGCACGTGCATGCCGTTGCCATTGTCGCCCACGATCGGTTTCGGCATGAAGGTCAGAGTCTTGCCGTAGCCATGCGCCACGTTTTGCAGCGCATATTTGAGAATCTGCACCTCGTCGGCTTTCTTGGTCAGCGTATTCGCCGCGACGTTGATCTCGCCCTGGCCGGCGGTCGCCACTTCGTGGTGGTGCACCTCAAACTTCAAGCCCATCTCTTCGCAGGCCATGGACATCGCGGTGCGAATGTCCTGCTGTGAATCGACCGGCGGCACGGGGAAATACCCGCCCTTGATGCCGGGACGGTGGCCCTTGTTGCCGTCCTCGTAGGTCTTGCCGGAATTCCAAGCACCCTCGTAGGCGTCCACTTCGTAGGCGCAGCCGTTCACGCCGGAACTGACGGTGACGTTGTCGAAAATGAAGAATTCGTTCTCGGGGCCGAACAGCGCCGAATCGGCGATGCCCGTGGACTTGAGATACGCTTCCGCGCGCTTCGCCAAGGAGCGCGGGTCGCGCTCGTAGCCTTGCATGGTCATGGGTTCGATGACATCGCAGCGCAGGTCGACCGTCGTCTCCTCGTAGAAAGGATCGATGACGGCGGTGGCCGGATCCGGCATCAAAATCATGTCCGATTCATTGATGCCCTTCCAGCCGGCGATCGACGAACCGTCGAACATCTTGCCCTCCTTGAAGAAGCCCTCATCCACCAGCCGCGTCGGGATGGTGACGTGCTGCTCCTTGCCTAAGGTGTCGGTAAAGCGGAGATCGGCGAATTTCGCCTCTTTTTCCTTAATCAATTTCAAAACATCGGCGGGAGTCATGTGCGTCCTCGCGGGTTGGCTATTTGGCCCGGGCCAGTACCCGGGGTTCTGTCGACACTGCAGCTAATGTGCCATTGTGATGCATATATGGATCAAGGACTTGCGGCCAGGGCACTCAGGGAATGCATCATAATGGATCGAATTGCAAAAAGCAGCGCACTTTTATGGTGCAAGGCGGGTATCGAGTGCGGAACGTGTGGTTCATAGGCGAAAGGTCGAGCCACTTTGAGCGAATTGGGTGCACGGCAAGCTTAAGACACTGAAGGGTGGCGTCGCTATACTCGCCACCTTTGATCGTCGCGAGCATCCAATGGCCCAAGCGCTTCCCAAGCCGCCCCGCACATTTCAGGATCTCATTTTTGCACTGCAGAAATATTGGTCGGACCAGGGCTGCGTCATTCTGCAGCCCTACGACATGGAAATGGGCGCCGGCACCTTTCACACGGCCACGTTTCTGCGTGCCGTGGGCCCCGAGCCCTGGAGCGCCGCCTATGTGCAACCCTCGCGCCGGCCGACGGACGGCCGTTACGGCAATAACCCGTTTCGCCTGCAGCACTACTATCAGTTTCAGGTTTGCATCAAGCCCTCGCCCGACGCCTTTCAGGAACTGTACTTGGGCTCGCTGCGATCCCTGGGGCTTGATCTATTGACTCACGACATTCGCTTTGTCGAGGACAACTGGGAGTCGCCCACCTTGGGCGCGTGGGGACTGGGGTGGGAGGTATGGCTGAACGGCATGGAGGTTTCGCAGTTCACCTACTTCCAGCAAGTCGGGAGTCTGGACTGCCGCCCCGTGATGGGAGAGATCACTTACGGCCTCGAACGATTGGCCATGTACATCCAGGGCAAGGAAAGCATCTTCGATATCGTTTGGACCGACGGCCCGTTCGGCACCATCACCTACGGCGATGTGTTCCATCAAAACGAGGTGGAGCAATCCATCTATAACTTTGAAAAGGCGGACACGGCGGTGCTCTCGGCGCAGTTCGACGCACATGAAACCGCCTGCCGGCGCCTGCTCGAAGACAAATTGGTGCTGCCTGCCTACGAACAAATGGTGAAGGCTTCGCACGCGTTCAATCTGCTGGACGCGCGGCATGCAGTCTCCGTCACCGAACGGCAGCGATTCATTCTTCGTGTGCGGACGCTGGCGCGCGGTGTGGCCGAGGCCTATCGCGCCAGCCGCGAGGCCCTGGGCTTCCCGCTCATCAAGAGCAAGAATACCGCCGCGGAACGAGCCGCCTGATGAGCGCACAGGATTTGCTGTTCGAACTCTGCACCGAGGAGTTGCCGCCGCGCGCCCTGCTGAGTCTGTCGACCGCCCTGACGGAGGGTGTGCTCAAGGGAATAGACGCCGCCGGCATTCCGCACGGCAGGGTCCACGGATATGCCACGCCGCGGCGGCTCGCCGTGCGAATCCAGAAATTGGCCGAGCATCAACCTGACCGCCAGGTGGAGCGGCGCGGACCGCCCCTCAAGAATGCCTTCGATCCGCAAGGCGCGCCGACTCAGGCCGCCGCCGCATTCGCCAGGAACTGCGGCGTCGCGGTGGCCGAGCTCGAGCGGATCACGACCGACAAGGGTGCCTGGCTGGTGTTCCGAGGCACCGAGCGAGGAGCCGCAACCACGGCGCTCCTGGGCGGTATCGTCGGTCAAGCCATCGCCGCATTACCCATACCCAAGCGCATGCGCTGGGGCGCCGGTGCCGCGGAGTTCGTGAGGCCCGTGCACAGCATCGTACTTTTATATGGCGAGACCGTGGTCCCGGCCACGGTGCTCGGCCTGCCCGCGGGGCGCGTGACCTACGGCCACCGCTTTCTGGCGCCGCGGCCCATTTCCCTCAAATCGGCGAAGAGCTACGAAGGCCGGCTGCGGCGCGCCAAGGTGGTGGCGGATTTCGCGGTGCGCCGCGAGCTGATTCGAACGGGGGTGACCATGGCGGCGGCGAGCAGCGGCGGCACGGCACTGCTCGAAGACGCATTGCTCGATGAGGTCACCGCGCTGGTGGAGTGGCCCGTACCGATCGCCGGCCGGTTCGAGCAGCGCTTCTTGAGCCTGCCGCGCGAGGTGGTGATCGCGACCGTTCAGGATCATCAACGGTATTTCGCCGTGGAAGGCGCGGACGGCAAGTTATCCGGCTGGTTCGTCACCGTCAGCAACATCGAGAGCCGCGATCCTTCCAAGGTACGGGAGGGCAACGAGCGCGTGGTGAGGCCGCGTTTGAGCGACGCGGCGTTTTTCTGGGAGCTGGACCTGAAACTTCCGCTCGACGCGTACGCGGGCCGGCTTGGCGACGTGACCTTTCAGGCCAAGCTGGGCACGTATGCCGACAAGACCCGGAGGGTGACGGCGCTGGCGCAATCGATCGGCGCCCGCATCGGGGCCGGCGCCGGCGTGGCGCGGGCGGCCGAGCTTGCCAAGGCGGACCTGATGACGGCGATGGTCGGTGAATTTCCGGAATTGCAGGGCACCATGGGCCGCTACTACGCCGAGGCGCAGGGCGAACCGGAAGAATTGGCACGGGCGTTGGAGGAGCACTACCGGCCGCGGTATGCCGGCGACTCATTGCCCACCACCAAGACAGGCCAGACAGTGGCGCTCGCCGACAAGATCGATACGCTGGTGGGCATTTTCGCCATCGAACAACGGCCGACCGGCACCAAGGATCCCTTCGGTCTGCGGCGCGCCGCACTCGGCGTACTGCGCATTCTGCTCGAACGCCGCCTCGATTTGGACCTGTTCGAATTGCTGGGGGAAGCCGCCGCCGCACAACCGGTGGTGCGCGCGGGCGTGATCGATGAGGTCTACGATTTCATCGCCGAGCGGCTGCGGGGCCTGCTGCTGGAAGAACCCGGCACCACGGCCGAAATGCTCGACGCGGTATTCGCGAACCGTCCGCGCTCGCCGCTCGACGCGGTCACGCGCCTGGCGGCACTGAAGGAGTTCCTGCTGCTGCCGGAGGCCGGTATTCTCGCCGGCATCAACAAGCGCATCGCGAACATACTGAAGAAGACCTCGCTTGGGCCGGAGGTGACCGTCGACGCCGGCGCGCTGACCGAGGACGCCGAAAGGCAGCTGCACCGGGTGCTCGGCGAGCTGCGCGTTCCGGTGGAGGCTGCGACTGCGCAGCGCCGCTATGCGCAGGGCCTCAAGGCGCTGGTGGCGTTGAGAGCGCCGGTGGACGATTTCTTCGAGCGCATCATGGTGATGGACGAGAACATCGAGCGGCGCCGCAACCGCCTCGCGCTGCTGCGCGACGCACAGCTCTTGCTCGGCGGTGTTGCCGATCTATCGCGCTTGCCGGGTTGAACCGACACCGTGCAGCTCCTTCGGTCGCTGATTTTCACCGCGTACATGATGGCGTCGGCATGCGTGTTCGGAGCGGTGATGGGGCTTGGTTTTTGGCTGCCGTATCGCGCGCAATTTGCCATGGCGCGCTGCTGGGCGCGGATCTTGCTCTGGGTGCTGGAACGCCTGTGCGGCCTCACCTTCACCGTCGAGGGCCGCGAGCGTATTCCGCCGGGCAATCACATCGTGATGAGCAATCACACGTCGGCGTGGGAAACCGTGGCGCCTTTCCTCATTTTCCCGCCCCAGGTCTGGGTGCTGAAGCGCGAATTGTTGTGGATTCCCTTCGTCGGCTGGGGGCTGAAGCTGCTCCGGCCCATCGCCATCAACCGCGGCGAGGGGCATCGAGCCGTGAACCAGGTGATCGATCAAGGCAAGGCGCGGCTCGAGGACGGCCTGTGGATCATCATCTTTCCCGAGGGCACGCGGGTGGTCGCGGGAGACACCCGGAAGTTCGGGGTGAGCGGCGCGTTGCTCGCGGTCGAATCCGGCAAGAGTGTGGTGCCGCTGTCACACAACGCCGGCATGTATTGGCCGAGACGCGGGTTCTTGAAGAAGCCGGGCACGATCCGCGTGATCATCGGCGAGCCGATCGAATCCGCCGGCAAGAAACCTCGGGAACTCAACGAGGAAGTGAAGCAATCCATCGAGGCCGGCCTCGCCCGGATCGCATCGGAAGAGAGGTAAATCGGGATGGCCTCGGTCCTTCTGTTTCTTGCATCCGCCGCGGCGATCTACTTCGCGTGCGAATACTTCGTCAACGGAGTCGAATGGCTGGGCCGTAAGCTGGGCGTGGGCGAGACCGCGACCGGCACCATCCTTGCGGCCTTCGGCACCGCGCTGCCGGAGAGCGCCGTGACTTTCATGGCCGTGGCCGTCGGCCGGGACCCTGCTCAGAAGGACATCGGCGTCGGCGCCGCCCTCGGGGGACCGCTGGTGCTCGCCACCATTTCCTATGCCATCGTCGGCTTCGCGATGCTCTGGAACCACCGGCGCCTGGGCCGCGTCACGCGGGCCATCGAGGGCGAATCCAGGCAACTGCGGCGCGATCAAACGTGGTTCCTGGTCATTTTCGCCGGCAAGGTGGCTCTGGGTCTGCTCGTCTTCAACTACAAGCCATGGCTCGGCGCGCTGTTCGTGCTCGCCTACATCGTGTACCTGCTGCGCGAATTGCGCGGCGCGCAGGTCTTGAGCGAAGCGGCTCTCCAACCGCTGAAGCTCCATCCCAAAGGCGACCCCGGCCTGCTATGGCCTCTCGTACAGACCAGCCTCGCGCTGATCGCCATCGCGATTGCCTCCAAGGTGTTCGTCGGTCAGCTGGAAGGCATCGGGGTCTGGGCAGGGCTGTCGCCGCAGCTGGTGGCGCTCCTGCTGAGCCCGGTTGCGACCGAGCTGCCCGAAACCATGAACGCGCTGATCTGGGTCCGCCAGGGCAAGGAGCGGCTGGCACTTGCGAATATTTCCGGCGCCATGATGATACAGGCCACCATCCCGACCGCCCTTGGCCTGTTCTTCACATCCTGGGTGTTCTCGCGCGAGCTGATCGTTTCCGGAGTCGTTACCATGGCGGCGGTCGCGGTCTTGCTGGGGCTGTTCTCGAGAGATCAGGTCAATGCTCGATCGCTCACCCCGCTCATCGGGCTGTACGCCGTCTTCATCGCCATCATTGTCTTGATGTGAGAAGCCGCAGGGGTGCGGCCGAGCGGTGAAAGGCGCAAGCTAGGAGCCTAGGCTATGGCGTGGACCCGGGTTGAGCCACGCCCGGACCGCTGCCCGCGGGCAGCAAGATCGAGAATGCCGAGCCCCTGCCCACCTCGGAGCTCACATCGAGCTCGAGTCTGAGCAACCTGGCCAGACGCTGCACGACACTCAGCCCCAAACCATGGCCGGCGTGAGCGTTGCCGGCCGGAACGTCGGCCTCATGGAACTCGTCAAAAACGTGCGCCAGCCGATCGGGAGGAATGCCGATTCCCGTGTCGAGCACCTCGATTCGAACGAATCCCTCCCTGCGCAGGCAGCGCAAGCGCACATACCCTTCGCACGTGTACTCGATGGCGTTCGCCGTGAGGTTCCTCAGAATTTGCTCGACCAGCGCGGCATCGCCATGCACCCGCCCGTCGCAGGGCTCAATCTCCAGCCGAAGGCCCTTGGCGGCCGCGATACTGGCGAACTCTGCGCACAGCTCTTCGAGTACGCCGGCCACCTCGAAATCGGTCTGCACGGGGTGGATGGCTCCGGACTCGAGCTTTCCCATGTCGAGCAGGTCGGTGAGCAGTCTCGACATGTGGCCGATGGCCTGCTTTTGCTGCGACAGGGCCAGAACGGCGGCGGGATCGGTCAAATGCCGGAGCAAGGTGTCATTGAGACGGATGAGGGTCTGCAGCTCCTGGCGCAAATCGCGATTGGCGACCTCCAGAAAGAGCTTCCTGCCCTGGTTCGCCCGCTCGGCGAGTTCCCGCAAGGCCTCGATGGCGTCGAGCGCCACGGCCAGCTCGGCCTCGAGGCGCTTGCGCTCGGTCACATCGCGAAGGGTGGCCGCGACCAGGGTTTGGCCGACGCCTTCGATGGGGCTGAGATTGACCTCGAGGGCAAACTCCGTGCCGTCGCGCCGTTGTCCGTAGAGGTCGAGCTCGGGCCCCATGGGCCGCACGCGCACATTGCTGACGACGTCCCCTCGGTGGTCCGCGATCTGAGCCCGAAAGCGCTCGGGCATCAGCATATAGAAGTCTTCACCGATGATTTCGTCGTGGGTATACCCGAACAGGGCGGAGACTGGCTGATTCGCGAACCACATGGTGCCGAAGGTATCGATGATGACTATCGCATCCGGGGAGGCATCCAGGACCCGTCGGGCGAGAGTGGGCGGGAATGCGATCATGCAAGCGGCCTCGGGATCCCCATCAAAGCGGCCCCGCGTATCCTTAGGCTGGGGCAAGCCCGGCGGCGGTGCGGACCTGGTGGCGCTCAACCGTCGACGATCGAATGCTCAGCCAGTTTTTGACCAGTGACGACCCCCTGAATCTGGCGGAGGGCTACGTTTCCATGGCACACCGAACGTTCGGACCGCGTTCTTAGTGTGTCGCTTCGGAGGCGGAGAAGGCGCCGAAGATCTCCGTGTAGGCCAGATCCGGGCTGAGCAGCAGAACATGGGCAAGAACCCCGACGCCGAGAGCCAATTTGTCAAGGTTATCAATGCCCGGATTCACTTCCTTGCGCTCCAGTGCGCCGATGTAGGTCCTTTTCAGCCCGCACTGCAGGCCCAGTTCCTCCTGGGACCAGCGAAACAAGGAGCGTGCCGCGCGCAAATTCGACGCCAGGCTGACACGCGATGATTTCTTTTCCATTTTCTTGGCCATGGCGGGAAATTCTGAGGCGGGGCGCGCTCGGTTGCGACCCCGCATACGTGGAGCCAGGCCATGCATCGATGGCAAAACATCCGGGATGTCGCTCTCGTTGCCCATTTCGTGCTTCGTAAGGCCGCCCAGAGTGGCTGCGCCAGTATGCTCCCTATTCGCGGCGAACCTATACGTCTAAATTCGAAACCTGCAGCGCGTTCTTTTCGATGAACTCGCGGCGCGGTTCCACGGCATCGCCCATGAGCGTCGTGAAGATGTCGTCCGCGGCCACCACGTCCTCGATGCGAACTTGCATGAGCCGGCGCGTTTCCGGGTTGATGGTCGTATCCCACAACTGGCTGGCGTTCATCTCGCCCAGACCCTTGTAGCGCTGGATGCTCTGACCCTTCTTGGCCTGCTCGAACAACCAGTTCATGGCGACCTTGAAGCTGGCCACGTCCTGGCGGTCCTCGCCGCGTTGAACGAAGGCGCCCGGTCCCATCAAATCGCTCAGGGTCTGTGCGAGTTCCGCAATGCGCAGATATTCCGCCGACGCGAAAAACTCCCGAGGGATGTGCTTCTCCGACGACAGGCCATGCTCCAAGCGCAGCAGATTGACGCGATGGCCGCCGGCGGCCATGGTCTCCACGGTCACGCGGTAGCGCCGCGACACATCGTCGAGGGTGTTGAGCCGCTGCTCCAAATTCCGGCACCAATCGCGCAGCGCGTCGATGCGGTCGAATGATTCGGTGCTCAATGGAGGTACGTACAGCAGCTGCTCGAGAAAGCGCTCATCGTAGCGGCGCGCCCAGCGGCGCACGATCCCTTGCACCTCGACGTACTTGTGCGCCAGCGACTCGAGACCCAATCCCGACAAGGGCGGCGCGTCGGCAGACACGTGCAACGCCGCTCCGTCGATGGCGGTGCTGAGCAGCAGGGCATTCAATTCCAGATCGTCCTTGACGTAAGTTTCCTGTTTGCCCTTCTTCACCTTGTAAAGCGGCGGCTGTGCGATGTAGATATGTCCGCGCTCGATGAGTATGGGCATCTGGCGATAGAAGAAAGTCAGCAACAGCGTTCGTATGTGAGAACCGTCGACGTCTGCGTCCGTGTTGTGGCAGCAAAGACCGCCCATGCCGGCGATGAAGTTTTCGTCGCCTTCCACCGAAAAGTCGTAGACGTTTCCGTTGCTTGCCGGCACCTCTTCGATCTCGAGAATCGGCAACGCCATCAGATCACCGCCTATCATCTGAAAATCTCGCTTGCCTCCCGATCGGGGAGAGGTCAAGAACTCATCCAGTTCCGCAGCGCCCGCGTGGTCTCGCCAGACGTTGCGCAGTATGCGCAAGTCTTCTTTGGCAGTGACGCTGATGATCCAGTGCCGGTGTTTGGTCTCACATGGTTGACCGTTCACCTCACGAATCACGCCGTCAGGGTCCCGCTCCGACATCGACGGCACCACACCCAATGAACTCAGGCAGTAAACAATGCCGCTGGCGATGTCGTATGACGAGGTACTGAATGCAATTCGATTCTTGTGCACGGTACCGTCGCCAAGCAGGTAGCCGCGCAGAAAGGCGGATCGCAGCTCCTCGGAAACATTGAACGCCAGATTGGGAATCTGCTTCGTGGTCGAGTCGGCATTCTCGAAGCCAAACACGTGTTGCCACGCAAGGGCGGCAACTCGATTCACTAGCTTGAGCTCGGTACAACGCTGCGGTGATGAATAGGCCACTGCAGGCAGGCCGAAAACCTTCGCGAATTTCTTTGCCATCTCTTCGGCAAAGCGTTGATTGCCCTTCCCGATCGACAGTCGAATTCCGTTCCGATCCGAGCAGGAACCCTCAGCGAGATAGAAGCCGAGCAATCCCATGAGCTCGTCGTTGACGGCAAGGAATCGCGGAATACCATTGTGTGCATAGTGCTCCGGGGTCAGCTCTAAGTCTTCCCGGGAGGCAAACCACCGCAGATCCTCGGCATCGAGGTCGCACAATCGCACATAGTCGCGAACGACGTTTCGGCTGGAACCGGCGTACTGTTCCTTCCAGACCCGTTCCAGGCGGCTTGGCGCAGCCCACGCCCTGTTCAACACCTCCTGCGTGTTTGCACCGATGGCGCTCAGATAGGCCTCGAAATGCGGCAACGTTGGGCGGGAAAGCCCCTTCTCCCAGGCGTAGAACGTAACGGGCTGGCGAATACCCACGGCCGCGCAAAGGACGCTATTGGAGACGCCGCTGTGTCGGCGAATCTCCGCCAGTTCCGTACGTAGCTCTGGGGGGAGATCTACACGCGGGTCGGTCAGTTGCGGCTGGTGTTCGTACTTGTCGAGGACGGTCGCTTTGAACCAGTCCTCAACCGCCGGGCCACGAACCCAGATCTGCCGGGATGCCTGCGGTACGGCATGCAAAGCGCTCAGCAGATCTATGCGCTCGGGGGCGGTGGATGGGAAGCGAACTCGAAACGGTGCGACCACGCGATCGTTCAGGCGCAGTTCATCGCCGCGCTTCAGCTTCAGCCTTCCGTCGTCGTATACAAAAACGCTGTGACTGGAAGTGACCCGCACCGTGCGACCGTAGGAAGTGCGTACTTGGAAGAGCTTTTCGTCCAATGGGTGACGAATGACGCTCTTGATCTGACGGAAGCGGACGGTGTGATCCTGCAGTCCGAAGCAGAGAACTTCTCCAAGCGGCTCGCCAGTCAACTTATCCACGCCGCCAGTGGGGGCATGCGAGGCGAGAGCACCATCAATGAAGCTGCCGATCCGCACCATGCGCACGCCGCGGCGATCATCCCGGACGAAGACATGCTCGTCGCCGTCTACGCTCATTATGATGATGCGGTGATAGCGCAGCTTGTCGACGTTGAAATCGTCGCGCCCGATGCCGGTTCCCAACGCGGTGATCAGCGTGCCGACTTCGGCGGAGCCGAGCATCTTGTCGAAGCGCGCCTTCTCCACGTTGAGGATTTTCCCCTTGAGCGGCAGGATGGCTTGAGTGCGCCGGTCGCGGCCCTGCTTGGCCGAACCGCCGGCGGAATCGCCCTCCACCAGGAACATTTCCGACAGCGCGGGATCTTTCTCCTGACAATCGGCGAGCTTGCCGGGCAGGCCCGCGATGTCGAGCGCGCCTTTCCGCCGCGTCATCTCGCGCGCCTTGCGCGCGGCTTCGCGCGCATAAGCAGCCTCGAGGATTTTATTGACGATGGCGCGGGCCTCTTGAGGATGCTCGAGCAGGAACTCTTCCAGGCGTCCCGCCACGGCGGACTCGACCACGCCCTTGACTTCCGAAGACACCAATTTGTCCTTGGTCTGCGAAGAGAACTTCGGGTCCGGCAATTTCACGGACAGAATCGCGGTGAGTCCTTCGCGCGCGTCATCGCCCGTCGTCTGGATCTTCTCCTTCTTGGCGGCAAGCTCCTTCTCGATGTAGTTGTTGAGCGTGCGGGTCAGCGCGGCTCGGTAGCCGGCGAGATGCGTACCGCCGTCCTTCTGCGGAATGTTGTTGGTGTAGCAGTACATGCTTTCCTGGTACGAGTCATTCCACTGCATGGCGACTTCCACCTGGGTATTGCCATCGCGGGTTTGAAACCACAGGACCGTGGGGTGCACCGGCGTCTTGCTGCGATTCAGATGAGTGACGAAGGCTTTCAAGCCCCCTACGTGCTGAAACACCTCGCTCTTCTCGTCGCGCTCGTCGTTCAACTCGATGCGTACGCCCGAGTTCAGAAATGACAGTTCGCGCAAACGTTTCGCGAGCGTGTCGTAGTTGAATGAGATGTGGGTGAATATCTGCGAGCTGGGTTTGAAGCGCAGCGTCGTACCGCGCTCGTCGGTATCGCCGATGGCCGCCAACGGCGCCTGCGGCTCGCCGAGCCGGTATTCCTGGCGATGCAATTTGCCGTCGCGCCGGATATTCAGCTCCAGATAGTCCGAGAGCGCATTGACGACCGAGATCCCCACGCCGTGCAATCCGCCCGAGACCTTGTAGGACGTGTCATCGAACTTGCCGCCGGAGTGCAGCACCGTCATGATGACCTCGGCGGCGGAGCGGCCTTCTTCCGCATGGATATCCACAGGAATTCCACGGCCGTTGTCCGACACTGTCACTGATTCGTCGGCGTGAATGGTGACCACCACGCGATCGCAATAGCCGGCAAGCGCCTCATCGATGGCGTTGTCGACCACCTCGAAAACCATGTGGTGGAGACCACTGCCGTCGTCGGTGTCGCCGATGTACATTCCGGGCCGCTTGCGCACGGCATCGAGCCCTCGTAATACTTTGATTTTGCTTGAATCGTAGACGTCGCTATCGGCCATGTTGGATCCCGTTTGATGACCGCCCAGTCTAACATTTTCCGGCCATGATGACGAATCTGGCGGATGCGGAAATCCTTTTAAAATCAGTTGGTTATGGCACCGTGGCGGCGCGACTGAGGCGTCGTTCCCCCGGATACTCAACGTATAAGTGTATGACGCGCCTGAATTAGCCCGTACTGCACTTAGTAGCACGCGAGTGTCGATGTGCCGCAAATAGTGAACTATGGCCGCAAATGTGTACTGAGGGCAGCAAATCTGAACCAGAGCGATGCCAGTGCCGCACACGCCTTAGGGGCTGGCGTGGCCGGTGGCGGTAACCGGCAGCCGATTCGCAGCCTGTTCGCGGGATAGAATCAGCGGATGTTCAATATCAGGAAGGCCGAATCGCGGGATGCCGGCGCGATCACTGCCATCATCCTCCCGGTCATTCGCGAGGGTGCCACGTACGCACTCGACCCGAACTTGAGCAAAGCCGAGGCACTGGCCTACTGGATAGCCCCCGATAAAGAGACATTCGTCGCCGAGCAGGAGGGCGTCGTCCTTGGCACCTACTACATGCGTCCGAACCAGTCCGGCGGCGGACGGCATGTCTGTAACTGTGGCTACATGACGAGCGCCGCGGCCACCGGCAGAGGGATCGCTCGTCGCATGTGTGAGCACTCGCTGATACACGCGCGGTCCCAGGGCTATCGAGCCATGCAGTTCAACTTCGTCGTGAGCACGAATGAGCGCGCAGTGAAACTCTGGCAGTCTCTGGGATTTGAGATCGTTGGGCGCCTGCCGGCCGCCTTTAGCCATCCGTCAGCGGGCTATGTCGACGCGTTCGTCATGTATCGTCAGCGGGCTATGTCGACGCGTTCGTCATGTATCAGCAGCTCTGAGGCGCGCGCTTCGCTCGCAGCTGTTGGGTACGGCAGATCGCTAATGGGTAAGGAGCACCGCTACTGGAGTGTGGTGGAGAACCGCCGCGTCGCTGGCGGCCGGGTGGTCCAGCGGCACGTGCTGTATCTGGGTGAGATCAACTCCTCGCAAGAACTCGCCTGGCGCAAGTCGATCGACGTGCTGGAGGATGGACAGTCGGCGCCGCGTACCTACGTACTGTTCCCGGAGGATCGGTGCGAGGGGTTATGGCCCGACGAGTCGATTGTGCGGTTGAAGCTCAAGTCGATGCAGCTGCAGCGCCCGCGGCAATGGGGCGCGTGTTGGTTGGCGCTGACCCTGTGGCAGACCCTGGATCTGGATGTCTTTTGGGCCGAGCGACTGCCCGCGTCGCGCAAGGGAACGCGCTGGGATCTGGTGCTGTTCGTGCTCGGCGCCTATCGACTGATCACCCCGGGGAGCGAGTGGCGGTTGCACCGGGAGTGGTATGGCCGCACGGCGCTGAGCGATTTGCTCGGCGCCGATGAGACGCTCGCCGATCCGCACGTGCTGTACGAGTGCCATGATCGGTTGCTCGCGCACAAAGAGGCATTATTTACGCATCTGACGGGCCGCTGGCGGGATCTGTTCAACGTCTCCTTCGAAGTGCTGCTGTACGACCTCACGAGCACCTACTTCGAGTCCGATCCGCCGCTCGATGAGAACGATAAGCGCCGCCGCGGCTACAGCCGCGATCACCGCTTTGATTGCGTGCAGATCGTGATCGCGCTGATCGTGACACCGGAGGGCCTGCCGCTGGCGTACGAGATTTTACCCGGCAATACCAACGACTCGAAGACTCTGCGCTCCTTCCTGCAGAAGATCGAACATCAGTACGGCAGAGCCCAGCGCATCTGGTGCATGGATCGCGGCGTGCCGACCGAAGAGGTCTTGGCCGAGATGCGCCGCAGCGAGCCGCCGGTGCAGTACCTGTGCGGCACGCCGAAGGGACGGCTCAATCGGCTCGAGCAATCCCTCGTGACGAAGCCATGGCACAGTGCCCGCGTCGGCGTGAAGGTCAAGCTTCTGCCTGAGGATAATGAACTGTACGTGTTTGCCGAGAGCCTCGATCGGATCGCCAAGGAGCGCTCGATGCGCCGCCGCCGACTGAAGTGGCTGTGGGCGAGGCTCGCGCAACTGCAATCGATGGAGCTGTCACGCGATGCGCTGCTGATGAAGCTCGGTAGTGCGCAAAGCAAGGTCCCGGCGGCGTGGCGGCTCTTCGAAGTGAAGGTCGCGAAAACGGGTGCCGCGTTCACCTATCGTCTCAATCGCAAGAAGCTCAAGCAGGTTCGTCGCCGCGAAGGCCGCTATCTGCTTCGCACCAATCTGACCGAGACCGATCCGGTGAAGCTGTGGAACTACTACCTGCAACTCGTGCAGGTCGAGGAGGCCTTCCGCACCTTGAAAAGCGATCTGGCGATCCGCCCGATCTTCCACCAAGAGCCCGAACGCATCGAGACACATCTGTTCGTCGCCTTCCTCGCGTACTGCTTGTACGTGACCCTCGGTCGGCAACTCAAAGGCCTCGCGCCCGGACTCACCGCGCGCTCGACGCTGGAGAAATTTGCCGCCGTGCAGATGGTCGATGTGAAAATACCGACCACCGACGGCCGCGAACTTCTGCTCACTCGCTACACACAACCCGAGCCCGAACTCGAGCTGCTGCTCGAGCGCTTGCGGCTCACCCTTCCCGCCCAACGGCCGCCGCAACCCTCCTGTAGTGCAGACCTTTGGGGGTGCACCCTAAGTGCATCAATCACTTAGCGTCGGCGACGCCTCGAATCCGCGAAGTTCGGCTAGCCGTTTTTGCCCAAGCGGGAACGGATCTCGGCAACCGACAGAACGTGTTGTGGGTGATCGTCCGCCGAGTGTTTCCCCTGATCTCTTAACCATCGCGCGTTGGTGCATGTCAGGCGGCTCTTCCAGCGAGATGGCACCGGCCAGCAGTGCACGCTTGTAGGTATTGTCGCTGTCTCACATAAACGTAGAGAAATGCCGGCATCGGATCACGCTGGCATCGCCGCCGCTGACCATTGCTATGGAGCCGCCGATTCTGATTTCGGAGGGTAAGGCCATCCCAAAAGCTGCCCTGTACGTTGAATTCTCCTATTCGGTACCAGGACCGGCAATGGATCGGGTGTCGTTACCTTTAAATTACTCGAGAGCGCATGTAGTTCCACGTGGAACAATGACGATAGCTACACTGCCTCGACGCGGCCCGCGTCCACTCTCAATCTTCGTCCTGGGGTTCCGAAGGCAGAGAACTCACTGTGTAATGTCGTGACGACCAACTGGACGGAGTGTGCCGACACCTCGCGAATGAGTCCGGTGAGCCGGTCATCGTCGAGCTCAGCGGCAGGGTCATCCAACAAAAGACTGGGCTGCACCGGCGCGTCCTCGGGAAACAGTTTCAGCTGTGCCATCAACAGTGCCGCCGCCAGCAACTTTTGCTGCCCTCGGGATATCCGATCCTTGACCCCTTCCCCGTTCAATCGAATGCTCAGCTCGGCCCGGTGCGGCCCCACCTGAGTCGTACCGCTCGACTGATCGTGGTTCCTGCTATGTTGAAGCGCCTCCGCAAAGGTGTGGTCGCGGGCCCACCCCGGGCGATAGCTCAGCTGCAATTCCATTCCCAGTAAATTGCGGCCGATGACGGCCGCTGGCTCGAGCAGCAGGGCCACGTATCGAGATCTCGCGCTGGTCAGGAGCTCGCCGTAGCGCGTCAGCTCGCCATCCCATGCCGTCACGGCTTCACGCGGCTGCCCAGACTTGAGG
>WNFQ01000860.1_pt1 | contig 28852 bp, 44 predicted proteins | sample 5400171 | NCBI WGS metagenome assembly WNFQ01 (sample SAMN13153356, study PRJNA577476) | soil metagenome | isolation source: 20 cm soil under Madrone tree | place: USA:California | collected 2016-06-14
TGAGCGGCGGGCGACAAGACATTACCGTCAGACCTGCGGCCGCCACCTGTTCTCAAGGTTCGTTCGCGGATTTAATATCACTGGTGTCTCCCCAACCTGAAGGATCGACTCTGGACAGCGCACCCTCGATTACCTCTTTCACGAACTCCTCCCAAGGGAAGGCTTTTCCCCAACGTTTGATTTCACTCGCGATCGCTCGCGGGCCGTGAGAAATGACTTTACTATGCAACACGAAACTGGTCCCTTGGCCATAGAATGCCATGAGCGCTGTGCGCGCTTCCACATACTTGCGCTACATTTCGAACGCAATCGTACAGGGTTTTCTATTGCGATGGAGGAGCAGCAGTTGATGAACAGTGAGGAACCACCTCGATATCTCGTTTTGGACATTAGGTTTCTGATTCTGGGAAGCCCTACAAAGTCTCAAGGAGTTTTACGAGGACCAGCGCGATCGCTATGAGTCGCCCAACGAACTCGAGATGCGCATATATCATCGTCTCATCCATATCCGTGACCAACGCGAACGGCACGACGACATTCCACCTACCATCCTCTCCCACCCGGTTTTCCTTCTCACCACCAAGTTTCGCCAGCATGTCCAGGCGAAGTCCTCCCCCATATCCAAAACATCTCCGTTAAAAGTCGACGAGGAAGGGATGCTCCAATTTTCCGGGCTGGCCGCCCTATTGCGAGAGCAAGGAAATAGGGTCATGGTGTACCTTGTCGCTTGCATCCTTGAGCGCCTGTTCGGCAAGGACACTATCGAAGATATAGAAGCCATCCGTGATGGCATCTCCATTCCTGATATTATTGATGGGGTGCGTACCGACGACGAGGTCGGTGTTGCTGACGTTGAGCAGAATGACTACGACGAGGAAGAGGCCTTCCTACGCGAAGACCATCCAATAATTGAAGAACCCGAAGAGCCTCCCGAGCCTCAGCACCAACCCCAGCCACTGAAACCAAGCGCGACTGCATGGCTGACCAACAATTTTGGCGTCAGACCTTCACCATCAGCTATGCTCGACGCTAGTTCATCGACCTTGGTCTTCGGGACGTCGCCAGTGCCAGCGCCTGTTTCTGCCTTTGGATTGTCTTCCATCCCAGCTGCTGCATCCGAACTCGCGACAACCTCAGCTCCAACTTCCGTTCCCGCAGCAGCTTCTGCATTTGCAAATCTCAAGACGACGCCAAACGTCTTTGGGAATCGGAGCTTCGGCGCTAGTTCGGCGTTTGGCGCCGGCAGTGTTGGCGGTAGCTCCTCGGCGTTTGGACAAAATTCTACCTCCACTTTTGGGTCAAGTTCCAATTCCTCGGTGCCTAGGGCCTCAGGTTCGACGGACGTCTTATCTACCCTACGGGACTCCGCAAAGGCAAATACATCTTTTTCGCCTTTTGAGGTGTCGACGTCTGCGCCTGTTGTGTCGAACATCGGACAGCAGGGAAAGTCCACGTCTGTTTTTGGATCCCCCTTTGCCAAGTCTTCTGCTTCTCCATCGACGTTGCCGGCTCCCGCGGCGGCAGCAGTCAACAACACGCCTCCATCTTCCTTTTTCGCTCCTTCGCAAAGTGCGCCATCTGGGTTTCTCGGTAATGTGTCGGATGTCAACCTTAGAGCTGTCTCAACATCGACCGCATCGACCGCTGCAGCCTCGGAGCAGAGGTATGGTCAGACCTCCGCGTCTGTACTCAACCCCATGACACCGGCTTTTTCACCGGGGCAACCATTTGGCACGCCACCATCCACAATATCTGTACAAACTGAGACGAAATCCACGTCCAAAGTCTCCAGCTCATCGTCGACGTCGACGACACCCACACGACCGATTCTTCCACCCATAAACACATCCCCACATACTTCGGTTTCTACCTCCAGCAGACCACCAATTAACGTGACGACAAGTCAATCTGCACCATCTTTGAATGGATCCACTAAACATCCGCCTCTCGAGCGCCAGCCAACCATCGCTGATGGTTTTAGACCACCTGCACCTTCAGGGACCTCTGAGGCCAGTTCTACCCCCCAACACCCTCCACCTCTCAAAATGCAACCCATCTCTCTTCCGGGGACGCCAACGGGCACGTCTTTCAGTCCTCCAACGAAACAAAAGTCCTCGAACAACCTATTCGGTTGGCCCTCTGTACAATCCAACTCTGTGCCCGAGATCCTGAGCCCACTAGTAATATCCTCCTCAAAGAGCTCATTCGCTTCGCTACCATCCCCACCAATCTCGGCCCGTTCATCCCTTCCAAAGTTCCCCAGTGCGGTCGTGTCACCGACCACTACGGAAGACCCTGGTCCATCTCGGCCTCAGCCTACGGCTGCAGAGCTGCTACCCTCACCAAAAACAGCGGCCAAAAGCGGAATATCTCTTCCATCCCCGCAAGATGTCGAGATGGCATCGCCGACCGCGGCGACGCCAATACGGAACGGGAAAAGCAAGGGAAAGGGTAAGGCGCCCGCCATGGCCATCGAGGAACTCGAGGCACGTGCGTCCGCGTTCGCAAAGACGAGCGCAGTCGTGCGTGATGCGTTGAAGCGTTGGGCGGGCAAGGCTTCCGAGCGGGTTTTGTACAATGATGCCGTGCGCCGTAGCGATGCGTATACGGGACAAAGGACGAAGAGGCGACAGGAAATGCGGTCGCAAGCCGATGCCGAACCTAAGGCTAAGCGGACAGCCAGGACGTGGGTACGCCGTCGTCGTGTCTCCGCAAAGTACACGCCGCCACAGACAGATGCCGAGCTTGCACGTCGACTGAAAGATGTTAGTGATACTTCGCTCTCTGTCTACTAAGGGCATTCTGCTAATCGCGCGCACGCTATTTTTAATTTTCTGCTCAACTCTCCCAGAATCACGAACAGCATGAACGCCGATGGGCGCCTGGCACCTTCCTCGCTGCTGTCCGCGCGCGTGTGGGCAACCCGGCTCCGTTCGATTATTGCTTGTGGTTGTCGCTCAATCCCGAGAATGATGGGACAGCCATTTGGGTAGAGAGGAAGTTCGACATGCCTAACGCCGGCGCTTGGGTATCCGAACGCGTACTCTCTATTCCTCTCGCTCCTGGTGCGACGTCGCGTTCACCCGGCTTAGTTGTGTTTGAATGTACACCATTACATGGCGTGGATGACGAGATTGAAAAGTGCGTTTTGTTCAAACTGGAAGATGAAAAACGAAACTGATGTCACGCAATTTGGGTAGGAAATACCGAATTTTGGATGACTGTGCACGATTACGTGAACTTATCGAGACGTTCCCCGATGATCGACATTTTATTCCTTCAGTCTTATTTGTTCTTTGGAACGAGGATGACTCTGAGACATTACCGGATGATTTGCGACGCATGGTACGTTGCATCGAGGCGTGAGCCGAGTACGGCACTCACAAGAGATAGGCCGACGATTACAACGCGAAAGACATCACAGGATCCTACGCGACATTTTCTTTGTCATCAAATGCAAAGGACCTAGATGAGAAATTTGCGGAGGTGCTGGGTTCGATGGAGTTGGACACGACTGGTGGACTTGTGGAAATCCTGTCCCGGCAAGGTGAAGTGCTCAGCCGTTGAGGTAATCACCTGGCTGATTTACAACGTTTTTAGAGTATCTGCAATTGGTCATCGCTCCTTGGAAGGACTTTGCCTCGGATTGGGTGGCGAGGTGCTCCACGGATAGTGATGGTACGTATTCGTGAATTTTCCCCGATCTGCTAGTCAATCTCACATGTCTGGGCCTGCAGTGGACTGGGTTCTTTTTAGCAAAGTGTTCGAAGTGCTGGTCAAATTGATGAACACATTATCGCGGCATTTCTCGACTCGTCTCGACGAATCAGCCACTGCAGGTCCATTCCCGGAAATACGGCTGGATGGGGTAAAGTCTTCAAGGTAAGGCGCGTGAGCACGCACGGGTACTTAATTTACTCATCAACGAGATGCTTAGCAAGTTGTATGATGCCACGTTTGGGTGGTTAGAACATAAGAACCTTCGCACGCCCTCAAGGGAGTTTCGAATGATGTTACAGTCCTATCGCACTTCGAACGCTGGTATGTTTTTCATCTGGGTTCCAAAGAAATTGAGTTTGACCACATTTCTTAGACTTCCCGGTGCATGCGTCTGTCTCTGCACTTTACGACCTATCAGTACGATGTATCGAAGGCAGTGTGAAGATTGACAGGGCGGTTCGATATCCCGTGCCGAAGCGCGACATTGAGGAAACGAAGAGGGAGGTAGAAGGTGACGTGGCGGAAGCCGGGAAACAGTTGTGTTACGTGCTCCTCTTCCATTCGCGGCCCAAACGGCCGCCACCTGATGAGGACGAGGAAGGGAGCGTTGCGAGGTGAGCGTGGAATGATCTTGCAGACTTTAGATCCGGCTGACCAGCGTTAGCATGTCGCCGTCCTCCAAGCGACTCAAGTCGACGTTCAGCAGTTTCTCCACCATCGATGACCTGGCACACTCTGGCAGCAACGACCAGATGCCGCCACCGTCTTCCGCTGCATCGCCGACGGCGTCAGTGACCACGATCGTGAATGAGGAGAAACCGCAGAAGGTTGTCACTGTAGCGATGCTGCGTGCGCTGACGCAGAGCGTGCTTAAGAACCGGCCTGCGATGTGATCTATGTAGTTTAGAATACTATAAATCCGAATCTTCCAAGATAGCTTATATTCTAATATTTTTGCAACGACTTGACTACAGACCCAGCCCTCAAATTTTCGAAGTCCAGAAATATCTGTTTCCAAGGCGAGGAACAGTAGTTCTATGCTGGGCTTACGACACGCGCCGTCGTACCACAGACAGTTCTCAGCATGTTCATGGACTGTAAATGTGTTGGTTGACGTCGTGTGCTTTTGAAAGATAAGGAAAAGATTGTAGTCATCCGAGTAAATAAATATGAATGTAATGTAAACTAAAGGAACCTATGCCAAGGGATCAAAGTCACTCAATATGTCCTTCGACGCTTGCGCTTTTGTACCGACCCCAGACAACGACGTTCGTTGCGGCTTGAGAGGTGTGAGAATATTGCCCATTCCCTGGCGCGGAGAAAATGCTGGGGGAGATACCACCGGCGATGTAGGAAATGCATTGCTAGTAGGTGCACTGGCATGCAGCTGGTTCGTCTGGCTCGGGGATGTCATAAAGGGTGCAGTGAGCAGCGGTGGTTGTTGGCTCGAATTCGTGGTGACGTCGGATAACGAGATATTATAGTTGGGTTTGGGTAGGGAGGATCTTTGTGGTGGCTGGGGTGTGCTTTGTGATGATAGCAGACTCCCCTGATATTTTGGTTGTGCATTCTGGGCCGGTGGGCTCACGGCGCGGGAGGACGTCGATGTGAATGTCGAAGAGGAGAGAGGTGGAGGCGCGATGGATGCGCTCGCCCGTAGTAACCCATTGCTTCCCACATTAGTTTGCGATGTCTGTGGCCTCGATGATCGGGCGGCGCCAACGGACGAGCTGATACGTGGTGAAGACGGAAGGCTCTGCGTCGTAGATTGAGATTGCGTGGACATTGGCAAGGTAAAAGTTGTTTGGGAGATCGAAGGGCTCTGTAATGGATGACGGAATTTAGTCCTATCTTTTCTTTTTCTCGGGTTTGGAAAGAAACGCGGACCTCTGAGTTGGACGCGAGGATGCTACCCCAAACGTCGTCTTCCCAGTTACCATTCAACTCGGTATCGGGTTTGACGCTACCAGCGCCTGCTCCGCCGACGAGAGTCTCAAAGTCCATACCCCCTCTTGTTGTTAGCCCATCCACAGTACCGTTGACCGCAGTTGCTGAGCGATCTTCTATGCGCTGCGAATCACGCAAAAACTGATCGTGCTCCTTTTCCACGCGATCTCCTAGCTTCTTGATAACAGCCATGAAACGTTGGAATTGTTCGACATTTAGCACTGTCCAAGAGATAAATTTTAGAAGAAAGTGGACGCAAGACAAAAGTAAAACCCACAGGGGCCGATGGACATCGCCCATAGCTGTGGGAGAACAAGGGTAGCGACGGCTTCTCTGTCGACCTTTAGACCCATCGCCTCTTGCACGGACAGAGTCGCCATCTATGGGATTATACATGGGTATCTGCTAGGAAAGAGGGTTATCCAAAGCGCACCGTCACCGCCGGCTCCTTGGTACGGATCTTGGAAAGGAGAGGGACGAGCTTTTGCGTCAGACTTGTCTGGATCATGATCAGTCGAGCCATGGACACGCATTAACCTGAGCACTTACCTGATCAAGTGTTTTGATCATGCTTAAGAATGTGACGAGAGTGGCCACTTTCACGGACAGAATGCGTGTTTTAGTGAAAACAAGCTATTGCGTCGTAGGTGAGATATTTATGAGAACGATTTGAAAACCGTACCGCAACCCTCGGGAAGAGAACGGATTGAACTTCGGCATAATCAATACTCTCGCAAAGGCCAGGTACAACGCCAAGGGCACGTTCTTGGACCTTGAACTGGCTAAGTATCGGAAAAAGAAGAACGCCGTACGACGTACGGAAGAATGCTCTGACTCGAGAGCATTGTACACAAGGGGAAGGACATCTGAAGCGTATACTATATTGAGACACAAGGCAACATGAGAGGGGACTCAGACGTACGTTCCCTGAATACGGACTTGTCAGTTTTCCCCTGAAGCGTGTTCAGGTTATCCAAGAGTGTGAGCATGTTTTGGGGTGGTTCCTTGATAGCGAACAAGGGTTTAAGGCTGGGCAGGACCAAGGAGGCAAACTGTTGGGGAGAAACGATGGTCGCGATGGCGAACACATTGGGTAGAATGTAAGGTAGAATGTGTGGGTCTTTCATCTGGAGGAGATTGACGTTAAATTCCACATTGAGAACTTGATCCGTACCTCTTCGAGCAGGGTAGGAAGAATCTTCCGTACACGGAGTCCTTCTGAGAAACGATCAAGGACACCAGTTAGTCCCTTCATGAATGATATTTTCTCCTCTCTAGACTTTGCAGCAAAGTTGGATCGGTCTAAGAAGTTGAGCGTTGAGATTGGTAATGACGAGAAGAACGGGTGAGATGGGAGAGAGCTGGGTGTCGGCCGGTTCTGTGAATGCCGGGTAATCAGAGAGGCGAGCATCGCTACACCAGAGACTTTTACTCAGCAACACAGACTGACAATTGAAAATGGGACATGCCCTGAAGATCCCTGTCTAAGCGCGTTATACCAGAAAGCGGCCGCCCGGCATGTTCCCGTACGCTCCCTATGTTGCCGAAGTTTTTGAATGGGGGTTCGCCCTTGAGATGCACCGCATGTATCAGGCAGCCCAGCGAATACATGTCCGAGGCGGTGCTCAAGACTTCGTCAAGAGCATATTCTGGAGCTGTGGTAACGATGTCAGCATAATGCGATAACTTCGCTCTACGTAGCGAACGAGTCGTTGCGTACCGATGTAGTCAAATGATCGTTGAGCATAAGATGGCATCCGGCTATCACACGACGGAAATTCCCAGTCAGTCGAGGACCCATCGGGACGTTTAAGAGGGATAGTAAGGCCAAGGCCACCCAGTTTCCAGTCTCCCTACAGATGGTAATTCAATTCGCGTCAATCTGAGGCTCCAGAGGTGAACGTACGGCGTTGTTGATCAGAATGCTTTCTGAATTGATATTGGAGTGGATGGTGCGCGCAGATGTGTGGAGAAACGATAGGCCCTTGCATAGTTGTAATACGCCTTTTTGGATCTGTAGTTGCCTTGTTAGCTGGCGGATGCCCGGTCTTGTTCTGTATACGACTCCCCTCGACTTCATCCAGATCGACAAACGCGGAGGCGTGAGGAGAGCCAGGGATGGAGAGATGGAGAGATGATAGTAACGGTTCAGTCGCGAATATGAGCTCACTGCGCGTCTCTTCTAGGGGTTCGACCATCTCTTCGTAGCCATGAGGCACAGATATACAAAACTATGAAGAATATCAAGCGCACCAAGAATACAGGGATGCCTTAGCTTGCTCAACGATGTAGCCTACGCATTTACATGCGTTAGCAAGTCATTATGAATCCCGTTCGCATGCGACACACCTCCGCTTTAAGAACATCCATCGTCTTGTCCCTGGCCATTGGCGACAGACGGTCTATTTCCGCACTCCTCTTGTCGAGAGTCCACACCGAGACACGTTTACCTGTGACTTTGTGAGTCGCTGATTGAACACGCCATAGGCCGACTTGGAATGGAGGGACATGGGCGGGTGCAGGAAGAGTAGAGGAAGACGCTCCCGGTCCCGGTCCTGGCGTTGGGGTGGCCGTGCGACTGCTAGCAGCGGTGGTTCCTCCACCGATGGCGTAGTTTTGAGAGATGTTTGATCTCGAAAAGAAAGAGGTTGCGGCGGCGAGCATTTAAAGGGGTGTACGAACGAGTACGAGCAAAAGGAGTGAGGTGAGCGGGGAGAGGAGGGGTGAACCTAAATGGGGTTATCATACTGTAACACTACCGTACTCTACAGTCCTACTGCCAACCTACATTCACATTCAACACTCGTCGTACCTCTAATCGCTCGTCGCTCATTCCAATAGCAGGATCCGAAAATCCACCGAACCCGAGTAGTCCACGTTCACGGGGAGCCCACGTTTCCGTGGCCACCCCGATCCGTGATGCGTGTCTATACGTAGGCACAAAGTTTACGGCGCTGTCCGGGCAGCTCACAGAGACTCGGATCAGATACTGTTCGATTCGTACGAGTCAGTCAGGTAGGGAATACGTAGGAGAGAGGCAACTCACCGTCACTTTGATGTCGTCGTCGATCGCCCAGGACTGCTGTTTCCCGGGCTCACCTAGAGTGAGATCAAAATACGAGGTGACAAAACCCTCTTCGGTGGTGTCGATTTCAGTGACGTTCCCTCTGCTCAGTACTACTTCTCTCCCCCCAACAACCTGACCACTCTGAGTCCGCGCTACCATGTACTTTACCAACTCGGCTTCCAGGCCTTGGATGAGGAGTAATGCCAGAGCAGGAGCCTCTATACTCTCGATACTAAGTCTTAGGTGAATGGTTTGACCTGAAGGGTATGTGACGTTGGATGGATAAAACAACTACTATTCAGTGAGCACAGCGGTATGTACATGCAAGTGACTGGGAAGCTTGCCTCAACTGTCGGCATCGTGGCCATGGCCTTTGGGGGAACATCGGGAGGCCATACAGGATGTAGCGAGACGGTCTTATAGACGGTCAAACTTGGAAGTGAGCCAGAAATGGATTCTCTGCTGGGGATCGGATGGGAAGGCCATGTTTTGGGAAGGTACATTACAGGGATAATTCTCCTAGAGAGACAATGTCAAAGACGAACGCGTGGCACGAGAGAACATACAGTTCATGTCTGCGAAGTCCCTTCCGATGTACATCGACTCTGACGCAGTACTCCACTTCAGTTGAAAATGTAGACGACCACCAAGCACAGGTGGGTGGGAGTGGGCTTGTACCACCTCCCACATGCGAGGGAAACGGAATGACGAACGGAAAACACTCCTCGATAGGAGTAAATACACCACGCGGAGGACAAGAGAGGACAATGGCAGATGTAAGTAGAATTCGATGGTCCTGCTCAGAAATCAATCCTCTTTCTGACGAAGTCACCCTGATTCTCCCCAGAAGCTGAAAAAAAAACGAGTATGTCGGTCAGCTGTGCCCAAGCGGTGAATGAGCAAGGTTGTCTCAACTGAAACCTCCACGCGGACAACATGGGTACACTTTCTACTCAGTTTGATGGCTCCCTGCACAATACCGTTAAATCCATATACGGGCTGCCTTGGCCCCCATATACGCCTTCCAAGGGTGACAGTGACAAGAGGGCTCTCATATAAGAAAGAGGAAATGGGAGACCACAGTGGGTCGCCATCGTCCATAGACGTAGATATGGGAGAGGACAACGGAGAGAGAGTACCATCTGAGCCCGGCGTCACTGGAGAATAGCGTGATGGTCTGAGGTCGTGGTCGTCGACGCAAATGCCAGCTTGATCAGATCCAGGTGAGGGGAAAGCACGAATCATAGTGTAGGGAGTGAGGTACGACTTCAGTTAGTGGGGTGGGGATAAAACGTCTCTTGCCTAGTAACGAGTAATCTTGCACGTGTGCATACGTTCACGAACACTGTATTGATGTAATAGAACCTCGGAACGTCGCATGCCAACTGAACAGAAGGCAGTGTCAGTCTCTGCAGAAGGAGAAAGCCCTAGGACCTCAGAAGTAGACATTGACAATCGTTGGCCGCCCAGGCACTGCCTTTGGTGCCTGGTTCGTGCGGTGTTTCTCTTCGTCATCACTCATGAAGTCTACAGTTCGGCTTTTCAGCCATGCATCCCGCTCGCGTGCAAATACCATCAGTTTCATCGGCTTGGGTCGCATGGGTTCTGAAATGGCATACAATCTATTCTCCAAGCGATTTGCTAACGAGAGCAACTCTCGCTTTGTCGTTTTCGACGCAGTGCCAGAGGTAGCCGCCCAATTTATTGTCAACTTCCGCAAACAATTCAATGGCGCTAATATAAAAGTCGCCAACAACCCAGAAGAGTGAGTAACCCATTGATGGCCATTCTTATCGCGCCTAAGTAGACGAGCACAGGGCCACTCTGGCATCTGGGACGATCATCACAATGCTGCCTTCCTCGCCTCATGTTCGTCAGGTTTATCTGGAATCAAACGGTATCATCCCGACGCTTCGTTCTATGCCGCCTGTAGATGCATCAAGCACACTTTGCATCGACTCAACCACCCTCGACGTACAAGTCGGCCGTGGTGTTGCCGCAGAAGCACAGGCGGCCGGGACAGGATTGGTGGATGCTCCTGTGTCTGGAGGCATGCTGATCGTATGCCTATAAGACTGCGTCGAGGTTTGACTCTTTGCAGGTGTGACAGGCGCAAAAGCAGGGACATTGTCTTTCCTCGTGGGAGGCAGCGAGCAGTCGTTCATCCATGCCACACCGATACTTGCACTCATGGGTCAGCGCATCATTCATTGCGGACCTGCAGGGTCTGGACTTGCGGCCAAGATATGTAATAATTTGATACTCGGGGTGGAACAGATAGTCGTGGCCGAAGCCATGCTACTAGGACAACGGCTCGGATTGGATCCCGCGGTGTTGGCCGGCGTGATCAATAATTCCACAGGGGCATGCTGGTCATCGAGAGTAAATAACCCTGTGCCTGGGGCATTGCCAGATAAGATGGCGCCATGCGAGCGTGGCTTTGAAGGCGGGTTTGCTACAGCGTTAATGATAAAGGCAGGTGACGTAAAAGTCCTTGTTATTGTAACTCACTGGGGTCGGACAGGACATGGGATTGGCGATGAATGTTTCAAGGGAATCGGGTTCACCAGTGCCGCTGGCCAAGGCGGCCGAGGAGATTTACGTGGAGGCTGTGAAGCGATATCCAGAGCTTTCGAGGAAGGATTTTTCTGCAGTCTATGAATATTTGGGGTCAATGAAGAGTTTGTAACTTGTAATTAGAATGATAGACAATAACCCTATCCCACCTCTCCCGCCAACCACCAACATCAGCTCGGAGGGACTCCCTCTCAATCCATCCTCTCTTTTATATTTGCTCTCTCATCTGCGCCCCTTGAACCTTTTCTTATCAAGTACCATGTCCCAAAAACCCTGCGCCATTATATTCGGTCAGTCATAGATGCCCCTGCCAAGCCCCCACTTCTGAGACACTTTTTCAGGCGGCGTCAACACTTGCTCTCGTGCATTATCAAGTTTTTTGATCCCACCAGAGGGGGAGGCCCTTGTCTCTGTCAGTATTTGGTTCAGATTGTCCTTTCCTCGCCTAATCTTGCAACCCAGAACTTGCGCATTGTTGACAAATACTCTGTATTTCCCCCTACGACGTGCGGGCTTCCATCTCATTTTTGATTTGCACCTGGCCTAATAGCATCAAATTGCACAGGTATCTTGGTCCGGAATTTCCTCGAGTTCTAACCAAAGAAAACGTCGAATACAGACAGGCAAATCTGACTGTCCCTGGTTTGTCCACATCTTTCCCCCTCCTTTCCTTCCCTTTGACAAGCCCAATGCTACTGCCAGCGATTGTCTCATCCGCGTTTGATCCACCGGCGGGACAGGATCCCTATTCCCTCGTATTTGACTTGACCGGCGAGGTAGCTCATGACCGTCCCGAGAAGGTGTGTCTCTCGATTGTCGTCGTATCTGATATGGCAGCATGTAACCTCCTCTATCTGGTGCACGCTCAAGGTCCAAATCAACCATACATGTAATGTCGCGCGTTTAATTGGAGAGGAGGCTGCTCGCCGGAAAGTCAAGGCATACGTACGTTTACAGCAGCCTTGGTACGAGACTCCCGACAAGGGCTCGCACGAGGAGAAGGAGGACATTAAGCCTCAGGGTGTCATTGGGACATGGTGGCATGAGAGTCTTCGCATCTTGGGTGCGATTGAAGGGTGCGTCAGGTCCATCTGCGTCGAGGCCCGCGCGTAACTTGGTATTAGCCTCAATCTTGTTATCTTACGCATCGGCCTCGTTTATGGACCGTACATTGACTTTGGCTTGAGTGGGTAAATCACTGTTTTTGTCATATTAATATCTCACATAGTCCGCAGTGACAAACGTGCTGACGGTGGCAGCTGTGTATGGCTACATGAAGAAGCCCATGAAGTCGTTGTGAGTTTCCCTCACAACTAGCCGCCCTAAGCGATTTGATTATTTTTTTGGCGTTCAGATGGAGCCCTGGCCATAATGCGATGAATACAGTTCATTCCGATGACGTTGCCGGTGGCCTTTGGGCCGCCGCTGAGTGGATGTCTCGTGTTGATCGAGAAGAGGCACTCAGGTTGGCTGGAGAAGAGATCTACTGGAGGAATGACAAGAGTAAAGTGACGGAAGTTACGGGTATGCGTCCGCCCGAGACGAAAGTTATTGCACCTTTGTTCAACCTCGTGAGTATCGTCGTCTCAACGTGGCAGATCGAAGGAAAGCTGAATCTTCCAAGTCGGACGATAACGGGACGACGCTCGACAAGGCTGGAAAGACTATGACAGGGATCTTTGGTACTACCTTCGAGTACCACAACTTCGTCACCAGTGCAATGCTCAGGGTAGGTCTTTTTGACTGACAGGGTATTCTGCTGTTGGTGTCACACCTTTCAGTTCCGCCTCGAAGATGTTGTCGAAGACATAAACGAAACACACGTGGGCGCATGGGCAGAAATGCTCACAAGGTCCGACCCCCCCGTAACCATAACACCTTTGACGGCGTACATGAATACCTTCTCGCTCTCGAAGCATACCGTCGCCTTGTCCAATAAAAAGATACAGCGCATTATCGGCTACCATTTGAAGCGGCCCAGCGTGACGGCCGACGTCCTTTACGAAATCGTTGACAAGTGGAAGGCCGAAGGTATTTGGCCAATTGTACAGAACGAAAGGGGAACGGTCGTGTAGACGACCTCTGATACGAGTATTTTTCATGATTTCGCCTACGAGCCCAAGGCCTTACGTCTGCTTTTGGCTTTCGACAATTTAGTCTGTGATTATTACAACTTCGACGACACTTAGTGTACAATACATTTAATGAAGCATTTATTTGGACGGGGACCTCCTCCGTGGCAATTTTCATGAGCCAAACGCGACTGTTTGACACCCATGAAAGCCAGACAAAACGTGCACGTTACCGTCTTCACCAGCACCCGCGGCTATGTAAATAGGGACGAAATACTCTTCTCGTGGGTGCGCCAGTCGGAAACCTTTGTGTTGCGTGAGCCCAACAAGTGCAGTCTTCCTCGCAACGGGCTTTTGAGTGGCGGTGTCAGCAAAACAGAGTACGGTTCACATGGGGAATGCTCACATCCAAAAGGGAAATGGCCGAAGAAACAGCATCGTTAAACTCCCGAGTAAGTGGTTTGGCCGTTTCGGGAGTGAAGCTTGATCGGTCTAGCAAGTTATGGATGGTCAGACCGCCCGCGAGGACTAAGATGCCTTCTTGCCTACAGTATGGCAAGATGAACGCCCGGAATCAGTGGGGTTCTTGGTATCAATGCAGGAACGCACGCACCGCAATTTCGTGATGGCTTTACCAAGTGACCAGTTACGCTCGGGACTCAACGATCCACCGATCGATGCCTGCACGACGGGAACACTACGGAAGTCCTCGCCGAACATAAGGCGAAAGGGTATGAAGACGCCATGGTCTAGGCCTGGCCCTTGGAAACCTCGTCCGTCTGTCCCGCGGGGTTCATCTTTCCACGTTAGGCGAGCGCGGATACCTGCCTACCGTTATAGCAACGCAACACTAAAGTCAGATAAAAATAATGGCGGAGAACGGAGGGGAGGGAAGGGAAGGGAAGGGAAGGGTACTTGATTGAAAAGCTCGACTACGCGTTGGGATAGTTGAGCGTCACCGTGCGAGCTAAACTTGAGATTGTAGGACTCTGGAGTGAAACCGTAATAATCCATGAACAGAGGGTTTTCCTCGCCATAATCTGTCACTATATTTCGAAATGTGCAAAGCAAACGGAGATTTAGAACCACCCCCCTCTCACAGTACGTTTGAGGGTAAACCCACCAAGTTGTTCTCCCTCTGTTTCCCAGTGCGCACTGAAGACAAGTATGCCCTTTGGCTGGTATTTGGTAAGTAGGGCAGGTCCGAAGTCGCGCAGGAAGTTGGCCAAAGGACTCTCTAGGCCGCCATGCTGGACAAGTGCGCGCAACTGGGGATGCAGGTCGGGGGAATTATTAGAGATGGTGAGAATTGGGGAACCATGAGCAAAGAAGAATGCTGGAATGTGGTTGGGGTCGCCGGGAAGGGCAGCGAGGCGTTCTTGCCATGCGGGACGAGTCACTGGCAGGGACATATGGCTGGATGACGTGAGCACACATCGTTGGTCTCCCTTTCTATGTCAACGAGCAAGAGTAATGTCGGAGGCTGGCTCAAAGGAACAACTATTCGCAGGGGAACAACGACGCCTGCCACTCGTTCGCATACTCCGCAGACACAGACGACATCCTCTACGATAGTATTCAGCGGTGGGGTTAAAGATGCCTCGGGAAGGACATCCGAGTATTTCGTCAGTGTCTCCATCTCGCAGCCTTTACATCCAAACTCTCCTTGACCCTCGTCATGTTATCGCCCTCAAGTCTATGGACGATCAATGTCCAGTGTGCAAATCGGATAGATACTTGAATCCAAGGCTCCGACTGCTCGTCAGCTCGTGTTATCACAAAATGTACGTCTTGCCTGATCCGTTGTAACATCCTTCCACCCATTCACACCATGCGACAAGGTGTGAATCCTGTATAGATCGTCTGTACACCTTGGGCCCGGCCCCATGTCCCATTTGCGCGAAGACACTCAAGAAAATGACCTTCATTCCCCAGACATTTGAAGATCTGGTTGTGGAGAAGGAGGTCTCTATCAGGAGAAAACTCGCAAAAGAGTCCGTGGAAAAATCTTTGATCTATCGCATGCGACATGCTCACCTTGTCCGGGATTAGGTTCAACAAGCGTAGAGAAGACTTTCCGGATCTTCGTTCTTACAACGATTACCTACAAGAAGTGGAAGATATCAGTAAGAGTCATTTCATCCCCCATCTATCACCCCCCATTTTTTTCACAAGGAATAATAAAAATTCGCATTGCTTCCGCGTACGCAAGCTTTCAACCTCATAAATGAAGTCGACATCCCCGAAACACAAGCCCGTATCGCCGCCTACCGAAAAGAAAACGCGGCATTCATCGAGCTCAACCAACAGCGCGAGGAGGCATACGCGCAAGCACTAAAGGAGCAAGAAGAGTCCGAGCGTCGCGAACGCCAGCTACGCGCCGAGGAGCTCCGTCGTGCCGAAGAAGAGGAGCGCGATGCGCGCGAGGGGGAGCGTCGCGCCTTGATCGATAATTTGGAAAATAGCGACGCGGACGCCGCAAGACTCGTTGCGCAGGCGCGCGCCGAGGCCCTCAAGCGTGCCGCCGCACGCACGGCAGCCGCGCAGCAGGCTGTCTTTACACAGCAGCAGGAGGCGATGCGCTTGCGCGCTGCGCAGAACGCTACTGTCGTGCCCGACCAGCCCCACGTACCGCTGTCGGACACGTATTATGCGTACGAGGATTTGTATGGCCTTCGGAGCTCGTACTTTGATCCAGCTAGTGATGCCGTTCGGAGGGATAGGGAGGGCATCATGCGTGCTGGTGGGTATCGCGTTGAGGAAGCCTGGGAACGTGCCCTTCGATACGCAGTTGCTGGTTTGGATTTTACCCCTCCGCTTGGTGATGTATCTATGTCTCTTCCGCAAGAAACGAACACTAGTAGAGTCGATGCGGATGTAGTAATGGCACCTTAATAACATGTACCTCTGTTCAAAATATCGTAGGATAATGTAATAGTCAAAGATATCCGTCGTGCAATGAGAGACATGAGAACTCGTAAAACGGCGGTGCACCTGATGACGAGGATGTAGGATAGGGTGCTGTTGGTACTAGCACAATGACAATAATCTATTTATCACACACACTCACTTTTCACCTCTCGTCGTGCTTGTTTATCCGATTCAGTCAACGGATCCTCCATAGGGCACCACAACACCTGATATTTCTTATTTCTCCTACTCCCTTGTGAGTAAGTCCAACAGAGACATTGCATGTAATCGAGACTAACGCAAGTTTCTTTTGATCAATTCTGAATATCTTCAATACTTTCTTGACGTCCAACGTCTTCTCGTCGTCCTCAATGACGAAGACGTCGTCCCCGATGGGGCCAGTCCGTAGTCTCTTCGGAGAGCTATCCTCTCGTCCTTCTGCCGAGGGGCCAGCACGCTTGTTACCGGGCTGGAATGGCCTCTTCAGGGATTCTGCGATACGCTGTGTGGTGCTGTGTCTGTTATCGCCAAGGCGATCCCTCCGCTCTTTGGACGCATTAAGAGGAGATAGGGCAGTGCGACGTATTTCAAGTTGTGTCATACGTCTAGTGGAAGATGAACCACGCAGAGCACGAGAGTAGAGTGCATACATACATTGCGGGATCGAACGTGAGCAGAGTGGTGCTACCGTCTTTCGCTATCTCATAACCAATAATCGTACGTGAGTGGCCTTGATGTTGGAGAATAAGCGGCATGCGGTCTGTTATCACCACGGGGGTGGCCGCTCGCCACCTCTCTTGCACAGAGGTGGGATAACCTTCGGTTTGAGTGTCGAAATACCGTTTGATCCAATCAAGTAAAGGGGTCACATCTAAAGGGAACCGGTGTTCCATCATCCTGATGGCAAGGAATAAACAACTTTGCACGTACTGCCATTGGGAGTATCAAAATCGATAAGTCGGGACCTGAGTAAGTTGGAGTGAGACTCTAATCCTTATCTCAAATGAGGAGGGGGGATAGCTTACGGAATTCCTCTGTACGTGAATGCCACATACAATTCTTGTAGGACAGAGGTCAGCGAATTGATAAAGAGATTATAACCCATTTTACCGGCAGTGCCTATCCACTTGTTGTAGCCAACGAGCTTGCTTTTTAGCTGTTCTGCGCCATCGGGGTCAAAACCTGATTTTAGTGGATCAAGGGGTGCTGATGCGTAGATTAACGGAGTCATTCACCATTCTTCCAAGCTTCTTCAATCCAAACTTTCAAATTGCTGACACCTGGAGGGATCGGGTTGATTATCAAAGACGAGTATTCTGGCTTCATCCGCTGATCCATCAAAGCAGCGCATAGCATCATGAAATTCCTGTAACTGACCACTAGTGAGAATCCCTGTGTCTGTGCTGGGCGGAGATGCTCACCCGCAGCTCCAACATGCGTCCCACATCTCGTGGTAAATGTGGACAGCCTTTTCATAACAGAGCACAGCACGACGAGTGGTATTTCTCTCTACGGAGGTCAACAACATCCTTCTCAAGAGTGGAATGAGCCCTGGAGAAATGTGAGGGCTAGTTTGCCGAGTAAGAAGAGTGTGTATGAACCGGGGGTGTAGTTAGAGGGCGGTTCCATTTCGAGGGAATGATACCAAAATTGATCCTTCGGAGAGCGGTTCGAGAGCGAGATGCCCCTGGTCGGTGAGCTTTTGGCATGCGAAGGTACACGTGAGCCTGAGGTCGGGGGCGCTGTTCGTATACTGAGTATAAGTTGGCAAGGGTTGAAGGTAGGACGGCTAGTGCGCACGCAGAGTGTCTAGATTGGAAAGGTGGGCTTCGTAGTGCGATTGTCTGTCTTTAGGCGACCATTTTATAAGATCTATATTGCAGAACATGCAGAACAGTGTTTCACTTGGGTAAGAGGTAAGAGTAGTGTGGGAGTGTTCAGTTAGTGACGAGAGAGCAATAAATAAGGCACATACCTCGACGCCTGTTTTAGGATTATTTCTGGCGTTTTGTCAGTACCCATGATAGTGGTCAGTGTGGCGCGGGAAGACGTGAGGAGGAAAGGAGCACCATCGGGTCAGGCTCGATCTATATCGTAACAAACTCAAGGACTCGGAGCAGTACGGTAGGTAGTCACCCAAACGATCCAGAGCCTGAGAATGCGAGATTTTTTACCCATTTGGGAGAAGTTTCCACTCACTCTAGCACTTGATTTGGTTATGGTCTTAGAAGATGGAACTGACAAAGAAGAGCTGGAGACTTTGAAGAAGCCTATGGCCATTCTTTCTCATCCATACACGACAGTTTTCACTCCGGGGATTTGGGTCAGATATGACCGACAAGTTTTAAAGGCAATATCGATTATGTTCGTTGACCACGACCCATGATAGGTGCTCACTCGGACTCGATGGCAATGGCATCTACCGACTTCAATTATCAACAAGTTCAGTGGGATTGTCTCCGGTTCTGCCAATCCACATCTTCCGTTGCATGGTCAAGCACTTATCGTTCATATCAGGCATCTAGCTCGCATTGTGGATCTCATCTTGCACTCTAATATGGAATGTCAATCAGCTCGCTTTCCATTCCTGTTTCTCCTTTGGCTGGGATCCGACCACCATTCCATCTCATCTGGCCAAATGCTTGGCACACCGATTTCTCCAGATGCGCAGAAACCTAGTGTGCATCTAACTCCCCTGGGGGTAGTCCCCACTAAAGGTTATCTGATCACGGACAGTATGACAATTTTGAGGCCAGTTCCACTCCACGTGAGTCATTATGCCCCCATCCCCTTCTTCAGCTGATATGTTTTTGTGAGCTTTACGGTAGTGACGCTGCTGTGTATGACCTACTAGATCTACAGCTCCGTATCGCCATCGCGGTACCCGCTATGGATTGGGAATTGGTGGCCACGTCGCTAGCCATGGGGAAATCGATTGAAACAAGAGCAATGAGGCGGAGATGCTTTTATGAGGTTCCCAGTGACTGAGAGCGTAGGTATCAATGAAACAAGCCTAACCGTACTCAGATGGCTCATCCATAGCTGCCATATCAAGCTCACGTGGGAGACCGCCAGGTGACTATGGCACCGGGGAGGGAAATGATAATCAGTATATACGAACTTCTGCATGGTGCACAGAAGTGGTACACACCGAGCAAAGTCGAACTAGCGCCAGTATTGGGCAGTACAGTATTCTTATATTGCATGAGACTCTTTGAGTCTTTGGCCATTTGCGCATCTCCACACAACGTTAGACAAAGCGTATCATGATGGTTCGAGCAAGGCTAAGGGCATTGTGTAGAAATGCCTCAACTAGAACGTCTCTGTGAATAACTGCCTTGCAGCATGTGTCCTGCATGCAGTACTTGCCAGTGAGTACACAGTGAGTGCGGCGTTCAGCGATCTTAGATGGGACGCGTTTCGGCTTACTCCGGATTATCTAATAGGCTGACCATACGTCGCCTACGCGTCCATCTGCCTGTCCTCTAGAGTTAGAGTATAGTCATGTCCAGGTCATACGATCGCGGTTTGTGCTCTGTGTCCTGACGTATAGAAACAGCCTCTTACTCATTATACAGCACTTACCGTATTCTCACCCGATGGACATTTATTTCAAGTATGCTCTTTCCCTACCACCTTGATCGCGCGTCTCATGCCTCTTAGGTCGAATATGCCCAAGAAGCGGTGAGAAAGGGAACTTGCGCTGTACGTTTTACACTTCCTATATACCTCTACTTGTCTCACATTAGTTAGGTGGGTGTGCGCGGGAAAGACGTTGTGGTCCTGGGCGTGGAAAAGAAATCTGTCCTTCAATTACAAGACCCACGAACGGTCAGAAAGGTCGTCATGCTTGACGACCATATTTGTCTTGCATTTGCTGGTTAGCCGAGCTTGGTCTTGCTTAGAGCATGAAGGCTCAACTGGCGATGATTCTTCCTAGGTCTTACGGCTGACGGACGCGTGCTGATCGACAAGGCGAGGGTGGAGTGCCAAAGCCATCGCCTCACCGTAGAGGATCCGGTCACTGTTGAGTATATCACTAGACATATTGCTGGAATTCAGCAGGTGCGTTCTTTGGCGACATGAAAGGGTTTGTTGATTGACCTTTTCCTTTAAAGCGCTATACACAGTCGGGAGGTGTTCGACCTTTCGGCATTTCAACACTCATCGTTGGATTTGACCCTAATGAAACAATCCCTCGATTATATCAGACGGAACCCAGTGGCATCTACAGTGCCTGGAAGGTGTGTCATCATCTGCTTGATCCACCAGCCATGTCCACTCGTTCATGACATGGTAAGGCCAACGCTATCGGAAGATCTTCAAAAACTGTTCGGGAGTTCTTAGAGAAGAATCACAAAGACGACATGACGCGCGACGAGAGTATCAAACTTACCATAAAGAGTCTTCTCGAGGTTGTACAGACCGGCGCAAAAAATATCGAGATCAGTGTTATGGAGGAATACGGAAAGGTCACAGTGAGTGCAAGTAGGGTGTGCTTCTCCTCACCCCACTTTACATTTGACCTCAGAATCTGGATCTTGCGCAAATAGAAGCCATTGTACAAGAAATTGAACAGGAGAAAGACGCCGGTAAGATTAAAGAACCATTGTACGTTCCGACCCCTGCTTATAGTGTTGTCCAGGCTGTATTGTGTAATATATCTGTTTTGGACACGAACTACCCTGTTGCCTTGCTACCTAATTGGGAAAGTGTGTGTACTAATTCGGTATTGTGTATTAGTAAGCCCCCAGTTGCTCTTGCATAACGGCGGTCGCGTCTGAGAACCACGCGCTATACAATGGCGGCCTCACATACGGCTTCCGACAACACTGTCCACAATGAAACCGTCCCATCTGGCCATATCATCTATTCCGAGATACTGTCCGTCACCTCGGTCATGCGAAAGAATTCCAGGTGGTCATCAAGTATGCACACGTACTACACCAAGGACTCGGCCCTGGCAAGCAATCTTGGACTCCGACGGCCGGGGTCAAATAATGTTCCAACACCGCAGCAAGGGAGCAGAGAGGAGGATCTTATGTCGGGTTTCGAGGAGCTGAAGAGGTCCCTCAGAAGTGCGCAAGGTGTGTGCAGTGTCTCTGATGCACAAGGCCGTGGTAAATTCTTCATCTGTCCTCTAGATATCTCGTCCATATCCCTCACTGATATTATTGCTCCCTTCCTTTCCATCATTCGTTCGCCTTTATCCACGGGTCCTATCACGTCCGCTGCCCTGTCCGCTCTGCACTCCTTCTTTTCCTGCGGTCTTTTCTTGAAAAGCGATCCATCCGTCGATGTCGCCCTTGCCGCTGTCAGCTCATCCGTCTCCCACTGCAAATTTGAAGCCAGCGACTCTTCCGGTGATGAGGTTGTATTGCTTCGGATACTGACCGTCATCGAAGATTGCATGTGTGGGGTGTGGGGTACACGGCTTGGGGACATCGAGGTTTGTGAAATGTTGGAGACTGTCCTTGCGACATGTGTACAAATGAGGCTCAGCGGTTCGTCCTTTGGTATCATTTCCCGTTGTAACTCTGTTCATATTACAACAACAGAGGCTCTGCGACGCTCGGCTGAGCTGACGATGCACAAACTCGTGAGAATAGTTTTGTCCAAGCTCCACATCCTCGACCCTGTGAGTGAGGAGAAAAGGCTGATGGCAGTTCCGAGTGCGCCGTCAGCAGGAACGGACCCCTCTTCGCCAACACAGTCCGTAGAGCCGGTATCAGGTGACTCTGTAGCTGCAAGTCAATCACAGACCCCTATTGCAGAGAGCCCTCAAGATGCCTCCACAACGCAAAAGCTAGATTGTATGTGTGGTACCGCCTACCAATTGTTCGGCCTGACCTTGATGTGTACCTCAGATGGGCTACCGTCGATTGTTGAACTGCTCAGGGTTCTTGTGAACATTCTCGACCCACATGACCGCATACATACAGATTCTACTAGACTCCTCGCGCTAGGCGTATTAAACACGTCTTTCGAAGTGTCTGGCCCACGACTGGGCGATTTCCCTACCCTACGCACCATGATTCTTGACCATGGATGCAAGTACCTATTCCAGCTCGCCCAATCTGATAACTCTTCCATTTTCCAACTGACACTCCGCACCATATCTACGATGATTAACAGTGTGCGAAGGTACCTGAAGCTTCAGCAGGAACTATTCCTAGCCTATACATTGGATCGGCTTGCGCCTCCCGTAACGGGCAAGCCAAGTCGTCTAGGGACGCCAGTGCCGAAGAGTGGTTTATTCTCGCCTCGTCCCAGTTCTCCAGGTTCTCACGCCTCCAGCCTTGAGTTACTCGAAGAGGCCGACATCGAAAATGGCAGTCCAACGCCAAACAAACCATCCGTCATTCCCGCCAGTGGAGGTGCCCGAGATCTACTGTTGGATGTTCTCAGTCAGATATCGAGCCACCCCAGTTTCCTTGTTGAACTTTTCAGCAACTATGACTGCGACACCAACGCAGAAAATCTGTTCGATAGGATGATCGACCTATTAACTAAGGTTCACTAGTACAACCTTCTCTAATTCTCCGCTCATTTGTCGTCGTCTTCTAGGGCGTGTACAACGATTATTACGGGGAGTCATCACAAATCTCGTATTTGAGTGCACAATACCTGTGTTTGGACATTCTTTTAACATTTATCAATGCAATGGCTACACGCGCTGCCGTTGTGAGTCAAATTAGTCGAGCAGACACCCCCGTACTAACCAGAGAGCCAGCCAGACACAGAGTGGCCTAAGGTTTGTCCCTTGTTATGCTACTATGTATCTGTATCACTCAGCCCTCTTTTGTTTATTGTAGAGCTATGTCTCGGCAGAAGAGCTAATGCAACGGAAGTCCAAGAAGAGGCTTATTCTAACTGGAGCGGCTCGCTTCAACAACAAGCCAAAAACAGGGCTTGTGTTCCTCGAGGAAAACGGTCTCATATACCATGACCTCTCGGACGAGGTCACTCGCCCGCAGAGTCTTGCGAAATTTCTGAAAAGTAGCACTCGGCTCGACAAGAAGCTATTGGGGGACTTTATCTCAAAGCCGGAGAATATCGACGTTCTCAAGGCTTTTGTTGGGCTTTTCGACTTCCGCGAAGTGCGTCCACTAGTCGGCCTCATGTGCATTCCGATCTTGAACTCTCAACTTGTTTACAGAAACCCATTGCAGACGCGATGAGAGAGCTCCTGGAAACGTTCCGACTTCCAGGGGAAGCTCAACAAATTGCGCGAATCACCGAGACATTTGCCGAAATATACTTCGCATCGAAGCCAGGTTCATTTTCTATTCTACATGGAGATATGGTCGCTCACGCCACTTAGCTGAGATCAAAAGCCAGGATGCCGTCTATGTTCTCGCATATTCAGTGATCATGTTAAATACCGACTTGCACAATCCGCAAGTTCGGGTATGTCGATTTTATGCCGCCATCGCGCATTCCTTAACTCATATCCCATTTTCTCAGAAACGCATGACTATTGAAGACTATCAGCGTAATCTGAGAGGTGTCAATGATGGATCCGATTTCTCACCTGAGTATCTTGTAGGCGACGGGGTTTATCTGAGGCCAATACGCGTTACTCACGCTTCTCATAGCAAGCCGTTTACGACTCTATCCGAAGACAAGAGATAGTGATGCCTGAGGAACATACAGGGCAACTTGGCTTTGAGTTTGCTTGGAAAGAGTTACTCATGCGCTCGAGACAATCTGGTATGTGGTTCTGTGCCTGTTCCCCGGAGCTAAGATCACCTCTCTTCTCAGGGGAACTCATGATCTGCAACTCTCCTGTCTTCGACAAGGAAATGTTTCGAACCATTTGGAAGCCCGTCATTTCCGCGATCACGTTTGCGTTTATGACTTTTGATGATGACTACATTATCGAACGCGCTATTGCGGGCTTCCGACAATGCGCAACCCTTGCTGGATACTTCCAACTCCCGGAAGTATTTGATTATGTGGTCATTTCGCTCTCGCAAGCAACGAGCCTTCTTTCTGAGAATCTCCCTTCCGAAGTTCCCGTATACCCTGTGGTAGAAGTCGAAGGACAGTCCATAACAGTCTCCTCACTAGCCGTAAGCTTTGGTGCACACTTGAAGGGGCAGCTGGCAGCCGTCGTCCTATTTAATATCATGAATGGTAACGGAAATGCCATTCGTGAAGGCTGGATTCAGGTTCGTCACTTTGTCTGTCTGCGTTTCAGTGTGTGCTTCATGGTATGTAGGTTTTCGAGATTTTGTTGAATCTATTCGTCCACTCTCTTCTCCCTACCCGGATGCTCCAGATGGAGGATTTCCTCGGTGGCGTTTCCATGATTCCTTTGCGCGGGAGCAGTAGTCAACCGACACGATCACCACCAAGAAGCGACGGCCTTCTATCAACCCTTTCTTCGTATCTGATGACGCCTTACAGCTCTTCGCAAGACAATCTTGTCCCAAAAGCGTCTGACGCCGAAATAGAAAGCACGCTCTGTGCACTTGACTGCATCTCCACATGTCGGCTGGAAGAACTATACGCACAGATTACGTATGCGTTAACATGACGTTGCAAGTGTATATTGCTGACTCGTCGTAGGCAACTGGACTTGGAGCCTTTGGCTGCTGCTGTTCGATCACTAGAGGCCCTTGCCTATGAACGAACGAATACAAGCCTTCAACACGAGTCTGATGACACCCCTTCCGGGTCTGTCGAAAGGTCTCCTCGCCCATTGCCATACGATCCGGCTTCGGTGTTTTTACTCGAGATGATGGTCAGCATCGTCTGCAAAACACCAGAATACATTGAAGAGCTATGGTAAGGCCCAACCATCGCTAGCAAGCAGTCGCCTAATCGCCCCTAGGCCTATCATTTTTGAACACTTATCCTTGCTGCTCAAATCTTCGCGAATGTACAGCGTCCTTCTTGTTGAGCGCGCTGTTGTGTCTGTAATGCGTATATGCCTAATCTTGGCAGCTAAGGTGAGTTGTGATACGCACCGAAAGCACACGGGTTGATGACGCAGTTGCAACAGCCAAGTAAATTGCGTGATCAGATATACCTCTCCTTTGACCTTCTTGGAGGTCTCCCGCCAGTGGTAGCGAACTCGGTAGCTGAGCAAATTATTTCGGGGCTGATTCTTATTGTGCAAAACCATCGCGAGGTTATCAGCTCACAAACTGAATGGAACATCGTCTTGGCACTGGTCCGCTCGAGCGTTTCGAACCTCGAAGCCGCACGCGCATCATTCGAGTTCATTCAGCGGCTTATTGTTGAAGGACCCGAACGGTGCATCAGTGTTGATAACATCCCTGGTCTCGTCGCTGTGCTCGACGACTTTGCCTCTGCCGCTGGGATTGCGGCCGAGGTGGAGCAGCAACACGTTCGGCGGCGCCCCCAGTCTAATTCATCCAGGTGAACAGCCCAATAATCGTCTTGGCACACTTTCACTTACCTGACCCAGCTCTTCCGTAATCGACCGAGGACGAAAGGCTATCGATCTCATGTTTGAGACTTTGAAGTACATCCCCTCTCTGACAGAGAATCGCAGCGAGTCTCGTGATAGAAGTCAGTTAGGTTTCCTGTTTCGATGATGGTCATTCACGGGCTAACTCGATGGACGGCTTGAATATCCACGCAGGTCGCCATCAACTCACCCTTCCCGTGTTGGTTTCTCTATCCCGTCAATCCACATCCGCGTCATCCGAGGTCCGACATGCCGCGCTTTCCTCGCTCTCCCGCGCGATCCTAGGGCCGCTTGTGGTTGTATCCCGTGCTGACATTCCAGAAATTTTCCAACGTGTGCTCTACCCGTTGCTGGAAACGCTGATCGTTGCCTCCGGCAGCATAGAAACAACAGAAAGTCGCCTGCGCGCGTCTGTGTTATTGGGCAAGGCGTTCATGAGGTTTGAAGTCAGTGACAACGTCGCGGGAGAGGATGTAACCGAGTGCTGGATGCAAGTCCTCGACTACCTGGGTCGACTCATGCAAATAGACCACAGTGAGCAGCTGGTACGCTTCGCCTTCCTTTTTGATACGCACAGTGGAGGGTTAATATGGAGAACTGCGCTGCGCAGTCCGAGGCCGTTCACGAATCACTCAAAAATGTGATCCTCGTGATGCACGCGGCGGGTATGCTTATTCCCCTTTCGGCAGAGGAACATGGTGACTCGCGAAATGAGGGACAACTATGGCACATCACACAGGAAAAGATCGAGCAGTTCATTCCCGGATTCATAGAAAGCATCGTCACTCTGTCACCGCCAGTACCTTCTTCCGTCGAGCTGTCAACAACCCCAGCACTGACTGCGGAAAAGCTAGACCCACACCCGCCGATCGTCGTGCAGCCGCCGACGGCGACGGAGGCAGACGAGGGAACTTCGGTTGTCTAGACCGACATCTGTCACATAGAATTCTATTCTTTATGTTTAATTCACAAACTTTCATCGGCAGGGAGACAGGCTGAGACAAACACTATTTAAGACAAACTGCCTTACAAGATACAAGAAAACTCGGGAGAGATGGCATAGCACTTTCGGATATCACAGCTTAGAAAAACTTCATCTTTGATGGCCTAGTACGGGCTTGTTAGAAAAATCATGAAGATGAATCAGAGAATAGATGAGGTACCTGACGCGAGAGTAAAGAGATAGCAGGATGCCAAGGGGGGCCAACGTGTAAGCGACAACCCGAACGGCATAAACGCTGTATGCAGCGACCCAGGTTGACCAACCTCCAAAGTGGGCGGTAGTGAGGAGAACAAGTAATAACACGTAGCCCGACAACCTGTGATACTTCCACACGAGCTTGGCTTTATGGCCGCCTCCAAAGGCAGCGCCGCCGAACCAGACGCTTCCTCCGCCCACCAGGGACTGGACGATGAGCAATGAGAGTGTGATCAAGCCAAAGGTCTAAGAATGGATTCGGTCAGCATGCTGCACGAGGAAGAGAAAATGCACGTACAGAATGCCAGGTTGTGAAGTGAGGAGCATCCTGGGACGTCTTGTAAGTCCAAATCGCCGAGGAGCCCAGGAGGATGCACAGCACTCCTGTCAAGTTAAAGATCTGGTGACGGCGAAGTCCCTCAGCCTTAGTTTTTGGCTGGGACGTTGGCTGAAGGGTGAGAATGCCTGCACATTTGATAGTTTGTATATTAAGTTACTCGTGATCCTGACCGAACAGAATTGTAGAAAAGTACCGATTGTAAGGCAAGAAATGCCAAGTGTATTGAAGGTGGGGTGGAATGCAAACCACGAGAGACGTGTTGGGTTATTGGACAGGATGATGGTCCATGTCGACAGAAGGAGGATCTAAAATAAAGGTCAGTTGAAACTTGGAGCACCAATATATAGATAGATCAGGGTTAGTCACCAATGCAGAGCCCTAGAGAACGGCCAGGGGTTGGGATTTGAATAGACGGTTGAAAAATACGTACCAAGGCGGTGAAGAGTGCGAGACGGTCACCACGCCTGTATTCATCCTTGATTTGCTGGTTATCGCTGCCCATGAGGGGATCTGTGGGAGAGTCGAGAGAGGCAGAGTGAGGTTCGTCAGTGGAGGCCATCTTCAAGTCGCGTTGCGCCGAGTTGTCTTGTAGAGGATTGCGTGTTCAGCCTTCCCAAAGGGGAAATCGCTGAGGGTGATGACGTGGAGATACGTGTACATCCTTAGTCCTCTTTGATAGCAAGATTAGACATAGACATGACTAGCGGGTGCCCGTGCTGCACACGGGCACGGCTAGATACTAGTGCTCTTTCGGTTATGTATGTGATGTATTGTTACTATATGATCTCAGTTGAGACGAATCTACATTTACTGCTTCTCTTCTCTGGAGTATTTGGTAGTAGGAGAGATGTGTTGAGAAGATGTTGCATGCGAGAATGCAAGGTACAGTGGTGGTGGGAAATAAGGGATAGGGGGATGCCCATTATGAGACGGTGTCGTGTCGTGCGTTGAACAGGGATGGATCCACTAGTACTACCATCACCGGTTGGGAGTTTCAAAAACTTGATTAAATTGTGAATAGAAAAACATCGGCGACACCTTTTGCTAATCTGACTTTTAGTGCCATAACTTGTGAAAAATATACCAACGTCCTAACTTGGAAAGCAGTGGTCAAAGAGGTTGACGCTGACTCATACGGCCAATTACATCTCCACTTGTCAAGTTGACGCGATGACGATCACGTTTCTCGATCTACTCATGATGTGCTTAGACGTTATTGAACAATTTACTAAGCACAAAATAAGCCCAGTAAGTTTTGTTTTTTCCTGAGTAGAAGAACAGCCACGTGGCCAAGGAACGGCAAAGATTAGAAAGGCAATCGGGAACCAAAAGAGGCATCTTTGTTCTCTGCTCTGCACTCCCTTGTTCCAAACCGAGTTTACTGCCCGTCCCCCACTGCCCCTCCGTCGCTGAGGTCCCTCCCCCCCTCCCCTCCCGACCCCTCCGCCTCATGAGCGTCACTCTCTTGCCCGTTTTCCCCCGTCGCTCGTCCTCTTTGCCAATTTCCCCTGATCGTGTCCACGATCATCCCTGCTATCCCCCTCGCCATGGCTCGACTGTCATGGTCGTCGCAGACTCG
>WNFQ01000467.1_pt1 | contig 28845 bp, 21 predicted proteins | sample 5400171 | NCBI WGS metagenome assembly WNFQ01 (sample SAMN13153356, study PRJNA577476) | soil metagenome | isolation source: 20 cm soil under Madrone tree | place: USA:California | collected 2016-06-14
GCCCGCGGTAATAGGCAAGGCCGATGATCGCCTCGCCGCGCGGGTCGCCCGCATCCGCGAGCGGTCGCGCCAGCTTGAGCGCCTTGGTGTAGTCGCCCTTCTGGAACGCCGCCTCCGCCTCCGCGGCGGCATCCCGCGAGGAGCTTGCGAGCCCGACCGCCGAGGCGGTCTCGATGAAGGCCTCTTTGATCGCGTGCCGGTAGACGCCGAGCGTAAAGCCGATCGCGATCGCGATGACGGCCACGCCGATGGTGAAGCGCACGCGAAGGCCCCACCACTGCCGTGCCACGCCCTTGCATTGGGCGAGCGCCCCCTGCAGGGCGTTGACGCGCCGCTCGAGCTCGACCTCGCGCGCATGGTTTCCGAAGCGTGGCAACAGCGACATGACGGATGGACCCTGAAAAACCCCGCGGATTCAGCCTAGAGGTAAGCATCGGCTGCGTGCGCGACAACCTCGCCTCGCCCCGTAGGATGGGGTTGACGCCCGCGAAAGCGGGCGCAAACCCATCACAATTGCGCGAAATGCGGCCGGCGGGCGGGCCGCACACTCGGTCTGCTCCCCTCCCCAACCAAACCCCGGCCTGCCGGGGTTTGGTCACTTAAGATTTGCCGGAAGCGGGCAAGCCCGCAGCCGGCTGGGGAGGGGTTGGGGTTGGGGGTCGGAGTCGGCGGACACGCCTCGCGCAACAACAACGACCCCCACCCCGCCCGCCTCCGCTGCGCTTCGGCGGGCGACCCTCCCCACAAGGGGGGAGGGTAAAGACCGAGCGCGTGGAGGATGGCGCCGCCCGCGCTGCGAACCCGAAGCCGCCCTCGCGCGTTGATAGGCGCGAAGACCAACGGGGGCCGGTGCCCATGATGAAAGCGCCCGTGCTGCTTGCGGCGGTGCTGGTGGTGTGCGTGGCCTCGGATGCGCAGGCGCGCCGCCGCCACCACGGCTATTGGGGCGGCTACGACTATGGTGAGCGCACCTCTAGCGGTGAGCGCAGCTCCAGTCGCTCTTCGCTCGACGCGTGGCGGCGCGCCCGCGACGCGCAGGGGCAAGATCAGGATCAGAACCAAGGGCAGCCGCGCGGCCAGGATCAGGACCGCGGGCAAGCCGGCACGCAAAATCTTGGGACAGACCGCGCACCGGAGCGCGGCAATTCAGATCTGCGACCGGGCCGCGCGCAGCAGCGCGGCAATTCGGATCTGCGAGGCGACGGCTGGCAGGACCGCTACGATCGCCGCCGCACCGATCGCGTCCGCGTGCGCAATCTCGACCAATGGCGGCGCGCGCAAGAGAGCGGTCAACAGAGCGGCCAAGCGAGCGGCGACCTCCGGCGCGGCCGCGACGACTGGCGCCGCGGTCGCGATCGCGGCGAGTGGGCCCGTGACGACGATCGCCGGCACTCCCGCGCGCGCGAGGAGTCGACGCGACTTGGCGTGGCCGCGCCGGGCGACGCCGCGCTGCGCCGCGGCCGCAGCGGCGCGTTCGGCGCCACCATAGAAAAGCTCGCGCGTGGCTGCGCCGCGCAGGGCGCCGAGTTCGAGAACTGGCCGTTCGACACGATCGCGCAGACTGTCGGCGCGGACGAGGCGCAGCGCAGCGCGCTCGCGGCGCTGCGCGATGCGGCGAAAGCGGCGGCGCAGCGGCTCGCGAGCGATTGCCCGCAAGAGATTCCGGCGGCGCCGGCGGCACGCCTCGAGGCGGTGGAGCAGGGGATCGACGCGACGCTCAAAGCGCTCGAAGTGGTCGAGCCCAAGCTGCAGGCCTTCTACGGCGCGCTCAACGACGAGCAGAAGGCGCGGCTTTATCGCGACATGGCGCCGCCGGCCGCAAGCAATCCGGCGGCGGCGACGGACGCGCGCGCGGCGCAGGCGGTGCAGGCCGAGCGGCGCGACTCTTATTCCTCGCGCCGCCATCGCTGGCGCGACTACGCGGCCGCGCGTGAAGCCGCCGCGCGCGAGGCTTCCGCGCGCAACGTGGCGCCGCGCCCATCCACCGGGCCCGGCTGGGGCCGCATGTGCGAGGAACTTGCCGGCGCGCTGCGCAACTGGCCGGTGCGCGAGATCGAGCAGGGCGTGCAGCTCTCCGCGCAGCAGCGCGTGGCCTTCTACGAGCTCGTCACCGCCTCGCTCAAAGCCGCCGAAACGCTCGGCAGTGCCTGCCCGGCCGAGGCCGCGCTCACGCCGGTCGGCCGCATGGAGGCGATGCGCAAGCGGCTATCCGCCGTGCGCGCCGCCACCTCCGCGATCCGCGCGCCGCTCGCGCGCTTCTACGAGGCGCTCGAACAGGGCCAGCAGCTCCGCTTCGCAGGGATGAGTTGAGACGCATCTCCATCCGCGAACTCGGTCTGCTCCCTCTCCCCGCGTCAGCGGGGAGCACGCTTCGCTTTGCCCACCCTACGCCTACTTGCAGCGCTATCGAGAAAGACCGGCGCGTCGAGACGCCGACGGAGGCCATGATGAGAAAGGCGACCCGTGCGGTAACGCGTCGAGGTAGCGGCAATATCTTTGTCGATCTCGGTTTGGCCAACGCCGACGAGCATATGCTCAAAGCGCGCATCGTGATGTTCATCGGCCAAAGAATTGAACAACTCGGACTTACGCAACAGGCTGCCGCCAAGCGAATGGGTGTCAGCCAACCCGACGTGTCCGATATTCTGCGCGGGCGTTTCGAAGGCTTTTCCCTCGAACGTCTGCTCGGCTTCGTCCGCGCGCTCGGCAGCGACGTCGAAATCAGGCTAAAACAACCAGCGAATGAGGGTACGAACAAGAAACATGAGGGCCGAATGAGCCTGATGATGGCGTGACGTCAGTAATCGGCAGGCGTCGCCGAGCCCGAGCCAGACTTCAGCCCCGTCATGCCCGGGCTTGACCCGGGCATCCATCTTCTTGGCAAACGTTTTTTACGACGCGGATGGATTGCCGGGTCAAGCCCGGCAATGACGGGCCTCCGCCCCAAGCTGTTGATTCCGCGCGAAACATCTTCTTCCGCATCCGCCGCTGACATAGACTGTGCCCGCATTCCGGCGCAGAGGCGCGCCTTGCGACCCGCGCGGCGACGCAACGGAGAAGGGCAAAGAGACATGTCGAGGCGCGCCGCCACGATCGGACAACGCGACGCCGGTCATCGCCCTTCAACGCGCGCGACAAACTCGGTCTTTACCCTCCCCCTTGTGGGGAGGGTCGCCCGCCGAAGCGCAGCAAAGGCGGGCGGGGTGGGGGTGGTGCAGTGAAGCACGAGCGGCGCCTCAAACAACAACCCCCACCCCCAGCCCCTCCCCACAAGGGGGAGGGGAGCACACCGAGTGAGCGGCGAGAGTTGGGGGCCTCGCTCGCGCAAGCGAAGGCGCGCCTGCTCGAGATCATCAAGCAAAAATCGCTGCTCCTCGGACGCTTCAAGCTCGTGTCCGGGGCGGTGAGCAACTACTACCTCGACATGAAGCCGACGATGTTCGACCCCGAGGGCGCGCATCTCGTCGCCGAGCTCGTCTTCGATCTCATCAAGGACGAGTGCGACCTCGATGCGATCGGCGGCCTGGAGCTGGGCGCCGTTCCGATGATCGTCGCCGTGTGCGCCCGCAGCTGGCGTGGCCGCCCCGTCTACGGCTTCGTGGTGCGCAAGGAGATCAAAGACCACGGGACCGAGCGAAAGATCGACGGCAATTTCAAGCCCGAGATGAACGTCATTCTGTTCGACGACGTCACCACCAAAGGCGGATCGGTGATGCAGGCGGTGCGCGCGGTGCGCGCCCGCGGCGCGAGCGTCAAGAAGATCATCACTCTCGTCGACCGGCTGGAAGGAGCGAGCGAAAACCTCGGCAAGGAGGGCATCGCGCTCGTTGCGCTGTATACGACGCGCGACCTGCTCGGGTGAAGGACGGGGTAAGTATGAGGAACGCCGAGAGATCGCGCGATTCAGTGCACCCGTTGACTCAAGCCCGCATCCTCCCGCCAAAATCGCTTGTGCTGGCCGGCAAGGGAAAGCGCGGGGATGCGGACGATCTTCTGCGGGTCGGAAACCGCGGTGCCGATCACCTGCGCCACGCGGCCGTGCTGCTTGAGGATCGAGAGCACGCGCGCGGCGGACGCCTCTTCGACCACGTAGCAGAAGCCGATGCCCATGTTGAAGACCTCGTACATCTCGCTCAGCTCGACCTTGGCGTGACGCTGGATGAGGGGAAAGATGGGATGCGGCTCGATCAGCGCGTCGAGCTTAAAGCCGACCGGCGCGGCGACGCGGGCGAGGTTGAGCAGGCCGTCGCCGGTGATGTTGATCAGCGCGTGCACGCCGGGAACGGCGCGAAGAATCTCCAGCGCCTCGCGCACGTAGATGTCGGTCGGGCGCAGCAACTCTTCGCCAAGCGTGCAGGCGAGCTCCGCGAATTTGTGGCCGATCGCATAGCGGTGCTCGGCAAAAAACGCCTTGCGCGCGAGTGAAAGCCCATTGCTGTGGACGCCGCTGCTTTTCACCCCGATGACGGCGTCGCCGTCGCGCACGGCGCGCCCGTCGATGACCTTGTCCAGATCGACGCGGCCGACCGCCATGCCGACGAGGTCGAAATGCTTGACCACGTCCTTGAGCTGCGCGGTCTCGCCGCCCGAGATCGAGATCTGCGCGAGCTCGGCGCCCTTGCACAGGCCTTCCGCGACGGCATCGAGCATGGCGGCGTCGGTCTTTTCCACCGCGATATAGTCGACGAGCGAAAGCGGCGTGGCGCCCACGCAGATCATGTCGTTGACGTTCATGGCGACGCAGTCGATGCCGATGGTGTCGTATTTGCCCATCATGTCGGCGATGATGGTTTTCGAGCCGACGCCGTCGGTGCAGAGCGCCAGGCCAAACCCGTCGACCTCGATCACATTGGCGAAGTAGCCGATCGGCAGCACGAGCCGGCCGAGCCCTTGCCGCGGCCAGGTCTTCTGCACGCGCGCGATGATGCGGGAAAGCCCCGCATCCGCCTCCGCCGTGTCGACGCCGCTCTCGCGGTAAATCTCGCTGCGCACGTTGCCTTGGTCCCCGCTCTCGGTACCGCCCTCATCCTGAGGAGCGGGCGAAGCCCGTGTCTCGAAGGGTGAGGGCGGGCTCATGCTTCGAGACGCCCGCTGCGCGGGCTCCTCAGCAAGAGGCCGACGCTAGCGTGGTGCCCAGGCTTGATCCGGGCATCCATCTAAAAAAGAAACTTCATTTGAAGACGATGGATGGCCGGGTCAAGCCCGGCCATGACGCGACTGAGGATAACCCGCGCCGCGCCCATGCGTGTTTTCCCGGCAATGGCAGCGTGGGCACGCTTCGCTTTGCCCACCCTACGGCCTCCTCGTGTCCGGCATGAACTCGGCCCGGATTTTCGCGGTGTGTTCGCCGAGGGAGGGGACGGCGCCGTAATGACGAGGTGCCCCGTCGTTGCGCGCGGGCGGGGCGGGGTAGGTGACGGCGCCCGAGGGCGTGCCGATCTCGATGCGGCGGAGCTGCGGGTGAACGGCGAGATCGGCGACGTCGTTGACGCGGGCAAAGGCGATGCCGGCGCCGGCCAGTTTTTGCGTCAGCGCCGCCTCCTCCATCGCGCCGAACACCGCCGCGACACGCGCGTCGGTTTTTGCGCGGCGCTTGATCCGGTCCACATTGGTGGCGAAGGCCGGATCGGCAGCGAGCGCGGCGTCGCCCAACACCTCTTTCGCCAGCACGCGCCACTCGCGGTCGCTCTGGATGGAAATGAGAATGTCGGCGCCGTCCTTGGTCTTGAATGCGCCGTAGGGCGCAATCGAGGTGTGTGCGAGCCCGATGCGTTTCGGCGGTGCGCCACCCTCGTACTGGATGAGCGGCACCGCCATCCACTCGGCCATGGCATCGAACATGGAGATCGAGATCGCCGCGCCCTCGCCGGTGCGCTCGCGCGAAAAAAGCGCCTCGAGGATCGCCTCGTAGGCGTTCATGCCGGCGGCGATGTCGCAGACGGAGACGCCGACGCGCGCCGGCGCCTCGGGGCCGCCGGTGATGGAGGCAAGCCCGGATTCGGCCTGCACCAGCATGTCGTAGGCCTTGCGCGCCGCGTAAGGGCCGGCCTCGCCGTAGCCACTAATCGAGCAGATGACGAGGCGCGGATGCGCGCGGCGCAATTGCTCGAGCGGGAAGCCGAGCTTCGCCACCGCGCCGGGCTTGAGGTTCTGCACGAACACGTCGGCCTTGGCGATGATCGCCGCGAGCAGCGCCTTGTCCTCTTCGCGCGCAAGATCGAGCATCAGCGATTCCTTGCCGCGGTTGAGCCAGACGAAATACGCGCTCTGGCCGGTCGCGCTGTCGCCACTCGCGCTCTCGCCGTCGCGAATGATGCACGCTGACGCCACCGACTCGCTCTGTTCCCCTCCCCCTTGTGGGGAGGGGTTAGGGGTGGGGGTCGCTGTGCGAGGCAACGTCGGTGCGTCACCGCGCCACCCCCCTCCCCAACCCTCCCCCAGCCGGCTGCGGGCTTGCCCGCTTCCGGCAAATCTAAAAGTGCCCAAACCCCGGCGAGCCGGGGTTTGGGTGGGGGAGGGAGCAGACCGAGCGCGCGGCACGGCGAGCCTGTCGTAGTAGCGCGCGAAGTCGCCCTCCGGCCGCTCGACCTTTATCACGCGCGCGCCGGCATCGGCGAGTCGGCACGTGCACATCGGCGCCGCCACCGCCTGCTCGAGCGACACCACCAACAAGCCTGACAGCGGGAGGGACATGGGGTGCGAAGACGTTGGCCTGAGGGTGACTTGCGTGCGTGACGTTTGCGTGCGCGATTTTAGAGCATATCAGCGGCGCACACTCGGTCGGCTCCCTCCCCCCTTGTGGGGGAGGGGTGGGGAGGGGGGTGGTGCGGGTGAAACTCGGTGGCGCCACCTGTGAAAGAATCGCACGACCCCCACCCCTAACCCCTCCCCACAAGGGGGAGGGGAACACACCGAGTTTGCGGAGGGAGAAGCGTTAGAGCCGCGATGATCGCGTAACCGCCGCCGCGCTTCGCCACCATCGCACGCGCTGCTATGTTGCGGTGAACGATGCCCTCGGCTTTTCGTTATCGCGCATGGCGCGCATTGCGATGATCGCGCTGATGCTGTTTGCGGCGGCGCCGACGCTCGCGCAGGAAAGCGATACCAGCGCGCCGGCACCAGCAGCGCCGGCCGACAGCAACGCACCTGCCGACGGCACCGTGGCAGCGCCGCAGGCCCCGCCGCCAGCGCGCGCGGGGGGCGCGGACCTGCGCGAGTCCGTATGCATGATGATCGAGTCGGCGGCGCGGGCGCAGAATCTGCCGCTCGAGTTTTTCGCCCGCGTGATCTGGCAGGAGAGCCGCTTCCAGCCCAACATCGTCGGCCCGCGTACCCGCAGCGGCGACCGCGCTCAAGGCATCGCCCAGTTCATGCCGAAGACGGCGGCCGAGCGCGGGTTGCTCGATCCGTTCGATCCGGTGCAGGCGCTGCCGAAGTCGGCGGAATTTCTGCGCGAGCTCGCCGACCAGTTCGGCAATCTCGGGCTTGCCGCCGCCGCCTACAATGCCGGGCCGGGACGCTTGCGCGAATTCTTGTCCGCCCGCCGCCCGTTGCCGGCGGAGACACGCAACTACGTGCTCGCCATCACCGGCATTTCGGTCGACCAATGGGCGGCGAGCGGCAAGCGCGAGCCGGAGCGCGTCATCAAGCCCGGCTGCGGCGAGCTGATGGCGCTCCTGCACCGCGCGCCCAATCCGTTCGTGCAAAAGCTCGAGGAGCGCGTGAACCTCGTGGCCGTGGCGCCGTGGGGCGTGCAGCTTGCCGCCGGCTTCTCGCGCGAGCATGCGCTATCGAACTACGCCATGCTCGCCAAGCGCTACGGCGACGTTCTTGCCGGGCGCGATCCGAGCCTGCTGAGCTCCATCTTCCGCACCCGCGGCACGCAGCCGTTCTACCAGGTGCGCGTCGGCGCCGACACGCGCGCGGCGGCGGAAAATCTTTGCGGCTCGATCCGCCGCGCCGGCGGCGCCTGCATCGTGCTGCGCAACCGCTCGGGGTAGCGCCGCAGCTCGACGCCATTGCCGCAGACTCGGTCTGCACCCGCGCCACTTGCTCGGTGGGCTCCCTCCCCCCTTGTGGGGGAGGGTCGGGGAGGGGGGGTGGTGCGGGTGAAACTCGGTGGCGCCGTCATGCGAAAGAATCGCACGACCCCCACCCCTAACCCCTCCCCACAAGGGGGAGGGGAACAGAGCGAGCGGGTGGCTCGGTCAGAGGCTTCAGTCCCCCGCGTGCCCGTGGTCGCTCGCCACTGCCCCGCTGCGCGCGAGCGCGAGCAAGATCTGCCGGCCTATGCGGGTCGCGGGTTCGCCGCCGCAGTTGGCGAGCAGCACCACGCCGAGCCGCGCGTCGGGGATCATGCCGATATAGGTCGAGGTGGTGTTGAGCCCGCCGTTTTTGTCGACGATGACGCGATCGCCGTTCGCCACCCGCTGCCAGGCGAGCGCCTGGGTGAAGCGCTCGTTCACCCTGAAGACGCCCTGCTGCGCGAACGCCATCGCATCCTCGAGCGCGCGCTGGTCCGAAAGCGTGCCCAGGTTCGCGGCAAGAAAGCGCGCCATGTCGCCGGCGGAGGAAAACATCTGCCCGGCGCCCGGCCAGTTGAAGATGCCCTGCTGGACGCCGGGTTCGCCGACCGGCTGCCCGTCCGCGTTGTAGCCCTGCACCGCGCGGCGGCGAAGCGCGGGCGCAAGCTCGCGGCGCCCATCCGCGCGCGGCATCGGCAGCGCGGTCGCGGTCATGCCGAGCGGAGCGAGTAGCCGCGCCTGCATCAGCTCGCCGATCAGCTCCCCGAAGCGCCGCTGCAGCGCCAGCGAAAGCAGCACGAAGCCGGTGTTGGAGTAGATGTCCTGCTTGCCGGGCATATGCGCGTCGTCGGCCTTCCACGCATTGAGATAGCGGATGAAGTCGGGAAGCGTGTAGGGCCCGCGACGCCACGGCTCGTACTGCTGCGGCGTGCGGGTAAGTCCCGAGGTGTGGGTGGCGAGCTGGCCGAGCGTAACCTTGCGGATGTCGCCGCCTTGCTGCAACTCGGTGACGTATTTCGCGACCGGATCGTCGAGCGACACTTCGCCTTGCTTGACCGCCTGCGCGAGCAAGGTCGCGATGACCGCCTTGCCGACGGAGGCGAGATTGAACAGCGAGTCGGAGGTGATCGGCTGCTTACGTGCGGCGTCCGCCATGCCGTAGTTGAAGAGGAGCGTGCGGCCGTCGATGTTGAGCGCGACCGCCATACCGCCCGCCGCGATCAGCGCCGGGTGCACGTGCCGGCGCACGAGCTGCTCGATGTCGGCATCGCTCTCGGCCCGCGCCGGGGAAATTGTCGCGGCGACGAGTGCGAGCGTCGTCACGGCAGCCGTCATGACTCGCATGGCGTCCCTCCCGTGCGGCTTCCCCGCCGCATGGCTCGGTCCTTGCAAATTCTACCGCTTGGCCCTCCGCCGGCGAATTAATTCGCATCCACATTAATTCGCGTCCATCATGACTGGAGTCTCTCTTGCCTCTCTCCCCGTCATTGTCGCCTTGACCTCGGCTTACGTGCGCAAGTCGGATAAATCCGACTTGCGTGGTCAAGCCCGCGGGTGACGCGAAGGCTCGTCATCGGCGCATGACGAGTAGGCAACGATGCAGCTTTAATTGCTACCCCTTCGGGCGCGCGATCGGGAGATCGGCCAAGATCTGGTAGCGCTGCGCGCGGGGTTTTGCCGCGTCGGCGGGATCGATGAATTGCAGCGAGCTTTTGCCCAACAATGCGCGCGGCAGAATCATCACGCGGATGAAGCGGCTCGGCGCGTCGGCGGCTTGCGCGAAGACGGGCTCCGGCCCGCTCTCGTACCAGGCGCCGCCCGGGCCGTAGGAGGTCGAGCGGCCGGCGGTGTCGATGCGGATGCCGCCCTCGATCAGGCAGCGGATGCCCGGCCCTTGATGGGTGTGCCGATAGGCGCAACCGCCGGGCGGAAAGGCGACGCTATCGCCGCGCAGAAGAAGCTCGCCCGCGGGCAGCGTGTCGAGAATTGCGGACAGTTTCTCACGTACGCTTACGCCGGGCGCGGCAGGCGCGGGCGGCGGTGCAAGTTCGTAACGCCAGGAGCTTGCACCTTCGCCGCCGGCAGTGATGGTTGCTGCGCTTTCGCCCCACCAGGCCTCGCCGCCACGCAGCGTGCGGCCCTCAATCGTCGCGCTGCCGTGCACGAGAAAAATCATGCGCGCGGCGGCCGGCAACGCGAGCGTCGCGCCGTTCGCGAACACATCTTCGTAGAGCGCGAGCCCAGGCGGCATGGGGAGTCTTTCTTGTAGGGTGGACAACGGCATTGCCGTTGCCACGCGGAGTTCATCGCCGCTCACACGAGGGGGTCACGGCGGGCTTAATGAGATTATCGCGTTTCTTTCTGACGTGGACCTTCGTTCTGCGCGTGGGCGACGGCGAAGGTGCCGTTGCCACCCTAGAGGCCGTCGTTCCCGCGAAAGCAGGCCCATTCGAGGGGCGGTGGTCATGGGCCGGAGCGCGTTCGACAACGCCGGCGCGAGTGGGTACGGTCCCGCAAAAAACCGGGCGCGTACATTGACCGACGCAGATTCCGCCGACCGACGAGCCGTGCAGCCGTGGCTCAAGCTCGCCGCGCTGGTACTGGTGGTGGCGGCGCTGGGCCTGCCCATCAACGATCTCTTTCGCTACGCGCTGCTGGTGATCGCGACTGTGGTCGTCGTCACGGGGACCGTGGGCACACGCGTTGCGCCGTGGCTCGCGGCACTGGCGGCGCTCGCGCTGTGCATGCTCGGGCAATTGCTGTTTCCCGCGCCGCGCATCGAGGAGGGCCACAACGTGTTTCTCCTTGATGACACGCGTGAAAATCTCTCCGCTCATTCGCGGGGACGAACGGATGGTGAGGGCTTCGCATCAGGTTTGCCGCGCGAGGTTTTTCGCCACATGGCCGCGGAGTTCGACGCCACCTATCCGCGCGAGCGGCGCTGCGCGCCGAACGAGGACGGCTGTTGGCGCGGGCAGGCATTTCCGGCAAAGAGCTTCGCCTTTTCCGCCGACGGCATTTTCCAGCATCCGGCCTATTCGCGGCGTGTGACGGGAATCGACTTTTCCGATCCGGTGTGGCTGCGCCTCGGCTTCATCAACGAGCTTTCCTACAACTGGAATTCGCAGGTGAGCGAGCTTGCGCGCGCGCACCGCGACCGCCGCTCGCTTGCGTTTCTCCATCAATGGACGCTCGCGATGCCATGGTTCGTCATGTATCGCTTCCCCGCGGATTTCATCGGCAGCCAACTGTGCTGGCGCGGCGAGGTGCTGTGGGAGGGCGACGACGAGCATTTCGAATCGCTGACGCACGGCGAAATGCAATGCCGCACGCTCACGCGCGAGGATACTGGGCGGAAAATTTTCGGCGTCGCCATCGCACAGGACCTCGCGATGCGGCTCGTGCCCACCTGGCCCGTGCGGCTGCGCCAGCTCGTCGAGCCCGCGCTCGCGCTCGCCGTGAGTGCCGCGGTGGTCGCGCTGCTGGTGCGGCTGCGCGCGCGCCGCATTGTGCTGCCGTTCGCGCTGATCGCGGCGACGCTCCTCGTCGCGGTCTTCAACGACGCGAGCTTTGTCGGCGGCGTGCGCCCGTTCGACAGCGGTGATGACGGCCTCGTCTACGACGGCTATGCGCGCGTGATCCTGCAGCGGCTTGTTGACGGCGACATCGCCGGCGCGCTCGAAGGGGGCGAAGCCGTGTTCTATTTTACGCCGGGGCTGCGCTATTTGCGCGCCGCCGAGCACGTCGTTTTCGGCGAAACTTATCTCGGCTATCTCTCGCTCATTCTGCTGCTGCCGTTTCTCGTGTTCGCGCTGCTTCGTCGCTTCCTCCCGCTCACCTGGGCGATCGCGCTCACGCTGATCTTCGCCGCCATTCCCGTTGGCGTCGGCTTCGGCTCGAGCCTGGTGCAATACGTCAAATGGGCCGCGCGCGGCTTTGCCGATCCCGCGGCTTACGTGCTCTTTCTCGCTGCCTTCGTGCTGCTGCTCGGCCGATTGGGTGAAAGGCCGCGCGACCATTTTGGCCGCGCCTTTGCCGCCGGGCTCCTCTTCGCGCTAGCGCTTGCGGTGCGCCCGAACATCGCGCCGGCGGCGGGCGTGCTTCTTGCCGGCGCCGCCATTGCCGCGCTGGGGCAGCGCGCGTTTGCCCGCGCCAGTGCCCTCGCGCTCGGCTTCGCGGGCGTTTTTGCGATGGCGCTGCACAACTGGATTTACGGCGGTGCCATCGTGCCGTTCACGACGAGCGCCGCGCATCCGCTGCTCCTGGTGATGCCGCCGTCGGCCTATCTCGCCGCGCTGTTCGAGCTCGCGCGTGGCGATCTCACGGGCGCGCATGTGATGCGCGCGCTATCCCAGATCGTGGGCTGGCTCGCCGGACCGTCCGAAGCGATCGCGATGGCGCCGCTCAACGCCGCCGCGATTGCCCTGCTCCTGCGGGTCGTGCTGATGCGCCGTGCCGATCCGTGGCTGCGGCTCACCGCGGGTGCCATGCTGGCGCAGCACGCCGTCGCGCTCGTCTACGCCGCGGCTGGCCGCTACACCTATATCACCTGGCTGCTCACGCTGCTGGTGGTAGCGGCGTGGGCGCATGGCGAAGGGCTAACTCTGCTGCGGCGATGGTGCCCTCGCTTGTCCGAGCGAATGGCGAAACATCCCGCGCGGGTCGCGCTCGCCCGCGGGCTTGGCCGCATGGGCGAGATGCTGGGGCGATGACGAGGCTGACTGGGTCCCGTTTCACATTGCGGCCTTCGTCCCCGCTTGCGCCGGGACGACAGCATATGAGCGGCCCGATCACTACGGTTTGCGGCCGATCTCGACGATGATGACGTTGGGCCGGCCCTCCATTTGCGGTCCGGCGGAGGCAGAAACGCCGGCGATGATGCCTTCCGCCGTGAGCGCGCCGGCAAGCGCATGCGCAATCGGCGCGAGCTCGTTGGCGCGGCTCGCGGCGACGAACACGGTAACCCCGGAATTAGGCGCGAGCGGAATGCCGGCGGGCGGATTGCCGATGGCAAAACCATAGGGCGCAACGCGGATCCACTCCGCAGCGGCAAGCGCGGCATCGAGCGCCTCCCATAGCCCGCGCGCATCTTCGCTCCCGGGCGCGACCTGCCCCGCGAATTCCTGGCCGGCGAATTGGCGCAGCTGCGCCGCCACGCGACGCTGCGCGTCCGGCCCGAGCGTGCGCGGCGCCTTCAAGCGCGCGAGCTCGAGCTCTGCGTCGTTCGCGCGCTCGCGAGCTTCGGCGAGCAGCGCCGCATCGCCGAAGCGGGCCAGAGCGAAGCCCATGAGCAGCAGCGCGACGAAGGCGAGCGCGAGCCCCTTCTGCAGGCGGCGCTTGTCGTCGGGAAAGATCACCACGGCGACGATGCCGATCACCCCGGTCGCCGACAGCGCAAAACCGCAGTTGCGCCAGAATTCCGGGCTCGCCACTCCGAGGAGCAAGTCAGTCATGGACGCTCTATCATTGCCGTTGCCGCCCTACCGGCGCTTGCGCGGAGCACGCGCCTTGCGCGGCAGCGCGAGGAAGCCGTGGAGCTCGGCGAGCAAGAGCGCGCCGATGTGGAGCTGAGACACAAAGGCGCCGCTGCGAATCAGGCGCACGAGCTCCGCCGGAGAGACGAGTTTTACGTTGATGCCCGGCTCGGGCTTGAAGCCGTTCGTGCGTTGGCCTGCCTCGACGAAGAAATTGTGGATGCGGTTGTTGAGGCGCCCGGTGCACGCGGAGTTATCGCCGAGCGCGTGGACAGCCCGCGCGGCAAAGCCGGTCTCTTCCAGAAACTCCCGCCGGCAGCCCTCGGCCGGATCCTCGTCTCGCTCGACCAGGCCCGCGGGCAGCTCCCAGCTAAAGGCTTCGAGCGCCGGCCGGTATTGCCGCACGATCGGAATTCTTCCGGCGCGGGTGAGCGCGACGATGGAGATGTAATCGGCCTGCTCGATCGCGTGGTAAATCTGCGGCGCAGCACCGCGCGAAAACTCCACCTCGCGCGCGATGAGGCTCACCCACGGCGACACCGCCGTGGTGCGGCGCGAGCGGATGCGCGGATATTTCATGGGTGGCATCTCCTCAACCGTCATTCCGGGGCGCGTCGAAGGCGCGCTCGGTGCGCTCGGGCATGACGGACGGGGGATTGGCGCATTTTCATGGCGTTCTAGCTCCCCCTTTCCTTCAGCGCGACCGTGTTGGGCGGGCGGCGCAGAAAGGTGGTGGCGAAGGCGTAGACATACCAGCGCAGGTAACTCGGAAGCCAGCGAAAGACGCGGAAGCGGGTGCAGCGGTCGGGCCGCTCGATCCAGGTGACCGGCACCTCCGCGATCTTCCAGCCGAGCCGATGCGCCTTCACCAGAAGCTCGATGCTGTAGCAAAAACCTTCGGTCGACTCGACTGCGATGCGGTCGATCACCCGGCGCGAGAACATGCGAAAGCCGTTGCTGGCGTCGGTGGTGGGAAGCCGCGCGAGATGGCGCAACGTAAAATTGGCGTTGCGCACCAGCACCGCCTTGACAAGGGGGCAGCCGATCATCGCGCCGCCAGGCATGAAGCGGCTGGCGCAGATGATGTCGCAGCCCTCGCGCGCCAGCGCCACCATGCGATCGAGGATGGGCGCGTTGATGTGATCGTCGGCGGGAAACATCAGGATGAAGGGTGCGGTGCTCTTGGCAAAGCCGGTCATGATCGCGCCGTGCACGCCGCGACCGGTGTTGCGCACGAGCTCGACCGGAAGTCCGGCGAAGGCGTCAGCATTCTCCCGGATCGCGGGTAGCGTATCGTCCTCGGCGTGGTCGTAGCAGATCAAGACGCGCGCGGGGGTCGCGAGCGCATGCTTGAGCGCGGCCAGCACCGCCACGATGTTGTGGCCCTCGTTGTAGACCGGAATGACGATGTCGAGCTCGGGGGTCATTCACGTCCTCGACCCGTCATGCGCGGGCATAGCGCGTCTGAAGACGCGCGTAAACGCGCTTATGACCCGCGCATCCATCGGAAAAGACATTTCACTGAAGAGGATGGATTGCCGGGTCAAGCCCGGCAATGACGGTTGAGCGATCCGTGCGAACCGACAGGGGCCGGTGGCATGAACATCTCATCCCTTCGTCCCGGCGGTGAGCACGAACGGGCGCAGCCGCTCCATAAGGGGAAGGCCGAAGACGGCGCTGTCGATGAAATTGTAGATCGGCAGGGCGAGGCGCGCGCGTGACGAGGCCACGTAGCGATAGGCGAGCCCCGAAAGATAATGCGAGGTGACGGTAAAGCCGGCGCGGGCGAAGGTGGCGCGAACCTCGCGCGCGAGCACGGGCTGCTCGTTCGGCGTCACCCCGACGGGGCTGTAGAACGGCGAGGCGCGGTCGCGGTAAAGCCACATGAACGGGTTCATCCGATTGGGATCGAAGGCGAGAAAGCGCCCGCCCGGGCGCAGCAGGCGAAAGATTTCCCTGGCGCAAGGCGACGGGTCGGGAAAGTGGTGCACGACGCCGCTCAAGAGTGCGCCGTCAAAAGTTTCCGCGGGGAAGGGCAGGTGCTCGATGTCGCCGGCGACGAATTCGATCCGCGGATGCTTGCGCCGCCCGACCTCCAGCAATTTGGCGCTGATGTCGAGACCGACGCAGTCGTAGCCGGCGCGCGCGAGCAGCGTCGTGAAGGTGCCGGAGCCGCAGCCGAGATCGATGACCCGCGCGCTGGGTTGCAGCCCCGTGAGCTCGACGAACGCCTCGACGAGGCGCGCGCTCGCCTGCGGGGTGAACACGTCGTAGTCGTCGGCCGCAGCATGGCCGTCGAAGAACGCGATCTCTTTCTGCTTGTCCTGGGTCGAGGCAGTCATGGGCCGATCGGTTCTGCGACTACTGATGCAACCCGTGCCGCGCACTCGGTGCACTCCCTCTCCCTGTCTGCGGTGAGAGGGTCGGGGTGAGGGGGATTGTCCAAGTACTCGGTCTGCAGAGACTGGACGTAGCCATGACCGGATCGTGAACTAATCCACGCCGATGCCGGCGGCCTTGATTGGCGCGCCCCATTTCTCGATCTCGCGCTCGACGAATTTTTGCAGGTATTCCGGCGAGCGGCGCTCGGGCGCAACCAGCGTCACCCCGAGCTCGTGCATGCGCTCGGCAAAGGCGGGCGCGTCCATCATTTCGACGGTCGCCGCATGAAGCTTGTTGACGATCTCGACGGGCGTGCCCTTGGGTAGGAAGAAGCCAGCCCAGGTGATGGCTTCAAAATCCGTGAGGCCCTGCTCGTGCGCGGTCGCGAGCTCGGGGATGAGCGGCGAGCGCTCGCGCGCGAGCAGCGCGATGCCCTTGACCGTGCCGCCCTGGATCTGCGGGAGCGCGCCGGCGCTGTTGGAGCACATGTAGTGGACCTGCCCTGCGATCAGGTCCTGCATCACCGGCCCGCCGCCGCGATAGGGCACATGAGTGACGTCGATGCCGGCGGCGCTATTGAGCAGCGCGCAACCGAGATGGGTGGTCGAGCCGATGCCGGCCGAGCCGTATTGCAGCTTGGCGGCGTTCGCCTTCACGTAGGCGATGAACTCTTGCAGCGTATCGGCGGGAAAGTCCTTGCGCGTGAGCAGCACCATCGGCTGCTCGGCGATGAGCGCAACCGGCTCGAAATCGGTCACGGCGTTGTAGGAGAGCTTCTTATAGAGCGCCGGGTTAAAGGCGTGCGTGCCGATGGTGCCGAACAGGAACGTGTAGCCGTCGGGCGTCGCCTTGGCGACGCGGTTGGTGCCGACGATGCCGGCAGCGGCGCCCATGTTCTCCACGATGACCTGCTGGTGCAAATTCTGCGAAAGTTGCGGCGTGAACACGCGCGCCATGACATCGAACGCGCCGCCGGCGGCGAACGGCACGACCAAGGTCAGCGGGCGGGTTGGCCAGTCCTGCGCCGGCGCCGGGGCGGCTGCAGCGATGAGTGCCAGGACAGCGGCGGCAATGATGCGGAGCATGGGCATTCCTTCAGTTCACGCGTGTGTTGCGGCGGCGAACTTCGGCGCGATCGCGGCGGTGGCGGGGAAATACTCGGCAAGCCAGCCGCGCAGAAGATCCCAGACGCGGGTATTCCCTTCGCCGAACATGAAATGATCGGCGTCGCTGATGAGGTGCAACTCGGTCGGCTGCCCCGCGCGCTTGAACAGCTCGATCGACTGCTCGGTGGGAGTAACCGAATCGTTGGCGGCGTGGAGGAGCAGCAGCGGCCGCGGCGCGATTCGGCCGACCACGTCGTCGGCGCGGAAGTCGAACATGCTCTGCGCGGTCTCCGCCGGAAACGACTGTACCGAGTTGCCGGCGAGGTTGCCGCGCAGGTGCGGCGGGATGGGCACGATATCGTAGCGCGGCACCATCAGCGATTTGCCGGTGCGCGCACGGTGCTCGCGGCCCTCTTTCAGCATGGCGGTGAACCGCGCCCACGCCTGCGGGCTCTTGTGCTGGCCGCGAAACTTGCGCTCGCCGTCGCCCCAGCCGCCGTTCGAGATGACCGCGGCAACGCGTTGATCGACGCCGCCGGTATAGACCGCGACCGCCCCGCCAAAACTCGATCCAATCAGGCCGATGCGTGCGGGATTAACTGCGGGATGCTGCGCGACAAAGGTGAGCGCGTTGCGCGTATCCTCGACCTGCTCGAGGCAGATCACGCGGCCGAATTCGCCTTCGCTGTCGCCGCAGCCGCGCATGTCGAAGCGCAGCACCACGTAGCCCAAGTCGCTCAGCACCTTGGTCGGCGCCATCGTGTTCGAGGAGGTCTTATTGCTGCCGAAGCCGTGCAGCACCAGGAAAGCCCCGCGCCGTTCCGACGGTTTGAGCCCGCGCGGCACATGCACCACGCCCGACAGCTTGAGCCCGGCGGACGGGAAGGTAACGGCTTGTTCGGTCATGGGCATGGCCTCCGTATTCGTGCTTCGTAGATTGCGCCGAGCTTCGCGACATCCCACGTGCTCGGGCCGCGTTTGTTGACCCAACCTGCGGCTATTCGCTTGCGCCTTTCGGTTTGCCCAGCCCGAGTTCGCTCCAGCGGGCGTAGGCATTGGCAATGTCTTCCTCCTGCGGCCAGACCGTCGGCGGGAAGCGCGCGCCGCCGTAGTCCGGGTCCGGATCGTAGTCGAGGTTCATGGTGGCGTCGATCAGCACCCGGTTCCACTTGCCGGTGCCGAACAGCGTGGGATTGCGGTCGCGCTTGCGCACCGAGGGATCGATCCCCATGCCGAAGGTCGCGGGCATAATGACGACGTCGTTCTCGCCCGCGTTCACCCGGTGCGCGATCGCCCAATCCACCGCCGCATAGTCGTGGATGTCGATGTCGTCGTCGACGACGGTGATGTGCTTGTAGCGCACGTGCGCGGCCGACGAACCCCAGATCGCGTTGGCGGCTTGCTTGGCCTGGTTGCGATAGCTCGGCTTCATCCGGATCAGGAGATTGATGCCGGCATGCACCGGCGGGCACCACACGTCGGTGATGCCGGGCACGCCGGCGCGGTCGAGCACGTTCCAAGCGCTGGCCGCGCGCATGATGGAGGAGCACACCGCGTTCTCGGAATAGCTGCCGGGCATCGAGCCTTCGATGGTGCCGCGCAGGATCGGATCGTCGCGGTGGGTGATGGCGGTGACGCGGATGGTGGGCTTGGGCGAGCGGTCGCCGGAGACGTAGCCGGTGAACTCGGCGTAAGGGCCTTCCATGGTGTAGGTCGCGGGATCAAGCCCAAGATAGCCTTCGATCACGATCTCGGCCGATGCCGGCACGTAGAGGTCGACGGTCTCGCACTTCACCAGTTCGACCGGCGCGCCACGGAGGGCGCCCATGACGTCATACTCGCACAGCCCCTTCGGCACCGGCGATCCCGCGCAGAAGTCGAGCGAGGGCTCCCAGCCGATCGCCACCGCGATCGGCATCTCGGCGCTGCCGCCCTGCTGCCAGGCGGTGACGTGGTGGCCGATATGCTGCGCGCGCCACATCAGGATCGGGATGCGATCGTGGCCGGCGACCATGCCGCGGTAGATGCCGACGTTCATGACTCCGGTTTCGGGATCCTTGGTGACGCAGCCGCCGAAGGTGAGGAGGTAGCGACCGCCGTCGAGCCGGTTCCAATGCGGTGCCGGAAACTCGTAAAGGTCGACGTCGGCGCCCTTGAGGATGTTCTGCTTCACCGGCCCGGTGGCGACGATTTTTGGCGCGATGCTGCCGTTGAGGATCGTGCGGCAAAGCTTGACCAGCACGCGCGGATGGGTGTCTGGCGGTAGCCCCAGCATCAGCGCAATGCGGCGGTAATTATTGAGCGCGGAGCCGAAGATGCGGCGGCAGCGGCTCGCCGGCGTGTTGTAGTCCTTGATGTTGTTGAAGAGGAGCGCCTTGCCGGTACCCGGCCCCTGGGCGAGACGCATGATGGTGCCGAGCTCGATGTTCCAGTCGACCTGCGCGTTGATCTCCTGAAGCTCGCCCTCCTCCCTGAGCGCCGCGATCCAGCCATGCAGATCGCCGAAGGCGACGGGCTTTCGTTCGACGGACATGTGTTCGGTTCGGGTCTGGAGCATGCGGTGACCTATAGCACGCGCGAGGCTCTTTTCCCTCGCCCGGCTAGGCGGGGCGAGGGTTTTTGCGCTTGCGGGCGGCGAGTTTCACTGCGTCGACGATCTCGGGATAAGCGCCGCAGCGGCAGAGATTGCCGGAGAGATAGTGCCTAATCTGATCCTCGTCGGGCTCGGGATATCTGTCGAGGAGCTGTGTCGTCATCAGCAAAAAGCCCGGCGTGCAGTAGCCGCACTGGAAGGCGCCCGCCTCGATGAACGCCTCCTGCACGGGGCTGAGTGCCTGCGTGCGAGCCTCGGCAAGCGACTCGACCGTCTTCACCTCGGCACCATCGACAAAGGCGGCCAAGTAGAGGCAGCCGGAGACAGCTTCGCCGTTCACCAGCACGGTGCAGCAGCCGCACATTCCTTGCCCACAGCTCTCGCGCGCGCCCATGAGATTGAACTCGCGCTGCAACACCTCGACAAGATTGTGATGCGGCTTGATTTCGGCCGACACCTGCTCGCCGTTGAGGCTGAAGCTGATCGTGCGGGTCATTCCTCATCCTCGAGCGGTGCGTTGGCCTGGACGCGCAAGGCGCGGAAGACGGCCTCGGGAGTGAGGGGAAGTGAGGTCAGACGTACGCCGCAGGCGTCCTCAATGGCGTTGGCGATCGCGGGCGACACGCAAAAAGTCGCGGTCTCGCCCACGCCCTTGGCGCCGAACGGGCCGCTCGCGAGGTGCGAGTCAACCGCCTCGTTCTCCATCACCTGCGGCACGTCGAGCATTGCCGGAATCTTGTAGTCGGCGAGCGAGGCATTGGTCACTTGCCCCGCGTCGATGTGCATAGTTTCGAACATGGTGAAGCCGAGGTGCATCAGCACGGCGCCGGAAATCTGTGTCTCGACGATTTTCGGGTTCACCGGCCGGCCGCAGTCGACCGCGGTGACGAGCCGCGCGATGCGCACGTGCCCAGTCTCGGTGTCGACCTCCACCTCGGCGCCCGAAGCGGCGCACATCCAAAAAGGCGTCACGTTGTCCGTCAAGCCCGTCGCCGGATCGGGCGGCACGTAATCCGGCTTGTACGTGCCAGTGCCGACGATATTGCCCGCCTGCATGCCGAATTTTTTCTTGAACAGATCTGGCAGCGGAATGTTGCTGCCCTCGGGCTCGCCGACCTCGCGTGCCATGGCCTTGATCTTCGCCCGCGCCTCTTCAGCGGCAAGCCGCACCGCGTGGCCCATATGGTAGAGCGAGCGCGAGCCGAGCGTCCCCATATCGTAGGGCGTCACATCGGTGTCGCGCGGCACGATCCGTACGGTTTCCGCGGGAATGTCGAGCACTTCGCCGACAATCTGCGCCATCGCGGTGTCGGAGCCCTGGCCCATATCGATGGTGCCGCAGTAGAGCGTCGTGCTGCCGTCGCCGGCGATGGTGAGGTTCGCGACCGAGGTGGTCGGCGCGATCACTGCCTTGATCGCGACGGCAACGCCGCGGCCGCGGCGCAGCGCGCCGGTGCCAGCGGGAAGCGGCTTGCCCCAATTGAGCCGCTCGGCGACGCGATCGAGCACGGCTTCGAGCTGAACCTCGCGCACGATTTGGCCCGTTGCCTGCGGGCGCCCTTCGCGCAGGAGATTCTTGCGGCGGAACTCGATGGGGTCGAGCTTGAGCGCGCGCGCGATCATATCGGTGTGGCTCTCATAGCCCCACACCAGTTGCGGGATGCCGAAACCGCGCAGCGCCCCGGCGGGCGGCAGGTTGGTATAGAGCGCGTAGGAGTCGACCCACACGTTGTCGATGTCGTAGGGCCCGGACGCGGTAAAGCCGGACTTCTGCGCGACGCGCGGGCCGACGTCGGCGTAGGCGCCGCCGTTCCAGTATACCTCGCATTTGCGCGCCGTGATGCGTCCGGTGGCATCGACGCCGGTCTTGATGCGAAACGTGCTGGGGTGTCGCGTGATGGTATAGAACTGCTCCTCCATGGTGAGCGCGACCTTGACCGATCGCCGCACGATCATGGAGAGCGCGGTCGCGAGTGCTTCCATCTTGATATACAGCTTCGCGCCGAAGCCGCCGCCGAGATAAGGCACTTTGATGCGCACGCGGTTCTCCGGCCAGCCGAGCAACCGCGCGATTTCGGTGCGCACGAACGAGGGGCCCTGGGTGGCGCTGTAGATCGTCACGCCGCTCTCGTTCCAATCGGCGATCGACGCGAACGGCTCGAGCGGCAGGTGCAGGACCTTCTGCGTGTGGAAGGTGTGCTCGAAGACGTGCGCGGCCTCGGCAAAAGCCTTATCGACGTCACCGCGCCGCAGCTTGAAATCGAGCGCCACATTGGTGCCCTTGCGGCCCTTGAGATGCTTGAGGTCGGCAAACGTGCCGGCGGGTTTTAGCTCCTCGTGCACCAGCGTCTTGTTGTGGGCGGCCTCGATCTCGTCGAAGACGGCCGGCAACTCCTCGTAGTTGGCGACGATGAGCTGCACCGCCTCCTCTGCAACGTGGGGATCGGCGGCGACGACGGCCGCGACCGGCTCGCCGACATAGTGCACCTTGTCGATGGCGAGGATCGGCTGGTCGTGGAAGGCTGGGCCGTAGTAGGGAGAAGGGATGACCTTGCGCACGTCGTCGGCGGTGACGACGCGATAGACGCCGGGCACTTTTGCTGCCGCGCTTACATCGATCGATTTGATGCGGCCGTGGGCAACGGTGCTGCGAAAGATCTTGGCGTGCAGCATGCCGGCAAGCCGCATGGTGTGCGTGTATTCGGCGCGGCCCGTGACCTTGGCGCGGGCCTCAAGCCGCGGCAGCGAGCGGCCGACCTGCCCGCCGACTTTGGCACCCGGTGCAGCCTGGCCGCCTTGGGTGATGCTCGTCGCCATGGTTTGCGTTCTCAGCTGTTGAGCGCCTGGCGCAGCGCGCGGCCGACATGGACGCGCGTGAGCTCGCGTTTATAGGCGGCGGAGCCGCGTACGTCGGAGATGCACTCGGCCTCGTCCGCCGCCGCATCGCCGGCGCGTGCAAGCATCTTTTCGTCGATGCTCGTGCCGGCGAGCAACCGTTCCACCCCCTTGAGGCGCGTGGCTCGCTCGGTGGCGGCGCTGATCACGACGCGCGCTGATTTCACCATCGCGCCTTCGGCCTCGAGCGCGACCGCAATCCCGAGCGCGGGCCAGTCTTCGGCCGAGCCGGTCGTCACCTTGATATAGACGGCCCTCGATCCGCCTTGCGGCGGGATGCGCAGCTCGGAGACGAGCTCGTTCTTCGCCAGCACTGTCTCGAAATAGCCGGTGACGAGGTCTTCGATCGCGACCCTGCGCTCGGCCGTGCCGTCGGGTCCGACGACGCCGACCTCGGCGGAGAGCGCAATGAGAACCGGCGGCAGGTCCATATGCGGATCGCCGTGGGCGAGATTGCCGCCGATCGTCGCCACGTTGCGCACGCGGATGTTGGAGAGGCGGCGCATCATGCGCGGGATCACCGGGGCAGCGCGCGCGACCTCCGCCGAGCGCTCGACTGCCGCGAGCGGCGTCATGGCGCCGATACTGAGCGCGCCATTCTTTCCTATCGCAATTCCCGAATTCAGCGATGCAAGCTTGCGCAAGCTCACCAGGCGGCGCGGTCGGAACACGCCCGCCTTCATCATCAGCATCAGCGCGGTCCCGCCGGCAATCGGCCGCACGCTGGAGTCCTCGGGATCGAGCAGCGCGATGGCTTCGGCTAGCGAGGCGGGCTCGAGGAGTTCAAACGGGGTCATGTCTCGGACTTGGGCTCGGCAAATGCCGCGCGCATGCGCTCGCTGAATTGCCGTTCCATCTCCTTGGCCTTGGCGCGCAGCACCGGTTGGCCGAGGCTGCCGAGCTTGCCGGTAAGCGCCGCGTCGATCTCGTAACTCACCTTGGTCGCCCCGTCATCCTCGGTCAGCCGGGTCAGAGAACGCGCGGTGAGCCGCCCGACGATTCCAAGCGGGGTGCCCTCAATCTTGGCTTCGATCTCACGCGGCGGATCCACGCGCGCCACCTCGACCATGACATTGAACTTGAACTTGAGATACGCAACCTTGGTGTCGAGCACAGCGGTGTAATGGTCGCCGTCGATTTCATTCAAATCCTGCACGCCTTGGACGCAGGAGGCGAAGAAGCGCGCATCGCGTAGCTTCGCGAACACCGCCGCGCGCGGCGCGTTGAGCCAGATGTCGCCGGTGAACTTCATCTTGTCACCGGCGCGGGGCGCGCGGGCGTTCTCAGGTTTGGACCATGCACGCGAAGACAAGTCCCGGCGCAGCGGCCCCAACCGGAAGAGGGCAGGAGGGCCGCTGCCGAATAGTTGCGCATCGATCAGACGAGGTCAAAGTCGTCCGATCTGCGCGATTTGGGGTTTATGGTAGCGACTCGACCAATCCTCGGTTGCAGCCGCCCGAGGCTCTGGCTTGAAAAAAGGTCTTATTTTACCGTTTTCGAAGGGAACGGATCAGGGCTCTCAGGAGTTGTTTGCGACACTCGAATGGAGGACGGAGGAAGTCGGAGAGGACGCCATGTGGATTTCGTTGTTTACGCTGGTGTGTGGAGTCGCGGTCTGTTTGAGTGTGGCAGCCGTGATGATGGAACGCGGGGGGCTGCAGCTCCTGCGCCGGTAAACCCTGCGCCGGTAAACATCGAAACATGGCGGGACCTGAGCAGCGGGCGGCCCCGGGCCGCCCGCATCGTTTTTGCGGCCCGCATCGTTTTTGCGGAAAGTGTCCCGCCGCGGAGGCTGATAGCCTCGCGCGTCGTCCTGGCCGAGCGCATCGCGCGAGAGCGGGGACCCATAACCACGGTCCGTGACTATGGGGTCCCGCCTGCGCGCGGATGACGAGCCAACAATGCCAGCGCGAACAGAGCGACACCGGGTCGGCTTTGCACCGGGGTCGGCTTTGCACCGGGTCGGCTTTGCTCAGGCGCGATTGTCGTTTTGCCCAAATTATCGTCTCTTTAGCCGCCGGCACGTGCCCTCGCCCGGAACGGAAAAACCATGTCCTCGTCCCTACTGATGACGCGGCGCTTCGCGCCTCTGTTCTGGACCCAGTTTTTCTCGGCATTCAGCGACAATTTTCTCAAGAACGCGCTGGTCTTTCTCATTCTGTTCCATATCGGCGGTGCCGACGCCGAGGCCCTCATCACGCTCGCAGCCGCGGTCTTCATCGCGCCCTATTTCTTCCTGTCCGGGCTCGGCGGCGAATTCGCCGACCGCTACGACAAGGCCGTGGTGGCGCGGCGGCTCAAATTTTCCGAGATCGGCATCGCGTTCATTGCAGTGGTTGGCTTCAGCCTGCATTCGGTGGTGCTGCTGTTCATCGCGCTGTTTCTATTCGGCGTGATCGCCGCACTGTTCGGGCCGATCAAATACGGCATTCTTCCCGACCATCTGGCCCGCTCCGAACTTCCCGCAGGTAACGCGCTGGTGGAGGGCGCGACCTTTATCGCAATCCTGCTAGGCACCATCGTCGGGGGCATCGCCGCCAAAGACGGCGGCGACCCCGCGCATTTCGCCTTCCTGATGATCGTGTTCTCGCTTCTGTGCTGGGGCGCGAGCCTGCTCATTCCGCGCACCGGGCAAGCCGCGCCCGATCTCAACGTGCACAAGAACGTCCTTGTCTCGACGATCGGCCTGTTGAATTTCCTGCGCGAAGACCCGCGGTTGTGGTGGGGCGCGCTGGTGACCAGTTGGTTCTGGCTGGTCGGAGCCGTCTCGCTATCGCTGATGCCGCCGCTGGTGAAGAACGTGCTCGGCGGGAACGAGGAGGTGGTGACCACCTGTCTCGCGATCTTCTCGATCTCGATTGCGATCGGCTCCGGGCTTGCGGCCTGGCTCGCCGCGGGGCGCATCATTCTGCTGCCCACGGTGATCGGCGCCGTGCTGCTGGGCGCATTTGCCATCGACCTCGGCGCGTCCACCCTCGGCGCTCCTCCTATTCCCGGCCTCGGTGGCTATTTCGCCGCGTTCACGAGCGGTCGCGGCATCCGATTGGCGCTTGATCTCGCCGGGCTCGCTATCGCCGGCGGCCTGTTCATCGTCCCGACATTTGCGGCGGTGCAGGCTTGGGCCGGCGCCGACCGCCGCGCGCGCGTGGTGGCGGCCGTCAATGTGCTCAACGCCGCGTTCATGGTGGGAAGCACCGTAATCGTCGCCATCCTGCAGACGGCTGGCATGACGACATCTCAGCTTTTTCTCTTGCTCGGTGCGGCAAGCCTCGTGGTGGCGATCGCGGTCGGCCGCACCATGCCTGCGAGCGCGCTCAGCGATGCACTTTCGATCATTTATCGCGCGCTGTTCCGGATGGAAGTCAAAGGTATCGACAACCTCAGCAAGGCCGGATCCAATCGTATTATCGCGCTCAACCACGTGAGCTTCCTCGACGCGGGGCTCGCGCTGTCGCTGCTCGACAACAAGCCGGTGTTCGCGATCGATGTCGGCATCGCCAAGCTCTGGTGGGTGCGGCCGTTCGTCATGCTGACCAACGCGATGCAGCTCGATCCGCTCAAGCCGATGGCGGTGCGCTCCCTGATCGAGGCGGTGAGAGCGGGCAACCCTCTCATCATCTTTCCTGAGGGACGCATCACCGTCACCGGCAGTCTGATGAAGGTCTATGACGGCGCTGCCCTGGTAGCGGACAAGTCCAACGCCGAGATCGTGCCCGTGCGCATCGAAGGCCTGGAGCAGACGCCATTTAGCCGGCTTAAGCGCGCTCAGGTACGCCGACGCTGGTTCCCGAAGGTGACAGTGACAATTCTCGAGCCGGTGAAGCTCACCGTCGACCCCGAGTTCAAGGGGCGCAAGCGTCGGCTCGCTGCCGGGGCCGCGCTCTACGGCATCATGTCCGATCTCGTGTTCCGCACCACCTCCACCGACCGCACCATGGTCGAGGCGGTCATGCAAGCCGCGGACACACACGGCCGCCGCCGTGTTGCGATCGAAGACCCGGTGTCGGGCATGCTCTCCTATAAACGCCTGCTCGCCGGCGCTGCCATCCTCGGCGCCAAGCTCATGCCGATTGCGCAAGAAGGACGCGCCGTCGGCGTCATGCTGCCGAACGTGAATGCCGCCGTCGTGACCATTCTGGGATTAATGACCGCAGGCCGCGTGCCGGCCATGATCAATTTCACGTCCGGCGCCGCCAATATCCTCTCTGCCTGCAAGGCCGCGCAGATCGACACCATCCTCTCATCGCGGGCCTTCATCGAGAGGGCTCGGCTCGGCAACTTGGTCGCTGCGATCGAAAAGGCGGTCAGGATCATCTATCTCGAGGACATTCGTGCCGGTATCACGCTCGGCGACAAGATCCGTGGCCTCATCAATGCCAACAAGCCGCTGGTCGAGCGCAAGCCCGACGATTGGGCGGCGATCCTGTTCACGTCGGGGTCGGAGGGCGTGCCGAAGGGTGTCGTACTCTCCCATCGAAACATGCTGGCAAACGCCGCGCAGGCCGCGGCCCGCATCGATTTCGGCCGCGAGGACAAAGTGTTCAACGTCCTGCCGGTGTTCCATTCCTTCGGGCTGACCGTCGGCGTCATGCTGCCGCTGGTCTTCGGCGTGCGCGTCTATCTTTATCCTTCCCCGCTGCACTACCGCACAGTGGCGGAGCTGATCTATGCGGTGAACGCCACGATCATGTTCGGGACCGACACGTTTCTCGCGGGCTATGCGCGGGTCGCGCATCCTTATGATTTTCGCTCGTTACGTTACATTTTGGCCGGCGCGGAGCCGGTCAAGGAGACGACGCGGCGCACCTATATGGAGAAGTTCGGTCTGCGCATTCTCGAGGGCTACGGCGTGACCGAGACCGCGCCGGCGCTCGCCTTGAATACGCCGATGTTCAACAAATTCGGCACGGTCGGACGCATCCTGCCCGGCATGGAAGCGCGTCTGGAGAAAGTCGAGGGCGTTGAGGAAGGCGGCCGGCTTTACGTGCGCGGACCCAATGTGATGCTCGGCTATCTCCAGGCCGACAATCCCGGCGTGCTCGAGCGGCCGGTCGAAGGCTGGCACGACACCGGCGATATCGTCGCCATCGATGAACAGGGCTTCCTCACCATCAAAGGCCGCGCCCGGCGGTTCGCGAAGGTCGGCGGCGAAATGATCTCGCTCGCCGCGCTCGAGGCGCTGGCGTCGGAACTGTGGCCGAACGCCTTATCCGCGGTCGTCGCCGTGCCCGATCCGCGCCGGGGCGAGCGGCTCATTCTGCTCACCCAACAGAAAGGTGCGACCCGGGGCGATTTTCAGAGCTTCGCCAAGGCAAAGCACGCCTCCGAGCTGATGATCCCATCCGAGGTGTGGGTTCTCGACAAGCTTCCCGTGCTCGCCACGGGCAAGGCCGACATGGTAGCGGTGGGCAAGCTCGTCGAGGAGCGGCTCGCCGCCAAGCCGGATACTATGGCGCGCGCGAGCGCATGACCGAGAGCGACTGGCCAACGCTGCCGCCGCGGCTCAAGCCGCTTCTCGAGGCGGAATACCCGCAATTCAGCGCGGCCGAGATGGCGCGCCGCCGCGCCGCGGTCGATGCAGCGCTTGCCGAAGCGGACTGCGGCCATCTCGTATTCTACGGGGCGAACCGCGCCGGCTCGGCGGTGCAGTGGCTCACCCAATGGCCCGTGACGGTAGAGGCAATCGGCGTATTCACGCCCGGCGAGCGCGACGCGCTGTTCGTGCAGTGGATCAACCACGCGCCGCTGGCGAAGCGGCTCGCGAGCGAAGCCGAGGTCAGTTGGGGCGGCGAATCATCGGTCGGCGCCGCCATTGCGGCGCTGGAAAAACGCGGCGCGCGCGAAAATCGCATCGGCGTCATTGGATCGCTTGGTTTCGCTCAGCACGCGGCGCTCGCGGCGCGCTTCGGTAAAGTCGCCGACCTCAACCGCGCGTATGTGCGGTTGCGACGCGTGAAATCGCAGGAAGAAATCGATTGGCTGCGGATCGGCGCTTGGCTCAGCGATCGCGGCATGGCGGGACTGCGCGACGGACTTGCGATCGGGCTGACGGAGCGCGCGCTCGGTGACCTGATCGAGCGCGCTTACATGCGCGAAGGCGGCACCAACGTCATCCACTTTATCGGCGCCACATCTATGCGCGATCCGCAACTCGGCGTACCGGCGCAGTTTCCCTCGACCCGGCGGGTGGCGAAGGGCGATATCATATTCGCGGAGATCAGCGCGGCGTTTTGGGATCATTCCGGGCAGGTGCTACGCAGCTTCGCGCTCGGCGAGGAGCCGCCGCCGCTCTATCGCGCGCTGCACACCGCAGCCGACGCAGCGTTCGACGCGGTCACCGCAGTGCTCAAGGCGGGCACGCTGCCGGCGCA
>WNFQ01000358.1_pt1 | contig 28843 bp, 22 predicted proteins | sample 5400171 | NCBI WGS metagenome assembly WNFQ01 (sample SAMN13153356, study PRJNA577476) | soil metagenome | isolation source: 20 cm soil under Madrone tree | place: USA:California | collected 2016-06-14
CGCCCTAATGCCCAATGGCTCGGAGGTACTGCTCTTTTTTGTTCTCCCGACAGTGGCCGTGATCCTGCTTTTCGCCCTACCGTTCATTTCGAATGAAGGAGAGAAGAGCTGGCGACGCCGGCCAATTTCGGTATTGACGATGGTTGTTACTGGCCTCACGCTTGCACTCCTCACTTACGCAGGGACGACCGGCCCTTGGTCTCCGCACATGGAAGCTTGGAAAAGCCTGGAGATTAAACCGCAGTACCTGAAAGATCGCACGCCGCTGGAACTGCAAGGAGCTCTCGTTTTTCAGAACAAGCAGTGCCGCGATTGTCACGCAATCGATGACCAGGGAGGGCACCGGGGCCCGGACCTGACGGCCGTTGCTACCCGCATGACATCGCCCCAGCTCGTTCGCCAAGTAATCCAGGGCGGAGGCAATATGCCAGCCTATGGAAAGAACCTATCTCCGTCCGAAATTCATGCGCTCGTCGCCTATCTCACATCACTGCATCCACCCAACGTTCCGCCTGCGCGAGAAGCGGTAGGGCCATTAGCCCCGATTGATGAAAAACGTTCAGGATCGCAGCCGAGCGGGGAGGATACCTTCGCGAAAGCAGAGAAAACTCCAAAGTAGGATTGAACGGACGCACGTAGGGATGCGATCCCGACTTCGCGAAGCCTACGTCGCGGCTAGGTCTACGGCGTTTCCGAACCTAAACCCGAGCGCGCGCCAAAGCGTAGCAGCGGCGGCTTTCGCGTCGTTCGAGCCGGTCCCTATCGGATTCCAGCCTTTGTAATCAGCTCTCTCTCGCGATCAGAAAACGAGAGTCCGAACGCCTTTTCTCGTGCAGCCAGCGACATTTTCTTCCAGGTCTTTTGCAGGATTGTGACCATCTTGTCCGGCTCAGTCTTATCCATTAAATCGCCGAGTTGATACTGCAGCGTCACCAGACAGAGCGCATCCTCCAAGACTTGGCACTCGAGATCTTCACCCAAGTTTTTTTTGAGATTCAAATTGCGGACGCGTGCGATCGTTTGCTTCGAGTATCCCGCTTCGCGCAGGATTCCAGTTGATTTCTGCGCGTGAAAACGCTTCAACTCCTCGCGCCACCGCAAATAACCGGCACGCGTCATCGGATAGGAATTTCTGGGAATCATCCAACGACAAATGTGCTGGCTACGCGCGGCTAACTGCAGAGCTTCCGAAGCTTCCGGGCAAAGGCGCAAAACCCAATCAGCAAGCCGCTGTGCATAGACTAGCTCGCGCGGGTGGGCTGTACCATCAATGACCACCAGGTTCGGATCGCGCGCGTTCTCGTCGTCAAATTTTCTCAATACCTGCTGAAATCGAGCTCCAAATTCCATCTGCGCCCCCCGAATGATTGCTGAGTGTGAGCTGTGACGGCACAACCTAGGTCAGAGATCCGTCGTAGCCAAACAATCTATATTAGGACGAAAATTTTCAGTCGAGAGCTGTCAGATACGATTTTCGGGTTAAAGTGATGCAGGGCTGCCCGCAATGAGCTCGTCGCTTCGGTTTTTGTGCGATTCTTGCGGGCTAGCTGCGGTTGTTTAATCCATGCCAGACGTTTCCAATGCGATCTTTGGTTCCTGGTCGATTCCTTTCGGACCAACCTTTGCGTTGATACTGACGGCTCTCCTTTACGTCAGAGGCTGGTTTAAGTTGCGCCGTCTGGCTCCCCAACGATTCGATGGTTGGCGTCTGACCAGTTTCCTCGGAGGACTGTTCACCTTATTCGTGGCAATCTCGTCCCCGCTCGACAGTTTCGCCAATCTCCTTTTGCAGGTGCATATGGTTCAGCACCTCCTGTTCATGATGGTTGCCCCGCCATTGCTCTTGCTCGGCAACCCATTTTTGCCGCTATTGACCGGTCTGCCGCGGCCAATCGCACGCGAGGCAATTGGGCCGTTTCTCGCTTGGCGCCCATTGAGGCAGCTCGGGCTTTGGCTCACCCATCCGCGTACTGCCTGGATCATCTTTGTCGCCTTCACGCTCGGCTGGCATCTGCCCGCTCCGTACGAGCTGACTCTGCATTCAGATGCCTGGCACGAGGTCGAGCATATTTGTTTCCTCTTGTCCGCGCTGCTCTTTTGGTGGCCAGTGGTTCAACCGTGGCCGAGCCGCCCGCAATGGCCCCGCTGGACCATGATTCCTTATCTACTGCTCGCTGATATCCAAAACACCGCTCTCTCCGCTTTTCTCTCTTTCAGCGATCGCGTCCTCTATCCGACCTATGCAAGCGTCCCCCATTTTGCCGGGATGACCGCGCTGAATGACCAAAATATCGCCGGCGCAATCATGTGGGTCCCCGGCTCAATTGCTTATTTGCTGCCGGCAGCAGTCATCGCTGCCCGTTATCTTTCGCCGCGGCGGGTCGGAATGGCGGTGAAGCGCATACCACGTCAATCAGTTCGACCTGGAATCCGCGGTTCTCTTCGACACCGCGTTCGCTCAGGATTCGATTTGCTGGCTAATGCCCAGGTCCGACGATTGCTCTCCTCCCTCTGGTTCCGGCGCAGCCTTCAGCTCGCCACGTTTTTCACTGCAATCTTGATCGTGATGGACGGACTGTCCGGACCACAACTACCCCCCATGAATGCCGCTGGCGTTTTGCCTTGGACCTACTGGCGCGGATTTACCGTATTGGCGCTTTTAATCGCTGGTAATTTCTTCTGTTTTGCTTGCCCTTTCACATTCGTTCGCGATATCGGACGCAAAGTTTTTCCGGCCCGTTGGAATTGGCCGCGCCGGCTGCGTTCCAAGTGGCTAGCCGCTGGGCTGGTCCTACTTTATCTTTGGAGCTATGAGGCTTTTAGTCTCTGGAATAGCCCATGGCTCACCGCCTGGATTATCGTGGGCTATTTCGTCGCCGCCCTTCTCATCGATGGTTTTTTTCGCGGCGCCAGCTTTTGCAAGTATGTCTGTCCGATCGGGCAATTTCACTTCGTTCAGTCGTTAATCTCGCCTCTGGAAGTGAAAGTACGAAACCAGGAAATCTGTCGTTCGTGCAAGACATTCGACTGCATTCGTGGCAATGCCGAGCACCGAGGGTGTGAGCTACGACTCTTTCAGCCCAAGAAAGAGAGCAATCTGGATTGCACCTTTTGCCTGGATTGCGTGAGAGCATGTCCACACGACAACGTTGGAATTATCGCCACCACGCCGGCCAGGTCGTTATGGATCGATCGAGCACGCTCTTCCATCGGCCGATTTGCTCGCCGTGCTGACTTGGCGGTTTTGGTCGGAGTACTCGTCTTTGGCGCGTTTGCCAATGCCGCTGGGATGGCTTTGCCGGTCGAAAATTTTCTCAACTTCGAACGACTCGATTTCGGCCTTCCAGGAAGACCCTTCGAGCTAGCAATCTTCTTTGGTCTCACGATCTGCGTGATTCCAGCCCTCGTGATTGCTGGATGCGCCTGGATGAGCCAGCGGCTTGGTTCCGTCAGCAACTCTCGGCTGGAGATGGCGAACCGGTTTGTGATGACGCTGGCGCCGCTCGGTGCAAGCATATGGCTAGCTCACCTCGGCTTTCACCTTTTCGTGGGATCGCACACATTTATTCCGGTTTTCCAACGCCTTCTTACCGACGTTCATTTTCCGTTCTTAGGCGCTCCGGCTTGGAATATTCGATCCTGGGCTTTTCCAGAACTACTCGACTGGGAATTTCTCGCGATCGACCTTGGATTGCTGGCCACGCTTTACTCGATGTGGCGCGTCGCTCGCGATATCGGATCGTCTTCGCGCGCATTCCCGATATTTTTGCCGTGGGGGATCTTTGCGCTTGGATTATTTGGACTGGCTATTTGGATCATTTTCCAACCGATGGAAATGCGCGGAACCTTCATGTCTTAACGATTTATCGAAATGCGGCCGCTAGATAGAAACTGTCAATCGCCGCGAACGGAACGTATCGCGCTGCAAAACGTTAACCCAGCCCCCCGGCAGGGCTGGGCTACTTTCATTCAGTCTCTTATTTTACTACTCTCCAGCCTCGGAACCGCGTTGGCCGACGGAGGCGCAGTACAACTCCATGCCACTGCTCCACCCTTTGTTGTGACCGTGTTCACCGATCCACCGCAGTGCCGAGCTGGTCAGGTAGATCTTAGTACGTTGGTCCAAGAAGAGAACGGTCCGGTTCTCGATGCCGAGGTTGTCGCTTCCCTCTCCGCGCTGGAGCCAGCCAAGGCGAGTCCTACCGCAGCCTGGCTCCCACCCGCCTGCGCGAGCACGGCAGTGACCGATCTGCGAGACGTTCCGCTGCAGATCTCTCACGGCACGAACCGTTTGTTTTACTCGGCCGAGATTCAAATTCCGTACGATGGGCGCTGGCAACTGAAAGTCAGCATTCGCCGAGGAACGGATCACGCGACTCTCCAAGGAGTCCTGGATGTCGATCGACCTTTGCCTCCCGTGACCGCGTATTGGCAATGGTTTCTCCTGCCATTTCTCGCAATTGGGGGTTTTATTTTGCAGCAACACATTCAGAAACCGCGCAAACAGGAGAGCGCAAAGACAGATTTTTAAACAGGAGAGCACAGCGCGGCATAGCCGCAACCACATGTGGCGATTGTATCGGCGTATCGGCGTGTCGGCGTGGTAAAGCCTCTTTCGCCCGAGAGGAATCCTCGCGAAAATGCGCGAAGTTCAACGTCAGCACTACAGAGATCACAGCGCGGCAAGCCGCAACCAAAGTGATTGGTGAGAGGTGAGAGGGTGACTGGAGACTCACGCACGCCGATTTGTCCGACCGAGGGAGAATCCTCGCAAAAAGACAAGATTCTGACTCTCTGTAGTACAAAGGAAAGGAGTGCTTTTTCCGCGGCTCGAGGTCTATGTCCTTATGTTCTAACAATTCGGACTCGATCGTTCTTGAATCAGCAACTGTGATTGAGTTTTGCGAGGCGCGACGTTCCGCATCCTTGGGAACCGATCATCGAGATTGACCGCGGCTGAGGGTTAAGCTTAAGCAAACTCGTGTCGTTGTCCTAATTGAATCCACTAGTGCACCGTCTCGCATATAATGGTGATGTCGCCGCAGGCCAGTTGGCTGTTTTTCAAGGCGCGAGCGAAGCGCCCATATCCGAATTCATACGGGTCGAGCGAGCAACGCAGAAAAACGGCCAACCGGCCGCGGCCCGGAGGGTTGCGTTGAAAATGGGCCGGCGGCTGCGTTGCTCGTCGGTTACGTATCGATTCAGATATGCGCCCTCCTCGCGCCTTGCCGGCGGTCCATTTTGAACGCAACGACGTCATCATTATATGCGAGACGGTGCACTAGATGCTGAGGCTATTGAGATCGGTTTTCCTTCGTTATCTCTGCGATCTCCTGTTCAAAATCTGTCTTTGCGTCCTCCTGTTCGGAGCCCGGCGCTGAAACGAAACAGCAAATTCTGCGTCTATCCTTCTGTGCAACGACAACGACTCACTGAATCGCGAATTTCGGATTGCGGCCTTCGGATTGCACAATCCGCAATTCACATTCCGCGATCCGCAATCTAATCTTCCTTTCGTGCAACGACTACGCCTACCTCTTATTGTTTTTGCCGCGGTGATAATCAGCCTTCTCTTCGGCGGAGGAATCGCGCTTTACAGTTTTGTGCACGGCGACGCCTGCCGCGATTGGCTAACCCGTCGATTAAATCATTCCCTGCGCGTAGATGGTAAGCTTGAGCCAATCGCCTGGGATGGCATGACGTTTTCTTCATCCGGTTATTCCGGGACAGGCCAAGCGAAGAGCCGAATCAACTCATTGGATGCGAACGGCATTACTGCTCATTTGAATTGGCCAGCCCTTCTTGCTCGAACCTGGGATCTTGACCAGGTCAATGTTGAAAAGGTGAACGCCTACCTTGGAAAACCCATCACCAAGCAAGAGGAGCAAAAGGGTGGAGCTAGCGGTTCTGGGATCAAGCTTCCTCACTTCATCTCCTTCGATTTCCAAATCAACCATATTGCAATAAACCAAGGCAACTTGCATTGGGCAGCTGGTCAATATCAAGCCGGTGAACTGCTGGGAACGAAGATCATCGCCACGCGACGGGACGAAGATTCCTGGGACCTCTCAGCATCCGGCGGGAAGGCGCAACACACTGGACTTCCTTCGGTGACACTCGATTCCCTCTCGGCATCAACCGGATCAAAAGGCGTCACCATTACCCAGGCCAGGCTTTTTGGACAAAACGGCGGCACGATTTCACTCAACGGCTTCGTTGCGCTCGACGAAAGCCAAATTTCGCGGTTACATACGGAATTCAGCGGTGTATCGATCAATGACCTTTACCCGGAGACGTTACATCTGAACGGAATTGCATCCGGGAACGCTGACTACGCCGGCACAATTCAGCGGGAGGACGCAGGAGCGATCACCGGCTCACTGCATGTTGATAAGCTACGGATGGACTGGTCTGTTTTCCTGGGGAAGATTGGGTCGTTCATCAAAATTTCCGGGATGGACGATTGGGCTCTCGACTCAATCGATACGCAAGTAATCTATCGCGGCCAGCACTTAGAGTTTTCCCATCTCGTCGCGAAATACGAGGATCAAGCGAAGATCGAAGGGAACGGCGCCATCGACTCTGGTCAAATTAACGCCACATTTTCAGTTGGCCTCTCGACTGCGATTTTGCAACGGCTGCCGGGTGTGCAACAGAAAGTGTTTACCGAGGAACGAGACGGTCTTTATTGGGCACCTGTACAGCTGACCGGCACTCCGCAAAATCTCAAGGAGGATCTCTCGAAGCGGATCTCGAGCGCACTCCAGGAAAGCGTTGGCAAAGAGCTTAAAAGTCAGGCTAAGGATGCGATTAAGAGCTTTCTTGATTTGCTCAAACATTAATTGGCGTGTGTGATGGCGAAAAGGAGCGATCACCACCGAAGGCGTGTGTCAAGAAAGCCTAGGCTTTCTTAATACGCGCCTTCGGCGCTGGACGACGCATTAAAGGCTACACTATGCAGAATGCAAAATTTCGACCCAATGTCGCTGCTATTGTCCGACGCTCTAACGGACGCATTCTCGTGGGTGAACGATCTGATCGAGCTGGTTGTTGGCAATTCCCGCAAGGTGGAATCAAAAATTCAGAAACGCCCGAACAAGCATTGCAAAGAGAACTCCAGGAAGAGATCAGTCTTCCACCTGACAGCTATCGCATCTCGGATCGGCGGGGACCCTATCGCTATCTCTTTCCGCCCGGTCGCAAGAAAGAGGGCTTCGATGGTCAGGAACAAACTTATTTTTTGATTGATTTGCTCCCTACCTACTTCGAGCCATCACCACATACCCCAGATCCAGAGTTTCGCGCGATTCGCTGGATCTGGCCGCACGAGTTCGAAATTGCCTCGGTTCCCTCTTTTAAGCGCGAAGTCTATCGCCAAGTGATGTGCGATGTTTTTCAATTACGGCTCTGAAATTTTTGTGAGGGTCGATAAATTCCCTTTGACTCAGTCGATTAATTCCGGCATCACCATGATCGTATGCTCACCTTGGGAATGTTCCTCTTTCTCGGTTCAGCTCTTCTCACTTGCGTCTGGTGGGTGTGTATCAAGGATGATCCAGATCGGACGCATTGAGGTCGATTTTGTCGATCCTTCGGGGTTTCAAATACTTTCTAAAAAATGGGTATGAAGTGATCGTGGATTTCTAGCACAGGAAGCAAAACGGATTCTCTTTTTGCGAAATCAGTTCTCTAGCCCGCATCGCTCACCTGTCGTGGCGGAAGATTGGTGAGCAATGCGGGTTCAGGAATTGCACCGCTGACGGTGATCTTCCAAGCTTGCGTCCACCCCAGGATTTGGACAGAATAGCTGCGAAATGAAATCAGTGGGCTGGCTTCGGTTCATCTGGCAAGCAAAGCTGCTACCGGTCACCAGCTATATCATTGAGGAACCGTACTCCATTCGCCGAGCCACTCGCCCTGAAAAATCGCAAGTCTGGGCCCTCATCAAAAGCTGTTTTGCTCAAGACGCATGCTGGAATGACGTCGCCACCGCTTTAATTCCGCGACTTCATAACGAGTTCGAAGAGAAGTTCACTCATCATCGTGACATTGACTGTTTGGTGATCACCAATGGCAACCGGGTGATCGCGGCTTCGTTGGTCAACGTCGAGGTCGTTGCGGAAAATCATCTTTCTTCCGGCCCTTGCATTAGCAGTGAATACCGAAATCGCGGTTTCGGGTCTTTGCTCCTGAAGGAATCTTTGTTGCTGGCGGCCAAAGCCGGTTGCCCTCTGATTCAGGGTGTAACCAGAGCCACGAGCCCGGCTGCCAAATTCGTATATCCCAAATACGAGGGAAAACCGAGTCCCTATGTCGTTGATCTCGGGCAGCCTACCGCGAGCCTGTGGTCGTCGCGATAGCTGATAGCAAGAAAGGCTGAAGCGATCTCGGATCGGAGGCTCCTGGCTCGGTCGAGGTATGCGGACTTTTCGCTGATCATCGTTTTCGTCGCGAACGTAGCGATGGCGACTACGGTTCCATTTTCTCTTTTTCGTTGAAAATTGCTTTATCTCTTATAAGTGTTCATACGAACACAATGCCGCCTGCCGATAAAATCATCCAGCTCCGGAAAATTTTGGCTGAACGTTTCCCTCAAGGAACTCTCCCTACCTCCACGTTTTTGTCCACTGGAGTCACGGGCTTAGATCGTTCGCTCGGTGGTGGATTGCGAAGAGGTGCCGTTGCCCAAGTCGTTGTCCCCCATCCAAGTGGAGGCAGCGCTCTCTTACTGCACGACATCATCCAAACAATGCAACACCGGTTCGTTGCTTTGATTGACGGAAAAAACAGTTTCGAGCCCCTCACTGAGACCCCTTTTTTACTTTGGTTACGCTGCCAAAACGCCGCTCAAGCGACCAGAGCCGCCGATCTCCTTATCCGAGACGGCAATTTCGCTCTTACCATTCTCGATTTGAAACAAAATAGCCCTCGGGAACTCAGAAAGATCCCCGCAACCACCTGGTACCGCCTGCAACGAGTGGTTGAAGAAACCCGCGCCACTCTGCTGCTCCTGACTCGTTACTATATTTCAGGTAGCTCCTATATCGCGCTGCAGATCAATGAGCATCTGCAAATGAGGGATCTTTCTCAGATTTCTTCCGTCATTTCCGATTCCCTGCCGATCGAATTTTTATACCGCAAAACTTTGGTGGAAGCCGAGTATGCCAGCGCATAAAATTCGTTTATTTGCCGTCATCTATACCCCCTATTATCGCCTGCAATGTGCTCGACAAAAGCGATTGCATGCTTTACCCGAAGCGGTCAACGCGAGCAATCAGTTAGAGCTTTCGATCGAAAAACCCATGCTCGACTGTCCGGTCTCGTTGAGTGCCAAAGTCGAGGAGGAGAAGCCAGTCGCTCTACTCGATACGGAAGGCAGCCGAATTATTGAAGTAAATCCGGTCGCAGCTGCTGCCGGGATAGAGATCGGAGTCACCACGAGTCTGGCTTTGGCGCGAACATCCGAGCTGCAACTCTTTGCGCCCGCCACTGAATTGGAACACCAACAACAATCGGCGCTCCTGCAACTTTGTTATCGTTATTCTCCCTATCTTGAGAATACGGCTGCCGGTGTCTGTACGCTCGATTTACAAGGAAGGAAGGACCACAATCCGGAATGGTGGGCACGCGAGCTCTTGGCCCAATGGCGCTCTCTTGGTTTTATCGGCCAGATTGGTATCGGCCCAAATCCGGAAGTAGCCTGGCAAGCCGCTAAAATTGCTAATCCATTTCTACAGGTGACAGCGGAAAGCAGCTTACTCCAATCGCTCCCTTTAGAATCATTAAATCCCTCTCCTTACCTTTTCGATATTTTACGAAATTGGGGGATTCGAACTTTGGGTGCACTTACCCGATTACCTCGGGAAGAGATGGGACAACGTCTGGGATTGGAAGGATTATCGTTATGGGACCGAGCGGCCGGCAAATCCAAAAACGTACTCAAACAAACCCAACCGCCCGAGACTTTCATTGAGACGGTCGATCTCGAACATCGCTTGGAAACTTTGGAACCATTGTTGTTTCTGCTACGGCGGTTTCTCGAACGGCTGACTCTGCGAATCACCGCCGTCTATCGATTTATTGCTGAAATTCGGCTCACTCTTGCGCTGGAAGATGGAGAGAAAATTGTCCGAAATTTACAAATCCCCGCGCCAACTCGTGACGTGGAAGCCTTGTTCCGGATCGCTTCGCAATACCTTGATACCGTTCAGACCCGCGCACCAATAGTGAGATTTGAGCTTGAGGCCATTCCGAGTAACCCAGGACAAAATCAATTCGATCTTTTTCAGAGTGGCCTCAAAGATCCTAATCGTTTTTTCCAGACTTTAGCACGATTGGCCGCTTTGCTCGGAAACGACCAAGTCGGCATTCCGGAAAAACTGAATACGCATAAACCTGATAGTGTTCGATTACGTATGCCGACCTTCGATTGGTCAGGCACCGATCAAGCCGAAAATAAACATTTAAGGATCGGTGTGCCTTTACGCCGTTATCGGCCGGCGATCCCGATCGAAGTGCAATTAAATAAAGAGAAACCTACCTGGATCTGCGGTCACACCGTGACGGGTCAAGTCCGGGTAGCTCGAGGTCCCTGGCGCACTTCAGGAAATTGGTGGAATGCAGATCGCTGGGATATGCAGGAATGGGACATAGAGCTGGAAGATGGGGCGCTTTATCGGTTGGCATTAAACGCAGGAAGGTGGGTGATCGTCGGCGTCTACGACTGAACAAGTGACAGGTTGCGGGTTTGCGGGTTGGAAGTTAGAGGGGCGCTACACTCGTCTTCCCGACTTCGCGGATACTGCTGACATATAACTAATGGCAGCCGCATTCGGCCAATTGTCTCCTAAATCCAGATTCTAAATTCTAAATTCTCGATTCCGATTTACGGCGACTGGGAACAGTCGCTTGGCTATCGGCTATCTCCCATGACTCCTTACATCGAACTACATGCCCGCAGTGCTTTCAGCTTTTTGCGTGGAAGTTCTGCGCCGGAACACTTGGCATATCGGGCAGCCGATCTCGAACTGCCCGCCGTTGCTTTATGTGATCGAGACGGTGTTTTCGGCGCACCTCGCTTTCACACCGCAGCTCAGGAATCTAAAATTCGATCGCTCATTGGCTGCGAATTGACGATGGAAGATGGCTCGGTACTTCCAGTCATCGTGCAGTCCCGGAATGGATACCAGAATCTTTGCCGTTTGCTTTCCCGAGCAAAATTACGTGCACCAAAAAATGAGAGCTCAATCGGTTGGAATGAGCTCACTGAATTTCGGGAAGGTCTGCTCGGTTTGACCGGAGACGAAGAAGGACCTCTCCAGCGCGCGTTGCGGCACGGTAATCTGGCCCAAGCAGATACACGATTGGCCGATTTAAAACGTTGTTTCGGCGCAGACGGTATATTGGTCGAACTTCAGCGGCATCATCTTCGAGAAGAACCATGGTTTGAGCGACAACTCATTCGTCTAGCCGAGAAACATCGGCTCAAACTGGTCGTCACCAATGGTGTTCTGTACGCCACTTCCGATCGCCGTCCCCTATTGGATGTTTTCACCTGTGCTCGCCAGCACACGGATCTTGATCATGCCGGTCGCGTCCTTGAACCAAATTCAGAACGCCAACTGAAGGATGCGAAAACCATGTACCAGCTTTTCGCTGATCTACCCCATGCCGTAGCAAATAGCGCTGCTATTGCCGCCAGCATCGATTTCACTCTCGAAAATTTGGGATACCAATTCCCGCGTTTTCCCGTTCCACCAGGAGAAACGATGGATAGCCATCTGGAAGCGGTCACCTGGGAAGGAGCCCGTAACCGTTACGGCATCATCACTCCTCCCGTACGTGATCAAATTAAGCGGGAATTAGATCTGATTCGCCAGCTCGGTTTTCCCGGCTATTTCCTGATTGTTTGGGATATTATTAATTTTTGTCGACGCTCGAATATCATGGTGCAGGGGCGTGGCAGCGCTGCCAATAGCGCTGTCTGTTACAGCTTAGGGATCACCGCGGTAGATCCGGTTGGCGGCAAACTCTTATTCGAGCGCTTTCTCAGTGAAGGTCGAAAAGGTTGGCCCGATATCGATCTCGATCTCCCCAGCGGTGATCGTCGGGAAAGCGTGATCCAGGAAATTTATCGACGTTACGGACGTTTAGGTGCGGCCATGACCGCCAACGTCATTTCTTTTCGTGGTCGCAGTGCGATGAGGGAGACCGGCAAGGCGCTCAATTTGCCCGAAGACGTCATGGACCGTTTTTCTCGGTTACAGGCGAATGGAGATTTTCCGCACACGTTGTCCGCTCGTGATCAATTGCGCCAGGCCGGGCTCCCGATCGACCATCCTCGATTGAACGCTTTTCTGGAGATTTTTCATGCCATGCAGGGATTGCCACGGCACTTGGGCCAACACTCCGGTGGTATGGTAATCTGCGAAGGACAGCTCGATTCGGTTGTTCCATTGGAAAACGCGACCATGCCAGGACGTACGGTTATTCAGTGGGACAAAGATGATTGCGAAGATCTGGGTATCGTCAAAGTCGATTTGCTCGGTCTGGGTATGATGGCAGCCCTGCAAGATGCGATTGAGATTTGTGCCCAACGTGGTCGACCTGTTGATCTGGCTCAGTTGCCTAAGGATGACCCAGAGACCTACGACATGCTCTGTGCTGCCGATACGGTGGGCGTGTTTCAGGTCGAAAGCCGGGCGCAAATGGCCACTTTGCCTCGGATGAAACCGCGCGAGTTTTACGATCTGGTGATCGAGGTGGCAATTATCCGGCCTGGACCCATTCAAGGGCATCTGATGCATCCTTATCTGGCCCGGCGCGAAGGCACGGAATCAATCAGTTATTTAGATGATCGATTAAGGCCGGTTCTCGAACGCACTTTGGGTGTTCCACTATTTCAAGAACAAATGCTCAAAATCGCGATGGTCATGGCCAACTTTTCTGGAGCTGAAGCGGAAGAGCTCAGGCGCGCCTTGAGCTATCACCGTTCCCAGGAACGCATGCAACGGGTTGAAAAAAAATTACGTGCTGCGTTAGCCGCCAATCAGGTCAAACCAAAAGTGGCCGAGGAAATCGTAGCCGCTATCACTTCTTTCGCACTTTATGGATTTCCGGAATCGCATGCGATCAGCTTTGCCTTGATCGCATATGCCAGTTCCTGGCTGAAGGTGCATCGACCGGCGGAATTTTACGTCGGCCTACTCAATAATCAGCCAATGGGATTCTATTCTTCCGCTACACTGATTAAAGATGCGCAACGCCGCCATCTCCGGGTATTGCCCGTTTCCGTAGTACACTCCGACTGGCTCTGCACCGTAGAATCAGATCAGACGATCCGTCTCGGATTTCGTTTAACCCAAGGCATTCAGCAAACCGCCGTAATTAAAATGGTCGAACAACGTCGCCGTCGCCCTTTTACTGATTTGGTCGACTTTCGTGCCCGCACTCATTTTGCCCGCGATGAACTTCGGACCTTAGCCAAGGCTGGAGCGTTAAATCCACTGACCACGCACCGTCGCCAGGCGCTTTGGTCGGTCGAAGAAGAGTTTTACCAAGACGAATTATTCATTCCAGATCTAGAAACTAGCGCGCCTCTGCCGCCAATGGAACCAATAGAAAGATTGACCTCCGATTTTGAAACGATGCGGCTAACCGTTGGTCCTCATCCGGTTGGTTATCTGCGGCCAAAGTTACCTAATGATATTTGGAGGAGCATCGATCTGCCTCAAGCACCCAATGGCAGCCGGATCCGGATCGGCGGTCAGGTGATTTGCCGGCAACGACCTGGCACCGCCAAAGGATTTGTTTTCATCAGCCTGGAGGACGAGACCGGTATCAGCAACGCCATTGTTACTCCTCAATTATTCGAAAAATATCGGCTGGTGATTACCCAGGAATCGTTTCTCTTGATCGAAGGAATTCTTCAGATCCACTCCGGTGTGATTCATGTCCGAGCCAAGACCATCGAACGGCTTCCCGCGCTCGCCTTAGACCACGCCGATTCACATGATTTTTGTTGATCAATGATCGCCAAACCGAGCCTCAGCGGCTAGAAACTGTCGAAGCTCTGTTTGATGAACGATATGTCCGCGATTAGATAACGTTGAGACGCACCTTCAGTGCGTGACCTGCGAAAATCCAAAATCCTAGGGCTTCGCCCAGGCTATCCTGAAACGCGCCTTCGGCGCTGATCACCTATCACTACTCACCGCTTACTCCTCGCTGACGTTCGTTGCTTCCCCACTGGTTTGCCAACATTCCGTTCACGAAAAGCTGGAACGGGTGATAAAACATGATCGGCAACAAGATCAAACTGAGGTCGGCGCTCGCGCCAAAAATCAGCATCGCCAGAGGTACACCCATCGCCAAAGTCTTTTTTACCGAACAGAAGTACACAGCAATCGAGTCTTCTCGGTTCAGTCTGGCAACTCGCGAAGTGAGATAGATTAGCAGCGAAATAGTCACAAACAGAAAAACGACGATGAGAAGCACTTCCACCGTGAGGACCACACCATACTTGTCCCAGATTCTCTCAATCACAGAATCACAGAAAGCGGTGTAGACGATAAAAAGAATGACTCCATTATTGACCGGGTTGATCCAACGCTTATTCGCGTCAACCCAATCCCGAACAAAGCGACGAAGGACGGTCCCGACAGTGAAAGGGAGCAACGTTAGCATGGTGATTTGAATCAGCAGCGGACCGATCGGCCCGCTGTGACCGGTTGCGTGCATCAAGAGGCTCACCAGCATCGGGGTCAGTATCACTCCAACGATGTTCGAAAACGCCGCACTCAAGATGGCTGCGGCAGTGTTCCCTCCCGCTACCGAAGTGAGTACTACCGATGTCGAAACCGTCGAGGGCAGTACGCAAAGGTAAAGAAAGCCTTGTTTAATCGCCTCCGGTTCGTCGGCCCAGATATGAGGCAACAACAGCTGAAATCCAAGCCCAACGATCGGGAAAATGACAAAGGTAAAGACCTGAATGATGACGTGCAGCCGCCAATTCCCCGCTCCGCGCCGCACCTTCTCTAGCGGAATCGAGAGCCCTTGAAGAAACAGAATCAGCGCGATTCCGAAATCGCTGATCAAATCGGGATGTAACCAGCCGTTCCGTGCTCCGGGCTCCGGAAAAAGAAACGCTAAAATAACGACGCCAAACAGCCCAAGAATAAATCGGTTACTTCGAATCCAGGCCGGTACAATTGCGGGTTTCCGGTGCGGTCCAGATCGCGCCCCAATCGACCCGGTCGGAATAGACGGCGAGTCGATTTTTGGCCCATTATCCATAAGGGTTACCAATTGGATCAAACGACCACCCGATCAAGAGAGTTCGGCGGTAAGGCGAAACGAGTTCGGGGGTAAGGCGAAACCCGACTCCGCCAAGCCTACGTCGCGGCCCACGTTCTGGGAAGGGCATCGCTTAATAGCTCGGGCGCGCCGTAGTCCGCGAAGGCGGCAGATCCAGCGAAAACAGGATCTGTGAGCCTCGCGTCGCCTGTCGATTAGGCTCACACGCCCCATTTCGCTGTCGCTCAGGGGCGTGTTTCGCCCTGCCAATCAGGGGCATGTTTCGCCCAATCAGGGTATGTTCGCCCGCGATTGACCGACCACCGATTAGTGCTCGCGCATTGACTTTCGCCCATTCTACAGTTCGTTGACTGCCCGGCTGATCCCCACCCGCATCCGCCCAAGCGGAAGAAGCGTTTGCGGGCGGGGATCTCGGGAAATTGGCCACTGTCTCTGCATGTCTGGTCCCACTGAAAATCTAATTCTGGAACGTCTGAAAGCGGTGAAATTCCCCGGCTACAGCCGAGACATCGTGAGTTTCGGACTGATAAAAGAGCTAAAGGTGTCCGGCACCGACGTTTTCGTTCGATTGCAGGTCGCTACCACTAACCCAAGCATTCCGGAAACGTTGAAGCGGGACACGGAAAGCATTCTACGCGAGACACCGGGCATCAGCTCGACCAAGGTCGTCATCGACATCACTAACCCACCTGACGTCGCTACTCCGGCGCCGGCGGGAACCAGCGCAATCGCGGGAGTAAAGTATGTCGTTGCCATCGCTAGCGGCAAAGGCGGCGTTGGCAAGTCAACGGTAGCCGCGAATCTGGCCGGTGCATTGAGGTTGTCGGGACAACGAACGGGGCTTTGTGATTGCGACATCTACGGACCGAGCATTTCTCTCATGTTCGGCGCCATACATGAGCAGCCAATGGCGACTTCCGACAACATCATCATCCCGATCGAGCGCTACGGCATTAAATTGATGTCAATGGGATCGCTTTTGGATGACACATCACCGGCGATCTTGCGAGGTCCGATGGTCACCCGAGCCACCCAACAGTTCTTGCGTCAGGTCGATTGGTCTGGGCTCGATTATTTGGTGCTCGATTTGCCGCCCGGCACTGGGGACATCCAGCTTACGATCGTTCAGACGGTGGCCCTGTCTGGGGCGGTGATCGTTACTACGCCGCAAGAAGTCGCCTTGATCGACGCACGAAAAGCGAGCGCAATGTTCGCCAAAGTGAATGTTCCGGTGCTAGGCATCGTCGAAAACATGAGTTATTTCGTATCGCCCACTGATGGCCAGCGCTTTGATATCTTCGGTTCGGGTGGCGGTGTTCGCGAAGCCAATCGCTTGCGGGTGCCTCTCCTCGGTCAGATTCCCATCGACTTACACACCCGTGAAGCTGGAGATCGCGGGATGCCGGTCGTTCTCGAGAAGCCAAAGGGTCCCATTGCCAGTGTGTTCCTGGCCATGGTCGATCTGCTGCGGCAGCAAGTCGAAACAGCAGCCGGATCGTAGACGATGAACTTCATTGAGAAAACAGACAGGGCTCTTCTTATTCGATCGCAAGCTACCGCTCAGCCCGCGAATTCAAATCCGCCCGGCTGCTTTTCGTATTGACTCCGGAATTCACTTATCGACACACTCGATTGTCAGAAAATGGAAGCCCAACCGCCGAAGGATGATCCCACGGAACTGGTAAAGAATTCTGCTCTGTACAAGGAGTTTCTGGCCGAAAGAGAAGAAATCCTTCGCCACAAATGGATTGAGAGCGAAAAGGTTGGGTACGATATTGGGTTTGAACGGGCGTTGCTCGATTGGATCGTGAAGCACCGCTCGGCATGGCGCGAGAAGCGTCAGCGTGTGGCCAAAGAAGGATAGTCCAGCAGCCCGCGGGACCTGGAATTGAGTGGAATGGTAGATAGTAAATTTTAGTCAAAGACAAGCGGACCGCGTAGACGGGCTGCTGGGGCCTTTAAAGCAATCCAGAGAGGTTGCTAAGGTGAGTTATGTCGAGTTCTGTCCTAATCTTGGATGAGGAAGCGATCACCCGCGCCCTGCGGCGGATCGCGCATGAAATTCTTGAGCACAATCCCGCCTCAGGCGAGCTTGTGCTCGCGGGAATCCCCCTCCGAGGAGCCGCGCTCGCTGAACGTTTGGCGGATCAGTTAGGACAAATCGAAGGTGTCCGCCCACAGACCGGAGTCATCGATATCTCAATGCATCGTGACGATCTTGGCCTCCGCGTCCGCCTTCCCGATGTCTATGAAACTCGTCTCCCTCTGCACCTCGAAGGACTGACCGTCGTGCTCGTTGATGATGTGCTCTTTACCGGGCGAACCTGTCGCGCTGCGATGGACGCGATAACCTCCTTCGGACGACCCTCCCGTATTCAGCTAGCCGTTTTGGTCGATCGTGGGCATCGCGAACTGCCGATTCGACCCGACTACGTTGGCAAAAATTTGCCCACCGGCCGCTCCGAGTCGGTCAAAGTGCGGCTAATGGAAACCGATGGCCAACCCGACTCGGTCCACGTTGAAAAGCCATGAAAAGCTCTTCCTCCACGCTTGAAAAGAACCAGACCCGCAACTGGACGCGCAAAGACCTGATCAGCATCCGGGAACTGGAAATCTGGGAGCTTGAACATGTTCTCGATTCGGCAGCTGCTTTTAAAACGGTTGGTTCTCGCGATATCAAAAAGGTGCCGGCGTTGCGGGGGAAGACTCTGGTTAACTTTTTCGTCGAGCCAAGCACCCGGACTCGTACCTCGTTTGAGCTGGCCGCTTTTCGGCTCAGCGCCGACGTCGTCAATATCTCGGCCAGCACTTCGAGTTTACAGAAGGGCGAAACACTAAAGGACACCGCCTTGAATTTACAGGCGCTGCACACGGACATTATTGTGTTACGCCACAGTTCGGCGGGAGCGCCAAAATTTCTCTCGGAGCGCCTGGAATCCAGTGTTATCAACGCCGGCGATGGCGCGCATGAACATCCGACCCAAGCCTTGCTTGATGTATTCACGATACGCGAGCGAATGGGACGCGTCTCCGGACTCAACGTTGCTATTGTGGGCGATATTCTGTTCAGCCGGGTAGCGCGCTCTAACATCTGGGCGCTCAAAAAATTGGGAGCGCACGTGACGCTGGTTGGACCGAGCACATTGGTTCCCCGCAGCTTTGAATCCATCGGAGTCAACGTTGTTCGTCGACTGGATGATGTGTTGGAAACCGCTGATGTGATCAATCTGTTGCGGATTCAGATTGAGCGCCAACGCAAGGAATATTTCCCGAGCCTGAACGAATACATTCGCTTCTTTGGACTCACCAAAGACCGGGCCGAGAAGTTAAAGCCAGGCTGCTTAATCATGCATCCCGGGCCGATCAATCGAGGGGTAGAACTCGATAGCGATTTGGCCGACGGAGCGCGGAGTGTAATTCTGGATCAGGTTACCAACGGGTTGGCGGTTCGGATGGCGGTTCTTTATCTCTGTTCCACGGCGGGCCGCAAAATTCGATGAGTAATCTTACTATCCAGGGCGGCAAAATAATCGATCCAGCAACCGGCCGGAACGAAGTCGCGGACTTATACGTTGTTGACGGAAAAATATCGTCCGCGCCTCCACCGGAAGGCGCAGCCGCAATCTCCGCTGAAGGCCTGGTCGTTGCTCCCGGATTGATCGACATGCATGTTCATTTTCGCGAGCCGGGCCAGACGCATAAAGAAACCATCGCGACCGGCAGTCAGGCAGCGGCGGCGGGTGGATTTACTTCCGTTATCTGCATGCCCAACACCAGTCCGCCCACCGACGATCCGAGCGGAGTAGCCTGGATTCTGGATCGGGCACGGCAGACCGCCAGCATCAACGTATTTACTACCGGTGCGATCACCCGAAGTCTTGCCGGCGAAGAAATGGCGCCGATTGGATCGATGGTACAATCCGGCATCGTTGCGATCACCGATGACGGCCATTGTGTACAGAATCATGAATTGATGCGGCGCGCGGTCGAATATGCCCGGATGTTTGATCTCGCCGTGCTCGACCACTGCCAAGACTACTATCTCGTGGGCAACGGTGTGATGCACGAGGGTCATTGGAGCACGATCCTTGGATTGCCGGGCTGGCCACGAGCAGGGGAAGAACTCATGGTTATGCGCAACATCCTGTTGGCCGAACTCTGTGGCACTCGCATTCATTGCCAGCACTTGAGTTCAGCCGGCAGTGTCCGGCTTCTCCGCAACGCACGCGGACGCGGCGTCGCCATCACCGGCGAACTTTGTCCCCATCACATCGCGTTGACCGATAAGACGATCAGCTCATTCGACGCGAACTACAAGATGAACCCTCCCCTGCGCGCGCAGGAAGATATCGACGCTCTGATCGAAGGGGTGGCTGAAGGCACCATCACGATACTAGCCAGTGATCATGCGCCCCATGCGGTTTTTGAAAAAGAGGTGGAATTCGATCAAGCGCCTTTTGGAATCCTTGGACTGGAGACCGAACTCGCGATATTTCTGACTATTCTCCACCATCGCGAAAAGGCGATCTCGCTCGATCAGCTGATCGCCATGTATACCGTCAATCCTGCTCATCTCCTGCGACTGCGCAAAGGAACGTTGCGCCCGGGAGCTGACGCCGATATTACGTTGATCGATCCGAATCTCGAGTGGGTCTATCGAAAAGAGAAATCGCTTTCCCGATCCAGAAACACACCCTTCGATGCCAAAGAATTCAAAGGCCGCGCCGTTCGTACAATCGTGGCCGGCAAGACGGTGTGGGAGTTGGGAGCGGACGGCGTGACGGCGTGACGGCGTGTGGGCGATTACGCCCATTCGCCCACACGCCGCTTCGCCCTCTCGCCGATACGCCCATACGCCAGCACGCCGTCACGCTACTCCTGCTAACTCTTCCGTCTGGACATTGAATTGCAAATCGTACAGCCGGCGATACACGGTCGAAGAATCCAAAAGCTCGCGATGGGTACCAATCTCTCGTATCTGACCTTGCTCCATGACTACGATTTGGTCCGCCTTCAAGACGGTCGATAAGCGATGGGCAATAGCGATAACCGTTCGGCCTTCGGACAGTCTTTCCAGGGCGGCCTGAATTTCGCGCTCTGCCTCTGAATCGAGCGCTGACATTGCTTCGTCTAATAACAATACCGGCGCATTCTTCAGCAAAGCCCTTGCGATGGAGACTCGTTGTTGCTGGCCGCCAGAAAGCAAACAACCTTTGTCGCCAATGACCGTCGAATAGCCGTCCGGTTGCTGCACGATGAAATCGTGGGCAAATGCATTCTTGGCCGCGGCAATGACCTCTTCCTCAGTCGCGTCCAGTCGCCCGTAACGAATGTTGTTCATGATGCTGTCGTGAAAGAGGAAGGTATCCTGCGTCACGATTCCGATCTGACCCCGGAGTGACTCCTGAGTGATGGTACGAGTATCGCGCCCATCCAAAAGCACGGCCCCTGCATTCGGTTCATAGAATCGGAGAAGCAAGGATAGTATCGTGCTCTTGCCTGCTCCGCTCGAACCGACCAGCGCAAAATATCTTCCGGGCGGCACGTGCAAATTCAGGTTCACGACGGCTGGCGGTAACTCCGGGCGATAGCGAAACGACACATTATCGAGCCGAATATCGCCACGAGAGGAAGTGATCGCGGCTGATCCAGGACGGTCCTGAATCGTCGGTTTCTGGTGAAGGATTTCAAAAATGCTCGTCGTTGAAACGAAGCATTGTTGAAGGACGAGATGAATCCGGCTCAATTTTTTTACCGGGTCGTAGAGGAAGAAAATGCAGCCGAGCAACGCTATCAATTGAGCGACACTCAAATGCGTATACCAAACATAAAAGAGCGCAAAGCCAACCCCCACCGCACTCACGGCTTCGACCGATGGACTGACTAACTCAATCGCCTTGCGAACCCTGATTCCATTACGAAAATTCTCTTCGCTCATTTCGCTAAAATTTCCCGCCTCTCGCGGCTCTCGAGCGAAGGCTTTGATGACTCTAATCCCGGCGAAACTCTCCTGCAAAATAGTCATCATCGCGCCGACCCTCTGCTCTTCTAACTTCCCCTGTTTCTTTACTCGCTTACCGAATGCCAGGATTGGAATGAGACAAACCGGTACCAACACCAGGCTCACTAAGGAGAATTTCCAATCGAGCCAGAGCATGCTGCCCAACGCACCGATAATCACTATCGGCTGCTTGATAATATCACTGCTGATATTCGTGAGTGCGACCTGCGCCTGACGCGTGTCGTTCACCACGCGCGACATTAGATTTCCAGCACGTTCGCGATTAAAGAAATCGAGGGATTGGGTCAAGATATGCGAATAAAGCTTCGTCCGAAGGTCAGCCAGTACCCGCATGCTCACCCAAGCCATCAGGTAAGAATTCAGAAAATCAAACGCACTGCGTACGATGAAAATGAGCGGGATCACCGAGCAAAACAGAATCGCGTTCTTCACATCGTCGGCGTTAGTGTTTCCCACCATGCCAACCTGATCGCTCGACGGCGAAAAAGCATGAGCACTGACCAATTTGATCACTAACGGTACGCACACCGTGGCAGCAGCAAATAATCCCCCGCAGACGAGTGCCACGACGAACTGCGGGACGTACGGCCTGAGAAAAGGGAATAGGTTGCGATACGGTATGATTCCGGCGCGAAGTGTTTCTCGAATCGAAAATCTCGTCTTACTCATGGAAGCGGTTGCTTCTTTTTAAGCCTACTTACAATTCGGTCCGATAGGAACCAGACCCTACCGGCGCTTCTCCCCAACGACTTAAAAAGCTTTCCATAGCATCGATTACCGTCTTGGTCGACAAATCGCTCATCGGCCGGCCCGGTTCCCTGGGATCTACCGGATGATAAGATGCCTCGCCGCCGGCGCGAAGGACATGACCGAGCGGATGACATGGGCGCCAATGAAAAGGATTGGTGGGCCCGAATAGGACTAACTCCGGCCGGCCGAACACCGACGCCACATGAGCGGCGGCGGTATCCACACCGAGAAAGAAACGCGATTCGCGGATCATCGCCGCAGTTACCAGGAACGGTATCTGCCCAGCCAAGTTGAAAACTGAAAAGGTTTGTCCCAATTCTTTCCGGATTGCCCGGATATGCTCAATTTCGGCCCGATCACTGCCACCGGTGAACAGGCAAGCTAGCTGTAACCGGTTACAGATGTATCGGATCAGTTCCGCCCAACGCTCCGGCGGCCAATATTTTTCGCGGCGCGCCGTCCCGGGATGTACAACGAAGAAAGGCACGACTAAACCGATCTCACGAAGAATTTCTGGTACGGCTCTGACCACATCCTCAGGAAGCTTAAGAGTCGGCTCAGGGACGGGACCCGAGAAACCGAGGAATCGACTTAGGTCCAAATAGTGATCTATGGTATGAAGGTCGCGGACCGAGGATGAAACCAGATCCGTATAGATCCAGGAGCGATGGCGCTGACGCGCGACAAAGCTGAAACTCACGCGCTCGGCTGCTTTGGAAAAAAAGGCGACCAGTGCCGAGCGATCGTTTCCAGTGAAATCAAGACAATAGTCGTATTCGCGAAACAATAGCTTCAGCCAGATCGGCAATGAACGTTTGCGGTCATAGGTGAAAATCTCATCGACCATTGGGAGCGCGGGCGCTAGCTCTTCCGAATAGCGATCAATGAGCAAGGTGATTTTTGCCTGCGGCATCGTCTGGCGAAGGGCAACCAAAGCCGGGGTCGTCAAAATCAGGTCACCGAGTCGCTTGAGTTGAACCGCGAGAACTGACTTCATAGTATCCAGTCACGTCGCCTCGTTAGATCCAACATCCTGAGTTTCCAAGGCCCTTCGGGCCGAATACCGGTTAATGGTGAACCGGAGGTTCGAGCGCTCATTGAGTTATTCGGGATTCTGTGTGGACTTGCATAGCGATCCGGTAAGCGTCATGCAGACGCTGCCGGAAATGTTCCCAGGTAAACGCTTTAACGACCCGTTTTCGGCCGTTTGCACCTAATCTCCGGACCAGTTCAGGATTTCGGTAAAGCTTGAGAATAGCGTTGCAGAGTGCGGAAACATCGTTTGCCGGAACGATCAATCCGTTGTCACCATCGATGACCACGTCACCTGACTCGTGGGTGGTAATTTGAGCCAGTCCACACGCGGCCGCTTCGTAAGTGGATTTTGCGCTCCCCTCGAGTTCAGACGGAAAAATGTGCACCGAGCATGCTCGATATACTTCCGCGATGTCTTTGACGAAACCAAGCAACCTCACGTTGCCGGGAAGATTTTCCAAAACTGGCTTGATCTCCGCGTGCGCATGCCCGGCCAGCCACAGTTCTGCATTCTCCAGTCCGAGGCGTTTCCACGCTTCCAGCAACAGCGGAACTCCTTTGCGTTTAATCAGCGCCCCGACAAATAGAGCACGAAAAACCAGCGGCGATTCGCCCGGCCGGAAACGCTCGACGTCGACACCGCGCGACATACGAAAGAGCTTATGGTCAGGAGTACCAAGTACTCGAAATGTCTCCGCCGCTTTCTCCGAAAGAACCAAAATGAGATCAGCGTTTTCGTATTCCTGCAGACTTTCCTGCCGGCTGATCAGTAATCGATTCAGCCAACGTTGCGGTATCGGCGCGGACTCCAGGGCGATCTCTTGATCCGTTTTTGGTGGCAGAACTTTCCCTTTCTGCCGGTGCCAGGTTGGTACCTCGAGTACCGAAGGAATACCGAGTGCTTTGGTGACCAGTAACGATCGAAAAGCTTCGCCGGACCAGCCATGAAAAAGATCGAATCGCCCCGTTTTCAGGTACCGCGCAGCGACCGCGTCCACCGCTCGCTTCTTTGCACCGTAGTAATATTTGCGTTCCAGATTCGACAAGAGTCGGACTAAATGAAAGCGGAGTGTTTTCATTCGGCTCCGATCAAATTCCGCGGACTTGACTCCAAAAGAGATGGCTAGACCAAGGCGGTCGTCGATGCCGCGCAGCGTCTCCAATGCCACCGCGTCCAGACCGACTCCACCGATTCGAGCCGACGTGGCATACAACACGCTGGTCGGCATCTCTTCGTCGTAGTCCAAGGAGTACAAGGAGTACCACAAGGAGCAGAAGTACAATAGAGAATACCCAAGGGGAAAGGGGAAAGGCGAAAGGGGAAATGCGGAATGGGGAACGGTAGCCAAAGCGAAACCCGACTCCGCCAAGCCGGGAACGAGGGCTCGACACAATACTGATTATTTTCGAAGAGGGATTGGGAACCGTTCCGCAATCCGCATTCCATCTTCCAGTCCTCCTTGAACTCCTCCAACCGCTGGGCTAAAGACTCCGGGGTTTATTCAGGACGTCCATGAAGATCGGTTTAGTACGACGTGGTTTCTCGCGTGCGGGAGGCGCCGAAAGTTACTTAAAACGTTTGGGCCGCGGCCTGGTAGATGCCGGCCATCAGCTGACACTTTTCGCAACTGAAGACTGGCCCCCGGCGGAATGGCCTTATGGCAATCTCGTCCGGTTCAAAGAATCGGCGCCGGTCCCGTTCAGCCAGGCTGTGCAAGGGGCTCGCAACAGTGTCGAAATCCTATTCAGTCTCGAGCGTATCGAATCCTGCGATTGTTATCGGGCCGGCGATGGCGTGCATCGAGTTTGGCTGGAAAAACGAAAAACGTTCGAACCGGGCTGGAAAAAGTCACTCCGTTTCTCCAATGGCAAGCACAACCAGATCCTGGGACTTGAACAGAAGTTGCTGGGCCAACAGGGAACTCGTCGGGTCATCACCAATTCCAAACTCATCAAAAACGAAATTGTCGCCGAGTTTGAATACCCGGAAAACCAGATCTCTGTCATCTACAACGGCATTCCCGATGTACATTTTAAAAAGAAGCCGGGATCGCGTTGGGACCTTCGATTCGATGCCGGACTAACTGACCTCGACATCGGTATTCTGTTTGCAGGCTCGGGTTGGGAACGTAAAGGATTGCGTTTCGCCATCGAAGCGATTCGAGGCCTGAAGAATCAGCGCATGAAATTCCTGGTGGCTGGAGAAGGGAAAAAGCCAGCTTTCACACCGCCCAACGTTCGATTCCTCGGTCCAATTGAGGATATGCATTCTTTGTACGTTGCGGCCGACCTTTTTGTTTTACCGACCGTCTATGACCCGTTTTCAAACGCCTGTCTGGAAGCGCTGTCAGCCGGTGTGCCCGTCATTACAACGACCAGCAACGGTTTTTCGGAAATCATTCAGTCTGGTGTGCATGGAGAGGTCCTTGATCGTCCAGACGATGTGGGGGCACTTGCCAATGCGATCAACCACTGGTGTGAACTCGGCCAAAAAGATGATGTTCGAAACGGCTGCATGAAGCTCGCACAGGATTTCACCATTGGGCGGAACGTCGCCGCGACTATGAAGGTCCTGGAGCAAATCCATTCGGAAAAGAAGGCCTAAAGCAACGAACGACGGTGAACACCAACGAACGCCAACGAACGTCAGTGCCAAACACAGTTGTTCTGCACCGGTTGTGGCTCGCTAGTGTCCGCTGTCGTTGACGTTCGTTGGGTTTCACTGTCGTTCGTTGACGTTCGTTCCTTTGGGCTTCACAAGCTCACGAGAAATTTGGTTAATCCTCTCCAACGCCAAATCCGGATGAAAATTACTCGCTACTCGTCTCGTTGTTTAGCGGCGTTATTGGCCTTGATCTCACTCGGCACTGCGCTCGCCGACTCGACCGATGAAGCCCTTAACCAATTCTACGTTGATAACATGGCGGCCCGCCTGACCTCAGAAGTCCCTGCTACTACGAGCGAAAACTCGCCTGCCGCCCAAACGGGGGCTAATGAAGGAAAAAATCGCAAGGGCGTAAGACCGCACAAAGGTGCTGGAGGCCCCGACTACGCCTCTAACCTCCCAGCCTCAAGTCCACTGTTTAGTTATCACTTATCGGCAGCGGTCACTCAAAAAGCACATGTCAACCTTGCCATGGCGGTTGCAAAGAACGATGCCCAGAAGGTCCCGATCTTGCAGAAAGAGCTTGCCACCAATCCAGAGAACCGTTTCGATGCCCGGTTCTCCCGGTACGGCTATTCCAGCCACAACGTGTCTGATTCCCTCGCCGGCTTCGTGATTGTCCTCTGGGAAATTGTTAATAGTCAGGATGCTTCAGCGCATCCCTCCGGCATCCGACAGGTTCGCGTAAAGGTGAACGAACTTTTGCTTTCGAAGTCAGCAGGCAAAACGTACACCGATGCAGATAAGCAATACTACTCTGATTACTTCAAAGTGTTGGCAGTGGTATCAAAGGATTCTTTGAAAAGAAAGCAGTCGGCCAACGATACGGCCGGGGTTCAAGCGGTACGCAGCACTGCTTATCAAATTGGCCAGAAGCTCGGAATCGATTTCAGAAGACTCGCGCTAACCGATAGTGGATTTAAGAAGATTTGAGAGCGCCGTCACATATCAAACGTCATATGCAGCGACACTGGTTCTGATCTGCGCGTTCGGTGGAGTCGCGAACCATGACGACTGCGGTTTGTGGCGGCGCCATCCAAGCAGCTTCGGGCCGACTTTTGGTTTGCGCCAATCAGGGGCCTCTGGGGGGATCCGACGTCGTCTCAATGCAACAGCCCGCCACTTGAAAGCCACAGACTATGTCGGACAAGCAAGTCGCCGCTACCGCTTGCATCACCGATTACTGATTACCGATTACTGACTACCGATTACCGATCTTCGGCGCATTCGGATTCGCTTCCGGCCCGAAATAACGCAAAACGACGAGGTCTTCGACCGTGCTCGTGTTTTCGAACGTGACACCCGCGCGTGCCGCCGGTTCCGTACAAAAGACCTCATCATCAGTCATCTCCACGAATCGGATCAACTTGGGACAATCAAGTGTCAGCCGGTTGATCGTGCCGTGCCCTTGCACCACGATCAAACCGTAAGCGCCGTTGTCCTTGATTGTGCATTTCACTCCGGGCTCGATGGTGAGCTCCTTCGCGGTGAAGAGTTGTTCTCCACCGACCTCTCCATAAACGATCCAACGGTCGATATATCCTTCGGAAGCGGTATCAGCGACGGGCACCGGCTCAAGGTAATGATTCTTCTTGAAATTGGGATCGACGTTGGCTTCCCAATCCAGCTCACTGACGATGAAATCGAGATCAAAATGTTTGTCGGCCGGAATATCCTTAACCAGAAGCGCACGAGGGACTTCGCGTCCTTCGACCAACGACTGGAACATCGAAAACACGTCTGAACCCCACTGAGGTTCATAAGTTACCAAAGAGCCCGGAGCATGGAGGAGGCCAGGCCCGATCAACCAACCGGAACCAGGTTTGAGCCGGTAGGCTTTGGAAAGATCCAGAATGCCATTGTCTCCGCGATTCCAATTCGCCAGACACTCTTTAACCTGCTCTTTGGTTGTACCCGGTTCCAGCCCCATGAAGGTGTACGGGAAATTATTTCCCACGGTGTTGTGTTGTGGCGGAAAGTAGTAACTCTCCGGCTTACCCTCCTGGCCCACCAATTTGGCGTGGTCGGCCGACTGATGCATATGGTGCGGAATTGGACCCATGTTATCGAAGAATTTCGAGTATACCGGCCAGCGACGATATTTTTCCCAGATGGTTTCTCCGATGAGTTGCGGGCCGAATTCGTGGACGGCCGCGGCAAAGGTGAAACGATTGTTTGCAAATACGCAATAACTCAAACCTTCGTCTGGCGTCCGATTTTCGTTCGCGGCCGGGGTAGTGGAAGCAAACCAGCGTTCATCAATGCCGCCGCGATCAAGACCGTAGGCGTAAACATCATTGGGATGGAGCTTGAGCCGGCGCCCGGGCTGTAAGAACGATCTTGGAACCCAGCAAGGGGCCAGCCGCAAAAGCCCCCCACTCTGCTCCAGAGCGGCATCAATCAATCCTCGGAGATTCGATTCGGTGGTTCTGAGCGAAGTAACGGTATTCATTTTTGGAAAGGGGTGCAGGGAGGCCGATTGCCAATAGCCAATAGCCGTAGAGATGACAAATGACAAATGGCAGAAAATGCGGATTGCGGAACGCGGAATGTTGGAGAGCAACCCTGGGCCGGTAGCGGCGACTGTCCCATTGCACCTGCGATCTCGAATCGGCCGCAAGGCTCTCACTGAGTTGCTCGTTTCCAAGCGACCACAAACCGCAGTCGCCATCGGCCGGTATTACCTCAAACCTGAATCGCCAGGAAAGCAGATGGAAAGGCGGATTGCGGAAGGCGGAATTTGGGAATTCGGAATATTGGTGGCGAGTAATCATTCCGCACTCCGCAATCGGCGATCCGCATTTCACGTTGGGATTCGCGTTTGAGGTGATGCCGACCGATGGCGACTGCGGTTTGTGGTCACTTGGAAACGAGCAACTCCGTGAGAGCCTTGCGGCCGATTCGAAATCGCACGTGCAACGGGACAGTCGCCGCTGATATCAGTCTCGCAGTTATTCATAAGCGAGCGAAGCGGCCCGGTACAGCGAGGCGGAGCGAGCTTGTGAATAACTGCGCCGCAGGCGAGAATTTCGCCGGCGAACGTCCTGCCCCGGCTC
>WNFQ01001226.1_pt1 | contig 28843 bp, 23 predicted proteins | sample 5400171 | NCBI WGS metagenome assembly WNFQ01 (sample SAMN13153356, study PRJNA577476) | soil metagenome | isolation source: 20 cm soil under Madrone tree | place: USA:California | collected 2016-06-14
GGCTTGCGGGTAATGCCCACCGCCGAATCAATTCCAGTCAATGGCAGCAAGTGCATGAGCGGCTGACCGCGCTGGATGTCCAGCGGTTGGACGAGTTGCTGACGCCGAGCGCGGATTCTCAAGATTCGCCATTCGCCGTGATGTGTCGTGGTGCCGGCAAGGCGACGCGCGATAACCTCAAGAACTGATCGCGCACTATGAGTGGCTTCGATCCCTGCCAGATCCGGCACCGATGCTGACGTCAATTTCGGAAGCCAAGATAGGCCAGTGGGCCAACGAGGCGCAGCGATTGAAGGCTCGGGAGCTGCGGGAATACGTGGCACCACGTCGATATGCTCTGGTACTGGCCGCGCTTCGCGATGCGCGTGGGCGTGTGCTGGATGATATGACCGCCATGCTGTTGAAGTTCTCCAAAAAGGTGGTATGGATCAGTCAGCAGCGCCTGGCCGAAAGTCACGTCGAGGAGTCGACCGAGACCGGTACGCTGATCGCAGTTCTAGCCGAGATGCTCGGTTTCCTCGCCCAGGATGTGCCACCGGCAGCCAAGATCGAGCAGCTGGAAGCGACGATTATCGCGCACGGCGGGCTGAGTACGCTGCAGGAGGCCTGCAAAGAACGCACTGAGCATGAGCCAAATCACTGGCAGCCATTTGCCGATGAAGCGTTCTGGCCCTACCGCAGGCAGTTGCTAGCGCTTGCTCGCACACTGCCGCTGAAAGCGGCGCGGCCATCGGAGGGGAGCCTGATCAAATCCGTACGCTGCGTAGCCGATGAGCCAAGCACGTGCGACTCATACACCATTTGGGACCTGGATCGCGAGTTTCTGCCGCCTCGGTGGCGAGCGCTCACGGTCGACGCTGCGGATCGCGATCCCCGTACATTCAACCGCCGTTACCTGGAAGTGGCAACGATCTTGGAACTGGCGGAGAGCATCAATGGGGGTGCGATCCATGTAGATGGTTCATTGAGTTACGACGACTTTTGGGGTCGCTTGCCGAGTGAGGCCAACGATCCGGCCAAAATGGCCGCGTACGCCTCCGAGCGTGGTTGGGACACCGGCGCCAAGGGATTCACGAACCAGTTGCGCGAGCATCTACAAGGCGAGGCCGATCGACTGGATCTGGAAGTCGGATTGACGCGAACGGTTCAGTTGGGCCGTCAGCGCCGCCCCATTGTGCCGCGAATCGCGGCAAGTGAGGTGCCCGCGTCCGTCGCCGAGGCGGTACGCTTGGTGATGGACGAAATGCCGGAGCGCTCGGTGCTCGAGGCCCTGGCAAATACGGCGCACTGGGTGGACTGGACGCGGCATTTTGGACTCCCATCGCGGATGAGTTCGGGAATTGCGAATCTTCGCGAGCGGTATCTCATCACGACCTTCGCCTATGGGTGCGGGCTTGGAGCTACGCAGGCCGCCCGTCATTTCGGTGGCGCGGTATTGCCGGAGGACTTGAGCTTTGTCGATCGGCGGCACATTGATATTGCCAATCTACGGGCCGGCTCTGCTGACTTGCAGAACCTTTTTCTCGGGTTTGACCTGACGAAGCTGTGGGGGAGGGGAGAGTCCGCGGCTGCGGACGGCACGCATTTCTGTGGGGCAGGGGAGAGTCGGCTGCAGCGGACGGCACTCATTTCGAGACCTTTAGAAATAATCTGATGGCAGCGCGACACTTTCGCTACGGCAGGACGGGCGGAATCGCCTATCGGCACGTCTCGGACAATTACATTGCCCTGTTCAGCCGCTTCATTGGGTGTGGAATATACGAGGCGACCTACATTCTCGACATTCTTCAAAATACGCTCAGTGAAATTCACCCCACCCGACTCTATGCCGATTCGCATGGCCAGTCGGCCCACGTCTTCGCCCTGGCGTATCTGCTTGGCATAGAGCTCTTGCCACGCATCAGGGCCTGGAAGAGACTCAAGTTGTATCGTCCCAGCCAGAATTCCGAGTTTGAGGCGATCTCGCACCTGTTTTCCGCCACCGTCGAATGGTCCCTAATTGAGCGTCATTATCCGGATTTCATTCGACTGGCTCTTGCCGTCCATAGCGGCGAACTCGCGCCGTCAGCCGTGCTCACACGGATCAATAGCCAGAATAGCCGTGACCCGTTCTCCCGTGCACTTCAAGAACTGGGCCATGCGGTACGCACACGATTCTTGTTGCGCTGGACTTGGGACGAGGAATTGCGCCATGCCGTTCACAAGGGCACGACAAAAGTTGAGCGTAACCACCAATTCTCGAAATTCCTGAATTTTGGCGGCGAAGGAGGCTTGAAGACAAACAATCCGGCGGACCAAGAAAAGGCGATCGTCTACAATGAACTCGTGGCCAACGCTGTGGCCGCACAAACTGTAAACGATCTTACGCATGCATTGAATAAGCTGCATGATCGAGGCATTAACATTGCAGCGGAGGATCTGGCGCATTTCAGTCCGTACCCGACGAGCAAGGTCAAACGCTTCGGCGACTACCCTGCGCAAGTGATTGCCGATTCTCGGCCGATCCAGAAGCATTTGCCGGTGAGTTCGGTATCAATAGCCGCCTTGTGACCACAACGCCCCGGGACCGGCGAAGCCGTGAAAGTCCTCTTTTTACACCAATCTTACCTTGGGGCCCATCAATCGCAAGAGCTGGTCGAGTTTGAGACCCGAATTGAGTGAGCTACTCTCACCTACTCTGGCAGTACCCCGGTCGACTGTGTTGCTTTATTCGGAGGATTCCCATGCAGTTTAGTCATTTTGATCTTAATCTGCTGCGATCGCTCGACGCTCTGCTCGCGGAGCGAAACGTAACGCGCGCGTCCGAACGACTCTTCGTGACGCAACAGGCGATGAGCGGTGCGCTGCGACGACTTCGCGAACATTTCGAGAATGAACTGCTTGTACGAGTCGGTCGGCGGATGGAACTCACGCCTCTCGCGCGTTCCCTGGCGCTCCCCGTGCGCGAAACGCTCCTGAAGGCGGAGACCGCCCTCAACACCCGGCCAAGTTTCGATCCCGGGACGGCGAAAGGTACAGTGCGTGTCGCCATGTCCGACTATACCTCGCTCGTCTTACTTCCCAGACTCATGCAGACCCTGGCTGCCGAGGCACCGAACTTTACCGTGCGGGTCGAGGCTTATAGTGATCTCAGTTTTCGCAGATTGGACAGTGGAGATCTCGATTTTTGCGTCACCGTCAGCGACCGCAACCTCTACCGCGACTATTTTCCGAGCGACGAAATACGCGCCGAAGCCCTTTTCCATGATGATTTCGTCTGCGTTGTTGACCGTCGTCATCCGGCCGCCACAAAAATGTCGTTGAAAACGTATAGGTCGGCACTACACAATGTGGTGCGGTTCGGGCCGGGGATACGGACGCTGGTCGAGCGAGGTTGGGAGCAGATCGGGTTCGACGCACATATTGCGGCGACCGCACCCAGCTTTGCCACTCTAATTTACATGCTGCCCGGAACTCAGTTGGTGGCGACAGCGCAGCGCCGGCTCGCTAACGCGCTCGCGGCTCCGCTTCGATTGCGTGTCTTGAAATGTCCTATCGCGCTTGAATCGCTCCGCGAGGACCTGATGTGGCACGCCCGCAATGAGGAAGATCCCTCGCATATCTATCTGAGGGGAGCATTCCGCAAGGCAACAGAAAGGCTGGACACTACACACTAATCACAATCGATGATTGTGGCAGGCAACGGCAGATGTGATTTCTCAACCGTTGGGCGACGCCGCACACTCCCCCGTGAATAACACTCAGTAGCGATTAGTTGTTGGGGGAGGGCAGGGTGCTGACGCCGCAGAAAGTCGGGTCCATCGACAACATATTCTCGGACACAGAGGGGCCGAGCTTCACCTGTCGCGCGAATGAACGCCATCCAACACTAGCTGTGAGCGCTCAATGGCCGTCCTAGGAATTGAATGCCTGGCCTATGGTGTCGAGGACGTCGAGAAATCCTGTCGGTTCTTCGAAGATTTCGGTCTTCGACGGTCTGGGTCTGTAGCTGGTGTTGGCAGGTTCGATCTGCCCGAAGGCTCGCACGTCTTGATACGCCATCGCGACGATCCCGCGCTTCCACACTCGTCATTAGTGGGCGATGGTGTTCGCGAGGTGATCTGGGGCGTCGATTCTGAGGCCGCCCTCGAAGTTCTCGTCGCCGGTCTGTCGACGGACCGCAAGCTGAGGCGCGATGCGGACGGTACTGCCCGCTTCCTTACCGACTTCGGCTTGGCCATGGGCGTAAGGCTCTGGACCAAGAAGCCCGTTCTCAGCGCTCCCGACCCGCTGAACGCGCCGGGCAGCGTCCGGCGCCTCAACCAGCAGCGCAAATGGCGGCTTAGGGCTTACCCCAAAGGTATCGCCCATGTCGTCTTCGCCATTCCCGATTATCAGGCCGGTTATGCCTTCATGCGCGACCGGCTTGGCTTCCGCCTGTCCGACAACCAGCGCGGCTTCGGGATGTATCTGCGCGCGGACGGCACCAACAACCATCACAATTTGTTGCTGCTGAATGCTGCTGCGCCTTTCCCCGGCATGGACGGGATGCACCGCTTCCATCACGCCAATTTCGCGGTCGAGGACATCGACGAGATCATGGTGGGCGCCAACCACATGGTGCGCTGTGGCTGGGAACGATCGCATCTCGGGCTCGGTCGCCATCGAATTGACTCTGCACTCTTCTACTACATCCCCTGCCCGGCGGGCGGTGAAGCAGAATACGGCGCCGACGCCGATTACGTAGATGACGGCTGGGTGCCGCGGGACTGGCACGCGCCGCTCTTCGCCTATTCGCACTTTGTGCACAACCTGCCGCCCTACCTGATGAAGCCGCCCGCCTGGGACTTCAGCTACATCACCGGCATCGAGCCATCCGAGGCGGACCACTAATGCCCGCTGTGTCGAAGATTTTAGTGGTCGGTGGCGGAATCGGCGGACTCACGGCCGCGGTTGCGCTGCGCCGGCATGGGATTGCAGTCGACCTCATCGAGATCAAGCCTGACCTCAGCGTTTATGGCGTCGGTATTATTCAGCCGAATAACACCCTGCGCGCGCTCAGCCGGATAGGGCTCGCGCAACCGTGCATCGCGCTCGGCGCGCCTTTCCCGGGCTGGCGCATTCATGATGTGGCGGGTAAGTTCCTTTTCGATGCGCCGGCAACCGACAGCGCCGCGCCCGGTATGCCGCCGGTAAACGGCATCACCCGGCCACTATTCCACAAGGTGCTAAGCGAAGCGGCCGTCGGTGCCGGCGCGACGATCCGATTGGGGAGCAGCCTCGCCGACATCGAGGATCACGGCACACGGGTGCATGTGCGCTTCAGCGATGGCAGCGAGGCGGACTATGATTTCGTCATCGGCTGCGACGGAGTCTACTCCGACACGCGCCGGCGTCTGTTCGGCGACACGGTGAAGCCGCTGTACGCGGGCCAATGCGTCTGGCGCTATAACCTGAGTCGACCCGCCAACATCGAGTGGGGTCACCTCTATTTCGGGCCGGACAGCAAGGTCGGCCTCGTACCCCTCTCGCCGACACTGATGTACATGTTCATCGTCACCGCCGAGCCCGAGAATGCGCGCTACCCGCTGCCTAATCTTGCACGGATGATGCGCGCGCGCCTCACCGCTTATACCGGCCCCATTGCCGAGCTTCGCGAGCAAATCGTCGATCCAGCCGGCGTGGTGTTCAAGCCGCTCGAAAACCTGCTGTTGCCGCCGCCCTGGGTGAAAGGACGCGCGATCGTCATCGGCGACGCCGCGCACGCGACGACGCCCCATCTCGCGCAGGGTGCCGCAATGGCTATCGAGGATGCTGTCCTGCTAGGCGAACTGCTGGGCCGTTACGGCCCGCTCGAACCACTGCTCGAGGAATTCATGAACCGGCGGTTCGAGCGCGCGCGCTTCGTGATGGAGAGTTCGCGCCAGATCTCCGCTTGGGAGCAGGAGCAATGGCGGGGGATCAAGAATCCCGAGGCGCGGCCCGGCGAGCTATTGCACGAGGCGACATTGGCGCTGATGGAACCCTATTGATGAGGAATACGGTGATCATTAGTTGCGCGGTAACCGGTTCGGCGCATACGCCGACCATGTCGACCGCGTTACCGGTCACTCCCGAGGAGATCGCCGAGCAGGCAATCGCTGCGGCTCAAGCGGGCGCTGCCGTCCTTCATCTCCATGCCCGCGTGCCCGAGGACGGGCGGCCGACCGGCGACCCCGGCGTCTATGCTCGCTTTCTGCCGGTTATTCGCCAGGGCACCGACGCGGTGGTGAATATCACCACCGGTGGCTCCGCGACGATGTCGGTCAAGGATCGGCTAGCCGCCGCCGCAAAATTCAAGCCCGAGATGTGCTCACTTAACATGGGTTCGATCAACTTCGCCTTCTTCCCCGCCGCGAAGCGGATCAAACAATGGAAGCATGACTGGGAGGAGGCCTATGTCGTCAACTCCGACGACTATGTTTTCCGCAACACCTTCCGCGACATCGCCTACATTCTCGAGTCGCTGAGTGACGCAGGCACGCGGTTCGAGCACGAATGCTACGATGTTGGCCATCTTTACAATTTGGCGCATTTTATCGACCGCGGGCTCGTCAAGCCCCCGTTCTTCGTCCAGATGATCTTCGGTATCCTCGGTGGTATCGGTCCCGATCTCGAGAATCTCATGTTCATGCGCGAGACCGCTGACCGGCTGTTCGGTCGCGATGCCTATCGCTGGTCGGTGCTTGCTGCCGGGCGGCACCAGATGCCGTTCCTGACACAGGCGGGACTGATGGGTGGTCATGTTCGCGTGGGACTGGAGGACAGCCTATTCATCAAGCGCGGCGAACTCGCCGTCTCCAATGCTCAGCAGGTCGAGAAGATCGTCCGCATTCTCGCCGAGATGGGACGGGAGCCGGCCACCCCGGCTGAGGTGCGCGAAATGCTTGCCCTGAAAGGCGGCGACAGGGTGGAATTCTAACCGTGGCACGCCGCATCGTCGATCTGTCGATCTATCTCGAGAACGACGTCGTCTCTGATCCACCCATGTTCCGGCCGAAAATCAATTATATCGACCATAAGATGTCCGTGCCCGAGCTCGAGAGCTTCTTCCCCGGCCTTAAGCCCGAGGATCTGCCCGACGAGGAGGCCTGGGCCATTGAGCGCATCGAGCTCATCACCCATAACGGTACGCATCTCGACGCGCCCTATCACTTCGCATCGACGATGAACAAGGGTGAGCGCGCCATCACCATCGACGAGGTACCGCTCGACTGGTGCTTCCAGCCCGGGGTGAAGCTCGACTTCACCTGGTTTGAGGACGGCTATGTCACCACCGCGAAAGATGTCGAGAAGGAGCTGGCCCGGATTGGCCATACGCTTTGTCCGTTGGAGATCGTCGTCGTCAATACCTCTGCCGGAAAACGTTACGGTCATCACGACTATGTTACTGCCGGCTGCGGAATGGGCTACGAAGCGACCATGTATCTGCTGGAGCGCGGCGTACGCCTAACTGGCACCGACGGCTGGAGCTGGGACGCGCCATTCATCTATACGAAGGAGAAGTATCGTGAGACCGGCAATGCCGGCCTGATTTGGGAAGGGCACAAAGCCGGCCGCGACATTGGCTATTGCCACCTCGAGAAGCTCCACAATTTGGAGGTACTGCCGCCGACGGGCTTCACCATCGCGTGTTTCCCGACGAAAATTCGCGCCGCCTCCGCAGGTTGGACGCGCGCCGTCGCCATCTTTGAAGATTGAACCTCATGTACGAGCCATTTCCTGGGAATTACGTTTGGAATCTGTCGGTCAACATCTGCATCGGCATGGGTGGCGCCATGGGCGAGATGGACCGCGCCAATGAAGAGGTCCGCGTCGTCGCTCGGCAGGGCGAGGACGAAGGCACGGAGGCGTTCTTTTCCTCCTGGGGCGCAATGGCCGACAGGCTGGTCGCGCTGGGTGAGGAAGCAGAGGCCGGCGGCCATATGATGAGCGCCGCCGAGAAATATACGCGCGCGACTGCCTACTATATTACCGCCGAACGAATGCAGAGCCGGCATTACCAGCCGCGATGGACGATGTATCAGACTATGCTCGCCACGATGAGGCGCGCGATCGCTGCCGGCTTTCCGTGCGAGCGGACCGAGATTCCCTATGGCGAGTCAAGTCTTCCCGGCCTGTTCATTTGCGGAGACGGCGAGGGACCGCGGCCCTGTATGGTCTTCTGCAACGGGCTCGATAGCGTGAAGGAAATGATTGTACTGGTAATGAGGCGCGAGCTTGCCAAGCGCGGCATCTCCGTGCTCGCCGTCGACCAGCCCGGCGTCGGCGAAGCGCTTCGGCTGAGGGGACTGCCGGCTATCCATGACAGCGAGAGATGGGCGGGTGCCGCGGTCGATTATCTGGAGACGCGTCCCGATGTCGATCCGGACCGGATCGGTATGATGGGCTGGTCGCTGGGTGGCTATTTTGCGCCGCGCGCGGCTTGCTACGAGAAGCGCTTCAAGGTCTGCGTCGCATGGGGAGCAAACCATAATTGGGGCGAGCTACAGCTGCGTCGCCTGGCGCGCGAGGGCGACCGCCCGGTGCCGCACTACTGGGACCATGTGATGTGGGTCTGGGGCAAGGATTCCTTGGACGAGTTCATGACCTTCGTACCGTCGGTGACCCTCTCCGGCCATCTTCAGAATATGACGGTGCCGTTTCTCATCACTCACGGCGCGAACGACCGGCAGATTCCCATCGAATATGCCTACCAAAGCTGTGCGCAGGCAGTGAACAGCCCGAAGGTCGAGCTCAAGCTGTTCACCGATCGCGAGGGTGGGGTTGAGCATGTCAGTGCCGACAACATGGAGCCGGTGCGAAGCTACATCGCGGACTGGCTGGTCGAGAAGCTATGACAGGCCCCGGGCCGCATTCCGCATCAATCAGGAGTATTAGAAATGCCGACGCTCACCCTCCATTTCGCGCCTGATACCTGTGCCCGCGTGCCACTGATCGCGCTGGAGGAGATCGGTTGTCCCTACAAAATTGAGATCGTTGCCTTCGCAAAGGGACAGCATCGCTCACCAGAGTATCTGGCGCTCAACCCCAAGGGGAAGGTTCCGACCCTGATCGTGGAAGGGCGCCCCCTCTCCGAAAATATCGCCATTCTTTCTTGGCTCGCGCGGACGTTTCCAGAGGCGGGCCTCCTGCCGACGGTCACCGGTGATTTCGAACAGGCGCTCATTCTGTCAGATCTCGCCTTCTGTGCCTCCGGCTTGCACCCGATCGTGACGAGGCTTCGCATCCCGCAATTCTTCTGTGATACGCCCGAGGGTCAGACGCGAGTTTTCGAGATGGCCGAAGTTGCCATGCGACCCAACTTTGCCATCATCGACCAGCGGTTATCCAAAGGCGAGTGGTGGTACGGTGACCGCTGGTCGATCGTCGATGCGTATATCAACTGGGTGTGGTTCCGCGTCGCGGGTACCGCGTTTGACGTATCCGACTTTCCGAACTTCGGACGCCACGATGCGAGCTTAAAGCAACGGCCGTCGGTTCAGCGCGCGCTCACCGTCAATCAAGAGGTAGCGGACAAGCTTGCGGCGCTGGGCTTGGCACTCAAATTCAGCGGGCCCGGCGCTGTTGCGGCGTCGAAAGCCTAAAGCGTAAGCGTAGTTAATGCTCACGAGAGAACTCCCGGATGGCACGGCTTTACGAACGGGATTCGCGAAGTGGAGTCGGCCGCTGTGGATGCGCCTGGGCGCGCTCGGTGCCGTTTGCGCCGCGCTGATTCTCCTGTGTGCGCCGGTTGGCGCAGCGCAGTTGCGGCAAGCGGCCCAAATACAGTTCATGCACGCCATGAGCACCTTCGTCTGCGCCACCTTCATGAACGTCGGTGGAGGTTCGGCAAAACATGCGCCGGCCTGCTTTGTCGCGGGTAGCCTGCTGTACAGTCTGCCGATTTACGTCGCCTGCGCCGGGGGCCCGGCGCCAGCGTCCATCTGTACGCTTGCCGGCGGGGTCCTCCTGATCGGCGGCTGGGTGGTGTTGATTTGGTCCGCATCGAGCATTGACCGCATCAGCGCACAAAAATTACCCGCCCCTCCAAGGACACCGCGGGCTTAATCGCTATCCCTCGAGAGTGAGTAGCATCCCATGCCCGAGTTTGACTTTGACCTGTTTGTAATCGGTGCCGGTTCGGGCGGCGTGCGCGCGTCGCGCGTCGCAGCTGGTCATGGCGCCAAGGTCGGGGTAGCGGAGGAGTACCGGGTCGGCGGCACCTGCATCATCCGGGGTTGCGTACCCAAGAAGCTGCTCGTCTATGGCGCCTATTTCGCCGAGGACTTGAGGGACGCCCGTCGTTTTGGGTGGAAGGTGCCTGAGTTTGATTTCGACTGGGCGACACTGCGCGACAATGTGCTGGCGGACGTCGACAGACTGAACAAGACCTATGAGAGCCTACTCAGTACCCATAAGGTCGAAGTCATTCATGAGCGCGGAACAATCACCGGCCCTCGTAGCGTGAGACTGGCGTCGGGCCGCACAGTGACGGCGAAGGTCATTCTGGTCGCAACCGGGGCCTGGCCGAGGATTCCAGAAGTCGAGGGCACCGAGCACGGCATTACATCCAACGAGGTTTTCCGCCTGGACACCCTGCCCAAGCGCGTGGTGATCGTCGGTGGCGGCTATATTGCCAATGAGTTCGCCGGTATCTTCCACGGGTTCGGCGCGCATGTGACGATCGTAAACCGCTCCGATACGATCCTGCGTGAATATGACGAATCCGTCCGCGACCGGCTTCTGCAGATCAGCATGGCGAAGGGAATCGACTTCCGCTTCAATTCGTCGTTTGAAAAGATCGAGAAGAGCGCCGACCTGCTCATTTTCGCGGCCGGACGTGTGCCTAACACGGCGAATCTTGGGTTGGAGACGGCGGGCGTCGAGATCGACGATAAGCGCGCGATCATAGTCGATGAGTATAGCAAGACGACCTGCGGGAGCATTTATGCCGTGGGCGACGTTACCAATCGCATGCAATTGACACCGGTCGCGATACGCGAAGGCCACGCGTTTGCCGATACGGTGTTCGGCGGGACGCCCCACAGAGTAGACTATGGTTGCATCCCTAGTGCGGTATTCAGCCATCCGCCGCTGGCCAGCGTCGGCATGACCGAGGCCCAGGCGCGTAACAAGGTGGGCAACATCAGGGTCTTCATGTCCGACTTCCGGGCGATGAAGAATGTGCTCGCCAACCGCAATGAGCGGGTGCTCTACAAGATGATCGTGGATGCGACAACCGATAAGGTCGTCGGCCTCCATATGATCGGTCCCGAGGCGCCGGAGATCCTACAGGCAGCGGCGGTCGCGATAAAGGCAGGCCTTACCAAGCGCGACTTCGATGCGACGGTGGCGCTGCACCCGACCATTGCCGAGGAACTCGTGTTGCTGAGGTAAGGTCAATCCATTTCGCACCCTGCATGGCATGGCGGCTGATGAAGCTCTAATCCGCACCTAGCGAGGCATGGTCATTCAGCGCTCTTGATTGTCAACCCGATGGCTCGCCGGTTCACGAGCGCTCACTGTACTTTTTTGACGATCAGTCCCGACAGCCTCTTCATGCGATTGTGTAGAGGCAGATCAAGTCACAACTATCGCTGATACCTCGCAACATCAGATGTGATTTATTAATTCTCGCCAAGAGGTTGATCATACGTATCGACAACTGACAGGTCGCATGGGTGGGGGGCAAGGCACATGGCGTCAGCAAGTGTCGGTCGAAACCTATTACGCCTGCAACGTAGTTATGCGCGAAGTCACCGGCCGTGATGGCTGCTGATCAGCAAAACAAAACATGCGCAGGTAGTCTAATGAATAGCCACATCGGGATCTCAGCGTGCGCGTTCGCGATCATATGGCCCGCCGCCAGTTTCGCTGAGAATCAGACAACGTCCGAAGGTAGTCTTGAAGAGATCGTGGTCACCGCTCAGCGCCGCTCCGAGAATCTACAGAATGTACCGGTCGCAGTGACAGCGATTTCAGCAGCACAGCTGGAAGCGACTGGGATTAACACCTCGCAGGACCTCAGCCTCGTCACACCTGGTCTCGTGACACCGCAAGCTGCTGGCTACATTCAGCCTCACATCCGCGGAGTCGGCACCACGTCGAACGGTCCCGGCATTGAAATGCCTGTTGCCACTTACGTTGACGGTGTTTACCTCGCAAACGCTCCCGCCTCGCTCATGACACTCAACAACGTGGAGCGCATAGAGGTTCTCAAGGGCCCGCAGGGAACTCTATTCGGGCGTAATGCAACAGGTGGTCTAATTCAGGTCGTCACGAAGGATCCGCAGCACAATCCGTCACTATCCTCTGACATCAGCTATGGCAATTATCAAGATGTTGCGTCGAATCTATACGCAACAGCTGGCCTCACCAGCAGGCTCGCGGCGGACATTGCGTTGCGTTATGAATATCAGGGCGAGGCCTGGGGCCGCAACCTAGGCACGGGCAGGCCGGTTGGTCAACTTGACAATGATGTTGCGAGCCGGACGAAATTCTTGTTCGACGCGTCGGATGCTACCCAGATCCGACTGGCACTGGATTATGAGCAACGTAAGACCAGCCGCGATACCCAGCACACCGTTCCCGGCTACCCGGTTACTTTCAGCAATCCGGCTTTCGGCGGACCGTTCAACTATGGCACGGCCTTCGATATCAATAACAACGTTCAGCCGCAAAACAAGCTCAAGGCCGGAGGAGCGGCGCTGCAGATCAATCATGACTTTGGTCCCGTTTCACTTCAAAGTATAACCGCATGGCGCCAATCCTTCTTTTTCTTTCCGCTGGATACTGACCAGACACCGATCGACATACTGTCGATTAACGCGACAGCTGACTCAAAGCAATTCAGCCAGGAATTCCAACTGTCGTCTGGCCCTACCGCAGACCTGAAATGGGTTACGGGTGTCTACTATTTCTATGCTCTGGACAAATGGGATCCGTTGATCATCGGATTCGGTCCGAGCGTCATTTCGCCGATTCGAAGGGTGCCGGTATCGATCATCGAAAACGACTCGCAAAGAACAGCCTCCATTGCAGGCTACGCTCAAGCGACATGGGAGTTCTTGCCAGGAACCAACGCTACTGCAGGTCTGCGTTACACGAATGAAGACAAAAATCTCGCAGGCACCAAGGAGTTCTCGGTTGCCGGCGCGCCGACGCCGACAACGCCGATTCCACCCCCAGGAGCAGGTATTCCGGCCAGGAGTTCCTTTAATAATCTGAGCTACCGGGTGGCCCTTGATCGGAAGTTCGGGCCGAACGTACTCGGCTACGCTTCATACAACACCGGATTCAAAAGCGGTGGCTACAACCTCACGCTGGCGACAAATCCGGCCTACCGGCCCGAAACCATTCGGTCCGCCGAGATTGGACTGAAGACGGAGCTATTCGATAAGCATCTGCGTCTCAATGCCGCAGCATTCCACTATGACTATTCGAATATACAGGTGGGCCGCTTTACAGCCGGCACGGAGGCGATCTACAACGGAGCCGCGGCGAAACTCTACGGTTTGGACCTGGATGCGGACGTTGTTCTAACGCATGAACTTACCCTGAGCGGCGGATTATCCTATTTGCATGACCGCTTCACATCCTTCCCGGACGCGGACTTCTTCGTTCGCGGCGGCGGCTGTGTTCCGGTCGCCGCAGGGGTCCCTTGCGCCGGGAATGCTGCAGGCAACAAGCTAGCCTACTCGCCGACATTCACATTCAACATCGGCGGCAACTATAGACACGAATTTAGCGCAGGCGCGCTGTCCATGAACGTCACCTACTACCGCAGCAGCCGCCTCTACGCGGCGCCGGACAATTGGCTCTATCAAGGCGACTATGGGATCGTCAACACGTCGATTATGTGGACCGACCCGAGTAATCGCTACTCGATCAAAGCGTGGGGGAAAAACCTCGGTAACACCATCTACGCGACCTCGTTGGTAGAGGCAAATCAGGGCCCCCTTCGTGCACTGGGATCGCCGGTCACCTACGGTGTGACGTTCGGGGTGAAGTTATGACGGAGCAAGGTCCATTTTGGGTTATCGAGAGGGTATGAGAATGAGCACCAGCGTCACGTTCTCGAACGTGGAAGAGCTCATGGAGCTTCGACACAGTCCCATTGGGATGCTTCGCAGCTCCCAGCTCGGGTCTTACGCTTTCCCGGGAGTTCCGTCGGAGTACACAAACTGGCGCGACGAGCAGCGGGCCTGGCAGCAATCTTGCGCGCTGTTGAATTTGTCCTTCCACCAGACCTACTTGTACCTCGAGGGTCCGGACGCCGAAGAAGTACTCGGCCAGGTCGCCGTGAATAGATTTGACGGCTTTTCCGTAAATCGCGGGAAGCAGCTAGTCACGTGCGGCCACGATGGATATCTCATTGCCGATGGGATTTGCCTCCATCTTGGGGAAGATCTTTTCCGCGTTTCTGGGGCCCCAGTCATCAGCAATTGGGTGCAGTATAATGCGCAGACGAGTGGCCTGGACGTATCGTGCGATCGCGATGAAACGATAGCGTTCAGGTCCGGCGAACCCCGAAACTACATATATCAGATCCAGGGACCCTCGGCGCAGCAGCTTATGACGGAAGTCACAGGCGGCGCGCTACCGAGCATCGGCTTTTTCTCCATCGGCGACCTCCTCATTGAAGGCTGCAAGGTGAAGGCTCTGCGGCATGGAATGGCTGGACAGCCGGGATACGAAATCTTTGGCCCCTGGCGCGATTCGGATAAGGTGATATCGGCGCTCGAGAGAGTCGGAAAGAAGTACTACCTCAGGAAGGTGGGAAGCGCGGCATATCCCACTTCTGCGCTGGAATCCGGATGGATGCCGCTTCCGGTGCCCGCCATCTACCATACCGATGAAATGAAGCCATATCGGAAATGGCTAACGCCGAAGAATTTGGAAGCAATGGGTTCGCTGGGTGGCAGCTTCGTTTCAAACAACATCATCGATTACTACATGGATCCGATCGAAGTCGGCTACGGTCGATTCATCAACTTCGATCGAGACTTTATTGGTCGAGACGCTCTTAGGAGAAATAAAAGGGAACAGAAAAGGACCAAGGTCACTCTAGTGTGGAATGACAACGATGCCGCAGAGATAATCAAGTCATCCCTGTTCGATACGCCGTATGGGGCGAAATTCATCAACACGCCCCTGTCCATGTACTCCACGTTTCACTATGACCAGATCCTGAAAGACGGCGTACATGCGGGAGTTGCCCAATTGTCAGGCTACAGCGCCAACGCCAGGAAATTCCTGACAGTTTCCCTCATAAACACCGAGTTCAGCGCGCCTGGTACGGAGGTTACGCTGATCTGGGGCGAACCGGATTCGGCTCGGCCCGTCGTGGAGCAACACAAGGTGAAAGAGATCCGCGCGACCGTGGCCCCTGCACCGTATTTCCAAAAGACGATCAAGGTCTGACCCCGCGTCAGCTATGCACAATGGTGAGTGATGCGTCATTTGGCAAGGGAAGTATCTTTGCTGACTAGAGCTCCGTTTGCGAGAGCAAGGCCTGAGCATGTGCTTACGGGATACTCGTTGGAGATCACCGCGAAAGACGCGCGGACTCTTGATTCGGCCCGAGAGTTTGTCCCGCCGGGTACGCCAGTCTCGATCACATATCTCGCGGCGGAAGAGATGGAGGACCGGATGAGAGCTGCCATCGCGGTTAAGCGCAACGGACTTATTCCCATACCCCACATTTCGGCGCGTCGCTTGGGGTCGGAACGCGCGCTGGACACATATCTCGAGCAACTCGCTAGAGAAGTGAACATTGAGCAGGCATTTGTCATAGCCGGTGATTCACCTCAGCCGCAAGGGCCGTACGAAGACGCCTTAGCGGTCATCCGGACCGGCAAGTTGGGCCAATACGGTGTTAAACGCGTAGGCATTGCCGGCTATCCGGAGGGCCATCAACAGATTGATGCCCTTAAGTTGAGTCAAGCACTGAAGGACAAGGTTCGCACGCTCACCGAGCTGGGCCACGACATCGAGATCGTAACGCAGTTCGCCTTCGAATCGGATCCGGTGCTGAATTGGCTGCACAATATCCGAGACGACGGCGTTACGTCGCGCGTGCGTATCGGAGTGCCAGGGCCCGCAAGCCTCACTACGTTGATTCGCTTCGCGGCACGGTGTGGTGTCGGTGTATCGGCGAAAGTGATAGAGAAATATGGCCGTTCGATCACGAGGCTTCTGAATACAGCGGGACCAGAAAGACTCATTGACGATCTAGGCCTGCGGCTCAAACCTGACGTTCATGGTGACGTAAAGCTTCATCTTTACCCCTTTGGAGGGCTCGGCAAGACCGCCGAGTGGGCGCATCGATACTTGTCGAAGGCAGGTGACCTCAAGGACGTTCACCAACCCGGGCCGGACGCGCGGTGAGCGGCACCTATGCCTGAAAAATGGTTGCTTGAAATTGGAGATTACAGGATGAAAGACAAGAGCTTGGAAGACCTGATTCGATCTACCGGAAATCCCATAGATTATCTTCGAAATTCGCAGGTTGGAATCTTTACATTTCCAGTCGTTCCCGCCGAATTCACGTCGTGGCGGAATGAACAGCGGGCTTGGCGCGAAACCATTGCGCTTGCGGATCAGTCCTATCACATGGCGAATCTGCTGGTTAAGGGACCGGATGCTGTCCGCCTCCTCAACTCACTTGGTGTCAACAGCTTCAGCAAATTCGCGCCGGGCAAGGCCAAACAGTTCGTCGTCTGCAATTACGAGGGCTACTTCATCGGAGACGTAGTTCTGTTCTTCACGGGAGAGTCCGAGCTGCTGCTTGTTGGACGCCCTCCGGCGATGAACTGGGTTCAATATCACGGTACCACGGGTGGTTACGACGTCAAATTCGAACGACGCGATCGCTCGCCCGTCCAGTCCGGCGGCGCAACTATCGTTCGTGACTACTACCGGTACCAGATCCAGGGACCGAACGCTCCCCAGTTGTTCGAAAGATTGCATGGCGGATCCGTTCCGGAAATCAAATTCTTCTGCTTTGGGAAAATCAACATTGGTATGTATCGGGCGGACGCTCTCCGCCACTCAATGTCCGGTGTTCCTGGATTTGAAATCTGGGGGCCGTATCCCGAGGGGCGGGAGGTCCTCGCCACGATTGTCGAAGCTGGAAAGGAATTGGGTCTACGCCTAGTCGGCGCCCGCGCCTATGCAACCGCGGGAGTGGAGGCCGGCTGGATTCCGGCGCCAGTGCCGGCCGTCTATACAGGCGAGAGAATGAAGCCGTATCGCGAATGGTTGCCTGCCCAGGGCTATGAATCTAACAATTCCGTGGGCGGCAGCTTCGCCTCGCGAAATATTGAAGATTATTATGTCACTCCCCATGAACTCGGCTATGGTCCATTCATAAAGTTTGATCATGATTTCATTGGAAGCGCTGCTCTCCAGTCATTGGCCCAGCAGCCTCGCCGAAAAAAGGTGACGTTTGTTTGGAATGCAGAGGATGTCGCGACGATCATCGCCTCCGCTTTTATCCCCGGCACAGAGCCATTTAAGTTCCTTGACTTCCCAGTGCCGAATTATGCAGCGTCGATGTATGACCGTGTCATAATGGGCGACAAAATTGTGGGATTTTCGATGTTTGCAACCTATACCTACAACGAACGGGCAGTGATTTCGATCGGTATCGTCAATCCGGACATTCAGAACGGCGATGTTCTCAACCTCGTGTGGGGCGAGGAAAATGGGGGAACGCGAAAGCCCACGGTGGAACCGCATAAGCAGAAGGCTGTGAGAGTTAAAGTCGCAAGCGCTCCGTTTGCGCGTGATGCTCGCGATAACCGCACGGACGCTTGGCTATTGCGTCATTCGTAAACGGTAGGGATAAGACTAAGGGGTCAATCATGAATTGTCTTGCGGGGCAGTGCTATGTCGCGGCCTTCAAACACGAAATCACGATGCGCCCAATCAGTACGAGTGTTGTTCGATCTACCGATTGTTTGTATCGTACGCAGGCCGGGCAAGCGGTTGCTCTAAGTGATGTCTGTCCGCATCCCATTGCAGCGATATTATGCGAAGTTCACGGAATACAGAGAGTGGTCCAATCCGGGTGCTAGGCAGCCATCCGAGAGCGCTCAACAGTAGACCGAAGTTCGGGATGCCAGCGCTCGAAGTCGGCTCGCAACTGTTGATTGAGCACACGGGTTCTTACCTGCAGCAACCGATGTGCGCCGCTCAGTGTCCATCGCATCTGTTGTTTCTTGACAAGTCGCTTGCTGACCACCTGGTTGACAGCAGACTCGACAAATCCAGACGCAATCGGCTCGCCGTGCCGATGACGATCAGCGTAATTCGGTATCGACTCCACGTTGCTCGTTATGTAATTCATGAATTCCTCGAGTTTTTCTTGCAGCTCCGACGCGCGTGGCGATTCAGTTCCGATATCCCAGGTCAACTCGTCGAGCGTGCGCAGTGCGCGATGCGGGCTGCCATGCCACAGGTAGGCCTTGGCGCGACGTAATTCTCGAAGGCAGTCTTCTATTCGATTCGGCAAGTCTCCCTCGACCGGCGGGTCGGCCGCTAAGCCCTTGATCGCTTGCGACAACTGGGTCGTGCGCATCGCGACATGGAACCAGTCAAGAATCGGTTCTCCAAACTCCCGGAATTCCCCTTGCGCTTGACGTACCGTCTCCCCGCCGTCAGATAGAAACGTCGTGGGCTGTGCAGGAAATACGCCTTGTTCAGCCAGGAAGCGTTCCATCCTCGCATTTGGCTTGGGTTCTAACCGATGGACAAACGCAAACACCTGGCCGCTCCCTGCCCGCGGCAGGCTCTTGCCCACCATGACCTCAAACCACCCTTCCTGCCGCGACGGTGCGTCAGAGGCCTTGACGTAACCACCGTCGATGCCGACGGCACGAAGGGGATTTCGTGTCGGAAAGCCAAATTCGTTGAGCACCGGATGGCTCGCCGGCCGCTGATGCGCCTCCTCGTCGAGACGGCCGCCGACTCGCGCCACGTACCGCTTCCACGTCGTGATGCTGGTGGCCTGCTGCAACGGCAGAACGGAGTCGAGGATTCGCGCCGACACCCCGTAGGATAACTGGGCGGCGAATTGCGCCTCGAGATACTGCAGTTCTGGACTCGCATGGCCGTGAAGCCAGATCGCGAGCGGGCTGACGCTTTGCCTGCCGCGCATCTGGCAGCGACACAGATAGAATCGCGGGCTCGCAAGAGTCAGTCGACCGAAGGCGGTGCGGTATATGACCCGGTGCGTGCCATTTCGTCGAAGCCGCGCCTTGCACTGCGTGCAGGTCGAGCCACGATCGATCGCTTCACGAGCTTGGGCCTCGACCAGCGTGCGCTGCACGGATGCGGTCATGGCCTTCGCCTCCTCAAGGCTCAAGCCAATCAGCTCGTCAGATTCACCCCTCTCCAAGGTTGCGATCTCCGTCGTCGCTGTGCGCCCCGATTTATCCTCAACGATCAGCTGGACCTTCATTTTCATACAGCCTCCCTGCGTCCCAGTCGGTTGCCGGCAACTGTCTCAGTCGTCGATCTATCGCACGCCGGCGCGGCCGGCCGAGGCGCGCGTTGCCGAGAATCTCACGCGCTTCGACACGAAATTGCTCATCGTCCAGGCCCTCATCGAGCAGCTCCTCTATCTGATGAAGCGTCCATGTCGGGCTGGAGCTCTCCAGCCACTCGGGATAGGCCGCTGGGCCACCGAGGTCTTCATCGGGAGGATCACCTTGTGCGGCGAGGCACGTAGGCTCCGAAGTGGCCACCAGGCCGCGGGCCTCGATCCTGCAGTCTATCTCCCAAGGGACGAATAGGTTGTACTGGTACCGGAAGGTTTCATTGATCTCAAAAGCAAATGCCGCCAGCGGGATGTCGACACCGCCGCCGGCGAGCGCCAGCTCGATCGCGCGGGAGGGGTCGCCAAGCTGCCAGCCACGAATCTGAAAAGTGTAGAGGTGCCCATCACTCCAGTCGAAAGCGACTTGCAACACGGCGTGGAGTTGGGCCAGCGATGCTTGCTCGGATACCAGAAGTCGGCGGGTGACCGGCGGCGACACACCCCGGACGCGGGCACTCAGCTGCACCGCGCCTACTTTCTGCTGAACATCCATGGGCCGACACTAGCATTGACGCAAACCCAGCTCAAACTACCGTCTCAGCACCCGGAATGGACCACTCTCAGTGGATTGGGATGCCGGCAAGATTTGTCGCCGAGGTAAGTGGGCACTCGACACGAGTAGGCGCCACGCAGGATCTCGCGGCGCTCGATATCGACTTGGCGGCAATCACGCAGGCCGGGGGATGGAAGTCGGCGCGGATGCCGCTGCTATATGCGGAGAAGATCAATGCGGGACGGTCCGGCATGGCAAGAGCAGCGGCGGCGGCCGGGCGCGATGAAGCGGTCTCTGAATAGGGTAGGAGTTTTGTGGCAGGTATTTGGCCTGACTTCAAGATAAAGAAACACTACGTACGGTTGTCAGCGATTGGCGTACGTCAAATTCCGAATCTTGAAGCGATCCGACATGGCCGAAGTCGAAGGAGTAAGATCCTTGCAACGAAACCGCAGAGGGGCCGGTGGGAAACGCGCCGGAGCGATTTCGTCTACATCGGAGGAAAACAAGCAGGGGAGAGCGAGATGAAAAATGAAACGGGCGATGCATTTTGGCGCAGCGCAAGGGTTACCACTGCAAGTGTCCTAGCATCGATGATATTGGCAGGCGGGAGCACTGCCTTGGCGGACGGAAATGGCAAGAGCATCTCCATTTCCGGCAACAGCACGTTTTCCAACTGCGGCGTAGCAGGGTCCGACTTCGCGCTCGGAATGACCGGCGACCTAGAAGGCTGCTTAAGCATCTTCGTGCAGGGCTTCACTTGCAAGGAGCTGGCTGACTTCGATCATTACACTGAACGCGGTCGGGAGGCCTTTGTCGGTACGTTGCGCGGCAAGCAAGGCAGATTCACCACGAACTACACAGTCGATGCGGCCTATGCGAAGGGCTTCTGTCAGTCTCTTGATTTCAGCCTCGAGTTGAGCGGAAGCTGCATTCACGAGATCCTCGGCAGGAGCGGGGTGTTCACGGATGGCGAAGGGGTGTTCACGCTCTTTGACGTGATTACCAACGTGACGGGCGATCCTGTCACCGGGGCGTTCACGGCGGGCAGCGGGGCAAACAATTTCCTCTACTCCGGCAGTATACATTTCGACCAAGACGACTAATCAGTCACCAATGGGTGTTGGAGACCCCGCTTCGTCGGGGTTTCATTTTGCTCGGTGCGTATGTCCGCTTTTGGCCTATTCTGTTGAAAGTGCGCCAGTGAAAGTACTCTTCTTTGACAGGCAGAACCTCGCCAATCCGCTCAACGGTACAACGATTGACAAATCGCAATCGCTGCGAGCAATCATTCAAGGACAGCAACCCAGACAACCATTTCTGTCGGAACTCATAGGAGAAAACGGCCATAAGCTGCTGGTGGGCCTTGGAGCTACAGAAGGTTGCGTGCAATTTAGCTCGGCAGACGGCGCACCGCCGTATCTGATGGCCGTGAGAGAAGATCTCGAGCAAGAGGGCAGCGTGCAAGACTTTCTGATCAGGAACACGGCGACCCCTGTGGCGCATCGCTTTTGCCTTCCGATGGAGAAGGTCGCGGAAATAGCGATTCACTTCTTGGAGTCCGGCGAGCGTTCCGTTAGTGTGGGAAGCCCTTTAGGCTGGGGGTGGATCCGGATTGCCGCAGGGTGAGCCGCATGCCGGCGAACGCCACCACAGCAGTGGTGGCCGGGCCGATAGCGAAGCATGATTGCGAAGCGACGCGGACCAATGGCCCGACCCGTTGGAGAAAAGTCATGTTTCCGCGCTGTGATGCGTCTTTTTTTTGGAGGGCAACACGGTGGCGAAGACAAAGACGAGGCGGAAATTGGTGGCGTGGTCGAAGGAGGATGTGAAGAATCTGCGGGCTTCTGCCAAGGGTCGATTGTCGGGGACTCAGGCGGCGAAGAAGTTGAAGCGGTCGCCTGGGGCCGTCGCCCAAAAGGCGATGAAACTCAAGATTCGATTTCGGTCGATCAAGCGCAAGGCGGAGTAGGCAGAATGCCGGGCCTCTTCATAGAATCGGGGGCCCGTCAGGGGCCCCGAAACCGTAATCGGAATGCTCAATGTTTGTGAATGTCATCGGGCCGCGGTAGCAGCCGCGCGAGTTCAAGGAGACCATGAGCTAGGAAGGAAACGCCGTTAGACAGGAGGAATTGGCCCGTGGCGCTCGACTCGCGGCTGCCGGAGCTTAGCGAAAAGGTGCTCTTCGAACTGCCAGTGCTCGTGAATCACCTACACCGTCACGACAAGTGACCTTTGGCACCTGTCAGGCAAATCCAAGGCGTGCAATCTCCATACGCATGGAAACCAATCGGCAATTTGTCCAGCGCAATGGGCGGTCACTCGTTGGGCTTGCAATCGCGGTTGCTGCCGCTGCCGCAGGTTATGGAATCGGTTACGAGACGCGGCCTCGATCGCAACAGTTGGACTACGCCGTCACCGTAAATGAGGTGGCCGGCAATAACTCGGGTCACGAGGGCTGGACTCGTCCGCCCATCGACAGATCGGAGTTCGCAGCCGAACTGATCGCTGCGAACGCTACCGGATGCGGGTCGGCCACCACTGAGCGGGCGGGCTCACACGCAGGCGAACTCTCAAATTACTGCGCGGACATCAAAGACCAATAGACGCTGTCGTTTTTCTTTCATCCTGGCACTTTTCGCCTTTCAACATGGCACTCTTGCTCAGCGTGTGCCAATGCCGGGCCGGCAGCCTAACGATAGAGACTCAAAATCGAGCCGAGATCCAACCATTGTTGATTTATGTATCTGCGGGGCCATGCGCTCATTTGTTGGAGGAGCCAGTACAAGCCGGTCGGCGCTCTACGTTTGAGCAAGCGCCACTGTCGGGCTGGCGGATGCACCGTTTCCTCCATCTTGTAGGCTTCCTGTTTCGCCAGCAGCGCTTCCGCCCACCACAGCGCAGCGGCTCGAAGGCCTGGTTCTGCTGTTTTGCGCAGAGTTCGCACGTCTGATTCTGAGGCGAATGGGGGCAGGTGACGTGGCATCATCGTGAAGTAGAAGTCGGCGACTATCCTGACACCGGTCGGCAAGTTTTCAGCTTCCGGCCTGGCGTGAAAGCATTCAAAGTTGCTCAACGCCCACGTCGTTACGTCCTGCACGACAATTAGAAACTCCGAGGCGCTTAAGGGTCCCCAGATGCGATTGTCGGGATCATGACCTCCAATTGCTCGATCGATGGCCGTCTCCATCCGTTCGACTGCACGAGTAACAGCGATGACCTTGAGCTTGGTAGCGAAGGCTCGATCCAGCGTACCCTCAAGTGCTGCGGATTTGCTTCGGAGCCTTTGACATTCGCGAACACCTTTGACGGTGTGCACGCCATCTGTCATGAAATGCAGAGTGGTGCGAAGTAACCGAATGCAATGAATAGGGCAGTTGGTTTTCCACGCCTGGCGCCATTCGAGCCGCAAAAAGGGTTTGGTGCCGGTCAGCGCATCCTACCCTGGCGATGTCTCGCTCGTGCAAGACGAGAGTGGTCCATTCCGGGTGCTGACGGCGGCGGACATTTTAGTTTCGCATTCCGGAAAGTGATCAATGTCGACTCAATTCAATTGATTGCACTGCACCAACTGAAGCTGGCGCCCAATCTCGGGTTATGCAGCACCCGGAATGGACCGCTCTCCTCGCCATGCGATGCGCGCGCTCTTGTTGGCCAAGGCGACCGCCGCCACCTGTCGTCCTCGCCGAGCGACCAGTGCGCTCAGCCAGTCAGCGCGTGGACCTTCACGGTGCGCGATGTGCTTCAAGATCGAGTGAGCTCCTTGGATGAGCATCCGGCGTACATAAACGTCGCCTCTGCGGCTGATCGATCCGAGCCGCGATTTTCCCCCGGTACTGTGTTGCTGAGGTGTAAGCCCCAGAAACGCGGCGAAGTGCCGGCCATTCTTGAATGCTTTAGGATCGCCCATCGTGGCAACGACGGCGGTTGCTCCCACGGGCCCAATGCCCGGGATACTGCGCAGCCGTCGGCAGGTCCAGCTATCGAGCGAGGCCTGCTCAATGGCGCGGTCGTACGGCTTGATCCGCTCGTCAATGGCGCGAAACTCCTCGAGCAATGACGCAATCAGTTCGCGCCCCCGCACCGTAAGCTCGTTCTCGGCGTCTTCCAGGACATCCGGCAACGCCCGCCGAAGCCGGGAAACGCTTTGTGGCAGCACGATCCCGTACTCGGCAAGGAGACCCCGGATTTGATTGCACAGTCCCGTGCGTTGACTGACGATGCGCTCCCGGATCCGGTGCATCGTCAGTAGATCTTGTTGTTCGAGCGACTTCGGCGCAACAAACCTCATCGTCGGCTGCTGCGCCGCCTCGCAGATCGCCGCCGCATCGTTCCAGTCGTTTTTATTCGACTTGACGAACGGCCGGACAAATTTTGCATGAATCATTCGAACCTCATGACCCAACCGGACGAATGCACGGCACCAATGATGGGCACCGGACCCGGCTTCGATTGCTATCGTGCTCGCGGGCTGGTTTGCCAGGTAGGGCAGCAGCCGCTCACGCGTCAGTTTATCTCGCAGGATCATCTTGCCGAACTCGTTCTCGCCGTGCAGAAAAAACACTCGCTTCGCCGTGTCAATTGCAATTGTCCGCCCGCTGCTGTTCATCGCTTCATCCTCCTCCGAGGGCCATCCTCGGTGATGGCGATCTTCCCGCCATCTCCACCGAGAGAAAAGCGGGAGGGTCCATCCCATCACTTTTAGCAGGGAATGTACGGTGAAGCCGACTACTGACGGGGCCAAACTTGACGGCAACCTACCCCTGAAATTCTCTGGTGAGGCACAGAGCACTATTTGGCGCTATTTTCCAGTCCATCACCGCCCTTTGCCCCGCGCTGCGACCCCGCACTACTTTCTGGCGCACGACAACACCGAGCTATTCTTGACTCCAGTGGCTCACCTACCACTGACGGCCACTGCGTACTCGATAGACCGCGGCTCAACCTCACACACGCTTCCTCAATGAGATCACTTGGGTTCCACAACCAGATGCGCGTACTGTTCCCTCCTGTAGTAGCAACGTAGCGGCCGTTCGGGCTGAATTGAATTCTCCGCACCGGATCGCCATGAGCCAAACGTGCAATTTCCTCACCTCCCGGGAGTGAGAGGATTCGTGTGAGCGTTGGGCCCCCGGCAGCCACATGATGGCCGTCGAGACTAAAGCTGACTTCCAGAACCGCTTCATTTTGTGGGAACCGCGCCAGTTCGTGATTACGGCCGAGGTCCCAGACCCGTAAGCTCTGGTCAGCACCAGCGACAGCCATCAGGTTGTTGTCTGGACCGAACACCAGGCGGTTTACGATTCCTTCGCTTCGGATTCGGGCCACCTCTTTGCCAGATTGCACGCGAATTACTCGAATGGTGGTTGATCCGGTGCCCGCCGCCAGAAACTCGCCGTTCGGGCTTAACACGACATCCTCGCCAGAGTGTTCTTCCAGATCAAAACTTGGGAGCATTCTCCAATCCGAGGAACGCCATAGGTGGACACGGCCGTGGGAGATCCGGGGCGTCGCCTCCTCGACAGCTGCCAGGACTTCGCCAGTCGTGCTAACCGACGCGAACCGGCCCTCCGCTCGCGTTGACATGACCTTTCGTCCCGAAGGCAGATCGAAGACTGTGAGATCCGTACCGTCTTTGACAAAAACGACGAACCGCCCGGCTGGCGAAAACGCCGATGCCGTAATCGAGAACTCGTACGGCTCGGACGCCACTACTCGCTGCGCCGCGACATCCCAGACCGGCGCCACAAAATCCTGCCGCGTAGTCGCCAGATACCGGCCATCTCCACTGAAGCCACGCAATTCGACCGTGCCCTCAAGACCTGCTCGGTCTTTTTGGATGCTGGTCTCCATTGGACCGCGATAGGGAAGCCCGCTCTTCTCGAACCTGCGTTGATATTCCTGCCAGTTGATTTCATCCGGATGCGCGAGTAGCGCCACCTGCCGCTTGGCGAACACATCTTGAACCCGCACGATGTCGCCCACCCCTGCGGTTGCCAAAAGCTCTCCGTTCGGACTCAACGCGGCCGATCTTAGTGACTCAGGTAACGCAAGCACATCAAGACGGAATTCCGGCACACTCCAGACCGATAGCGAATCGCGGCTGTTTAGCTTTACAAACCCGCGGGACGCGAAAGTTGTGCTGGAATCGTCTGTACCACCCGAGATCTCTGGCGCATGAACCTCGGTGCCGGCCAGCCAAATCCTGGCGCTCTCATCGTCACTTGCCGTGACGATATACTGTCCGTCCGGGCTGAACGCCACGTCGTTCACTGCGGCGCCATGATCCATCGAAGTCCGCTTCTGGCCACTCGGGATGGCCCACAGAGCTGCTGTGTGGTCGACGCTCGCTGTCGCCAACCAGGGTCCGTTTGGGCTAAAGGCGAGCGATGTGATTTCCGCTTCGTGCCTTACGGTAGCGGCTTCCGTCCAATTCTCTGTCTCCCACAATTTTGCTTCCCCTGATTTACCACTTGCGGCGAGGAACTTCCCGTCAGCGCTGAACGCAATCTCTGTAATTCCACTTAATCCAAGCGTCTTGATGGGCTGTGGATTTGTGGAGCCCCACACCCAGAGTCTACCGGTCTTGTCACCGGCAGCCAGGTATTTACCGTCGGGACTAAATCGGAGATCGGCTAAAGCCGTAGGCGGCATGGCGGGCTTCGCTAATTCGTTCCAATTCCTGGTGTCCCACACGCGAATCAAGGAATATTCCGCTGCGGCCAAACGGCCGTCGCTACTGAATGCGAGCCCCTGTGATGCTTGTTCGCTCCCACGCTGCAACTCGATAAGCTTCACAAGCTCACCCGACTGGGCGTTCCAAACCGCGATGTTGCTAAGGGCTCCTGCAACATTGCTTGCCGCCAGCAGTTCCCCCTCGGCGCTGAACGCCAGTCGCATCGTTCTTCCCCTGACTCTCAGCGGTGCAAATTTCGGCGCGCCGGATTCGGCATCCCAAACACCTACACCTTCTTGGTCCGCGCTCGCTAGTAGTTTCCCGTTAGGTGAGAACACAACTGATGTGAAATTGCCGAAGCCCTTCGCTAAGCGCTGCTGGTTGTTGCCATCTGCACTCCAGATTCGTATCGTGCCATCCGAACTAACGGTTGCTATTCTGCCTCCGTTAGGTTGCACCGCGAGCTTATGAACGTGGTCATGGTGCTGCATCGCCACTACCTGTCGTGGCAGCATCGCCAGTCCGCCGCGAATGGCTTGATCCGCTTCGACCGAAGGAAACACCTGCATCGATTCCACACCCAGAATAAGGCTGTACGGCAGAAGGTCCGCCCTTTGCAGCCTAGCCGATTCGGACCGCGACGCCAATTCCCGCCCCATCGCGATCTTCGTTTGTCTGAGAGCTTCATTCCTCTCCCTAATCGCCAACGCTGTCGCCCCTAGGGCTGATACAGTGAGGAACGCAAGAGTCGCGATCGCAGCCCTTCTCAGCCGGACCACTTTCCGATGCTGGCTTACGTGCTCGCCATACAGGTCGTCCTTCGGAATTCCACGCAGCCTTGCAGCTACCCCAGCCACTGCATCTGTGAACCGTGGATCCTGTAACGATAGTTGATTTTGGGTTCTTACCCATCGGAGGTCCACGAAGAGCGGTTGCTCGCGCATCGTGCCTCGAAGGACTAACGGCAGCGCTGTGGTGCCGTTCCAATCGAAATCTCCTTCCCCAGAGTTCCAGGCGATTTCGCCCTCTGTCAACACCATGAGTAGTTGGCTGGCTCTTCCATGGCTGATCCAATGCGCCACCTCTTTCTGCACCCAAGTCGATTGCGCCGCCGAAGGAGAAGCAAGCAAAATAAAGTATTCGGACTCATTCAACGCTGACTCAATCGTAGACCACAGGCCCGGATTTACCGAAAGGCTCGCCTTGTCGACGAAAACGCGCATCGCCCGGAGTTGATTCCACGGTTTGGCAAAACGCTGGAGAGCGGATTGAAGACCCGGAGCTAGTTTGCCATCCGTCGCGTGGCTATACGAAATGAAAGCCTTATATGGCACCCGCACCTCTGCCAACAGCGATAACTGACGTTATCCCAATTCTACGCGTCTTTCCTGGCACGGGCCGATGGATAAGGCCGTCAGGTGGGGATTTTGGACCCGACCCTTAACCCCAATTCCCTGCCCCGATGCCGGCGGCGTTTGCCCATCGCGACAGCGTTCGCGCGCGCAGCATGTTACGCATGTGAGTGCCCAGCACTCGCGTCGACGGCCACCAATGAATACTCATGATGTAGCCCACCGAGGATCGATTTCGCGTGCACCATAACGCGCTCGCCAAGACGATGACGCGAGCTCTGATGCGAAACCAACTGCGGCGCCGCGGGTCGATCGGGGACACCCAGCCTCGAGTGACATATGCGGACGCCCACGATTGTAGTGCTTGCCCCAAATTTTGACGATCGACCGGAGGTGCGACTCAGAGATCGGAATCAACCAATCCAAACACTCGCGGCGAATCGTGGCGATGGCGCGTTCGCAGATCCCATTCGCCCTGGGACTTCGGGGTGGTGATTTCACTACCCTCAGCCCGAGATTCGCAATTGATTCATCCAGACTCCAGGCGAAGATGGTGTTGAGATCGTGCAGCAAGTATTGATAGTTTGTTTCGTAGCCAATCGCTTCACGCAGCTGCTGAAGTGTCCAAGCTGAAGTCGGGTGCCGAGTGACATTCATGTGCAGCAGGCGGCGCGAGCCATGCTCAATTGCTACCAAGACATACAGCAACTGAAACGTCG
>WNFQ01000625.1_pt1 | contig 28761 bp, 21 predicted proteins | sample 5400171 | NCBI WGS metagenome assembly WNFQ01 (sample SAMN13153356, study PRJNA577476) | soil metagenome | isolation source: 20 cm soil under Madrone tree | place: USA:California | collected 2016-06-14
TCCTCCGCGGTAGCGAACAGACGGTTGCCCGCCAGGTCGACGACGAAATGGTCGAAATCCCCATCGTGGAGTTCGGGTAACGGAATTGAGTTCGAGAGAGCGATGGGTGCTTTATCCTGCGCCACTGCGCCGATTACAAATGCCAGAAACACTACCAAGACCAACAATGCTAACGATCTTTTCACCTTAACCTCCAGATGTGGTTACTTCGAATACGATTCCAAAGAGAAACAGTAGATAGCCTCCATCATTAAGCGTGAAGGACATGAAATAGGCATTAACCCAAGATTAAAAATAATTCGTGTTTCCGATCAGTGCGCCCGCGCAGCCTCATCGTGAGTAGAGGGATGTTGCTTCGCTCCGACCGCCAGCATCAGCAACCCCGACACGAAAAGGCTGGCCACCAGGTACAACAAACCTGCCGCAAAAGAATGTGTACGGCCGGCCACAATCGATACGGTCGGATTGGTACGATAGACCACGGCGAATGCCAGAGCGACGCCACAGAGGAAAATGGGCAGCGCCGAATGCCATCGCCGCTCGCAAGTCCGGTCAGAATGCCAGCCATTCAACTGCTGCGTGATGAACGCCGCCACGTACGGCAAAGCGGCAAGCAGCGCCACTTGCAGATCGCTTCTCCCCGATAGACGTTTAAGAATGGTCGGCAGCCAGAACGCTATGCCGTAGCTCCCGGTCATGGCGCAGAAGTAGCAAAGTGTCAGCAGAATTACATCGCGGTGATGCACAGCCTCCCAAATACTGTAGGAGTGAACGCGTTTTTTTGCCTCCTTTTCGCGTTGCAATTCGCTGGTGATCCAAGACCGCTCGTCGGCGGGAAGCCATCGGGCTTTTTCGGGCCAGTCCGTCAGATAAAAAATAGTAATGACTCCGAACAAGACCGCCGGGATCCCCTCGATGATGAACAGCCACCGCCATCCCCTTAAGCCAAGCCATGAGATCCCGAGCAGCAGGCCCGCCAGCGGAGAACCGATGATGTATGAAATAGGGTTGGCCGCATAAAAGACAGCAACTGCCTTGGCCCGATCCTGGTAGCGAAACCAATGGGTCAGATACACAATGACACCAGGGAAAAAACCAGCCTCGGCAGCCCCCACGAAAAATCGCACAAGGTAAAATTGGCGCTCTGTGTGAATGAAGGCCATCAACACGGTGATCATGCCCCACGTAATCATGATGCGAGCGATCCAGCGGCGGGCGCCCCAGCGCTCCACGATCAGTGCCCCGGGGATCTCCAGCAGGAAGTAGCCAAGAAAGAAAATGCCCGCACCAAAGCCAATCACACCATCGCTGAAACCTAGATCTCGCGGCATTTGCAGTGCCGCGGCGCCCACGTTCATGCGGTCGATAAAGGCAATCACATAAAGTAAGAAGAGAAAAGGAAGAAGCCGCCGCGCGATCCGACGCCGTGCTCGCTGAGCCACCTCGGGATCAACAGGGGAGGACGAGAGGCTCTGTGCTGGTGCATGAGTAACGAGGTTGTCAAGCATAATCACACGTCCGCTGCCAGCACGGATGCTCAACGAAGAACAAGCGTGCTCATCCGTTTCGGTACTTCGCCAACTGGAACCGTCGCCACTTCCTTGAGCGTCATAATGTCGATGACCGACACCAATCGCGCGCCCGAGTCTGAAATATAAACAAACTTGCTGTCCGGCGTGAATGCGATCCACTCGGGTACGGCCCCGACCGGCCTCCGTCCGAAACCATGAACCTCGGGCAGTTTAGCGTGCCCAATCACCTTAAGATCGGGCAGCGAATATTTGAACACGGCATTGGCAATTGTGCTGTTCACCCATAAAGATTTGCCATCTGGAGCGACGCCAATTCCGTGAGAAGGAGTCCCCCTTCGTCCCTCAGCGAGTCCAAACCCAGCCGGTTCATCCGGCAGCTTGATTCTTGCTACTTCCGCGCGTTTGGCGAAATCGACCACTGCAAAGCCGTTGAAGCCAGAAAGCTGAACGAAAATGCGGCGCGTCGTTCCATCAGCTGCGGTCTCGAAAGCCATCGGTCGAACAGGACGGTCGAATTTGACTTCCCATGAAGGCTTCTCGGTTTCCAGATCAATCACGGTTGCCGCTTTGTTCTCTATCGAACCGCTGACCGCATACTTGCCGTCCGGTGTGACAAACACATTGTGTACGCTGCCGTTGACGGGAATGCTCTTGGTTCGCTTTTTAGACGCAGTATCGATCACATCGACGACGCTGGCCGCCGAGCGGATACCAACCAACACGCGGGATCCGTCTTTAGTGATCGCGATATTGTTCGGGCGTCCACTGAGCGGAACCTTGTCGAGGATGTCGCCGCTTTTCCGATCCACAATGTCAAGGACGCTCTCTGACTCATTGCTGATGTAGAGTCGCACCCCATCGGGCGAAAAGGCAATGCCGTGTGGCAATGCGATTCCATGTATGACTTGCACAACCTGGTTCGTGCGGGGGTCAATGACGTCGATGGTGTCGCTCGCGCTGTTCGTGACATACACGAAAACAATCGCGCCCGGGGAAGACGCAGAAGCAGTCTCCCAGCCCGAGCCGCGCACCCATTCCGCGATCACTTGCCAGTCGGAGTCATTCTGAGAGTCGAATTGCCGCCCTCCGGAATGGAATGGATCTCCTCCCGCTTCCGGCGCGAGTGGATGCTTGAGGAGGCGACTTGACAGAGGATCGCCAGCGGTTACTTGATCGAGAATATTCTCGAAGTTCAGCCGGGATTGTTCCTCGGTCCAAGCCTTGCTTCCCGGGGACAGCGTTTCAAGATGAAACCCTCGGTTCACGAGAACGTGGCAGCCGTAACAAGGTGCGTGTCCCGCCCGCTCTTTCAAGAAAATGGGTTCGACTTTGGTCTCGAAGAACTCAAAGTCAAGTGCGTCGGTTGTGCTAGTGGAAGCAGTCGCCGGCATCGCCCAGTGCGTTTTCGCTGCAGGGTTCCCAGGCGAGGCTGATTGCCCGCATGCGCGAATACCCATGCTACACACAGCAACGAAAAACAACAGCGAGCGTGCCCCTCTCCTTTTCGACGGCATTGTTTGCCAATCCTCGATCGGATGATTTACGCGGTTCGATTGAGTTATACAGAGACTAAGCTCCGAACTCCGCAGACGTTTTGTGCGAGCGACGAAACAGTTCCGGAACGCTCCGCTGCGCGCAGCAAGGCTCGGAGCTCACGAATGTCTTTCACGTCATCGAGTCCGAGCACCCGGTCGATCAGCTTCGAGCACACTTTATCGCCGAGCACAGAAGCCATCAACTCGCGTGCCTTAGCCACTACTTCATCGGGCGTCATCGGGTTTTCAGGAGTCCCCCGTACGTGTTCGACGCGCTCGCTGAGCTGCGTCCCGTCGGTGAGCGTAATTTCGACGATGGCCACCCGGACCGGTATCAGGCGCTCGAGTTCCTCATCGGGCACGAGTTGGACTTTACCGCGCTCGCGGAGCACGGCCGGGTCCTGCATGCGTGCCTTATCGTGTGCGGCATGGAAAGAAACCGTTTTGTCGACGAGCATGATCGCAACCAGGTGCTGGAGACAAATGTCCGGCATATCGCGGTTGTTGACGGTGTAGGCGGCGCTGGTGGCGGCCCGTACGACCACCTTCTGGACCTGATTCGCCTGAAAAGGGTGGCGCTTGTGCAGGTTTTCCAGCGCGTCGAGCGGCGCCTGAATGGGTCCACCGGTTGTCCACTTCTTAAGGGTCGTCACCATCACTCCGTAGAGCTCGCCGAGTTGCACGATCATCCCTGCCGGATCGGCTTTAGAGTTGTAGGACTCCACGAAATTGTTAGGGCCAGACAGAACATCGTTGACGCCAGTCCAGCCCGAGTGAACCACCAGGGCAGCGTTGACTCCGTTGCGAGCTCCCATAGCGCCGAACAGGAAGGCCTTCTCGATATGCTCGCTATCTCGCCGCCACGCGCCGATGCCAGCGCCCGCCTGCTGTGCGGCATAATCAAGCAGCCAGCGCATCTGCTCAGCGTTCAGACTGGCGACACACCCTGCGGCCGCCGTCGCGCCCATGGTTCCAACCAAGTTGTGGGTTTCTTTCATCCCTGGACCGACGGTCTTCATGGCGCGCAGAGCGATGTCGTATCCCAACGCCACGGCCCGCAAGAAATGCGTCCCGCTAATGCCGAACTGTTCTCCCATCGCGAGCGCGGCCGGCACGACCGCGCAGCCTGGATGCGCTCCTCCGGTGGTGAAATCGTCGTCGGTTTCGTCGGAGTGAGCGAGTTCACCATTGGCGAACGCCGCTTCGATCGGTCCGCACATGATCTGCGAGGCGACTACCGTGGCAATTCTTTCGCCGCCATAAGCGCGGGCGAACTGGATCGCCATGCGCCCGGGAGGCAGTTCGGATCCGGAAACCATCGCGGCGATAGTGTCGAGGATGTGGTGCTTGGTCTCCTGCACGACATTGTCTGGAAGGGCGCGGTTCCGGGCTTCGGCCATGAAGGAGCTGAGCTTTTCCATGACCGGGCTGACATCGTTTGCCGCGGCCCTCGCCAGCTGCGGAAATGCGGCAGCAGCGGTAATCCAAGCCGCGTGCTGCAACCAAATGCGGCGCGTCAGACTCCGCGCCAAACCTTTAGGCAGTGAGTCTGGATGTTGATCGTCGTTTTCCACTTTCACGTATCTGGCCCTTATTCCCTGACTAGAAAATGACCTTGACCGCCAACTGAATCTCGCGGGCCGTGGTGGTAGTTTTCGTCAACATCCCTGCGGTTGACAGCAATTGTCCCGACGAATCGAAGATGTCAGTATTGGTGGGGGTAGCTGGCGGCGCAAAGTTCGTGTGATTCAGGATGTTGAAGGCTTCTGCGCGAAATTGGATGTTGAATCTTTCCGAGATGCTCTTGATATAGTTGTTTTTGAACACCGAGAAGTCCATCTCAGTCACGCCCGGGCCGATAATAATGTTACGGCCCGCATTACCGCGCAGGTTAAAGCATTGTGGAAACGGGTGGTCTTGAGAGCAGTTCTGGGCATAGAAAGCTTGATCCGGTACGGTCGGTATGGCAAAGCAATTGGTCTTGATGTAATTGTTGGGATTTCCAGGATTAGTAAGAGTCTTGCACCCGGGACCACCCAAGCGGTTCGGAAATGCCCAATCGTCGCCGCTCTGGGTGAGGGCCGGATCATCTCCCGTCCCCCACGTGGGCGTGACTGGTACTCCGTCGCTCGCCGTGAAGATAAGTCCCAGTTCCCATCCACCCAACGCATGCTGCGCCAACGACGATTCGTATTTGGGTGTCGGAAGTTCCCATGTCCCATTGATCACGAGTGTTCTACCGACGTTGAAGTCGGAGACAGCACGGCTCAGTCTGGGGTCAAACCAGTGCAGGCTGGATATCGAGTTGCCAAAAGAGTCTCCAGCGACCGTAGCTGAACTGGTATCCATACTCTTTCCCCAAGTGAAGGTGCCCTGCACTTGGAAGCCATGACTCACACGCTTCGCTATCTGCGTTTCCAAAGCATTGAAGTACGAATGTCCGTCGTAAAACATTCCGCGAACGGAACCGAAATTGTCATTGAGGATTTGAGCATCAACCGGCCAGAGATAACCGAACTGGGTCTTGGTCGGAAGAGCAAGATTGGCATCGTCCACTCGGAAGGGCTGGTGGATACCGCGGGATCCTACGTAGGCGACCATCGCCGCCAGGGTCGGGGTCAACTGCTGCTGCACATTGAGGTTCCACTGCGCGACATAGTTGCGCTTGGGATTCGATTGAACATAGGTTGTGCGCAACCTGTTCGCCGGGAAATCAGTGTTCCCGGCTAACGAGAAGAAGGGAGCCGAGCACTGACAGAATCCAGCCGGATCCTTTATAACCGTGTACTGGAAAAAAGGTGTCGCTTGATTCGTTAACAGTATGAACTGGTAAAGAAGTGGCAATACGTCGAACATGCCGACTCCTCCACGAACTGCTGTTTTGCCATTGCGGAAGGGGTCCCAAGCGAATCCAACACGCGGTTCGAAGTTCCTCAAAGTCGGGTTGCCAAAAAAGGGATCGCCCAGGTGGGGTGTCGCATCTGTGATATTGCGCAGGTTTGCCAGTTTGCCGCCCGTTTCTGTAGGCACCGTGGACATTTCATACCGCAATCCCAGATTCAGTGTGAGGTTTGAGCGCCAGCGCCAGTCGTCCTGCAGATAGGCGCCAAAAATCGTCTGCCGCAGATTGCGTGGCGAGAGAGTGCTGTGGATTCCTCCTTGAAACTTGGTTGGTTTGTTTTGGAGAAAACTGCTCTGTACAAAGACTCCCGCGCTATCGAATTCACTCAGCGGCCCGAAATTCCAGATTCCGTTTGGGTCGGTATCGGCAACCTGGTTGAGCATGAGCCGTTCCACGGCAACCCCAAAACGAATGGCGTGCGTGCCCTTGGCGAAGAAGGCGTCGTCGTAAATTTGACCCGTGTTCCAGTGGTAGTAGTAAGTCGGGCTGCCTCCCACTCCTCCCGTAAAGTCTGTGATCCCCGCGATCAGTAATTGTGGTGCAGCCCTGCCGGGGAATGAACCCAACTCGGTTTTGGTGGCGTCTGGATTAATCGCAGTGGAGTTCTGGTTATTGTTGACGGCTTCGTGGTTCCACCCGAGGCGTACGGAATTCACCAAGCTCGCGGTGAAGCTATGAGTTTCCTCCATCGCAAAGATCTGCCTGGATGTTTTTGTCAGGTACAAAACATTGTTCAATCCGTCGGGAGCTGAATACGGCGTCCGATCAAATAAGTATGTGCCGAACAGCGCATCGTGTTCGGAAATCGCATTGTCGATTCGGGTCGTGAAGAAATTTTCGTTTACAATCTGTTGCCCGGCGAAGTTGTAGATGCCGGTGTCGCCGTTGTCCAGAATGCCACCATTTGGCAGGTGGTAGAAGGTCATGAAGGCTGCAGCGCTGGGATCCACCGAGATCTGGGTGGGAGTGCACGGATTCTGAGCATTAGCCGGATCTGAACACAGCAGACCATTCCTTCCATTTTCAGATGGGACGAACGTTCTCGATGTTATCCCCTTCGACTGCCGAATCGCCTCGAAGTCAGCGAAGAAAAAGGTCTTCCTTTTAAGAATTGGGCCGCCCAGCGATCCGCCAAACTGGTTGCGTTTGAATGGTGGGATTTTGCCCGCGTCGAAAAAGTTTCTGGCGTCCAGCGCGCTGTTGCGCAGGAACTCATATACACTCCCGTGAAGCTGATTCGTGCCGGAGCGGGTAATTGCATTGACGACCCCTCCGGAAGTCTTGCCATACTCCGCCGAATAGTTGCTCGTTAGAACGGAAAATTCCTGAATCGCATCTACGCCCAAGCTCCCGCCCAGAACACTGCCAGGCGCTCCGTTCGCATAGTCATTCACGCTGACCCCGTCCAGGCGATAGTTGTTTTGCTGCGGGCGAGCGCCCGAGATCGTCAGTTGTTGCCCGAACCCGCGATTGCCACGGTCCGTGCCCGCTGAGAAATCAGGTTGGGTATGAATCGTATCGACGCCTGGCTGCAGTGCCGCCAGGTCAGTCCAACTCCGTCCGTTGAGAGGGAGCTCGCGGACCGTGGTCGCATTGACCACAGCACCGATGTCCGACGTAGTGAGCTGCACATCGGGAGGGTCCGTCTGAACTTGAATGGTCTCCATCGCCGCTCCAATCTGCATCGTCAGATCCAGGACCGCTGCCGCTCCAACCGTGAGCTCGATACCTTTCCTCACATCGGTCTTGAATCCAGGAGCGGTGAAGGTCACCTGGTAGTTCCCAGCCAGCAGGTTGGGCGCAGTGTAAAAGCCATCTGTGTTTGTGGTGACGCTGCGGCTGATACTGGTGGCGGTGTTGGTTACAACAATGCGAGCGTTGGCAATGAGTCGTCCGCTCGTGTCTACCACCGTGCCTGAAATCGTTGCGCCTGTTACTTGGGCTTCAAGATTGAGGTTGGTCGCGCAGAAGATGAGTGTCAACGTCAGGAAACTTGCGCTGAATGTCTTCAAATTCGAGGCACTAATCATTTAGACGCCCCCTATGTGTGGACAGAGCTTAACTCAGCGTTCAACGCTCAAAACACATTAATTTCCATTCATGATGAAGGTCCATGAATTTCTGTTCATGAATAAATTGTCGACGCACGCGCAGCGAACAATCCAATACCGCCGATGAGAACATCATCATGCGGAGGTCGCATCACAACCAGATGTGATTCTCGCGGAGCAGGAGATGGTCCCAATGACGAATGTCGCAACCCTCGACTCGCATGTTTTGTCCTCTTCCTGGGTGGCGAAACAAGGACTTCGCCGCGCTAGGTACGTCACATTGAAATGGACTTGACTTTGGCGGATATCACGCGTCGCTCAAGAGAAGTTACTGCTTGGCGCGATTGAGAGTTGAACGATTTGAATTGGTATCGGGTTTGCCCACCAGCCCGCCCACTAGACCACAGGCACCCGAGATGGAGAGCCACAAGCCTGGAACTGCCCGATTGCCAGTAAGGTGAATCAAATAAGTACTGAGCGCCGGTGTAAATCCGCCGAAGACAGCAGTCGCGAGGCTGTACGCAAGAGCGAAACCGGAAGTCCGCACACTGACCGGCATGATCTCGGTCAAGAAGACGACCATGGCAGCGTTGTAGCTGCCGAATAGGAAGGATAGCCAAAGTTCCACGACCAGCAATCGCGAGAAGGAAGGACTGCGAACGAGCCACAACATCACTGGATAGGCGGTCACCAGCATCAGTAAAGTGCAAGCCAGAAGCAATGGCCGCCGTCCTACGCGGTCAGACAGCGCGCCCATCACAGGAAGCCAAAACAGATTCGAAGCTCCAACCCACAGCGTGACAATGAGTCCATCAATCGCAGCCAGATGAAGCACTGAGTTGGCGAAGGTCGGAGTATAGGCGGTGATCATGTAAAAAGATACCGTCGTCATGGTCACCATCATCATTCCAGTAAGAACGATGTTCCAATTGGCAATGAGCGACCGGAGAACCTCCCAGACGCTCGGTTTGTGCTGGCGAGCTCTGAATTCGCCGGTTTCGGAAAGCGAGCGCCTGAGAGCGAAGAGGAGAGGAATGATGGCGCAGCCCAGAAGCAGCGGGATGCGCCATCCCCAGGCCGTCATTTTTGGTGCCGGCAGTACCAATGTGAGAGCAACCCCCACCAGCGCGGCGAACATGACAGCCACCTGCTGGCTTGCTGACTGCCAACTCACATAGAACCCTTTGTGTCCGGGAGTGGCAATCTCGGATAAGTACACTGAGACTCCGCCCAATTCCATCCCCGCCGAGAATCCTTGCACCAGCCGACCCAGCAGAACCAGAATCGGCGCCCAGAGCCCGATGGTCGCGTATCCCGGCATGCATGCGATGGTGACAATACCGAATGACATCAGCGCCAAGGTCAGAATCAAGCCTTTTCGGCGGCCATGAACATCGGTGTACGCGCCGAGCACGATCGCTCCCAGGGGCCGCATCAGGAAACCCGCGCCAAAAGTCATCAGCGACAAGATCAACGAGACGAAAGGGGTGTCGCTTGGAAAAAAAGTCGCCCCGATGGCCGAGGCGTAGTAGCCGAACACCATGAAATCGTACATTTCCAGGAAATTTCCGCTGGAAACACGCACCACGGACCAAAGCCTCGCTTTTCGCTCCAACGCATCGGTCGGAGCAAGGGTGCCGACCTCAAAGACCGGTCTGGGTGCCACTTGGTTCTTCCCCAGAATTGAGCATCGAGTTCATCGTAGTTGGAAATCGAACACCACGGCCCCGATCCCAAATGGGGCGCCTCATGCTACCAGACGAACCTGAGTCGAAGCTGAATCGGTAGTGAAGTCTCCTCCAATCGGTAACCCGGCTCACTCTTTGTATACGACTGCCTGCGTAGTAGTCTGAATGGAATTTCATTCTAGGTTTACGCGCCCTTAATACGCCACGGCTACCCTTTCATGTTATCTCTCACCACGAAGTATTGCCCCCGGACGGGAGACAGCTTCAGAGTTAAGCTTGAATTGATTCAGGTTTTCCCCAAGCCCGAGGAGAAACAGGAATTGTGAACTACGGAGCTCTCTTTCGATCCGCACTAGTGGCGTTGCTCAGAAACAAGATGCGAAGCGTCCTGACGGTTCTCGGGATCACGATCGGGATTGCGGCTGTGATCTGTGTTGTGGCCATTGGTAAAGCAGGACAGGCGCGAGTCCAGCAACAACTGAACAACCTTGGAGACAACTTCGTTTGGATTGAAGCGGGTGGCCGAGCGGTCAACGGCGTTCGCACGGGAACGCATGACACCAAGACGTTGGTTATGGCCGATGCTGTAGCCATCAAGAACCAGGTTTCTCTCCTCAAGAGCGTTTCGCCGAATGTGGACGATCCGGTTCAGGTTATCTACGGCAATCAGAATTGGCACACCTCTTATCGTGGCGTTTCGCCAGAATACTTCGACATCAAACGCTGGTACGTGGATGAGGGCGCGGTATTTTCACAGGACGATGTAGATCGGGCGGCGGACGTCTGCGCCATCGGGCGAACCGTGCGTGAACAACTTTTTGGCGTCGAGGCTCCCGTTGGGAAAGTAATCCGCGTCAACAGCCTGCCTTGCAAGGTGGTGGCTGTTCTTCACCCCAAAGGGCTCTCTCTTTCCGGGCAAGACCAGGATGACACGATCATCTTGCCCTACACGACGGCGCAAAAGAAGCTCAAGGGCATTGCGTGGCTGGACGATATCCTGTGCTCGGCGGTTTCGCAAGACGTCGTCAAAATGGCCGGACAGGAAGCAACCGCGGTGCTGCGGGATCGTCACCATCTGCGACCGGAAGAAGAGGATGATTTCAATATTCGAAATCCAGAGGACATTATTCAGGCGCAGCTTGACGCCAGCAAGACTCTGACGATACTGCTCATCGCCATCGCCTCCGTTTCCTTGCTCGTGGGAGGAATTGGGATCATGAACGTGATGCTGGTTTCGGTAACGGAGCGCACGCGTGAAATCGGAGTTCGCGTGGCGGTTGGAGCCACCGAAGCGGCCATCCAGCTTCAGTTTCTGGGAGAATCGATCATGCTCAGCCTCGTCGGGGGTGCGGCGGGAGTCCTGTTTGGGATCTTTGGGTCCTATCTGGTAGGACAGACACTGGGTTGGCCGATCGAGATGTCTCTTATGTCGGTCGCGGTGGCGGCAATGTTCTCCGTCGCTGTGGGAGTGTTTTTTGGATATTATCCGGCGCGAAAGGCGTCTCGACTGGATCCTATCGAGGCCTTGCGATACGAGTGAAATATTCTTGGTTGTTGACATTTGGAACTCGACGTAAATGACAAAACGCAAGTGGCTCATCCTGGCGGGCGTTGTGGTTGCGAGCGGATTATTCCTTGCCTTGCGTCTGAACCGGGACGGTCAAGTGCACCACTTTACCGCGAAGGTGGGGCGAGGCGACATTCATGACGTTGTTGAGGCCACCGGCACAATCAACTCGGTGATCACCGTCCAAGTGGGATCGCAAGTTTCCGGAACGATTGCGAAACTCAACGCCGACTTCAATTCCCGCGTTCATAGGGGCGACGTTGTCGCCCTCATTGATCCTGCATTGTTCAAGGGAGCTCTGTTGCAGACGACTGCGGATTTGAAAAACGCAGAGGCTAACCGTGAAGCAGCGCGAGCCAATCTCGAAAAAGCGAAAGCCGCTTTGGTGCAGACCAAAGCCGACTACGATCGTGCCGTCGGGTTGAGTAAGGATGGCGTGGTGAGCCGGCAGCAACTGGATCTCGCCAAATCGAACTATGACGCGGCCAACGCATCGGTGGATGCTGCGGGGGCGGCGATCACGCAAGCCGAGGCGCAAATCAGTCAAAAACAAGCAGCCGTCGCAGTAGCCCAGACCAATCTCGATTACACCGTGATTCGCTCTCCGATCGACGGCACGGTGGTAGCGCGAAATGTGGACGTCGGGCAAACCGTCGCCGCGTCCCTGCAAGCGCCCACCATTTTTACGATCGCGCAGGATCTCACCAAGATGTGGGTCTATGCCAAGACAGACGAGTCGGACGTGGACAACATCAAGGTGGGAACAACGGTGACCTTCAAAGTGGATGCGCTCCCGAAGCAAACCTTTCGGGGTGTTGTAAGCCAGATCCGGATGAACCCGACGACGGTGCAGAGCGTGGTCACCTATGACAGCATCATCGAATTTGCCAACCCTGAGTTAAAACTGTTTCCCGGTATGACGGCATACGTAACGATTCCCGTGGCCACCGTGCAGAACGTATTGAAACTGCCAAACACCGCCCTGCGCTACAAGCCCCCGCTGAATCCCGAGGAGGTCTTGTCGCTGTATAAGAGTCATGGGATCGAAGGCGTTAAGGACCCGCACGCCGCTGATTCCTCTACGCCGGAGACTGGATTGCCGGCGACAACTGGCGGCCAGAACCCGGCGCGCTCACCGAAAGCAGAGACGGCCGTGGTTTGGAAACTCCATCCGGATAAAACGATCGAACCGGTTAAAGTTTCTCTTGGAATCACCGACCATGCCTACACCGAGGTCAGTGCAGTTCTTAAAGGGGACCTGAAGGAAGCGGACGAGGTGATTATTCGTTCAGTCACGCCCAAAGCGCAAACTCTAGGCGGCCTAGGGCGTTAGGGAGCTGGAGTCCGAAACCGCCCCATGGAAACAATACCCGTTGTTAAGCAACTCGGAGCCACGCGATCCGACTCTCTCTCAGGCGCGGTCATCCGCGTCGAAGACGCTCACAAGTATTACGAACTAGGCGAGACACGAGTGCACGCCCTACGCGGTGTGAGCCTTGAGATTCAGCGTGGAGAATTCGTGGCGATCATGGGTGCGAGTGGCAGCGGCAAATCCACCTTCATGAACATCCTTGGTTGTTTGGACCGCCTCAGCTCCGGAAGGTACTTGCTGGAAGGGATCGATGTATCCGAGCACGACAAGAAAGCTCTGGCATTGATTCGGAACGAAAAGATTGGATTTGTTTTTCAGGGCTTCAATCTGCTCGCTCGGACAACGGCCCTTGAAAACACGGAATTACCGACACTGTATGCGAAGATCGATAAGACGGAGCGCCGAAAACGTGCCGCCGAGGCCTTGAAGATGGTGGGTCTGGCCGAACGCGCGCAACATTTTCCTTCTCAGATGTCGGGAGGACAGCAACAGCGGGTGGCCATTGCCCGAGCGCTGGTCAATCGTCCTTCCATCCTACTGGCAGACGAGCCCACCGGTAACCTCGATAGTCATACTTCAGTCGAGATCATGGAAATCTTCCAAAACCTGAACGACATCGGGCTCACTATCGTGCTGGTCACTCACGAGCATGACATCGCACAATTCGCCAAACGCGTGCTGGTTTTCAGGGATGGAAGGATTCGCAAGGACGATCCCGTTCTCAGCCGACCCAGAGCCAGTGAGGTGTTGAAGACCTTGCCGACGCTCGAAGACTGACCAATTCGATTTCGGCTTGTCCCGTACTTCGGCCACCCAGCCGGAGATTCTTCCCCCCCCGATACGCAGATACTGGACGCATTACACGGATGCGCGAACCGACGCCGAGGGAAGAATCGGAAAGCCCATGTCTTCCAGTTCACCTCGTAGCTGTTCCACAGATTCGAAGCGAACGGCACGGATTCCGAGTCTTTGGGCTGCTTTCACATTCACTTCGCGATCGTCGATAAACAATGTTTCGTGAGCCGTTGTTTCCAACCTCCGCAAGCAGTGCTCATAAATTGCCGCCTCCGGTTTAGCCAGATGGACTTCATGCGAAAAGACCAGACAGTCGCAATGTCGAATCCAATGGAACTCGCGACGCACTTTGGAAACCATGTCCGTGTGCATGTTCGATAGCAGACCCGTTCGTGTGCCGCCGCGGTGGATAAATTCAAGCCACTCGATCATTGCTGGATTTGTGTTGCTCCACATCTCGACATCCCAGGCTCGCAGCAACGGGATCTGCCCCGCATCAAGACTGATGCCCGGTTCGTCTGCATAAGAAAACCAATACTGTTCAGGTGTCAGATCGCCACGATCGTAGGCCAGGCGATTCTTTTCGTAGAGAGTTACGAATTGAGAAATGGTAATGTCGAAAACACTTGCCATTCGGCGGATCTGCTCCTCGATAGGCCGGAGGCACAAAACCTCACCATAGTCGAGAATGATCGCCTTGATATCGGAATTACGAACCGCGTTCTCCGTAGTCATGGTTGCACCCGTCATTGTTGCACCTTCGTGTAATTCTCAACGCCTCTCAGCCTTTCGTCCAATGAATTAATAGTCACTCTGTGATAGCTTGTCGTCATGGATCTCGAACTGGCGGAATTGCATTCGTTTCTGGTTCTTGCTCGTCAACTTCATTTTCGCAAGGCTTCCGAGCAACTCTTTCTGTCTCAGCCCGCATTGAGCAAGAAAATTCGAAGACTCGAGGAAAAGGTCAAGGGGCCACTGTTTACCCGCACCCGGCGCAAAGTCGCTCTGACAGAAGCAGGGCGGGTGCTGCTGCCGAAAGCCGCGAAGCTGTTGTCGGAAGCGGAAGCGACACTGGCGGCGACACGGGCGGCAGTCGAAGGCAAGGCCGGTAGGTTGGGGATCGGATTCGGAATCGCTTCCGTTCCCGAAATCCTGCCTCGAACCATCCTGCGCTTCCGCAAGAGCTATCCTGATGTCGAATTGCGAATGCGGGACATGTCGAGTCCTTCGCAGGTCGCAGCGCTTCTGGAGGGCAGCCTCGACATTGGGATTCTTCGGCTTCCGGTTGCCCATGCCGAATTGATAAGCGTCCCGCTGTTTCGGGAGCACCTCGTTTTGGTGACGCCCCCATCGATTCCTTATAAATCAAAACAAGGCCTCGCCGCCTTCCGGGACAAGCCATTTATTGGGCTGCCACGCTCCAGTTCGGAAACATTTCATGATCATGTGTTGAACCTGTGCCGGCACAGCGGCTTCACGCCGCATGTCGTGCAACAGGCCAGCGAGATATTTACGATTTTGAATCTGGTTCGCGCGGGTCTGGGTGTTTCTCTTGTCCCGAGTTCGGCAGTGCGTATCAGAGTTCCGGGAGTGCGCTTTCATGAACTGCACATGAAGGAAGCAGCGTGGCGAATTAGCATTGCGTGGACTCGGAATTCGGAGAACCGTGCACTCGTCTCCCGGTTCGTCGAGGTGATCAGGAGTGTCGTTGCAGATCCAGACGCCTAGACAGCGAACCAGTGGGCCAAATCTCAGCCTTTCAGGCAATTCATGCGAAGTCAGCCGTAGCGCCGCCAGCACCATAGATCCCTATGGCCCGTTTTGGGATGCAACCAGAAATTCAAGTATTCATGCCGATGCAATTTTATTGGCAAAGACGTTTCTGTTCAGGAACTCGTTGCGAAACTTGCCGTGCGGATCATACTTCCTGCATATTTCAAGAAACTCGGGCAGGCGCTGGTATCGGGCATGAATATCCTCAGGAGAGATGGTGAACAGCTTCCCCCAGTGGGGGCGGACATGAAATGGACTCAGCTCTCTTTCGATCACCGGCAGCAGAGTTTTCACTGCTGGCCAGTTTTGCTTCCAGGTGAAATGAATCGATACGCTCGGCTGTTTGTGGCAGGGACTCATCCAGAGGTCGTCGGCGGCAATGGTTCGAATCTCTGAAATCAGAAGATGGGGCCCCACTTTATCGCGCAGGCGCTCTACCGCAAGAATCGCATCGACTGCGTTCTGGCGCGGCACAAAGTACTCCGACTGAAGTTCCTTGCCGGCACTTGGCGTAAAGCCCATCCGGAAGTGTGGGAGCCGCTCGTACCAGGGACCCGGAACACCCATTTGCTCGGTACAGTTTTCCGCCGATAGAGCAACAATCGGGTGAAGATTGCGGGTGGCGCGTTTCGCCCCGAAAAATTCTGCGGGAGCATCAAACCTAGATTCATCCGGCACGCGTATTTTGAGCCAGACCTCATTGATCCGCTTGTCTTGCCAGTCGGTAAATAAACTCACGCTGTAGGCTGCGGACTCGATGGCATCAAAATGTTCCCTCAACTCAGGGAGTGGCAGGTTCTCATATACATATTGTTTCATCATGAAGTGCGGTTGAATATCCAGCGTCACCTTCGTGATGACCCCGAGGGCACCCAACCCGACGACAGCGCCGCGAAACATATCGCCATCTCGGCTGCGCGACAGTTTGATGATCTCACCTGCCGCATTAACCATTTCGATCGCCGAGACCGCCGTGGACAAGTTGCCATTCTTTTCACCGGAACCGTGAGTAGCAGTGGTGCAAGCTCCGGCGACGGAAATGTGCGGTAATGAGGCCAAGTTGTGCAACGCCCACCCCCGGCTGTCTAGATATTGGCAAAGCTGTCCGTAGGTCATCCCCGACTCAAGGGATACTGTCCGTGCGTCTGGATCCAACGCGATCACATGGTCCATAGCCTTCACCGAAAGAAATTCACTGGTGGTGTCGGCGATTTTGTTAAAGCAGTGGCGAGTACCCAGCACCTTTAATGTATTGCGAGTCCTGACGAACTTCTGTACGTCTTTCAGCGAGTTCGCGGAGTACTGTTTCTCCGTGCTGTACTCGAGGTTACCCGCCCAGTTTTTGAGTTTGCTATCCGACGACGCAAACGTCGAAAAAATCTTTCGACTTGTGAGCGCAGCCGAGCAAACTTTTAGAAATGTTCTCTTGTCCACAGGTGTTTTTCCTCACACCGCATCGTTGCTCAATGTTGAGAACATGTTATATCCCCAACTCTGGCGCGGTCCAAGCGGAAAGCTACAGACGGAGGTCGACCCAACCCAACTAGCACGCAGGGAAGAATCGCTCGGGCTCCTGAAGGGCCCTTGCCAATTCGGCCAGGAAGACCGCTGCACGAGCTCCGTCAACCACCCGGTGATCCGAGGACAAGGTGATACTCATCATCGGGCGCACCACCGGGGAGCTATGCTCGACAACAACGCGCTCAGCAATGCGTCCGACCGCCAGGATGGCGGCTTGCGGCGGAGTGATGATCGCCTGGAATGCATCCACCTCAAACATCCCAAGATTGCTGATCGTGAATGTCGCACCCGCGACATCGGCAGGACGAAGACGGCCCGCACGGGCCCGTTCGGAAAGTCCTCCTCGTTGGAGAGCTATTTGGGAGATCGAAGACTTGTCCGCATTGTGAATAACGGCAGCGACAACGCCTTCGTCAACGGCCATCGCCAAGGCAATGTTTATTTCCGGGTTATCGCGAATTGTGTCGCCCGTCCAGGTCGCGTTGATGCGTGGATGCTGCTGCAGCGCGCGAGCCGTCAAAAAGACCAGAAAGTCGGTGTACGTGAGTCGCACGCCCTGATCCTGATCGATGGTGGCAGCGAGCTTCTCGCGAGCCGCAAGGAGCGCGCTAGCATTGACTTCGCGGGTGACAAAGAAATGGGGAACAGTAGTCCAGCTTCGGGTCGTCCGCTCGGCCATGAGTCGGCCCACCGCGCCCAGAGGTGTTTGCGCGAGGGGGGGTGAGCTTGGGCCGGATCCTGCGCGCGCGAGCACATCTTCCGCCACAATCGTTCCCTCGGGCCCTGAGCCGCGCAGGGAAGTAACGTCGATGCCTTTTTCGCGGGCGAGTCGGCGCGCTTTAGGAGAGAGCTTCGGCCCGCCTTGGGTCCCTTCCCGCTCTGCGGCAGGGGCCTCGATCGAGCTGGCCGGGGCTGGTATCGTGCCCATCTTCCTGCCACTCTGAATCGACTGCTCCTCAGCCGGAAGGGTTTCGCCGGGAGCAACGATCCAAGCGATCGTGTGACCGACAGGAACGACCGCGCCTTCCTGCACCCGGATGCCTGCAAGAACGCCGTCGCCAGGAGATTCGATCTCCATGACTGCTTTGTCGGTTTCGACATCCAACAAAAGCTCGCCTTTGCGGACACTGTCGCCTTCTTTCTTGCGCCAAGCAATGAGGGTGCCGGTTTCCTGAGCCATCTCAAGGGCGGGCATGACTACCGATATGGGCATGGTGATGGGTACCGGGTAGAAAGTGTTTGTGCTTACAGAGAGGACATCAGCTTTCGACACCCACGCGTTCCGTCTTCGAGCTGGCCTCGATCATCTCAACGACCCGCTGGCTCGGTTCGGATTCGTGCTCGCGCGTGGTGGGAAGCGGTCCGTTTACGGTGAAGTAGTGCGCGCCCGCCACGAGTAACTCTTCGGCTGGGAAACGCGTGATGACTTCGTGTCCGGTCGCAGTGACCACGATTTCTTCTTCGATCCTGGCTGCGCTCCAGCCATCGGTCGAAGGCCAGAAGGTTTCCAGAGCGAAGACCATGCCAGGCTTGATTTCATGCGGATGCTCGAACGAGACCAGGCGGCTAATGACTGGTTTTTCCCAGATGGCCAGTCCGACGCCGTGGCCGTATTGCAGCGCGAAACTGGCTTCCTCATTGGGGAAGCCGAAATCCTGCGCCTTGGGCCACACCGCGGCAATCTCGGCCGTGGTGCGGCCGGGACGAACTAACTCAATGGCGGCATCAAGATACTCGCGGCAGCGCTTGTAGGCATCCACCATAGCGTGTGAAGCATAGCCGATGGTGAAGCACCGGTAGTAGCAGGTGCGGTAGCCCATGTAGGAATGCAGGATGTCGTAGTAAACCGGGTCGCCGGGACGCAGCACGCGGTCCGAGAAGACATGCGGGTGAGGGTTGCAGCGCTCCCCGGATATGGCGTTCACGGCTTCCACATACTCGGAACCCAGATCATAGAGTTTCTTGCTCACCAGCCCTACCGCTTCGTTTTCGCGCATCCCGGGCTTCATCGCCCGGTAGAGCTCGTCATAAGCGGCGTCCACCATCATGGCCGACGTGTTCAGTAGCGTGATCTCGTCCTCTGTCTTGATGACGCGGGCATCCGACATGATCTGCTGGCCGTCGACGACTTTGATGCCTTCCCTCTGCAGAGCAAACAGGACGGGTGGTTCGATGATGTCAATTCCCAGCGGTTCCTTGAGCAGGCCACGCATTTCGAGTTCGATACGGATCTTCCGCGCCACGTCTTCCGCGCGCCCCATCTCAGGCGACATCGCACCGCGCAGCATAGAGATACCGGGGCGGGAACGCTCGCCCAGCCAAGGACAATGGAGCTGATGATGGCGGGCGGCGGAGCCAAAGTCCCACAGGATCGGCTCGTCGTTCTGCGGGAGTAGGGTGAAGCGGTTGGCTTTATCCTGAGCCCAGGTTCCGATGTGGGTCGAGGTCAGGTAGCGCACGTTGTTCATATCAAAACAGAGCAGCGCCCCGAGTTCGGACTTGACGAGCAAGTCTTTGGCGCGCGCCAGGCGTTCGCGACGCAGGCGATCGAAGTCCACGCGGTTTTCCCAGTCAACCGCCATCGTTCCATAAGTTGGGAGTGCCATGATGTGTCTCCTGCTTGATTCTCTAGGTCTTGCGAACCAGGGCGCACGCTGCTTCGAAGACCGAATGCTCCGTCGGCACGGTTACGTCTTCCAGCGGCGGAGAAAAAGGAATAGGGACGTGCATCGCACCCATGCGCTTCACGGGCGCATCCAGATCGTAAAATGCGCCCTCAGCGATTGTGGAAGCAATCTCCGCCGTCACGCCGTAGCGTGCGTAGCCCTCATCGACCACGATCACGCGGGAGGTCTTTTTCGCTGACGCAATAAGAGTTTTCTCGTCCAGCGGCCACGTAGTACGGGGATCCACGACTTCGGCGCTAATCCCCCCTTGCTCCAACAAACTCGCTGCTCCCAAGGCCACCTGAACCATGCTGCTGGTTGCGACGATAGTAATGTCGCTCCCTACGCGTTTGATATCTGCCAAACCCAGCGGGATTGTATAGTCCTCGGCTGGAACCGGGCCTTTGAGTTTGTACATCATTTTGTCTTCGAAGAAGACAACTGGATTCTGATCGCGGATCGCAGTTTTCAGCAAACCCTTCGCGTCATACGGGGTGGACGGCAATACGACCTTCAGACCGGGAACGTGGCTGAACCAGGCATGCAGCGACTGGGAGTGCTGCGCCGCTGAACGGCGCGTCGCCCCGAGCGTTGTCCGCATCACCATCGGAACATTCCATTTTCCTCCGGACATGTAATGCACTTTGGCGGCCTGGTTCACCATCTGGTCCATGGTGAGTGTGATGAAGTCGCCGAACATGATGTCGACGATGGGACGCATGCCGGTCATCGCTGCGCCGACTGCCAGGCCGGTGAAGCCGGCTTCGGAAATTGGAGTGTCAATTACTCTTTCGGTGCCGAACTCTTCGACCAGTCCGGAGAGAACCTTAAAAGGAGTGCCCGCTTCCGCCACGTCTTCGCCGAAAATGCACACGCTCGGATCGCGGCGCAGTTCTTCGGCAAGCGCCTCGCGGACGGCCTGCGCGAAGGTGAGTTCCCGCGGCGCACCGTCAGGCATAGACGTCCTCTCCTACTTCGGAGGTTTCGGGGTAGGGAGCACCCAGCGCGAACTTGACCGCCGCCGCCATCTCAGTTCGCACCTGGGCCTGAATGCCATCAAGAAGAGTCTGTTCCGCTGCGCCCGTTTCGACTAGCCAGTCAGCAAGGAGCTTGAGCGGGTCGCGCGCGGTACGCCAGTGCAGTTCTTCCTGCTTGGGACGGTAGTACTCACGGTTGATGTCACCTACGTGGTGCCCATGGTAGCGATAAGTGTTGCACAGCAGAAACCCAGGGCCTTCCCCGGAACGCGCACGCTCGACTAGCCGGTTTGCGATTGCATACACCGCACGGACATCCTGCCCGTCCACCGCCTCCGAATGCACACCGAAAGCCGCGCCACGAGTGAGGATCTCGCCCGCCGTGGTCTCGGAGAAATGGGTGTATTCGTTGTACAGATTGTTCTCGCAAACGTAGATGACCGGCAATTTCCAAAGCTGGGCCAAGTTCATCACCTCGTACAGAACGCCTTGCCCGAGAGCGCCCTCTCCGAAGAAGCAAACCGCAACCTGATTCTTGCCCAGACGCTTGCCGGAAAAGGCCGCACCGGTTGCGATGCCGACACTGCCGGCGACGATCGCGTTGGCGCCGAGGTTGCCCGTCGCCGGATCGGCAATGTGCATCGACCCCCCCTTGCCCCGACAGTAGCCCGCCTCTTTCCCCAGGAGCTCTGCGAACATTCGATCGGGAGACGCACCTTTGGCAAGGCAATGGCCGTGGCCCCGGTGGGTGCTGGTGATGTAATCGTCGGGTCGAAGCGCTTCGCAGACTCCGGAAGCCACGGCCTCTTCACCGATGTACAAATGCGCGAGGCCGGGCATCAACGCCCGGGTGTAGAGGTCGTTGACCTGCTCCTCAAACAGGCGGATGCTTACCATCCGCCGATAGACACGGAGCCAGCGCTCAACGCTAATCGTGGCATCGGTCTCAGTCCGCATCGCCGTGGTCATGTGGCAACTCCAGACATCTGCGCCAGGACGTCAAACATCACGGCAAAATCCTGCTTCGCCATCCCCATGCCGCGTGCGGCCGTCAGGAATTCATTGCTCACCGCTGTGGTCGGCAAAGGGACATCGAGCCTGCGGCCCATTTCAAGCGCCAGCAACATGTCCTTCTGCATCATGTTCACGTCGAACCAAGCCTCGTCCGGTTGCTTCAGGACGAAAGGACCGCGGTATTGAACCATCGGAGAGGCGATCGCACTGTGCACCAGAACATCTACCGCTGTCGCGCGCGCGATCCCACTCTTCTCCGCCAGCAACACGCCCTCGGAGAACGCGAGCATCTGAACAGCCAGGCTAAGATTGATGGCAATTTTCATGGCCAAGGCCAACCCGTTGTCGCCGACGTGAGTAACCTTGGGACCGATGTCTTCTAGGATCGGCCTGACTCGCTCGAGGGTCTCTCGGCGCCCACCGACCATGATGGAAAGCTTACCTTGCTGCAAGGTGATGACGCTGCCCGATACTGGACTGTCCACCATATCGGCACCCTGCTGCCGCACTCTCTCGGCGAGCGCACGGCTCACCTCCGGGCTGACCGTGCTCATGTCGACAAAGACTTTCCCTGGGCGAAGTCCGGACAGTATGCCGTCGGGACCATCGGTTACCGCGGCCAGAGCTGCGGAGTTCGTAACCATGGCAAACACCACGTCGGCTGCATCGGCGGCGGCTCGCGGCGAGTCCGCCCATTTCATACCCTGATCGATCAGCCACTGCGCCTTGGAACGGGTGCGGTTGTAGCCACTCACAGTGTGACCTTTGCTCAGCAGGCGGGTTACCATCTGGCTGCCCATCACTCCGAGACCAATGAATGCGAGATTAGCCATGGATACGGTTTCTCCGGAGCTAGGAAACGTTCTTCAACCTGGGGTTTTCGTCAGAAGCGGCGTGGCAGTCTTCGCGAACCTGTTGCAGGTGCTCACGCATAGCCGCACGCGCTTTGTCGCAATCCCGTCGCTCGATGGCTTCCAGGATTCTCTTATGGTGATACTGTCCGCGCTGCGGACCGCCATCCACGCTGAAGATACGCAGCCGCTGTTCACGAAGCAAACCCACGATGGAGTCAATGAGCGACAGGATCACCGGATTCGCGGCGCCTTCCGCGAGAGCCAGATGGAAATCCAGGTCGGCCTCGATATATGCGTCCGGATCTTCGAGCGAGCGATCCATGAGGGCCACAGCTTCCCGCAGAGTGATGAGCAGTTGCTCCTCGATTCGTTCGGCGGCCAGTGCAGCGATCTCGGGTTCGAGGATGGCCCGCACTTCTGCCAGTTGAGCCGAGCCATCGAGCCCCCCAATCCGGGTGATGAGATCGAGCGACTGCCGCATAGCCTGCGAGGTACCATTGGTCACGAAGGTGCCGCGCCCTGAGAATGCTTCGACCAATCCTTTCTCGCGCAGCGCCTTGACTGCTTCACGCACGGCCGTCCTACTCACGCCGAACTGCTCCGCCAACTCACGTTCGGCCGGCAGTTGGTCGCCGGGCTTTAGTTCTCCCTTTAAGATGGCTTGCTCGACCTGCTCAACAATTTGCTCGTACAGCCGTGATGAACGGATGGTCTTGTACACGGGGCCTCCCCCAGGCTCGCCTTGCGCTGTGTTTAGGCTTTTCAACTTGCCACCTCAATCCAGACTGTTTTGATGTCGGTGAACTCCCGGATTCCATGAATGCCCAACTCGCGGCCATGGCCCGAGTGCTTGACGCCTCCGAAAGGAAGCCGCGGATCCGAGGCGACCATCCGGTTCACGAAGACCATACCGGTCTCGACTTCGTCAATGAAGCGTTCTTGCTCCCCCACGTCCTTGGTCCAAACGCTGGCACCCAGGCCGAAACGGCTGTCATTGGCGATCTGGATGGCATGATCGATATCCCTCGCCCGAAACAGGGAAGCTACCGGACCAAAGAGTTCTTCGCGGTATGCAGGAGACTCCGACGGGATGTTCGTGAGCACCGTGGGCGCGTAGAAATTGCCCGGACGGTCCAAGCGCTTGCCGCCCGTCAGAACCTTGGCGCCGGCTGCGATCGTCTTGCGGACATCAGCATCCAAATCCGATACGCCGCTCTCGGTCGCGAGCGGTCCCAGTTCCGTGCTTTCGGAGAAGGGATCGCCCACCTTCAACGACTCCATCTTCTGCACGAACCTGCGCTCGAAATCATCCGCGATCGGCTCCGCCAGAATGAATCGTTTGGCTGCAATACAGGACTGGCCGTTGTTCTGAATGCGGGCTTTGAGGGCGGTCGTCACTGCCAGCTCCAGGTCGGCGCTGGGCATGACGATGAATGGATCGCTACCGCCAAGTTCGAGCACCACCTTTTTGATCTTCCGGGCGGCGCTCGTGCCCACCTGAACGCCCGCACCTTCGCTGCCGGTCAAGGTCGCTGCCACCACCCGCGGATCATCGAGCAGTTTATCGGCCTGTTCTGCGGAAATCAGCAGGGTCTGAAAGACTCCCTCGGCAAATCCGGCTCGCCGAAAGATCTCTTCGATCTTCAACGCACAAGCGGGCACATTCGAGGCATGCTTGAGCAGCATGACGTTTCCAGCCATCAGGGGTCGGCAAGAAACTGCTCGGCATGCTCCGCGTAGTAACGGCAGGCCGTCGCACACTTGGCGGCTTCATCAACCGCGGACCGAAACGTTTTCCCCATTTCGGTGGTCATCAGGCGCGCGCAGGTTTCCTTTTCAGACTCCAGGATTTCTGCGGCTGCCGCCATCATTCTCCCGCGTTCGGCAAACGAGACACGACGGAAAGTGCGGAAAGTGCCCTCCGCGGCTTTAAGCTTGACCTCAACCTCGGCTGGGGTGAGGGACTGAAACGTCTTCAAAGTCTCGCCCGTCGTGGGATTCACGGTCGCAATCGGCATATGTGAGACTCAAATATAACTGCACGCCCTGTTCGACGATATTCAGCCGGTCATTGACCCGCCGGAGCAAGCTAACACCAACCACCGCAGTCCAAAGGGAGCTTACTCGTAGCAGACCCTTGGGCGTTTAGATCAAGAGCGGAAGAGGCACGTGGGCAGCCCTTTGGTCTGACCACCATATCATAAACCAATAACGCGTCGCTCATTCGCCCTTGACCTATATACCACCCAGCGGTATAGCTGCTAGACCAATTCTTACGTGGAAGGCGATCGTTCATGAACTGGTTGAGCAGGAGTAGCCGCGCGATTTCACTATCCTTCTTAGCTGTGGTCGCTTTGCATCGGATGCACGTCTGCGCGTCTGACCAGCAGCGCCCGGAGCGCACTCTCGACGAGATCAAAGCGGAAGCGATAGCCCGAGCCGAACAGGGAAGGTATCCCCTCATCGGGCTCGACCCATCGGATGTCCGCGAGGCGTTTCAGTCGATCCACACCACCGACAAAGATGAATGGGCAGCGGCATTCATGAGGGTGGGAGATCGCTATATGGCAGAAGCGAAGGCCTTGGAATCGACTGACCGAGCGAAGGCGAACGCCGACTACATTCGAGCCTGGCGTGTGTATTCCTTCGGCCGGTGGCCGATACCTGCGTCTCCGGGAAAACAACAGTCTTACGCAAAAGCGTTGGAGGCGTTTCTGGCCCATGCGCGTTTATGGGATCCTCCGCTGGAGGCCGTACATATCCCGTTCGAGGGAGCGGAAATTGTCGGGTACCTCCGTCTGCCAAAGAACACACAAGGCCCGGTGCCTCTGGTAATCGCGGTCAACGGCCTGGACAGCCGAAAGGAAGATTTGTCGGAAAGCTTCGCGGCGATCCTCCCCTACGGGATTGGATTTCTTGCCGTGGATGGACCAGGAACTGGCCAGGCTCCCATTAAAGTGAGTGAGAACGCGGAGCGCATGCTGTCGCGCGTTATTGACTATGCCCGGGGCCGGCCGGAGGTGGACAAAAATCGGATTGCCCTGCACGGCGTCAGCTGGGGTGCATATTGGGCGACGAAACTTGCCATCCTGGAACGTGGTCGCCTGAAGGGCGCGAGCGCCCAATCTCCCCCTGTGGATGGTTTCTTCCAGAAAGATTTCCTGCTCCACTCACTGGTGGGGAACCGCGAATATCTTTTTGACCAGGTACCCGCGCTGATGTCGGTGATGGATGGCGTGAAGACACTCGACGACCTGGCGGAAACTCTGCCGAAGATGTCGCTTGTGAAGCAAGGTCTCCTCGGAAAGCCCATGGCGCCCATGCTCGTCATCGGCGGAGTGCTCGACACACAAGTTCCGATTTCTGATCTTTACCTGTTGCTCAGCAAAGGCGACGTTCCCAAAGCAGCGTGGATTAATCCCCAAGGCGGACATCTCGGTCGACAAGTGGGAGTGTGGCCCGATCCCGTGATTTTCCGGCAAGTGATCATTCCCTGGTTGGTGCACACGCTAGATGCCGAGGTGCGCAGCGACAAACACTAAGCAAATCGGGTTCGTCATTGGCGAGCAGGAAACTACTTCGCCGTTGCAGAAAACGGGGACTGAGGGTTGTGCGCGACCCTCGTCCCTGCCGTCGCTCCGAGTATGGCTGCTGATTCTCCTCCCCACCAGCGCGCGGAATATGCGATTGCGGCTGCGGCCAACCACCCGGCGGCATACTTCGGCTGGGCTCCCCAGCGAAAAATCGGAGAATGCATGAGTCCCAGCCACGAAAAGCCTGCGGCCACCGCGCACCACATGGCCGCGCGGCCGAAGTTTCGATCGATCATTTCCGTGATTAAAGAAGCGACTACGAGAACGAGAAACAGGAAGCCACTGCCCAGTCCCTGAATCGATCCCCAGTAAATGGAACGGTTCAACGCGGCCTCCACCTCCGGAATGGATGTGGAGACTTTCATAGAAAGCATGGCGGAATGGACCACCGCGGAAACCACCGCTCCCGTCGGTAGAACCAAACCGAGCAGCACCGCGCTGAGATATCTCGGATCGACCCGGCGCAGCGTTGCCGCGCCTACACCGATGGAGACGTATGCGATCATGGCCGCCAGAACCGGCCACGGAAATAATTGCGAGATGAACAGAGTGAGACCGCTCATCACCACTGCGGCGAAAATGACGGGAGTCCACACGGCAAAGCCGATTCTTGCTCCCATCGCCTTGTAAGGCGGATGCAACGCGTAGACGACCGGAGCGACAACCGAACCCGCCGCTCCGCAGATCAGGGTTGCCAGCGCATCGCAGGCAACGACGCTGCGGACGTCGTAGTCGTCTCCGGCCGCGCTGGCGCCTTCCACCGAAGCGATGTCCTGCAGCACCTGGTAAATTGCGATGGGTGCGATGACCGACAAATAGGGCACGGCGAGCGCCAGACTGCGCAGCGGCCCCAACGAGACAACGAAAGGAAGTTCTGGCGACCAACCACGCCAGACCGGGTGAACGTATCCCACGGCAAGCCCAACCAGCAGCGGAATCAGCCACGCCACAAGGAAGGGCGGAATGCGCCAGCGCGTGATGGGCAAGTTTGCCAGCACAGTGCAAGATACGATGGCCAGTGCAATGATGCCCACCAGTGGGTGATCAAATATCCGCTGCAGCAGCACCAGAGCCAGGTAGCTGTACATGGCAGCGCCAAAGACGGTCAGCGATGCTGGCAGCGGAATGAAACGTCGGCACGCGCCGGCGAAGGGTGCAGCGGCCAGCTTGATCAGCCCGGTCCAGATGACGGCGGCAGCTCCGATTTGCCATGCGGCGATTGGATCATGGGTTTGCAAATAGGTAGGAAGAACAATCGCCAGCGTGTAAGCGATGATCGCCGGCACGTTGTTGCCATAAACGTGCGCAGTGACGGTATCTCGCCCATCGCGCTTCCGCAGACGGAACGCAAGCACACTCAGTCCGAGGGAGCCCACCAGAAAGCCGGCGGTGTATCCCGGCAGAAGGCGAGCGACGCTGAACTCCAGAGATATCCCGACCGGGACAAGAAGAAAAACCGGTATCACCATCTGGGCAAGATTGAAGCCGACCTGCGCAACGGTAGCGTCGATGTCCCCGCGTCCGAGAGCCCACCATCGTGCTGAGCTGGCACTAGCCATTTGCATCTCCGCTATTCGTGGACAAAGCGCTCCTCAAATCTTGAATGACTCCAGCGACTCCTTGGCGAACAACTCCGGCGCTTGCAGTTGGCTCTTGGACAGGCCCTGCTCGAACGAGTAACGCAGAAACGTCTCCAGCACATGCATGTTGGGTTCAACGCCGTAAGGCCAGAAATCCTGTCCCATGAGCGCCCGGGTATCTTCAACGTGCCGGATGAGCCAGGGCAGCATGGATTTCAGGGCAGCGGTCTGGTAGAGCTCCTGATAAGCCTCACGTTGTGCCAGGACGAAGGCTTTGTAGAGGGACTGGGCGACCCAAGGATATTTCTCGTAAATGTCACGGCGAATCACGACCGTGTGCATGATGGGAAAGATCTTGGTCTTGAGGTAGTACTCTCTCTCGACCGCGGAGTAGTCCTCGAAGAATCGCTTCACGGAGCCAGACCCCTGTGCGAAGGTAGAAGGCATCCGCGCCGTGTATAAAGCATCGATCTCCCCAGCATCCAGCATCGCAGAGAGAGTCTTCGTTTCAGGAATTGGTTGCAAACGAATTGCTGGGGGGAGTTCGAGCTTCAGCTTTTCTGGGCGCCCGGGCTGTTCCTCGCCGCCGTTGAAGTACGCGACGCTTGTGACTGGAACTCCGTACTCGTCGCTGAGGATGCCTCGGATCCACACTCCAGCCGTCATTTGAAATTCGGGAGTTCCAACCCGTTTCCCGATCAGATCTTTCGGATCACGAATCCCGCTGTTCCGGTTGATATAAATGCAGGAGTGACGGAAAAATCTTGACGGGAATATCGGAATCGCGATGAATGGTGGACTTTCTGAGAACAGCGAGAGCACGTACGAAGACAGGGACATCTCCGCGACGTCGAACTCATGGTGCCGCAGCATCCGAAAGAAAGTTTCTTCTACGGGCAGGTTCAGGTAGGTGAGATCGATTCCGTCTACGGGGATGCGGCCTTCCAGCAGAGCGCGGGTACGGTCGTAGTTCCAGCACGCGAGAGACAGCCGAAGCTTGGACATCCCGGGTTCCCGTGACGGCGCCCATCGCCGCTCAACCTGTGATTCCGCTGATTTGTGCGGCCAAGATAGCTTCCGGTCGTTGCGGCTGTCAAGCAGAGCATTGCGTGAATCGACACAAGTGTGCGAATATCGCCCACTACTTTTCGAGTAGAGAACCACCACGGCCCGATCGATGCAACCTCCTAAGTCCGACCGAGCACACCGTCATCGCGCCATCAAGGGGGCGGTTCGTGAATACTCTCTAACCTGTCTGTCGCGCACCCCAACGACATTGATTCAAACTCGTTCGACGACGCAACGAAGCCGCCTGGCACTGGCGGTGTTTCTGGCATTCGC
>WNFQ01001077.1_pt1 | contig 28730 bp, 25 predicted proteins | sample 5400171 | NCBI WGS metagenome assembly WNFQ01 (sample SAMN13153356, study PRJNA577476) | soil metagenome | isolation source: 20 cm soil under Madrone tree | place: USA:California | collected 2016-06-14
ATCCGCAGTGTGATCCCCGACACCCCGGTGCGGGTTGAATACGAGCTTACCCGGAAAGGCCTCGAGCTCCAGAACGCCCTGAAGGAAATTGGCAACTGGGCCGAACGCTGGATTCCGCTCGATAGCGTCGCCCATGATGAGGGCGCTGAAGAATCCAACCTTGGTAAGCACCGCCCCGCACGCCACACTCGCAAATCCAGATCGGCGTGATTTGACTGAAAGCAAGATCTCCATGACCGGACTGAAAGACGCTGAGTAAGTTTCAGCGTCTTTTTTTCTTCGTGGAGTCCCACTGATGCGCACGCTGTTCTCGTCGCTCCTGATCTCGGCAACCGGTCTCGCCCTGGCTCCAGTGCCAGCCGACGCACCACCGCGAGGTTTCTTCCCCCAATCCGTGCAGGCAGAACGGGATCTGGAAGCGCGATTCAAAACGATGCCCGACGCGGCACACATGAGAGAAGCCATGCGCCGCCTGAGCGCACGCCCACATCACGTCGGCTCGCCGTACGATAAGGACAACGCCGAGTGGATTCTCGCCCAATTCAAGTCATACGGGTGGGACGCGCACATCGAAAACTTCGATGTACTCTTTCCGACTCCAGTTGACCGCGTCGTCGAGCTCGTCTCTCCAACGACCTTTAAAGCATCGCTGCAGGAGACCGCACTTCCGGATGATCCCACATCCAACCAGCAGTCCGAACAGCTGCCTTCGTACAACGCCTATTCCGTCGACGGCGATGTTACTGGTCCACTTGTCTTCGTCAACTATGGAGTGCCGGCCGACTACGAGGAACTCGAGCAGCGCGGCATTTCGGTAAAAGGGGCGATCGTGATCGCCAAATACGGCGGCTCGTGGCGCGGTATCAAACCAAAAGTAGCGGCCGAGCACGGCGCGATCGGATGCCTGATCTATTCCGATCCGAGAGACGATGGATACGCCGGTGGGGGTGTCTTCCCCAATGGACCCATGCGCCCGGCGCAGGGGGTTCAGCGCGGTTCCGTTGCGGATATGCCCATCTATCCTGGAGACCCGCTAACGCCAGGAGTCGGAGCTACGAAGAATGCGAAGCGCCTCACTGTCGCGCAGGCTGCGACCATCACCAAAATACCGGTGCTTCCGATTTCCTATGGCGATGCGCAACCGCTGCTCGCTGCGCTTGGAGGCCCCATTGCTCCAGCCGCGTGGCGCGGAGGGCTTCCCATTACTTATCGCCTCGGTGCCGGGCCGGCCAAAGTTCATCTCCGCGTAAAATCTGACTGGAGCCTCAAGACACTCTACGACGTGATCGCCAAACTTCCCGGCACCACTGAGGCAGACCAGTGGGTCATCCGAGGCAATCACCACGACGCATGGGTAAATGGTGCGCAGGATCCGATCTCCGGCCTCGTAGCGGAATTGGAGGAAGCGCGCTCTCTAGGTGCGTTATACCAACAGGGGTGGCGGCCGAAGCGCACCATCATCTACGCCGCGTGGGACGGCGAGGAACCAGGACTCCTCGGCTCTACAGAGTGGGTCGAGACACACGCGGAAGAACTGAAGGCGCACGCGGTTGCGTATCTCAACAGCGACACCAACAGCAGAGGGTATTTCGAGGCCGAAGGATCGCACTCGCTCGAGAAGTTCGTCAATGGCGTTGCAATGGATGTCGAAGACCCAGAGTCGGGGGCCAGCTCGTGGAAGCGACTGCAGGCCTCTCGAATTATGAATGGCTCGCCGGAGGTTCGTCGCGATGCGCGTGATCGCGAAGACCTCCGCATCGGCGCTCTCGGTTCGGGCTCTGACTATTCGTCATTCATCGATCACCTGGGAGTTGCGTCCCTAAATTTCGGCTACGGTGGTGAGGACGACGGCGGCATCTATCACTCCATTTATGACGACTTCTACTGGTTCATGCACTTCAGTGATAGTGCCTTCGTCTACGAGCGGGCATTGGCCCAGGCGGCAGGAATCACAGTATTGCGTCTTGCAAACGCAGATCTCCTCCCGTTCGCGTTCACGAATCTCGCTGAGACCGTCCAGGGCTACATAAAGGATCTCCAGTCCCTGCGGGACAGACGCGCGGAGCAGATCGTCGAACGCAATCGCCAGATCGAAGAAGGACTCTTCAGGTTCACCAGCGACCCGCGAGATCCCGTCACTGCGCCGCCGCGTCAGCAGCCCGCACCACAATTGAACTTCGCGCCGTTGCTCAACGCTCTGGATTCACTCAATCACTCCGCTTCACGTTACGACAAGGCTTATAGTCGCGCGGTTGCCGAAGGACGCTCGGTTATCGCGAAGGGTGTGAACGAGCGGCTGGTTCAGGCGGAGCGCGCACTCACATCAACCGAAGGCCTGAAGAACAGAGCGTGGTATGTCCACATGCTTTACGCTCCAGGCTTCTACACTGGCTATGGCGTGAAGACGATACCGGGTGTCCGGGAGGCAATCGAGCAGGGGCAGTGGCAGGATGCCGACCGGGAGATTGCACGTGCCGCGTCGGCGCTGGAGCGGGAAGCAACGCTCATAAGCGGAATTTCCGCAACCCTCTCGGGTGGCTCCCAATGAGGTGTGTCAACTACTCCGAACCCGGCGGAATAGTCTGGTCAGTACGTCGCTTGATAGTTCAACCGGAGGCCTCGACCCGGTTGTGGGATGAAATCCTTGATCACTGAAAGGTTATCCCGGTACACCCGGTTGAACACATTGTCACAGTGGATACTGATGTTGTTCAGGACGCGTTGCCGTGCAAAGCGCATCCCGACACCGAGATTCACGACAGTATATCCAGGAGTTGGCGTGTCGCCCTCGCCCAGCCGAGTTTGTTTTGCGGCGAGTCGCGTTTCGATCATACCCATATATGTCTGGTCCTGATAAGTCGCTCGCACCAGACCTCGTAGTGGAGGTGTGAAGGGCAGCGGCACATTCTGCCGAGTGTCCTCGGCGTTCACATAGTCGGCGCCTGCCTTGAGCGCGAAATACGGAGCCGGCTGGACAGTGACGCTCCCGTCAACACCAAGCAAGCGCGCGTCCGTAGCTCCGAATTGACGCACCGGAAAACCTTGAATGGTGTCGCCGCGCAGGAATCCATAGATGTAGTGATTGATGCTGTTGGCAAAGGGCGAGATTTCAAAGGATGTGTTTGCAAAGTTTCCCTTGAGCGACATGTCCGCGCCCAATCCGGTTTCCGGTCCGAGACCCGCGGTGCCGATGGTATAAGTGCCGCTCGGTGCATCGAGGCCGTTCGCGAACAACTCCTGAACCGTCGGCGCACGAAATGATCGCGCAAAGCTCAACGATCCCGTCAAGTGAGATGTAAGTCGCTGAATCCCGCCGAGTGAGGCGGTCAGCGCATTTGAAAGCCGCGAGGCATTGAGAGTCTGAAAAGCCGGGTCGGTCGATTGCGGATCCGGACGAGTCTGAATCTTGTTGTAGTCGTACCGCATACCAGCCTGCAATCGGGTGTTCTCTGACACCGAATATTCTTCAAACGCGTATCCCGCAATCCCGCTCGTGCGCGAATTCGGACCCAGTGGCTCGTCACCTCGGATACTCATGTCCTCGATGTTCGTCCACAGCCCTAGAGTCCCCTGAAGTTTGCCAAGCGGCTGATGCTGCAGCTGTAATACACCATTGAACTGGCGCTTCTTGAAATTGGTTGCCTCCGGATCGGAAACACCGCTTGCATCCTGCGCGGTTGGAAACTCGGAGTGGTTGTAATCGTTAAAACTAGCGTTGAGTTTCACCTGGTTCACGAATGAGAAGGCGCCATTGAAGAGGCTGCGGAGCTCGATCGTATTTCGACGCTGTGCAATGCGGGATGTAGTCGGAGGCACATTGGCAAAGTCCGGATTGGGCGGCACGCCAGGTATCCCGTAGTTCACTTCATAGTGCTTCCCGCCAATGCCGATCGCTCCGAAATCGCTCTGATATGCGTAGCCGAGACCTGCTTCGCCGCTATGATCGAATGTCTGAGGCATGCGGTCCAGATTGAACACCGCGCCAGTACCCGGGTCAGTGTAGTTTCCCGAAGGAATCCGGATGTTGTGCGCGCGGACTCCTCCCACTGATACCCGGAATGCCTGATTGCCCTGGCTGTAAACGTTATTGATGTAACCCGCGCCGGCGCTGTTCACAGTATTTCCTTCGATCGCAGCTGTGCCTGAAATGGGATGATCCGACACCAATGGAACGATGTCGGTGATGACATTCACAATTCCGCCAATCGTGCTGGGTCCATAGAGGATTGTCGCGGGACCACGTACCACATCGATCTGCGATATGCCGATTGCCTCGATTGGGGTGGCGTGCGCGGGATCGAACGTCGCCAGATCACCCATGCGAAGCCCGTTTTCGAGAATCAGCACCTCATTGTCACCAAGGCCTCGCAGGATGGGCCTCGATGGAGCAGACCCGAGGCTGCGGACCGCGACGCCTGGAAGATCCGAGATCTTCTCCGCAAAAGTTGCCCCGGAACTGTTCTGAAATTCGACCAGGGATTTGGACGCGGTTGACTGATACTGCTCGTCCGAAATCCGTGCGGTTGGCGATGCTGAGACCACGACTTCTTTCAGGTGAATCGCAGATTCCCTGAGGTCAATGGATATCCTTGCAATGTCGCCCATCACTTTGACAGTGTCGGTCACCGATGCATAGCCGGTTACACCGACGTAGACTCTGTAGATTCCTTTCGGAACATCGGAGAAAGTGAATTGCCCCTTGCCACCCGTATGTTCGATGCGATCGAGCTCGAGAAGCCGGACCGTCGCGCCGACTATGGGCTTCCCCGCGGTTTGAACCGTTCCAGTGATGGTTTGCGCTTCCAGCGCGGCCGGCCACGTGAGTATCCCGTGGAAAACCATACAGGCTGCTATTGAAGCGCCCCAACTCGCGCTCATGCGAGCTGCTCGTCCAGACATTTCAGTATCATTCTGGGGATTTAACTGCGGGCAGTGAAGGACGCTAGCCGCGTAAGCTGCGACGACAGTCGTGAAGGTCGTCGGACGGCATTAAACATCGCCAATGGCTAGGGACGGAATCGAACCGCCGACACGCGGATTTTCAGTCCGCTGCTCTACCAACTGAGCTACCTAGCCGCTCTACCTGCACTTTGGACAGGACAATTAACCCAATCGCGATCTTCTAATCAACTCGATCAAGGTTTGTCCTCTCGCTTGGTCGGGCGCCCCGGTGCATCGATCGCCCGGGCTAGCAAGCGCTGGAGCTCTTCATCCGTAATGTTGGCCCAATTGGGCTGGCGATATGGAAGTCGCCGACGTGCTGTGGTGTTCAACCCCTCGAAGCAGATCCAACCATCCTGGAAATCGCCAAGAAAACCTCGACCCCTCGCGCTCGAGCGGCTCAGACCTGGTACGACTGGCCATGCGCGCCAGCCATGGCCGGTGTCGTCGACGAATTCACGAACACTTGTGTCAGGCTTTTTGCTATGACCCCCACTCGATTCCTCACGGCTTTCGTCGGACTCGGGACTGGTGCTCCGTCTCCGATCATCAGTTTCCTCAATGCTGATTTGCCGCTCGCGCTTCTTGGACGCTCGACGCTGCATGTGACGACGTACCGAGATCGTCTGTTCGGCCGCGACTGCGGCAGCTAGCAGCGCATCTTCGAGTCGCCGGACTTCCTGGGTTGATTCCGTCGAAAGACCATTCGCCTCCGCCTCACAAGCTTCATGGAGACGGCGCCGAAGTTCCTCTTCGACGTCCTCAAGAACAGGCTGAAGTGGATCCGGCTGCGGTGGTTGGAGAGAAGAAGATGGCATTGGTGAACCTGCGGTCTGAGCAGACATTCTTGCAATACTGTTACCACCGTGCCGCAGCGCTCAGTGAGTGGGCGCCTTTCCGTGAACCGCTGTGATCACCGACTTTACTCCGCCGCGGACGTTGAAGTCACCGATGACGCGCATCCATTTGGGCTTGGAGCTGGCCACCAGATCATCCAGAATCCGGTTGACTGCTCGCTCGTAAAAGATCCCGTCGTTCCTGTAGCTCCATAGATAGAGCTTGAGGCTCTTCAGCTCGATGCACTTCGCCGCCGGAACGTATGTGATGCGAATCGTTCCGAAGTCGGGCGCGCCTCCCTTCAGCAGCGCGAGCTCCTCCGCGTCGCTTTCGATACCGCCCACCGGACAAAGGGACGTGAACTCCGAGCAGTCCATGTGGATCTCGTAATCACGACCAGCGTAAGGATTGTCGAAAGTCTCGAGGAGCTCTGGGCTTGGCATCCTCGAACGATGCACCGATGATTGGCGCGGATCAATCCGCGGCGACGCCCTGCCAGGGAATGCTACTCGGAGCGGCGGTTACTCGTCGCGCAATTTTCGCGACATCTCCTCGAGCAGTCGGCGTTCGTCTCTGGTCAGGCTTTCTATCCCCTGCTGCGAGATCTTGTCGAGTATGCGATTTACCCGCGCTGCGTATTCTTTCGGGGTTTCCTGTCTCGGCACGTGCTGTAGCGGCTTGCTCTCGCGAAGAATGATCGCGTTGCTGCGTGCGACCACTTCGTCCACTCCAGCCGCGCGATCACGCATTGGAGGTCTGCCGCGGGGAACGGCGCGTGGCATGTCCTCTGATTCATCCGGAACGGCAGACACCCAGCCTCTTACTCGGTTGATCCCACCCACCGAGTAGAGCTTGAGAAAGATCCATCCGAATGCCATTCCGCCAACGTGGGCCGTCCAGTCGATTCGTGAGTTCGGCGACAAGGCAAAGATCAGATTCATCCCGAGCATCGCCAGGATGAGCCAGCGAGATCGCATTGGAATAACGCCGAAAAGATAGACCTCTTCGTCAGGCCACCGAAGCGCGTAGGCGACCAGCACTCCGCTGATTGCGCCTGAAGCTCCAATGACGGCTGTATGCTGCGCGAAGACTAGGTGCACGATCGCGCCACCCACGCCGCAGAAGAGATAGAACCAGACGAACATCCGAGTTCCCCACTCGTGCTCCAGGCGGGGGCCGAACATCCAGAGCGTGAACATGTTGAACGCGAGGTGCGCAAGCCACGCGTGCACGAACATGTACGTGACTACCGTCCACCAGTTAGCCGGAAAGCGGGCTGGGTCGAGGGCGAGCGCCGAATACACCGCATCTTGTCCAAACAGCGTCAGCTGCAGGAAATACACACCGATGTTCAGCGCCAGCAGCCACTGAACAGCGCGCGTCATGCGTGGAGACTCAGATGCTTCGTACAGCTCGCTCATGCAGACCTGCGACTAAGAGACTACATCCTAAGACCCAGTGGGTGGCGAAGGGTTCCTCGGGCTGACCTATTCAAGAGCGAGCTTTACAATCCGCTCGCAGAGCTCCGGGAAACTGATTCCCATTGCCGCTGCCCCCTGTGGTATCAGACTGAGTTCGGTCATCCCGGGCAACGTGTTCGCTTCGAGACAATAGAACTCGCCCTCGGTGGTGAGCCTGAAGTCAATGCGGGCATACCCCCCGAGCTTAAGCGCCCGAAATGCAGACAGCGCCTGTTGCTGAACCTGGATCGTCGCTTCACGCGACAGCTTCGCCGGGAATTCCTCTACGGCCATGCCGGGGGTGTACTTGCATTCGTAGTCGTAGATCTCGTGCTTGGGGATAATCTCACCAACTGGTAGTGCTACCTCCCCCAGAACCCCGACCGTCAGCTCCCTCCCGGGGACGAAACGCTCGATCATCACTTCGTCGTCGTACTTGCTGGCTTCCTCGATCGCGGCGGCGAGGTCCTCCCGCTTCTTCACCACCGAGAGTCCCACCGTGGATCCCTGCTTCGAGGGTTTCACGACGACCGGAAGCCCCAGCATTCCTTCAACCTGCTCGATCGTCACCGGAGCCATGAGCCAATCCGCGGTCTTTACGCCTTCCACGCGGAAAAGCTTTTTTGAGAGATCCTTATCCATCGCCAGGGCGCTCGAGAGATGTCCACTTCCCGTGTACCTCACGTGCGCCATGTCCAGCAGGGCCTGAATGGTTCCGTCCTCTCCCTGTCCACCATGGAGAGCGAGGAACACGACATCTGCATTCTTCACTTCCTTCATCGAAGTGAGATTCGGTAGAAACGATCCCTCCGCCACCTTTGACAGCGATTCCAGCGTCGGCGGTTCCGTTCCGACCTTTCCGGTACTCAGCTCACGCTCTTCCCCTGCGGTCAGCACCCCCCGCGCCGGATCGAGAGCAACCACTTCGTGACCGCGCGCACGCAATGCCTGGACGATTCGGATTCCGGACGCCAGTGAGACATTGCGCTCAGAGGATGTCCCGCCCATGAGTACCGTAATCTTCATTCGTTCGAATTTCCCTTTTAGCGAGACATCATGTAATGCAGCATGTCGGATCGCGTGACGATTCCCTGGACGACCCCGTGCTCCTGCACCAGAACCGCGGGATTCGCTTTCGACAGCAGCTTCACGACGCTGTCTACCGGTTGATCCGACGCCACCATCGGAAATGGCGAATCCATTATTTCGCTGACTGTAAGGTCCAGCAGCTTGGGATTCTCCAGACTCTTCTGGGAAACGGACCAGTCGCTTACCGATCCGACACAGTTCGCCCCATCCATGACAGGAAGCTGTGAGACATCGTGTAGACTCATGAGACCGATGGCCTGTCGGACAGTCGCCCCCGGCCCAACGCTTACTACCGCTGGTGCACCGCCGTTCTTTCTGCCGAGGACGCTATGGAGAGCAACCTTGGGTACGTCGAGCATCTGGTTCTCGCGCATCCATTCGTCGCTGTAAAGCTTGGAGAGATAGCGCTCACCGGTGTCGCACAGGATCGTCACGACCATTGCATTCGGATCGTCGAGCTCGCGCGCAACGTTGAGCGCGATCGATGTGATGAGTCCGGATGATCCGCCGACGAACAAGCCCTCCTCGCGCGTGAGTCGCCTCGCCATCGCGAAGGACTCCTTGTCGCTCACTGTGTAGTACTCGTCGATCACGCTCATATCGAGCGTTCCGGGAAGCTTGTCCTGCCCGATTCCCTCGACCTTGTACGGTGTCCCTTCGATCTTGTTCTTGCCTTTGCTCCGCCAGTACTCGGCCAGTATCGAGCCGGCGGGATCACCTGCAATCACCTTTACCTTCTTACTTCGCTCCTTGAGGTAGCGGCCGACGCCAGTAAGCGTCCCGCCCGTGCCAGCCGAACCCACGAAGTGCGTGATCTTTCCCCCGGTCTGCTGCCATAGCTCGGGACCAGTCGTTGAGTAATGAGCGTCGGGGTTGGCTTCGTTGTAGAACTGATCGGCCAGGATGGCATTGGGAGTCTCTTTCGCGATCCGCCTCGCCATCATCACGTAATTGTCGGGATGGTCCGGCGGAACCGCTGTCGGAGTCACGATCACCTCCGCGCCAAATGCCTTGAGAAGACGGACTTTTTCCTGCGACATCTTGTCAGGCATTGTGAAAACGCACTTGTAACCGCGGAGCGCTGCCGCGATCGCGAGGCCGACCCCTGTATTCCCGCTCGTGCCTTCGACTATCGTCCCGCCGGGTTTCAGCTTCCCTTCCTTCTCTGCCCGCTCGATGATAGGAAGACCGATTCGATCCTTCACCGAGCCGCCAGGATTAAAGAATTCCGCCTTCGCGTAAACTAAGGTTCTCGGTTGCGCTCGTGTTTCATTAACGAGTGGTTCTGCGCTTTGTCGTCGCCTTCCGCGCTGGCGGTTTCGCTGTCGAATTGGATGCGGAAGCCTTGCCAGTATCCGTATTGGCGGCATTCGTCGATTTGGCGGTGGTGCTCGCGGTGGAGGAATCGTGAACAATGATGGAATCGCCAGCGAGCGGCGGCGCATCGGGGTGTCTGAAGAACACCGGCAAGAGTATCGAAACCGGCACTGGCTGACCCTGAGTCTTCGCCGGCTCGAACTTCAGATCGCGTGAACCCTTCATCGCCGCGGAATCCAGGGCAGTGAACCCCGAGGTTTCCGCGATGCGGGTCGAGTCGGGCACTATCGCTCCCTCTCTATCGATGAAAATGCGAAGCGTGACGTTGCCCTGGACCTTCTGGGCATACAGCGCCGGCGGATAACGGAAAGGCAGCTCCTTATTGAGCATCACCGGAGCGACGTCTGGCTGCCTGCCAACCGTCTGGAACGGCAGTCCGGTTCCATCTCCTTTCTTGCACCCGGCGACGACCATCATCACCAGCAGCATCAGCACATTTCTCGTTCGTAGCCGCATGCTCAAGCCACTCCTCCCTCTTGCTTCACTTCGTCTACGAGTCGGGCGAGCATCTCGAGCGCTTGGATTGGAGTCATCGCGTTCGGTTCCAGGTTTCTCAGTTGTTGCACGACAGGATGCAACACCACTTCGAACAGTGCCAGCTGACTATCCGCAGCATCAGTCGCCACCGTCGAAGCGCGTCCCGTTCGAGGCACGATCTGTTCCGCTTCCAGAAGTCTCAGCAGCTCCGTTGCCCGCTTTATGACCGCGGGCGGAAGACCTGCCAGCCTACCCACTTCGATTCCATAGGACCGATCGGCACCACCTGGCTGGAGACGATGGAGAAAAAGCACCTGATCCCCGACCTCGCGAACCTGAACGTTATAGTTGCGTACTGCGACTAAATTGTCCGCCAGCTGCGTGAGCTCATGATAGTGCGTTGCAAAAACCGTCTTGCACCCAACTGCATTGTGCAGATGCTCGCTCACCGACCAGGCAATCGATATTCCATCATAAGTCGAAGTACCTCGCCCAATCTCATCAAGGAGCACCAGGCTTCGCCGCGTCGCGGTGTGAAGAATGGCGCTCGTCTCCGACATCTCCACCATGAAGGTCGATTGGCCGCGAACCAGGTTGTCACTCGCCCCAACCCGAGTGAAAAGGCGATCGACAACGCCGATGCGCGCCTTGGTTGCGGGCACGAAGCTGCCAACCTGTGCCATCAGCACGATCAGACCGACTTGCCGGAGCACTGTCGATTTCCCCGCCATGTTCGGCCCGGTGAGAATGATCATTCGAGCGTCTTCGGTAAGAGCGATGTCGTTGGGAATGAACTTCTCCCGCGCCATCATTCTTTCCACCACTGGATGTCTTCCCGCTGTTATCTCGAGCGAGAAATCGTCGGTGAGCACAGGACGCACGTAGCTTTCCCTCGCCGCGACTTCCGCCAGTGACGCGAGCACATCGAGCTCGGCGACGATCTGTGAAACGGCCTGTAGACGAGCTACCTGGCTTCCGACCCGCGACCGTAGCGTCTCGAATAGCTCTCGCTCCCTGTCCTCTACTCGCTCGGCCGCTGTCAGCACTCGTTCCTCGTACTCTTTGAGCGACGGAGTCACATACCGTTCGGCTCCCGCCAGTGTCTGCCGCCGCTGGTAGTCGCTCGGCACGAGATGCAGATAGCTGTTCGTCACTTCGATGAAGTAGCCGAACACCTTGTTGTAACCGACCTTGAGCGAATTGATGCCCGTTCGGACTCGTTCTTCGGCTTGAATCCTGGCTATCGCGTCCTTGCCCCCATCGCGCAGCGCTCTCCATTCGTCCAGAGTGCTGTCGAACCCATCGCGCACACTCGCCTCATCACCAATCGTGATTGGCGGTCTCTCGACGAGGGTTCGGATGATTTGGTCGCCAAGATCCTTGCAGTCATCCCATAAGCCGACGTGTGCTACGAAAGCAGCGTCTTTTCCGGATGCTGCTGCGCGCGCTCGTTCCAGCGCTGTTTCGACTGCCGGCAGGCGCGCGATTGAATCCCCCAGACCCCGAAGCTCGCGTGGAGAGGCACGACCGGCGGCTGCTTTTCCCGCCAGCCGTTCAATATCGCGCACACCATCGAGAGCCTCCCTCAACGCGGTCCGAATGAGACCGTCTCCGAGTGCGTCCACTGCGCTTAGTCTCCCATCGATCTCGACACGATCAACGAGCGGAGCGAGAAGCCACTGGCGGAGCAGACGCGCACCCATTGGTGTCAGCGTTCGATCGAGTACGCCGAGCAGTGTTCCCGATGTCTCGCTGCCACGCATCGACTCGACCAGCTCGAGATTTCGCCGCGTCATCTCATCGAGAGGCAGAATCCGCCCCGGTCTCTCGATCTTTGGACGCGCGAGATGCGACATCCCCGATGGCTGAAGCTCATTGAGGTACCGGAGCAACGCCCCTGCCGCTCCAACGGCGGCACTATCCCCGCTCTCGATGCCAAATGCCTCGAGCGAGCTCACGCGAAAGTGCTCCACCAACTGATCGCGACCCAATTCGTCATCGAATTCCCATGCGTCACGCTCGGTTACCATTGGGCCTTCCTCACCAACTGGTCCTTTCAGGACATGGGTAAGGCTCTCGCCGCGCGAAAGAATTACTTCTCGCGGTGTAAATCGGGACAGCGCGGATTCCAGATCACGGATTCCCACACCGGTAAGCCTGAGCTCTCCCGTGGAAAGGTCGGCAGCTGCAATTCCAACCAGATCGCCATCCCGGTTGAGCGCACACAGATAGTTGTTGCGGGTGCCGTCGAGCAGATCGTCGGAGAACGCTGCGCCAGGAGTGATGGTCTCCACCACTTCGCGCTTTACAATGCCCTTGGCAATCTTCGGATCTTCGGTTTGCTCACAGATCGAAACCCGGAATCCATGCTGGATCAAACGTCGTAGATACTCGCCGGCGGCCTTAACTGGAACCCCGGCCAGCGGTACCTCGCTCGCGCCGCCGTTGTTCCTGGAGGTGAGCGTGAGGCCAAGTGTTCTGGAGGCTACTTCCGCATCCTCATAGAACATTTCGTAGAAATCACCCATCCGGAAGAACAGAATCGCGTCCTGATGACGCGACTTGATCTCCCGGTACTGCTGCATCAACGGCGTTGATGCAGCGCGACTCACCGTTCGGGCGCCCGTACCACGAAAGCATCCATGTGCTTGGCTTTGATCCTAATAAGTGCGTCTTCCGCTTCTTTTTCGGTTGTATATCGTCCGATCCTGACCCGGAATGGTGCAACCGATCCGTCGACTCGCGCTGCGTAGCCACGCTTGGTCAAGCTGGAAGTAAGCTTGTCGGCTTCGGTCTTATGGTTATAAGCGGCTACCTGGACCGAATAACCATTTCCCCGCGAGGATATCGTGCTCGCTTTCGCCACCGTCTTTTCGAGTGCTGCTTTCGGGGCTTTCGCGGGATCAACGATGCTTGGCTTCGAGTCGTTGGCTTGAGTCGGCGGCTTGGGACGCTGAGCTGGGACGACTGTCCTCGGCTCTGTTGAAGGCGCTGTAGCCGGCCGAGTTGTGGTATCTATAGCTCGCGGTTTTTCCCTTTTTGCAGTATCCGCCACTGATGTCGGAACTGCCGAAGTCACGCTCGGTGTATTCACGGACGCACTCCTCGGCGTCGTAGACGCGGTTGCTGAAGTCGCCGGACTATTTGCCGCCATACCGGTCACGGCAGTACTCGTCTCTGCTACAACGGCCGGACAGCGCTGACCCTGATACTGTATCTGGTTCCTTAGCTCCACCTGCGAAGCGTCAGCCTGCGCCAGCGCATTTGCATTGGCCGCGCAGGCATTCGGTATGTCACTCTTCTCGAAGAGCACGCGGGCCGTCCAGTAGCTCGCTCTCGCGAGCGATTTGCTCCGTGGGGAGTCGCGTGGAATCCGTTGCAAGTGGCCGAGTGCGCCATCACGATCCCCGCGTGCAAGCTCGAGTTGGGCCAAACGCAGTAACGCGTCTTCAGCCTGTGGAGCTAGCGGATAATCCACCACGATGTGCTTGTAATCGCTCTCTGCATCCGCCGCATTCGCTGCCAGAGTAGCACGCCAGAATAGCGCCTCGGGGTACAACCGAGCCGTAGGCTGCGTTGCGGCAATCACAGAATCGATCAGCGCCCTTCCGGCGACTCCATTGCCGTCGCTCACGAGAGCCTGGGCTCTCGTAAAAACTGGATCGGTTGGACGTGGCGGGGCCTGAGCGGTTGCCAGCGTCGCAAGACAAAAAAGCGATACACTGAAAAGAACTGACCATCTGGACATCTCACCACTCTCCTATTGACTCATGCGGCAGCGCTTTTATCAACGGCTGCGCACAGGCTGAGTATTACTGTAGCCAGCAATTGTTCTTCAGACGAGACTCTGCTCTCCTTCAGGGCAACATCTGTCTCCAGCAGGGAATCGAGTGCGCGATCGAGTGATTCACGGCTCCAGCGATCCGCGGCACGAGCCCAGACGGCAGCGGCAGATCCCCACGGCCGGCCTGTAAAGGCTCCCGTCGCTTTCAGAAGATCGAAGTAATCCTGGGCCAGACGTGCTCTCGGGAGACCCTCATCCAATCTCGCGCGGCCCCACGAGATAGCGAGCATCTGTGTTGATAATGCCATGACGATTGAAACGCCCGTTGTTTTCGGCTGAGCAAGCACGTGGGAAATGAGTCCGAGTGCGCGAGGGGCGTTGCGGTCTGCCACTGCGTCGAGGAGATCAGCCTGTGTCTCCCCGCGGCGTACGCCGACAACTGCAGCTACGGCTTCCTCGCCAATCTCCTGGTCATGCCCTTCTATGTAGCTCGCCAGCTTGTCCAGCTCACCAGCGAGTTGATGGAGATCGCTACCAACTGCGGCTTGGAGAAGCTCGATAGCCGGTTCAGTGATCGTTAGCCCAAGCTCGCTGGTTACCCTATGCGTTATCCACCTTGGGATCCGGTCACCGGTAAGAGGATCGAATTGAAGGGACGTGCTGGAGGCCAGGAGCGTAGTATCTGGACGCGATCCGGCAGCTCCAGTAATAATGAGCAGCAAATCAGGCGCGGGGCGCTTCAGGTACTCGTCGAGAACCTTACGCGCATCTTTACCAAGTGTGGCAACGTCACGAAGTACGATGATCCTTCTCTCCGCCATCATTGGCGGTGTGGAAAGAAGAACTCCAAGGGTCTCGGCGTCGACATCGGCGGATCGCCTCGTATCCAGGTTGAAGTCCCTGGCTCCCGGATCCAAAGCCGCTTCTATGAGTTGCCTGATTGCATCGTCCTTTTGATAATCGTCCTCCCCCCAAATGAAGTAAGCGCCGTCGAATGACCGGCGCTTAATCGCATCGCGAAGTGTTTTGAGAGAGGATGCGGACATCCTCGAAATATATGGCCGCCCTACTTGAGTGCCGATGGCTCTCGAGCGTTACCGCGTGTAGTTCGTAAGCTCGAGCTTGGAATGCGCAAACCGCACGGGGGCTTGCTCCGCAAATAGAGCTGCGGGCCATATAGTCAAACCGGATGAAACCGATGCGACTATTGCGGGTGTCGAGGTTGTAATTGGGGTGAGATCTGGTTCCGGAATAGTTGCGACCACGGGAGCCATTACCAGATCGCCCGGAGCGTCGGAGTGATGGTATAGCGTTGTCGCTATGTATCCTAGCATGGCCGCGCTGGCGAGGGTCGCCGCAATCGCTCCACGTCTGAGATTGCGCTGGGTAGCGGCCAGCAGATGGTCGCTCTCACACTCTCTGAGACGTGCTTCCAGTCTCTGGGAGAAGCCCGCGGATGGTTCTATGGAAGGAAGATTTCTGAAGAGCAGAAGCGCCCGCCGAATCTTGGCATCGTGCTTCGCGCAGCTTTCGCATTCAGCCAGGTGCCGCTGCATGCGAACCAGCTCGATTCCGGCTAGGGTATCGTCTACGAACGCAACGTGCTGATCACAAAACTCGCGACAATCCATGGAGATAGGTTGAGGGTTCGGTAACAGGTACCCACGAGGGGGGCGCCTGTTCCCGAGCCGTCGAGCCTAATCTACGTATGGCGCAATGATTTCCGCGAACGAGTTTCTTGCCCTGTTAAGCCGGGACTTGACCGTTCCGAGGTTGCATTCGGTGATCTCAGCGATTTCCTCGTAGGACTTGCCCTCGAGCTCTCGCAGAACGAACACATTCCTGTGGTGCTCTGGAAGCTTGGCGACGCTCTCCTCCACGATCTCCCTCAGATGACGCTTACGATACATGTCATCTGGACGGGACGTCGTGTCTTCGAACTGGAGAGGACGATCGTCATCTTCGAAGTTCTTCTGGACCGCTTGAAAGAGAACCAGCGGGTTACGCGAGCGGTTACGCAGCTCATTCTTCGCCAGATTCGAGGCAATCGTATAGACCCAGGTCGAGAACTTCTTCGAGCGGTCAAAGCGATGCAGGTGGCGATAGACACGAATGAAAACCTCTTGCACCAGATCTTCCGCCTTTTCCCGGTCACCGATGGTGCGGTATACGAAGTTCAGGAGACGCGTTTGGTACCGCGTAACCAGCTCAGAGAACGCGCGCTCCTCTCCACCAAGGAAGGCAGTAACGACGGCTGAGTCATCCATCGCCTGCAGGCGTTCCCTAATGCTCGGTCCTTCAACCGATACAGCTTGCTTACGGACGATGTCAGCCATTTTTCTCTCCTCTGTATAAGAGACACTCACGACACTGAATCGTGCACATCCCTGCTGGAACTTTCTGCGCTTTCATGTAATGCACGGCTCGTGCCCAATGGCCTACTGGAGTAAGTAATTGTCAGTAAAGGACTTATGGCGTTTGGTTCAAGCCTGAGCTTGTCCTGATTCTGCCAATTCTGTCCTAATTACATGACATGTCAGCGTCCTTTCATTGATTAGACGCCAATTTGGCCCGCAGGGTTAACGGCCCGAGCGAAACCCGGCGGCGAACAGGAGACCGATTACGGTCTTGGCATCCTGAATCTCACCTGCTTCTACCATCTCCAAAGCTCGGGACAGCCGCATTGGATGGAGATCCAGAAATTCATCCACCTCGTGTTTAGTCTCCCCGGCGACCAATCCGGTTGCCATGAAAAGATGGATTTTTTCGTCCGTGAACCCCGGAGTCGTGTAAATCGTGAGCAAATGGTCAAAATGCTCCGCTGTGCAACCGGTTTCTTCCTTCAGTTCCCGTGCGGCGCAGTCGCGTGGACTTTCCCCTTTATCGAGTCTTCCCGCCGGGATCTCGTACAGATAGCCGTCGGCAGCATAGCGGTACTGCCGAATCATCAGCACCTGAGGATCTTCTCCTTGTGGATCGCTCAGGAAGGGCACGATTGCGCTCGCACCGGAGTGCCGGATTATCTCCAGCTCGCCAATGGAACCGTTGGGAAACCGGACGGAATCCACGTCGAGGGAGACAATCTTCCCTGTGTAGACGCGGCTCGATTTTACCCGTCCGGCTTTGGTTTCTTCTTCCATCGCGGCTGAAACGCTAGGAGCTGTGAACGTGCAGGTCCCCAACGCTCAAGTCTGAAACGGAGTCACGAATGACCCGTGCGTCACCGACAACGATGATTTGCAACTCATCAGGATGCAGGTGGGACCTGGCCGCTTTGAGGATCGCATCCGCCGAAACACCGCGGATATTCTTTCGGTAAGACTCGTAATAGCCACCCGGCAGATCGTAGATGACGAGCGTCGCGAGAGCTGACGCGATTGCGGCGGTCGTCTCGTATCGAATGGGGAAGACGCCGTCGAGATAATCTCTCGCCAGCGACAGCTCCTCATCTAAGATCCGCTCAGTACGGATTCGATCGATCTCGAGAAGTATCTCGCGCAGTGCGGGCGCGGTTACTTCGCTTTGCACGGCGGTCGATACGACGAATGGACCTGGCCCACGACGCCAATCGTAGAATGACGAAGCGCCATACGTGTAACCGTGCGCCTCTCGGAGGTTCAGGTTGATCCGCGATCCGAAGAGACCGCCCAGAACTGCGTTCATCACAAGAGTCGGGAAAAAGTCGGGATGTTTCCGCGGCAAACCAATGTGTCCAGCTCGAAGTTCCGACTGCGACGCCTCCGGCTTGTCCACGATATGAATGCTCTTCCGGTTCGTCCGAGCCGCTGCAATTAGTGGTCGATTCGGCGCGGTTCCCGACGCCCACTGCTGAAACGCGCGCGTGGTCAGCGTGCATGCCTGATCCGTCGAGACATCTCCTGTCATGATTACAGTCGTCGATCCGGCCCGGTACCTGGATCTATAAAACTCTTCAACGTTTTTGCGCGACAATGCGCTTACGCTCTCGGTGCTTCCCTCGTCCGGCTTCGAATACCTGGATTCCTGGGTATACAAAAACTCCGAGAACTTCTCGTCCGCCAGCCCCCGAGGTTCCGTTTCCAGCTGAAGAATCTCTGCCAGCCGTTCAGCCTTGGCCCGCTCGACTTCACGCTCCGGGAAAACCGGACTGCTGATAGCTTCGCCAAGAAGCTTCGTCGCTTCTTCGAGCTGGTCTGACAGCACTGTGATCTTGATGAATGCGCTATCCCAGTCCGCGCCCGATTCGACGGACGTTCCGAGCTGCTCGAATTTTTCCGCCAGCTCAGCTCCATCGAAACGCTGGCTGCCTTCGAGGAGCGTTCCCGCAGTCAGGGCAGCAATACCTTCCTTGCCTCCGGGATCATTGGTGGATCCGGCATCGACGATTATCAGAACCGTGACCACCGGAAGCTTCGCCACTGACGCTGTAACAAGGCGAATTCCACTCGGCAATATCTGATCGCTGAAATTCGGGAAATGGTAATTCCGAGGTGGTCCAGGCTTCGGGCGAAGGGAGGTAACCATCAGTCCGCGCCAACAGCAACGGCAAGCATTCTTTCGGAAGGGACTCCTTCCCTCGGAACATAGAGAAGGCTTGCCCGGTTGTCCTCGCCGAAGCGTTCGGAGATTAGATCATTGACTCTCTCCGCGGTTACCGAGCGGTACCGGTCGGCCTGCTCGTTGATGAGCTCGGGTCGCCTGAAATACGTGGCAAACATCGAAAGCCTGTCTGCCCTCTCGCCCGCCGATTGAAGAGACGCTATAAGATCGGTCTCGATCAATGCAATGGCTCTTCTCAGTTCCGGTTCCGTAACTCCTTCGCGATGAATCAGGTCGATCTCTCGCTCAACCTCATCCTCCAGCTGGGTAATAGAGATTTCCGGCCGTGCAGTTACATCAACAACCAGGAGATCAGTCCCCTTTGCCAGATCGAAGGTGAATGCGCCTGCATCAGCTGCTATCTGCCGCTCACGCACCAGAGTGCGATGGAGGCGGCTTCCCTTTCTCATTCCAAGCACGGCAGAAGCAACACTTGCGGCATAGTACTTCTCGCTCCCGAACACCGGCGAGCGGAACGCCATGAATAGGCGTGGGAGACTGACGTTGTCGGGGACGACTTCCCGCAATCGGTTTCCGAACACTGGCGGCAGATCCATCAATGGCAGGGATGGTGTCCCCTTTCCACTTGGAACAGGTCCGAAGTACTCGGTAGCCAGGCGGCGCGCTTCTACCAAATCAAAATCACCGGCAATCGAGAGAACCGCGTTGTCCGGCGTGTAGTAAGTGGCGAAGAACTGCGCGACGTCGTCCAGTGATGCGGCCGAGAGGTCTTCCATCGACCCGATGAGTGAATGCTGGAACGGATGTGAGGGCGGAAACACCAGCTTCTGCATCTTCTCGAGCATTGTGCCATACGGCTGGTTATCCACCGACCACCGTCGTTCATTCTTAACGACATCGCGTTGAGTATCGAGTTTTTCCTGTGTCATCGCCGGGAGAAGCTCGCCCATGCGATCTGCTTCCAGCCAGAGGGCCAGCGAAAGTTCATTTGATGGAACCGTTTCGAAATAGTTCGTCCGCTCGAGCCAGGTCGAACCGTTCAGGGTTCCACCAGCTCGTTGGATCAGCTCAAAATGCTCGTTCGACCCCACATGCGCCGAGCCCTGGAAAAGCATATGCTCGAAGAGATGCGCAAATCCGGTTCTGCCGGCCTTTTCGTTCGCCGACCCTACATGATACCAGAGGTTGACCGCCACAATCGGCGCGGTGTGATCCTCGGACAGCGTCACGAACAGTCCGTTGTCGAGATGGAAAGTTTCTACCGGAATTCGCATTGTCGTAAATTGCCCGCCATGCAAACCCACTGGAACCCCCTCGGCAACCACACATGATTGCCGCCCTTGCCATTCTAGCACTGCTGTCGGGTTCCCTGTTTCTCCTTTGGCGGTCGCAGGAGCGAATCCTGTTTCAGCCGCCTCGGCTGTTTGAAGCACTGCCGGAGTCCGGACGGGTGTCGTATGAAGCCGTGGATGGACAACGCCTCGTGGCCTTCGTGGTCGGAGATCCCCGGGCAGCACCTGGTGTTCTGCTTTGCTTCCATGGAAACGCTGACCTCGCCGCATGGCAGCTCGATTGGGCACGGACAGTGGAGCGTCATACTCGATACGCTGTTTTTCTCGCCGAATACCGTGGGTATATGTCACTTGGTGGAAGTCCCACGTACTCGAGCACGAAGCTCGATGCCCGTGCAGCCTATGACCATCTTCGAGTCGCTTTTGGTCTTGATCGCGAGCGTATGGCATTCTTCGGTCATTCCCTTGGCAGCGCTGTAGCGACGGAGCTGGCAGAGATTCATCCGCCTGCAGCGTTGCTTCTCCAGTCGCCCTTCTCTTCGGCGCGTGCGATGGCGAGACTCATCGTGACCCTTCCCGTAGCTCTCATCTGGAAGACCATCTCGAGGATCCACTTCGACACTCGCGCGGCTGTCTCGACCCTCGATGTGCCTGTTTCAGTAGTGCATGGGCGGCGTGACCGTATCATCCCGTTCAGAATGGGAGTCGAGGTTTACGAAGCCGCGAGGCGGAAAGGCCAGTTATTGCTGGTCGAGGGAGCGGGACATAACGACGTGGCCGAGATTGCCGGCAAAGAATACTGGCGTTGGATTACGGAGGCACTGCAACCTCTACCAATTATTTAGTAGCATAACGCCACTAAAGGCTATAGCTTCCTCTCGAATAAGAAGGCAAGTGGTGCTTTGAGTGATTCGCTGAAGATATACTTCCAGCGCGCTTCACTGTTCGGCGAGATTGGGCTGGTCTGCGTCGGAGATGTATAAGGCGTAAATCCAAACCGTCTCGCCAGAATTCGCAGTCGCAGCATGTGAAACGGATCGCTGACGAGAAGAGCAGTTTGAAGCCCGCGAACTTCGAGCATCCCCGCGACAGCACGCATTGACTCGCTGGTCGTGCGACCCTCGTTCTCTACGAGAATGGCGCTGTCCGGAACACCGCGCTTTGTGGCATAGGTTCTCCCTACTGCTGCCTCACTGGTAGTGTCGCCAGCTCCCGTTCCGCCAGTGAGTATCAGAAGGGTTGCCAGGTGGCGGTTCCAGAGGTCGAGCGCGTGGTCCAGCCGGGCCCTAAGGACAGGCGACGGTTTACCAGCGTACTGCGCGGCACCTAGTACTACGATCGCTTGCGCGGGCCGCGCCTCATCACGTGAGGCCCAAATTAGAACGGCAGTCGCGGAAATGACCCAGAGTACAAAAAGGGCTACGACCACTACCGTCAACATTCGCCGGACAATCTTTACCGCATGTTTTGCCTTCTGTTTTGCTTTTGCAGCACGGTTCATCCGTAGAAGCTACGCTAGAAAGCGCGCCTCGTGTGAGGCTCGGGGCACTCGACTGAGTATCCCTTCGCTGCTAAGGCGGCTTTGAATTCGTCCTGAACTGGAGCTTCTCCGTGTACCAGCCACACGGGGCCCAGTTTCGGTGACTTGTCCCGGACACGCCCAAGCCAGTTTGTCATCTCAGTCCTGTCGGCATGAGCGCTGTACCCGTCGATCACTTCGACACGCGCGTGTAGCGGGACGTCGTCGCCAAAGATCTGAAGAATCGGCTGTCTCTCCACTACTCTTCGGCCGAGTGTATGCTCGGCCTGAAAACCGACGACGAGAATCGTATTCCGTGGGTCGCTCGCTCCTTGTGCCAGATGGTGAAGAATGCGGCCGTTTTCCATCATCCCCGCCGCGGCAATGATCACCATCGGTCCGTGAGCGCGTGATAGAGCCTTTGATTCCTCCACATCGCGCGTGTAGTGTAGAAGGTCGAAGCGGAAAAGCTCCCTTGCCTTCTGCACCATGTCTTCAGACCGGTCGAAGCTCTCCGGGTGCATCTCGAAGACGGTTGTCGCGTCAATCGCCAGTGGACTGTCGACGTAGATCGGAATCGACGGGATTGCGCCCTCTCTGGCAAGACCATGGAGCGCATAGATCATCTCCTGAGTTCGACCAACCGCGAATGCGGGAATGAGGACGCGGCCACCACGGGAAGCCGTCTCGCGAACCACCTGTGCCAATTGCGCTCGGGCGCCTTCTACGGATTCGTGATCCCTGTTTCCGTAGGTCGATTCCATGATCAGCGCGTCAGCGCCCTCAGGTGGAATTGGGTCCCGGACTATTGCCAGGCCGTTTCTGCCGATGTCGCCGGAAAAGACGAGCCGTTTTGTCTTTCCTTCCTCTGTACAATCGATCAGAACCGACGCCGAACCGAGGATATGACCGGCGTCAATATAGGTGGCACGGGCTCCTGGAACGACGTCGAATGGCCTGTTATAGGGAACGCCCACCATCAGATCCATCGTGCGCACTGCGTGTCGCATTCCATACAGCGGCTCGATGAACTCCTTCTTCCTTTTCGCCAGAAACTCGGCGTCCTTTTCCTGAATGTGTGCCGAGTCAGCAAGCATGATGGCACACAGATCCCGGGTCGCCGCCGTCGCCCAGATTGTCTTGGAATAGCCTTCCGCAATCAGGTACGGAAGACGGCCGGAATGGTCGATGTGGGCGTGTGAGAGAACTACCGCATCGAGATCCTTGATCGGCAGAGGAAGCTTACGATTCTTCTCGGCCGAGTCATGCCGCTTTCCCTGAAACATCCCGCAGTCGAGGGCTATCGTATAGCCATTGACGTGAAGGAGATGACAGGAGCCGGTGACTTCACGTGCGGCACCGACAAACGTTATCTCCAAACAGCTATCCTTCTGCTACTGCATCGCGCTGAAACAGGATGATGAGCCGCTGCTCGTCCTGTGACATCAGCGCTGGTTCCCACCCTCCCCTGCTTCTCTCGTTCAGAAGATCAGTAAGCGTATCCTCATCTTCACGCGTGTGCCGCGTCAGCTTGACCACCACAGCCTGGTATTCTTTCATCAGGGATTAGAGATTATGAGCCGGTGCATGTCAACAATGCTGATGCTGGAATCCCGGGGCTAGCATGATCGAGCGCGTCAAGGAGTTCCCCTCGCTGATTATTATCCGGCATCCCCTCGTTCAGCACAAGCTGACGATTCTGCGCGACCAGCAAACCGAGACCAAGCGCTTCAAGGAGCTCGTCGATGAGATCGCGATGCTCATGGCCTACGAGGCTACCAGCGAGCTGAGTCTCGAGCCGAGGGAGGTGAACACTCCTCTCGAGAAGACTACGGGCTGGCACATCAGCGGAAAGAAGCTGACCCTCGTCCCTATCCTCCGTGCCGGACTCGGAATGGTAGAGGGAATTCTTCGACTCGTGCCCTCGGCGCGCGTCGGGCACATCGGACTCTACCGGGACCACGGCACGCTCCAGCCGGTCGATTACTACTTCAAGGTTCCCGGTGACACGGGTGAGCGGGATTTCTTCCTGCTCGATCCGATGCTCGCAACTGGAGGAAGTGCGGCGGCGGCTGTCGCTTCATTGAAGCGAGCAGGCGCAAATCGGATTCGATTTCTTTGTTTAGTTGCTGCTCCCGAGGGGGTCCGGCATCTCAGCGAGGCGCACCCAGACGTCCAGATCTATTGCGCGGCCCTCGATCGCCAACTCAACAGCCAGGGTTATATCCTGCCCGGTCTCGGAGATGCCGGAGACAGGTTGTTCGGCACTCGTTGAACGCTAACCGAACCACTCTCTTGGATTCAGTCTCTGCTGGTCGGCTGCGTCGACAACCCATTGCTGGCTCTGCGGGTCTGTCACCTCACCAGTTACTCGGTCGAACCACTCTGTTGCCTTCTTGATATCTCCGATTCGTCTCCACAGCTCGCCGACGAGATAGGTGAGGATTGCCCGCTCATCTCTCGGCACTCCGTCGTAAGCCTGAAGCGACTCCTCGAACATCCATGCGGCTTGACGGCGATAGTATCGCTCTGCCTCCACATCTCCCTCATCGACACAGCACCAGCTGGCACGAAGAAGAAGATCCGCAATGTGACGGGGCTCCATTCCTTGCCACTGAGCAACCTTGGCGGCGGCTTCATACTTCTCGGAGCCGCAAACCAGTGATGGCCGAAGCGGGGCGAGCTCTTCGAGTACGTGCTGTTTCAGCACCGGGCTTACATCCGTTGCCGGCGTAAAGTCAGCCTCTCCACCAGAGTAGCCGCATTCACCACACATATGGATGAGATACGCGAGTGGCTGCGTCCCAGCGGCCCGTTCGTGGAAATCAGTCCTTTTGCCGCCGAACGCATTCGTCGAGACTACACTCTGGGATTTGAACTCGTTGTCACAAACGGGACAACGAAGCTCGATCTGACGCAGCGTTGTCATGGCTCCTCCGCCTCTCAGCGCTCCGAACCTCTCAGAAATGGAGAGGGAATATCTGTGCCACGATTTTGAAAATAATGCGGAAGAGATCGGCCTTGTTGAGAGTTTAGGTGGATTGTATCTTCTCGCATCGCAAAAACCGCGACTGGCTCACCACCCCGCGACCTGGTCGTTGATGCTCATCAACCTACTGCCTGACTTCTTCGCAGTTCACAACAGTACCGACCGTGTCGCCGCCTATCTCCGCTACTTCGAAAATCATCGCCGCTTCCTAGAGGCCTACTGGCACAACTACGTACTGGATCCGGCGGGGCCCCATTTTCTGGAAGTCGTTCGCTCTGCCGCACTTGCGAGCCGCGTAGACCTTCGCACAATGCTCGAAAGAATTGACGTTGTCTCTCTGGCGCGCAACACGGAAGAGCAATGCCGGACCCTATTCGATGTAGATACCGATATCGACGTCGTGCTCATGGTCGGTGTCGGTGCGGCGAACGCTGGTGAGCTGGTAGTAGAAGGTAAAGGAGTCGCTTTCGTCTGCCTCGAGCATTTCACCAGCGTGACGAACCCCGAGACTCAGGGTTTGGGTCTCGATCCCGAATTGATCCCGCTGTGGCTTACCCACGAGGTCGCGCACACAGTCCGCTATACCTCGCCTACCAGCCGGAGCGAGATGAAGCAGCTGATCGATGATGCAGGTGGATACTACTCTTACTGGGAGACCGGCAGGCGTGCCCCGCTTCGCGAGCTGATGATCAACGAGGGCCTGGCCACAATTGCGTCGAGAATCGTCAGCCCAGGACATGCTGCCTGGGAGTACTACGGATACACGAGGCGTGAGTATGCCAGCGTGCGAGAGCTCGAACCCTTGATCGCAAAAGCCCTCAATAGCGATCTCGATCGGGCAGGTCTCGGACTGCGTCTCCGGTATCTCTCTGGCGGAATGAGCGATGACGCGCGAACCGTTGACCGTCATGTGTTCCCGGAACGAAGCGGCTACTTCCTCGGCACCAAAATGGTCGAGGCAGCTGTCAACTCGCGGGGACTTTCGTGGGCGATCCGCGCCAGTGCCAGCGAGATCACATCACTTTCCGGCTCTGCCGCCGCTTCCGCCTAGCACTACTTCCCTACACAAAAAGAGCTGAACACCCGGTCGAGCACGTCCTCGACGTCTACGGCTCCTATCAGCTCTTCGAGTGCGTTGACGGCCGTCCGGAGATGGACAGCGGCGATCGTCGCCGGAAGTTTCTCCTCCCGCCATGCTTGTTTGAATCCTTCAAGCTCCGAGCGGGCGGTACCGATCGCCTTGCTATGGCGGGCTCTCGTCAGGATCGGGAGATCCGGAATGATCTCTCCGTGCCGTGTATCCAGCGAATTGTCGATCGCAGCCAGCAATTCCTGAAGACCTGACCCAGTCTCGGCACTGACTGAAATCATGTCCTCCGGGGATATGTATTCGTCTCTGTTTGATACCAAGTCAGCTTTGGTTCGAACCGGCAGGATCGGCGCTGTCGAACTTCGGCCCACGAGATCGATAGTTTCCTCCAGGCTTCTCGAATCCTCAGCGCACGCGAGCACGACATGAGCACCAGCCAGATAACGCTCGCTCACTTCGATGCCGAGACGTTCGATTCGATCTTCAGTATCCCGCAGTCCCGCGGTGTCGACGAGACGAAGCGGCCATTTCCCACTATCGATCAGCGCCTCGAGCGCATCGCGCGTCGTCCCGGGAATTTCCGTTACAATCGCCCGGGACCTGCCCAGAAGCGCATTGAACAGAGAAGATTTTCCAACGTTCGGCGGACCAGCGATAACGACGACTGCACCATCGCGGATGACCTCGCCGGCCGGTGCAGTAGAGAGAAGGGCATCGAGAGAGCTCGCAATTCCTTCCACAGCTTGATCAATTCTCATTCGAGGAATGGGCCCATCGTCTTCCTCGGGAAAATCGACATCGTACGCGATTAGTGCCTCGAGGCCGATGAGATCATCCCTCAGGCTCAGCAGACGACGCGACAGCCCTCCGTCCAGTTGGCCCAGAGCCGTCCGCTGCATAGCGTGGGAGCATGCATCTACCAGATCACCAATTGCTTCAGCCTGGAGGATGTCGAGCTTGCCGTTGAGTACAGCTCGCCGCGTAAATTCCCCGGGAGATGCCTGTCGCGCCCCCGACGAAATCAGAGCGGCCACTATGGTATTCGGAACCAGGTAGCCACCATGGGTGGAGAACTCGACAGTGTCGTCACCCGTGAAGGAATTCGGACCCGGGAACAGCGTAATCAGCGCCTGATCAAGTCTCTCATCGCCGTCGAATACATCACACAGACGGGATATCCGGGGCTCGAGCGGCCATAGTCCTAAATGCTTCGCGGCAATCCTGAAGGAATCCGGCCCACTCAGCCTCACAAGGGCAATTGCACCACGGCCTGGTGCACTCGCGACGGCAACGATCGTGTCCTCCAGGTGCATAGCACTTGTGCCCGCCGATATCACGTGCTCGCCGTCGGAAGAACGAACGTCGTCCCCGGCTCGAGAATCTTCACGGCTGGATGGAGCGGGTGATCCTCAAGGGTCGCTCTTAACCGGTCGATCGCATCGAAAGCCGTCGATGTGACATGATTGAATGTTCCCCAGTGATACGGGATGAAGTACCTGGCGTTGAGCCGCTCGAAGAGGGCGAGCGCATCCCCGCTGGTGAGATGCCCTTTGCGAAATCCCGGCTTCCACCACGGTGCATGCCCAATCGGAAGTAGTGCCAGATCCAGGTTCCGTCCATTGGCGACCAGGTTGGCCTCGACCAGGTGCGTGGTGTCAGCGGTAAGAGCCGTGTCACCGGCAAAGAAGCACGAAACTTTCTTAGTATCAATGAGATACATATTAGTGGCACTCCTCCAGCGATCCACGCCATAACGATTTCCTTTGTGCGTTGCCGACGCTGCCTGGATAGTCACCCCCTGCAGCGCGGCGCCTTCGCCCGGAGCAATTCCAACTGCGTGGCCGTATCCCTGTTTCTTCAGCCACCTGGCAATTGCCGGAGGAGCAAACAGGGGAATGTCTTCCGGCAGCGCATCCAGGGAAGCAAATGAAAGGTGGTCCGCGTGCGCGTGCGTAAGCAGTATTGCGTCGAGCTTCGGAAGTGCCTCGAGAGCGATGCCTGGAGCGCTGACACGGGTAAGGAATTTTCCGAGCGCTGGATCGAAATTGGGGTCCGTGAGGATGCGCTTCGCCCCGATTTCAATTAGTAGCGTTGCGTGACCAATGTACGTGACACGCAGCATGGTCCTCTCCCTTTATCCCGCGGGGCGTGCCTTTGCTCGTTCCTTCGCCAGCAGCCATTGTTGCGGAAGCGCCGCGATGTTCTGCGCCGTGTAGTACAGATTGAGCCCCGAAGCCATGTTGAGAAGCACCACCGTCATCATTACGGGAAACATGTATCCCATCATCTTCGCCTGCGGATTTGGAGGAGCGTTACGCATTCCGATCCAGGACAGCAGGTACATAGACGCGCCCATGAGCAGTGGCAGAATGTAGAGCGGATCCTTTATCGAGATATCGTGAAGCCACATGAATGGTACGCCACGGAACTCGATCGTGTTCTGAAAAACGAAAAACAGCGCAAAGAGAATCGGCATCGGTAGAAGCGCTGGCAGGCAGCCGGTCAATCCGGCAAAGGGGCTCACTCCAGCATCATGATAAACTTTCATGATCGCCTCACGCTGCTGGACGGGATCCTTGTACTTCTTCTGGGCAGCGGCAAGCTTCGGTTGTAGCTCCTGCATCTTGAGGCTCGACCGCATCGTGCTTTGGTTGAGGGGCCATAGCGCGAGTCGCACTAGAATTCCCAGAATTACCAGCACCCATCCGTAGCTCAGATTGAGCCGATTGTGCATCCAGAGCAGAGCCTGGATCACTTTCGATGCAATCGGATGCACGACGCCCTGAAGAAAGCGCCAGCCGTAGGGGTTCACATGGTCGAAGTCCTGACCCATCCGCATGAGACGCTGTGATTCCTGCGGTCCTGCATAGATCTCGAAGGAAAAGTTCCCATTCCGAATTTCCTCCACGACATTCGCTGATGCATTCGTTGCAATCTTCGATGTGCGCGGACCGCCTGAGAGTGTGACCTCGCTAAACGGTGTGCCATTTGGCTGTGAAAGAATTCCAACTACGAAGTATTTATTCTTGATGGCCACCCAGTTGAGTGGACCGGCCTCAAGAGTTTTCTCTCCGGGATCTAGACTCCCGAAAAGAACACTTCGAGCATGGTCACGCTGTGGCTTGAAGCTATACGCCAGCGTGCGATGACCTTAATTGAATAGCTTGCGGCTGTGTCCTGGGAAACCGTGTACGAGATCGAAACGCCGAGATTCTTTACCGAAGCGCTATAGGTAAGGGTTTCGTCCCCCTTGGCATCCCTGGCACGAGTGAGCATAAACGGCACATTCGCCAGATCCGCCGTATCAACCGGAGTGACAAGCTGATAGCTCAGAAG
>WNFQ01000360.1_pt1 | contig 28719 bp, 21 predicted proteins | sample 5400171 | NCBI WGS metagenome assembly WNFQ01 (sample SAMN13153356, study PRJNA577476) | soil metagenome | isolation source: 20 cm soil under Madrone tree | place: USA:California | collected 2016-06-14
AGGAGCGTTTTCGCACTGCTGGCAGGGAACCGGCTGGAAAAATGTCGGCGGATTGAAAAGCGACTCGTCGTCGCTGGACGGATCGTTTGTGGCGGATTTGGTTTTCTCGTAGTAGCGGTCGATGCGGATCCAGTGCATTTCGCGGCCGCGCATGACTTGGTCTTTGCCGACCACAGGAATGTTGTTTTCGGACTGGCAGGCGACTACACAAGCGTTGCAGCCATTGCATTTGTTCAAATCAATGGCCATCGCCCACTTGTCGCGGTCGTAGGGATATTCGGCTTCGCCGTTGTAAAGGGAGAGTTCCTTCGGCGGCAGTTGCGCATGCTCGTTGGCGAAATTCGGATTCCTGTGATACTCCGCGAGTGTGCCAGTTGCCAGAATCTGGCGGCCTTCCATGCTGAAGTGGTACTGGGTGCAAGCGAGCGGATAATCTTCGCCGGTTTTCTTGATGGCGCTGCTGGGGGCGTAAGCAGTCCAGAGGGCGCCAGAAGTGCGCACGGCGTAGGCGTTGAAGCCTTTGTTCGTTCCGGTGTAGCCGGCTTTCTTGCGTCCGTAGCCCAGCGGAAGGACCACTACACCATCGGCTTGGCCCGGAAGCCTCCATGCGGCAGCGGTGACTTTGCTGTTAGATAGCGCAATGTCGATGACGTTCGAATAAACCTTGCCGTGCTCGCCGCCGCGCCACGCGACATTGTGCGCCAGTTCTAATTTCTCGGCGGTCTTGGGGCTGATGAGCGCGGCGTTATCCCAGGTAAGTTTGGTAACCGGCTTGGGCAATTCCTGCAGCCAGCCATTATTGGCGAAGCGCCCGTCGTAAACGCACGGATCGGGGCGGAAGATGAATTCGATGTCAGTCGCGGAGGTGGTTTTGATGGCGGGGAGATCGTCACCGCCGAGTTTCGAAATGGCGCTGGCAGGCGCGAACGCCGAACCGGCTACGAGGCCATCGTTCAGTGTTTTTCGCCAAAACTTTTCGAAATCAGCGGAAGGATTCGCGGCCTTCAGCCGGTCACGCAGCGCATCATAATCCGAGACTCCTGGTTTATCGCCGAAAGCGGCAAGGACATCACGCGCGGAATGCGTATGGTACAGCGGCGCGATCAGCGGCTGAATCACGCCGAGCGTGCCGTCGAAAGCGCGCGCATCACCCCAGGTTTCGAGATAGTGCGATTCGGCGACGTGCCAGTCGCAGAGCTCGGCCGTCTCGTCAAAATGCGAGCCGAGGTAGATGGTGTTCTGGACGGGCTTGCGATTTCTCTTTTCGTCGAATTTGAGCTTGGAGGCAAAATCAAAATCGTGCGGTGCGGTGTACACCGGATTGACGCCGAGAATGAGGAGCGTCTCGACCTTGCCATCGTAGATGTCGCTGCATAATTCGCGCAGCGATTCGAGATTGTTCACCGGGCGCGCTTCCACCGGCTCCGTGTAGTAGAGCGTTGTTCCGACGTTGCCGAGCGCCGCATTGATTTCGTGCACCAGCGCGTGGAGTGAAGCGGGTTGGTGTTCTCCCGCAACGACTAGACACCTGCCGTGATGCCCTTGGAGTTCCTTCGCAACGGCATCGAGAAATTTCTCACTGCCCGGTGGCGGGACAGCAGCGTTAAGCGCAACTGCCAAACGGTCAAGCTTGGTAACGGGCCTAACCCTTGCGGCCAGCGCTCGAGCGAAGACCTCTACTTCCAAAGCGCGCAAGGGCAAACGATGATCCGCGGTCGCACCGGTCACACTGGGCGTGGGCTCAACCACATACAGGCGATTCATCTCGCTGCCAAGGCGATCGACTATCGCGAATTGATCCAAATTGCGGCGGCGCGAAAATTCCCGGACGTAGCGAATGTGTCCCGGCCCGCTGCCCAGGAAATCGGAATCGAGCGAGAGGATGACTTCGGCCTTTTCGACACGATAAACCGTATTGAGATAACTCCCGAAAGCGAGCTTCGCACCCTCGCGCGCGCCGTCGCCGACCGCCGGCTCCCACTGGTGCCATTTGGCTTTCGGAAAAAGGGTCAGCAGCGACTGAATCTGCGCGGCAAGCGTCGGCGAAGCGATAATTCCGGTCAGGATGCGGAAACCCGCGCCGTTCGTGCCTTTCATCTCCGCCGCGAGTGCTTGCGCGCTTTCCACAAACAGAGACCACGTCTGGATTTCCCCAAATTTCGTGACCGTTTGCGCGCGATCCGGATCGTAAAGATTCAGGACCGATGCCTGCGCAAACACGTTTGTCGCACCAAGGCTGGATGGATGGTCGGGATTGCCTTCGATTTTGGTTGGTCGCCCCTCGTGGCTTTCCACGAGCAGGCCGATCGCGTCCGCTCCAAACGGCATGGCCGTGGCATAAAACTGCGGCTTGCCGAGAGTCAATCCATCGGGCTGCTTGACGTACGGCACAACATACTGCTCTGGAGTCCGGCCGCAGCCGGACAAACCAGCAAACGCCAGCGATGCCGCCATCAACTTCAGGAAATCGCGCCGGTCGACGCCGTCGTCCCATTCCGAAGGCGCCTGTCGAGGAAATTCCCGATGCAGCAATTCTTCAAATTCCGGATCACCGGCGAGTTCCTCGAGCGTCCGCCAGTACTGCTTGCCGGTTTTCGATTGAAGCTTGGCGCGCACAGCGGCCAAATCCATGGGGCCTTCGTGCAGTTTTGCCTCTCCAGCCGGATCGTTGTGATCGTGCTGACCGCCGAGATGTTCGTGTTGTTCGTGCTCGCGCATACCGTCCATTAGCGATGACAGGTCGAGCAGCTGGTCAGCTCGGCCGTGGTCCGAAGATTGTACGATTTTCTCAGCTCAGCACCGATTTCCGCTTGATTGTCGGGAGCCTTCCAATCCATGTTGAAAACCTGATCTTTGGGGCGGAGAACCGGCTCCGGATTGCGATGGCAGTCCAGGCACCATTGCATCAGCAACGTATTCGCTTGAAACACCAGCGGCATCTGGTTGATCTGCCCGTGGCACGTCGAGCAGCCTACGCCCTTATTGATATGAATGCTGTGATTGAAATAGACGAAATCGGCCAGACGATGAACTTTGACCCACTGGATGGATTTATCGCTACGATAGCTCTCGCGAATGGGCTCGAGGTAGGCCGACGTGTTGAAGAGAACCGAATGGCAGTTCATGCAGGTCTTCGTCGGCGGGATACCGGCCACGGCGGAAGTTTCGACGCCGGTATGGCAGTAGCGGCAGTCAATACCGTCATCGCCGACGTGATGTTTATGGCTGAATTGCACCGGTTGCTCACGGGTAATGTTCTGCCGCGTCAGATACGGCGAGCGCGCCACCGCGAGGACGGCCACAAGCGCCAGGCCGACCAGGAATAAGGCCGAGAACACACTGAATCGCGCGATGAAATTTGTACTGCGATGAAAAATCTGGGCCATGTCTTTTCAGCACGATGCGGGGGAGCGCTCCGGAAAGGAGCTACGGTCAGGGCGTCCCACGAGTTAACCGGGTAGTTCAAGCCCGTGTCGTACTTGACGCGATAGTGTCCAACAAAACTTTCTGGAATGCAACCTCCGCACCCACATGTCTTCAAATAATTTCTTGCAACTTCCTTTCCAGATTCCACGTCACCTTCAAAGCTTTCGAATCGTATTCCCACTTGCGTGTTTCAACCCGAAACGATGAACGAAGTAGAGGCGAAATTGCCCGCTCATCCGCTTATACTTGCTTCTCCTTCCGCAGTCACCCACCGTCACGGAGTCTGATGCTTGAGCGAATAGAGAAGGTGAAACATTTTTTCATTAGATCTTTGACCAGGGCATTCGCCAAAGGCAGGTCGTGGTATCTTAGAAGGACCCTTCGCCGCTCTGCATGCGGCGGAGCCTACTCTATTCCGCGCGGCTCACCGCCAGCCAGGGTCCGCGGCACGCCGCTGGGGCGTGGTCCAACTGGTAGGACACCTCACTGTTAATGAGGACGGTGAAGGTTCGAATCCTTCCGCCCCAGCCAATCTTTCCAGTCGGCGCAAGTGCAGTCATGACCTGGCGGCTGGTCGTTGCGACAGAAGATCCGCCGCGGGAGCTGCTCGGTCACTCGCGTTCCGCACTTCGCGCAAAACCCTTCCCTCGCCGGACTTTCCAATACGCCAGAGAAATCAGTAGAAGAAACGGCGCGAAAGCGGGAACCGAGTATTGCAAACCCTGGACATAAAACGTGCTCACGGCAATCCCGAGCAGAGCGGCGATGCCCAGCCATGTTGAATACGGAAAGAATCGCAAACGCATGGGAAGCCGGGCGATTCGTTCGAGACCAAGCGCGCGGCGAAACGCAAAATGCGTCCGCAGAATGATGATCCAAACAAAAAACATTCCCGCGACGGCAACACCATAGAGCATGAGGAACGCTTTCGCCGGCGCGTAAATGGCAAGCAATATCGCTGCCGCCATACCTCCCGTCGAAGCAGCCAGGGCACGCCGAGGAACGCCATTTTCGCTGAGGCGCCCGAGCCATTCCGGGGCGTATCCTCCCCTGGAAAGGGAAAAAAGCATGCGCGTCGTGAGGTACAAATCGGTGTTGGAACTCGAGAGGGCCGCCGTAATCACCACCAGATTCATAATGCTTGCAACATAGGGAATGCCGACGGCTGAAAAGGCGCTCACGAACGGACTCCCCGTAATGCCAGTGCCCGTGCCCGCGTGATTCCAAGGGGTCATCGCCAGCATGATGGTAATGGCGAGAACGTAAAAGAGGATGAGCCGAAACACAATCGTACGCATGGCGCGCGGAATGGATTCTTCTGGACGCTCCGCTTCCCCCGCGGTAACCGCGATTATTTCGACGCCCATGTAGCTTGTAAGCGCAAGCGTAAGCGCCAGCCACACGCCCCTCCAACCATAAGGAAGAAAGCCGCCATGCGTGGTGAGATTCGACAAACCAACGGCCGGCCGTGGCCCCAGACCGAGTATCAAGCCCAGACCGACAACAATAAAAACGACAATTGCCAGAACCTTGATAAACGCAAACCAGTACTCGAACTCACCGAAGCGCGCCACCTGAAGCGTATTCAGCGCGACCAGTCCGATCGAAACCCCTGCCACCCAGATCCATTGAGGGACCGAGGGAAACCAAAACGTGAAATAGATGGCCACGGCCGTCACTTCCGCGCCAATCGCTATGATTTGAATCAGTGCGTACGTAGCGCGAACGGTGAATCCTGCCCAAGGGCTGAGATACGTCTCAGCATAAACTCCAAAAGAACCCGCGACGGGATGCACGACTGCCATTTCCACCAACGAGTAAGCAACGATGAGAGCGATGACCGCACCGAGAAGGTAGGACACGATCACACCCGGCCCCGCAAGGCGAATCGTTACGCTGCTCCCCAAAAAGAGCCCGACACCAATCGCCCCGCCAATGGCCAGCATGCTGAGTTGCCGCTGGGTTAGCCTCCGCCTCAGTTCCCCGCTCTCCGTCTCGCGGCTCGCCAAATCCGCGGTGCCGGGCGCGAGTCCCCTGGAAGGCCCGGGATCGTTACTCATGCTTGCTCAAATCGAGCAATAGTTCGCCAAAGCGATGGATCTCTTCCATGGTGTTGTAATGAACGGCGGATATGCGAACTACGCCGCTATCCTGACTCAAACCGAACCGCTTCATCAGGCGCGGTGTGTACATGTGACCGTCGCGTATCCCAATGCCCGCGTCCGCCATGGTTTCTGTGACTCTCGACGGAGAGATCTTCTTTAGATTGAAGCACAACGTTGGCACGCGCTCGTGCACCCGATGATCTTCTCGCACGCCGTAGATGGTAGCGCCGCATTCCCGCAAAATACGCAGAAGCTCGAGCGACAATGATTCTTCATACGAACGTATGGCCGCCATCGCGCGCACGAGATTGGCGCGCTTGGAGGTTGCTTGACTGTCTCTCTCTCCAGCTACCAGACTCTTTCCCAGATTCTCCAGATAGGAGACGGCGGCATCCATGCCCGCTACATTTTCGTAAATAAATGTTCCCGCCTCGATTTTTCCAGGGGGCTCGTCGGGAATGAAGTCCTCGCGGAAAGTGGGTAGCTTCTCAAGAAGTTTTCGGCGCCCCCACAGAAATCCCATGTGCGGAGAAAAAATCTTATAACCGGAACAGACCAGGTAATCACAATCGAAAGCCTGAACATCCATTACCGCGTGCGGCCCATAGTGCACACAATCTAGAAAGATTTCGCCGCCAGCCTCGTGCGCGAGCTTGGCCGCTGCCGCAACGTCCACAATCGAGCCAAGCGCATTTGAGGCGACCGTGCATGCCACCAGGCGCGTTTTCGAAGACAGCAGGGGTTTCAAGTCTTCGGGATGCAGATTGCCGTCGTCCCGCATCTTCCACCACAGAAATTTCGCTCCTTCTCTTTGCAACGCCAGCCATGTGGCGACGTTGGCTTCGTGATCCATGTCTGTGACAATGATTTCGTTCCGTTCCTGCAGTGTTTGCCCAATTGCCAGGCTCACTATTCGGATGAAGGAAGTCGCATTCATGCCAAACGCGATTTCGCTCGGATCGCGGGCGTTGAGAAACACACCCACACTTTCGCGGGCCCGCGCAATGGTCGCGTCCACTTCTCGGCTATGCCGATAGCGTCCCCCGCGCTGCACGTTGCGCTCCACCAAGTGCTGGTTGACGGCGTCAAGCACGATCTGCGGCACTTGGGCGCCTGCGGCATTGTCGAAGAATATGAACGCAGGCTTCCGATGAAGAGCCGGAAACTGTGCGCGAATAGAATCAACAGGAAATCCTGAGCGGCGGTCCAAAACAGTCGGAGAATTAGAAGTACTACTCATTTGATTTCCTTGTGCCGCATTTGCTGCCGAGCGAGACTACCTGTTTGCGCGACGGAAGCGAAGCACGCGAACCGTACAATGCGTGCATGCAGGTGTCAAGAGACGTGCTGCCGGTATGCCGCTTGCCTGTCTGTCGCATCATCTCTATCCTTTTGGTCGCGCTTCCGGGCAGTCGGGATTGCCCCAAGTACACATGAGCAAAGCAACTGATGAAGTCTATGTCTCCCTCAAACGCCACTTCAAAGGGAGTTTACTGCGGCCCGATGACGCCGAATATCCTGACGCCCGTCGGATTTGGAACGGCTTGGTTGCTCGCCGGCCTGGGCTGATCGCTCGATGTAACGATTCAAGTGACGTGCAAGCGGCTGTGCACGCGGCGGGCTCGGCGGGTGTGACCACTGCAGTCCGTTGTGGAGGCCATAGTCTTGCCGGCTTTAGCACGTGCGACGACGGCCTGGTCATTGACCTCGCGCCAATGCGCAAGGTCCAAATCTTCCCCGAAGCCCGGTATGCACGATTTGAGGGCGGATGCCTGCTCGGTTCCATTGACTCGGTAACGCAAACCGTGGGACTCGCATTCCCTGCCGGTGTGGTCTCCCACACCGGTGCCGGCGGCCTGGTTCTCGGAGGGGGGACCGGATGGCTCAATCGTTTGTACGGCCTATCCTGTGACAATGTGCGGGGCTTTACGGTGGTTGTTGCGGATGGGTCAGTAATCCGCGCCAACGCCAGCGAGAACTCGGACCTGTTTTGGGCTTTGCGAGGAGGAGGCGGCAATTTTGGCGTCGTGACCGAATTCGAGGTGACCCTTCATCCGCTAAGCTCGGTCCTGTTCGGCCGAGGGATTTGTCTTGGTGATGAAGCGCCAGGTCTGCTGCGGCATTGGCGGGACTTCATGCCGGAAGCGCCGGACAACTTGAGATGGGGTTTCTCATTGAGAATCGCTCCGCACGAAGAAAACATTCCCGTTGAAGTCCGCGGACGCCCCATCGCGAGTGCGTCAGCGCTTTGGGTGGGCGACCCGGAAGAAGGCCGGCGGTATGTGGATCACGCCTTCGCGATTGGCAATCACAAGGCGGTCACCAAAGAAGTGCTTTCGTTCCGTAGGCTGCAGACCCTGGCAGATTCCGACTTCCCGCACGACCGCCGCTACTACACGAAAGCCGGGTATTTCAAGACCCTGAACGACGAGAGCATCGGCATCATGATGGAAGCGCTTGCTACGAATCCGTCTATTTCAAATGAAATTGAGCTGGCCTACCTCGGCGGCGCCGCTGGGCGGGTTGCGCCCGCCGAAACGGCCTTCGGCGACCGTAGCTCGCCCTTTGTTCTGAATCTGCTGGGAAACTGGTCAGACCCGGCCGATGATGCTGTAAATATTTCGTGGATTCGCGACTTGTTTGCTCGATTGCGCCCGGCGATGGTTCCAGGAGTTTACGTCAATTTTATGAGTGGCGATGAAGGGGACCGCGTTTCTGAAGCCTATCGGGAACGCTGGGAGCGCCTCAGGGCCATCAAAACTGTTTACGATCCGGGGAACTTCTTCCGCCTGAACCAAAATATCCCGCCACTGACGGCAACTGACATTTCTGAGTGATCCTTGGCGACACACGCACAGCTAGCCTTTTGCCGTCGGCAAACCCGCTTCCAGCCAGCCCTTCCAGCCACCGTCCATTGATTCAACATTGCTGTAGCCCATCTTCTGCAAGTTTTCCGCAACCAGTGCGGAGCGGAATCCTCCACCACAATAAAGAATCAGTTTCGCGCTGGTGTCCGGCACCCGCGCCTCTATGTCCCGCTCAATAATTCCCCTACCCAAGTGAACGGCGCCGGGAAGATGCCCATTAGCCCATTCGCTGTCCTCACGTGTGTCGACCAGCAGAAATTTCTCACCTGCATCGATGCGGCGCTTCACATCGGCAACGTTGGTTTCCTTGATTTTCTTTTTTGCTTCGTTGACCAGCTTTAGGAATTGTGGCGCGTGGGCCATGAGAAAAACTCCTGTTGGGAACGATCCGAGGCGAGCATATCACAGAGCGAATGGTCCTAGGCTAGCCCATGGCTATTCCGGTCTCCATTCGATATTCGAAAAACGCTCCGGCAGAAGTTGGCTGCTCCTAACTCGGCGGGGTCTCCGCTTTTGGTTTGTCCCCGGCTTCTTTCTTGACAAACGAGCGCACCAGGTTTACAAAATTCCAGCGTACTCTTTCCTTCGTTCGATCGCCTTCACCAGGCATTTTCCCCTTGCCGTTGCTAATGATCCAGAAGAGCTCACCGTCGGTCAATTTTTCGAGGGCAGAAGCGTCACGCCAGTCGTGCAGCTCGAGCTTCATGTCGGCTGCGAGGTCGCCCTTGCCGTCACCGGTTTTACCGTGACACATCGCGCAATTGTAGCCATACAGCTTGCGCACTTCTGCCAAACCTTCCGGCGTTGGCGGAACCGGATTCTTTTTGGCAGCGTCTTCCGGCTTCATTTGTGGTTCCGAAGATCCCGGTTTTTCCTGCGTAGAATTCGGTTTAGCGTAGGAAATCCAAAAACACGCGAGCAGAATTGTACTCAGGACGAGAACTCTCCTGCGCATAATTTCCTCCTGACAGGATGTGCCGGCCGAGTGAGCTAGTTCGGCTTGATTTTGAGCGGATTCTACGCCCTGGGAATCCAGAAGGAAAGCATCAAAAAAACAAATAGGGGCCGCGTCAATGGGAGCCCCCCTCCGGCAGCTACGGTCTCATGTGAGCAGAATCCGAGGCATGCTTCGACTGCAATTTTCCCACGGCCGGCACCGCGCAGGCGTGTCGGGCGGGCGTATCACCAAAACCAGCCCGGAAAGGGCTTGATTCCCGGACCCGCGTACGCAGTCCATCAATCACCGGCGGAATCGGGTCGTGCGCGACACCTCGAATCACGAAGATCATCAGTGCCGCTTCGCCCGGCGCATCCGCACTTGAGGTAATCCCAAATCCCTGCACCTCGGGTTTCTTCATCCATTCGTCCACATGCGCCGCGTGAACGGCTTTGGCCTGCTCGATTTGCTCCGGGCTAAGACTGCTCACGGAAAACTCCTCTACGTTCGGAGCCAAGTGCGCGCTTTGCGTTTCATCCAGTACGCCTCGCGGCGTCACCGTTCCGCCATGTACGATCCGCGTACGAATCCCCTCCAATGCGGCTGGCAACTCTGTCCGAGGCTGGGTGGGATCAACAACCAAGATTACGGCCGGTTCACCCGGATGATCGACGCTCGAGCCCACTCCAACCGCGCGCACAAAAGGATTAGCCAATAGCTGGTTGGCGTGGAGGTCCCGCGCAGCCACCGCTGGCGCAAGAGACTGCGTCTGCAAGGCCATGCTGGATTGCGCTATCGTAGTCGCCGCGGAAAACCCTGGCAACGTGCAAGCAATTACCTGGTGAGTCGAAGGCGATCCCACAAAGACCGGTTTGTTCCCCGAAGAATCGGCCATGGCAGCTAGAACATCCTGGACGGGATTGCCCACGGTATCCGTGTCCGAGCCAGCGTAAAGCAGCGCCACGGGATCGGCCGTTCCCTGCGACACAATCAGCGATCCGGAATCTCCTTGCCCGCTGAAAGTTCCTCCCGAAACCGAAACCTGATTCTTATAAGTGACGGAAAACGTTGTCCCCGTGCCGCATCCCGTCTGGTACTGCACTTTGGTTGAAATTCCGACGGCCCCAACGGTTGAGCAAGTCAGGCCCGTCGTGCGCCCGCTCTTGGCGACACTCAAGCCTACGCTCGCGGCCATTCCCGTTCCCGCGTGCGGTGAACCGGGACTAGGCACATTCCCCGGCGCGGTACTCCCCAACGAAAAGATTGTCCCGTTGGTATCCACGGCCCCGAGATTGATCTGCGCAATGGCCGCGTCAACGTTTGTGCCCGCCGTTTCGAGCCTTACGAACTGAGATAGATGGGCTACGACCGTGGCGCTGTTCGGACTGCAATTGCTGTCGGGCAGCCCTGGTTGAATGATGTTATCTCCTATCGCCGCCGAATCGCTCCGTGCCAACACATGGTTGTTACTCAGAATATAGAAAGCTCCGTTTCGCTGAACCAGGGATCCCAGCGTCCCGCCGCAGCACGTAATGGTGTTGCCGCTGGTCGAAGAATCCTTGGCGTTCCCTCCTGTCGTCCCCAGGATGATCGGCAAGCTCTGCGCCGCTTCGTTCGGTGTGTGCGAAACGATGGTGGCTGCGGCGGACGCCGACTTCGTTGCGTCCGCCTGCAACACAACGGTAACGGTCACTTTCGCCGGGTTCGGTACCTGTGCAGGAGCTGTGTACGCGCCGGAGGCGCTGATCGTGCCGGTCGACGCCGTGCCCCCCACGACGCCGTTCACTTCCCAATTGACTGCCGTATTCGTCGTTCCGGTGACGGTGTCCTTGAAGGCCGTTACCTGATTCACAGTCACAATGGTGGATGTAGGGTCGATCGTCACCGTAATTTGCTGCCCGCCGCTGCTTCCCCCGCCGCAGGAAACTAGAAACAAGATGCTGGTCAGGCCAACCATGAAGGAGATCGCGCGGCGCATCGGGACCTCATTTTCCGGGCAGGAATTATTACGCTTCAACAATCAATTTGGACTGGGCGGGTAGTACCAATTCTAGACGTGAAAGTTTGACTGCTGCAACCCTGGAAAGGATGCCTGGAGGTTCCTTCTCGATGCCACGAAGTGCTGTCGCCCAAAATCAATCCAGGTCGCGCCAGTTGGGCCCGGCGCCAATTTCCACAACAATGGGAACGGCCAGTTTGTAAACGCCTTCCATCTCTTGCTTCACTAACTTTGCAAGCTTGGTGCGTTCCTTTGCAGGAACTTCGAAGAGCAACTCGTCGTGCACCTGCAAAATCATTTTGGCTTCGAACTTTTCGTCCGCCAACCGCTCGTCAATGCGGATCATTGCCAGCTTGATCAGATCGGCGGCGGTACCCTGTAGCGGCGAATTGAGGGCCGTGCGCTCGGCAAAGTTGCGCAGTTGCATCTGCGGTGAATTAATTTCAGGGATTGGACGGATTCTCCCGAATACGGTCTTCGCCACGCCGGTTTTGCGCGTCTCGGCAAGAATATTGTCCAGGTACTCCTTCACCCCGCTATACCGCGTGAAATAGGCGTTGATGAATTTCGCCGCTTCTTTTTGTTCGATGCCCAATTGCTGCGCGAGCCCGAATGGCGAAAGCCCGTAGATGATGCCGAAATTGATAGCTTTTGCGGCACGGCGATGCTCCGCATTCTGCGCCATTGGTCCCACGCCGAAAACTTCCTGCGCGGTCCGCGCGTGGATGTCTTCGCCGTGGCGGAAAGCCTGGACAAGCACAGGGTCTTTCGAAAAATGCGCCATGATGCGCAGCTCGATCTGCGAATAATCCGCGGACAGCAGAACCTTTCCTTTCTCGGCAACGAACGCGGCGCGAATCTCCCGCCCCAGCTCGGTTCGAATCGGAATGTTCTGCAGGTTGGGATCGCTCGAACTAAGCCGGCCCGTGGCCGTGCCAGTCTGCGAAAAGCTGGTATGCAAGCGCCCGGTTTCGGGATGGATCAGTTTCGGAAGAGCGTCCACATACGTTGATTTGAGCTTCGCAATTTCGCGGTACTCGATGATCTTCGCCGGGAGTGGATGTTGCGCGGATAATTCTTCAAGAATATCCGCAGCGGTGGACCGCGCTTTTGCTTTTCCGCGCCGCGCGTTCGGCTGAAGATTCAGTTTGTCAAAAAGAATCTCGGCGAGCTGCGTCGGCGAGTTGACGTTGAATTCCAACCCCGCCAGCTTCCAAATCTCTTTTTCCAGCCGGCGCACTTCCTTTTCCATCGACCGTGACATCTTTTCGAGTTCTTTAGGGTCCACGCGAATGCCCGTTCGCTCAATATCCGCAAGCACAGGAGCAAGCGGCAGATCCATTTTTTCGTATACGTCCTCGAGCTTTTGCTCCTGGACTTGCGCGTGGAGCGCAGGTGCGAGCCGCTGCAAATAATCGGCACGCTCGCCCGGCCCGCCGCCCATCAACGCGTTGAACTGCCGCATCACCACGTCCGCGAAGTTGTGATTCGCCGTGGTAGGCCGCAGAAGGTAGGAATAAATCTGCGTCGCGTGGCGGATATTCGCCACGCGGCCTGCCAGAAGTTGGAAAAGTTTTGGGTCGTGAACAATCTTGGGCCGTTTCGGATCGACGAGCAGCGGCGCAAGTGCTTTCAGAGCCTGCCCTTTTTCGTCGTACCAGGCAGAGCGCCCTTCGCCCGCTTTCGAGGAAACCTCGATGGAAGCGATGCGCGTTCCAAATCCCTCCGATTCACGCTCCCCCGCCTCGAGATTCAGCCACACCGCCAATGGCTGTTTTGCCGGAAGATTGGCCAGATATTCGCGGAACTCCGCGACGCCGGCGAACTGCGCATAATCCGCCTTTACAGCCGGTTCGGACTCCGCGGGCGCGGAGGGCGCCACTGCTTCGACTCCCAGGTCTTTCAACAGAGAACTGAAGCCCAGTTCACGATAGAGTTCCGCGAGCGCAGCGCCGTTGGGCGGATGCAGTTCCAGTTCCCCCAGATTGACCTCGATCGGCGCGTCCTTGGCAATCTCCGCCAATTGTTTGGACATCAGCACTTGCTCGCGCTGCTGCTGCAAAGCCTCCCGGTAGCGCTTGTTAGACACTTCGTCCGCATGATCAAGCGCGTTCTCGACACTTCCGTATTTCTTGATCAGTTCCGCTGCGCCTTTTTCGCCAATTCCCTTTGCTCCGGGAATGTTATCAATGGTGTCTCCGAGCAGCGCCATGTAGTCCACCACCTTTTCCGGCGGCACTCCCAGTAGCTCTTCGACCTTTCTTTCATCGACGATGATGTCGCCCTTGAGGCCGCCCGAGCCGGTGCGCAGCGTTCGCACATTCTTCCCAACGAGCTGCATCATGTCCTTATCGTTCGACACGATCAGCACTTCCAGATTGTGCTTCCCTGCTTTGACCGCCATCGTTCCAATCACATCGTCTGCTTCGTAGCCTTTGATTTCGAGAATTGGCAGGCGCATCGCTTCGCACAACCTGCGAACAAAGGGAAGCTGCACGCGCATTTCATCAGGCATGGGCTGCCGCTGCGCTTTGTATTTTTCGAAAAGCTTGTCGCGGAAAGTCGCTCCGGGAGGGTCAAAAACAATTCCGATGTAGTCCGGCTGGTAGTCCTTGATCAGCCGTCGCAAGATATTTCCGAACAGAAAGGGGACGTTTGTGGGGACCCCGCCGGGACCAGTGAGCCGCTGAGGCATGGGAGCAAAGAACGCGCGGTAGACATGCGCCATCGCATCGACAAGAAAGAGTTTTTTCGGACCGGAAGACATGCGCGCGAGTATAGCAAAGCCCCGTATGGAGTGCGGGAGTGTGCTCCCGCTTTTCCGATTGCCTCGTAACCGGCTATCAAGAAAAAGACCGTACAAGAAGGAGTCTCTGTGCGGCCTTTGAATCAGCAGTCAGTTCTTATTGTTGGTTTGGTTTGTTGGCTTCCGGTTTCGGCTCGGACTTTGGTTCCGGCTTGCTTGCCGCCGATGGCTTCGTTTCGCCTTGCGAACCAGCCTGAGCCTGCGAAACCAGCAGCAACCTAGTGCCGCTGTCCAGGTGCACGTTCTTCCCCGCAGAAGTAATAACGGAACCCTGCGTGGCATTCGACGCCGCCGCGCTCAGGTTCAGACCGTTTAGGCCAAAAACGCCTTGGCTGTTTGACGTGAGCTGACCTGCGGCATTCAATCCGCCGACCGCTCCTTTTGAGGCGCCCGCCACACTTCCGCCTGCGTTCGCCGCCGTGTTCACCGCGCCGCCGGCCACTCCGCCGACATTAGCCGCGGTGTTGCTCACCGTACCAACCGCGCCACCGGCTGCGGAAGTGACTCCACCAACGGCGCCGCGGCCGCCAGCCATCCCTGATCCAGCCCCCGAAGCGCCCATGCCGCCCGTCGTGTCCATGTCCGACCCAGCGGCCGACACACCACTTTGCGCTGAGGCAAGCGCCTGAATCCCGGCACTCAGCGGAATCTCCTGGCCATTCTTCAAGATTGCTTTATCAAACACGATTCCCAGCGCTGATTCCGATTCCCCTTTGGCGCGCGCCGAAGCCTGGGTGACGTGTCCCACCAGCTTCGAGCCCCTCGGAATGATCGTTTTTCCTTCGGACTTCACAGCTTCGGTGGTGTGCGCGTTTACCGCATCGCCCGGCTTACATTTTTTCGAGTCGACCGGCGAACTCAGCTCAGCGTTGAACGCCGTGCCGCTTGCCACCGAACCACTTGCCTGGCCGTTCTGCGCCGACGCCGCGGTTGATGCTGACGCGCCGCCCGAAGCCTGCGCCTGCGTCTGGCCAGCTTGGACCGATGTCTGGCTGCTGCTCTGCGCCCCGGCCTGGGCACCCGTCTGCGACTGTGCCGCCGCACTCAGGCAGAAAAACGTCCCCACAACAATTGCCAACCCTGCGCGATTCATGGTCGTAAAGCCTCCTAAACTCCGACTTAAGAAATGAGCTGGGTTCTAGCCTCAAGCATAAGGGTATCCACGGAGCCATTTGATAGTGGCAAGGGCTCTTCCATAAGTAAGGCTATTATTTTCAATCAATTAGATGAAGGAAGGGTGTGCCAACACCACGGAAAAATGGCTGGTACTGCGAAGGATTTACAGCGTGGGTTCCCTCCGCAGCAAATCCCAGAGGGTCAGCCTAAACGATGCCAAGGGGCTTGGCCACCGCGGCCAGAATGTCCGCTGCGCGCAGCAACTGTTCCCGTTTGTGCGCCGCACTGACGATCGTGCGTAGCCGCGCTTTTCCTTCCGCAACAATGGGATAACCGACCGCCGGTGCGAATACGCCCGCTTCAAAGAGCTTCTTCGAGAATTCGAACGCCAGCGCCGCATCGCCCACGTGAATTGGGATAATCGGCGTCTCGCTCACCTTGAATTGAAACCCGCGCTTCTTCAATTCGCGCTTGAACATTTTCGTGTTGGCCCACAGCTTCTTCACTAGCTTTTCGCCTTCCGGTGAATCCAGCAGCGCGAATGCCGCTTGGCAAGCCGCAGCCGTAGCCGGAGGATGTGAAGTCGAAAATAAGAATGGCCGGGCCCGCAAGTACAAGAAATCAATCAGGTCGCGCGAGCCGCAGACGTATCCGCCCATTGCGCCGATTGCTTTGCTGAGAGTTCCCACCTGAATGTGCACGCGCCCGTGGCACTGTTGATGATCCACTGTCCCCCGGCCTCCGCGGCCGAGCACGCCCGAAGCATGCGCGTCGTCCACCATCATGATGCAGTTATATTTCTCCGCCAGGTCGCAAAGCTGCGGCAGCGGCGCGATATCGCCGTCCATCGAAAATACTCCGTCCGTGATGATCAGCTTCTTCCCGGGAAAGTTGGCGTTCTCCTGCAGGATGCGCTCGCAGTCCTGCACGTCCTTGTGTTTGAAAACCTTGATCGTCGCTTTCGAGAGCCGCGCGCCATCGATGATTGAAGCGTGATTGAGCTCGTCCGAAACAATCAAATCATCTTTTCCCAGAACTGCCGAAACCGTTCCCGCGTTGGCGGTGAACCCCGATTGAAACACTACGCAGGCTTCTACGTTTTTGAACGCCGCGATCTGCTCCTCCAGTTCCATGTGTATTTTCATCGTGCCCGCAATCGTCCGAACCGCCCCCGCTCCTGCCCCGTATCGCTTGACCGCGTCCAGCGCGGCCTTGCGCAGTGCTTTGTGCGTCGTCAGACCGAGATAATTATTGGAAGCCAGATTGATTACTTCCCGTCCGTCGAAAATGCAAACAGCCTTCTGTTCGCCTTCGAGTACGCGCAGCCTCGGCGCCACGCCCTTCGCACGCAATTCCTTCAGGTCGTCGGTAACGTATTGCAGAGGATTTTGTTTCAATGTTTGAGTTGCTGTTTCACTCATTCTATGGCTCCTGACATTGGGAGTAACGCCGGGCGGGGATTTATGTCGAGATGCTCAATCTATCCTCGCCGGAAGGGCGGGCGATGGCAAGAAAAAACAATCGCGGGTGCCCTCGCGCCTAGCGTGGGATTCCGTTCGGGTACAGCAAAATCTTTCCGGCCAGGCCACTCTGCAGCAGCGTGAACGCACTCTCAAATTTGTCCAGCGATGCCCTCTCGCCAAATAGCGGCTCCAGATTCAGCCGCCCGGCCTTCAGCAACGCTGTCATCTGCACCCACGTCTCATACATCCGCCGCCCGTAAATGCCCTGCACCGTTGCACCCTTGAAAATCACGTCGTTCACTAGATCCAGCGGCACGTTTTCCGTCGGAATCCCCAGCAGCGAAGCGCGCCCTCCCGCCCGCAACGCTTTGAATCCCTGCTGAATCGCCGCCGGATTCCCAGACATTTCCAGCAGTGCATCCACGCCGGTGCCATTCGTTTCCGCGAGAATCTTTGCAACGGAATCTTCCGCGGCGGGATTCAGCACCACGTCCGCGCCCATTTTCTTCGCCATCGCGCGGCGCTTTTCGTTCGTCTCCGTCGCAAAAACTGTCGAGCTCCCGCAAGCCTTTGCCACCGCGATGGCCATCAACCCAATCGGCCCGCAGCCCGTAACCAAAACGGTCTGCCCCGCAATCGGACCTGCCAGCACGGTGTGCACGGCATTCCCCAGCGGATCGAGAATCGCTCCGTAATGCTCGGGAATCGCCGCGTCCAGCTTCCAGATATTCGACGCGGGAATCTTCACAAACTCCGCGAACGCGCCATCCTGATCGATCCCGATAATGCGCAAGTTCTGGCAGATATGCGCTTCGCCGAGCCGACACTGATGGCAATGCCCGCAGTTGACGTGCATCTCAGCGCTAACAAAATCCCCCGCCTTGACCGCGCGCACTTCGTCGCCCACCCGCTCGACCGTGCCGCAAAACTCATGCCCCAGCGTCACCGGCGGCTTGATGCGCCCCTGCGACCAGCGGTCCCATCCATAAATGTGCAAATCCGTCCCGCAAATCGAAGCCGTCTTCACCCGCACCAGTACGTCCATCGGCCCAATCAAAGGCACCGCGACCGTATCCATCTGCAGGCCCTTCGCGGCCTGCATCTTCCGCAACGCCTTCATGGTCGCCGCCATCTACGTTGTCCCCCGCTCAACGCACAAACCCCGATGCTAGCACACGCTGTTCCGCCCTGCGCACGTCGATGTCCCTAATCCGTCATTCCTAGCGAAGTGAGGAATCTCTCTGCGCTTTTCAAGCTTGGCGGCTTCATTTCACGTGTTCCACCACCCCAATCTTCTCCAGCGCCCCTAGATACTCCACAACCATCTCCAACGGCACGGGCCCGTGCTCCGCCGACACCGCGTCGCGTATCTCCTGCGCATTTCGTTTCCCGTCCGCGAAATTCAGCACTTCATACGCGTACTCTTCGCCGCTTCCCCACAATCCTTCGTAATTTAGTAACTTCGGCGTCGCCACGCCCGCCGCCTTCGCATGCTCCGCAAAATAGGCGTACCCAAACACCGCCAGCGGCCCTTTCGGTTGTGTCTTTCGTACAAACTTGAGAAGCCCGTTTCCGGCCGCTTTTGGCAGCGGCTTCGTCATCGCCTTCTCTTTTTCCCGCCACGGATAGGTTGTTAGGTATTCAGAAAGGAAGCGGGCATCCTCATCGGAGATTCCTAGCAGGGCTTTTGTCGAGTCCGCGACCCAACTAGTGTAATGAAGACCCTGAAGAGTTGCATTTTGAAGCTCCTCATCAGAGAGCACATTCCCGCGACGCCAGCTTTGTCGGTCCCGGTCGATGCCGCACACGAAGAGCTGATCCGCTAGCGGCGTCAGATTCCTCCCCGCTGCAGTTGCCAGGTAGTATCCGCTCGCCGCCCCAATAAACGCCGCGCGCTTCAGCTTCGTCGGATCGATATTCGCCGCCGTATCGAAATTCGTGTGAATGTACCGGTCCGGCCAGTCATTCAAATAAATCGCCGGTATCCCGAACGACGAATCCTGATACACATCGTGGTCGCTCCCCATGGTGTACGCCGAGTACTCTGCCCGCAGCGGCTCCTTCCCGCCTTCCGGCGCCACCATCGGATAATCCGCCTTCCCCGTCGCAGCAAATTTGTACGACTCCTCGTTCACCCACTCCGCAAACGCCCACGCCACGTCATGCACAAAGCTCGGCAGGCTCATCGGTCCGCGTGTCACGTGGAACACCGCCTTCGTCTCCGGCCCCCCTCCGACCATGTCCATGTGCACGACGGCCTTGATATTCTTCGCAAACTCCGGCTTGGCATTCAGCAGCGTAACCGTCCCCTCGATCTCCGGCGGCCAGATAAACCGAATTGTCCGCGCCGGCCGCGCCAGCTTTCCCTCACTAATCAACTTCTGCAGCGTTCGCGCCAGCTCCAGAATCGTCACGCACCCGCTCGCATTGTCGTTCGCTCCCGGACGTTGATGATCTAGGTGGCAAGAAAACGCAATCTCTTCCTCCTTCAACTTCGCATCAGCCCCGGGTATCGTCGCCGTCACCACCTCATAATTCCCCCGGTGCTGCCCCGCCTTCACCATCGCATGCAGCCGAATCTTTTCTCCACGCGCGAGCCGATCCTTCATCCCCCGCGCTGTCTTGAGCGACACCATAAACCCAAACGTCTTGTGCTCCGAAAACGTCTCCAGATGGCCCCAGCGGATTAAATTCTCATCCTCACCCCACCACGCCGTCTTCTGGTTCTGCGCGTAGCTCACAACCCCTACCGCACCAAACTTCCCCACCGCCAAGTCCTGCACCGCCCCCGGCTGCGCGCTCACCAGCACAATTTCCCCCTTCACATCTTTCCCCGCGTAGTTGCTCTCCTTCGTCCCCTCGCCAACATCCACCAATTCAGCGGTCACGTCGGCGCTCTCACTGTCCTCCGCCAGCACAATCGGCATCGCTTCATAGCTCGCGAGCATGTTCACATTGAGACAAACCATTGCGACTCCAATTTTTCCTTCCGTAGGCAACTTGTCTACTTCCTCCCGCCATCCCTCCTGGCAGAGCCGCGACGAAGGCTCAAGCGATATCTCTGCCAATTCCCCCATCTCCGCATCCCACGCCGGCCGCGACCTCTGCGTCCCATAGAAAATCTTCCCATCCGCAGGAAACTGCAGTATCGCCACGGCGCTCAATCCGTATGCCCGCAAACGCTCCGCCACCAGTTCCGCCGCCTCGTGAAATCCCTGCGACCCGCGTTGCCGGTGAAACCGCGCAATTCCTTCCAAGTTCCGCTTTGCCGTTTCCCCGCTCAACTCACTCGCCAGCGCCGCCACATCTTTCTCCGCCAGCAGCGGCGGCTTCTGCGCCTCCGCGGCCGCAGCCAGCACGAACAGCGAAACGCCAAGCGTCAAAACGGTGCGCATGTCAGTCCCCTTCCTGATGTCCGGCGCATTCTAACGCCGTCGTGTCCGATTGTTGCGGCTCGGGGTTGCACTAGTCTAAATGAGCTTAGTTAGAGAGAGCCGGTTTCAGCGATCCGGGCCAAATGTCTCGCTCCAAAATCGGCACGAAGACGAGTCAAGATCACAGAAGATCGCGCTTTTCGCTTGCGCGCTGCTACTTCGGTTGGGGAACGATTCGCAGATAAGGCTTCGGCGCCTTCCAGCCCCCGGGATATTTCTGTTTGGCTTCTTCATCCGAAACCGCCGGCAGGATGATCACGTCGTCGCCCTGCTTCCAGTTCACCGGCGTGGCTACCTTATGTTTGGCGGTGAGTTGCATCGAATCCACCACGCGCAGCACTTCGTCGAAATTGCGCCCTGTGCTCATGGGATAACTGAGCATCAGTTTGATCTTCTTGTCCGGTCCCACCACGAACACTGTGCGCACCGTCGCATTATTGACCGCCGTGCGTCCTTCGCACGTTTCACCCGCTTCCGCCGGCAGCATATCGTACAGCTTGGCCACCTTGAGTTGCGGGTCCCCGATCATCGGATATTTCACCTTGTGGCCCTGCGTTTCTTCGATGTCCGCGGCCCACTTACTGTGGCTGCTCACGGGGTCCACGCTCAGCCCGATGATCTTGCAATTGCGCTTCTCGAATTCCGGCTGCAGCCCCGCCATATAACCCAGTTCCGTCGTGCACACGGGAGTAAAGTCCTTGGGGTGCGAGAACAAGATGGCCCAGCCGTTGCCGATCCATTCGTGGAAGTTGATCGTTCCCTGCGAAGTTTCCGCAGTGAAATTGGGAGCTTGGTCGTTTATTCGCAACATCGTTTGTCTCCTGGTTTGTGCTTTGCATCCCGGAACTTTCGTCCCGAACTTGCAAGCCTTGAAACGCGGTACCCTATCTTATCCCTTCTATTCCCTCCGCCCACGACACGGTCGTCTCCGCTAATTCTCGCAGCACTTCAGCGTCGCTCCTTCCAGACTTCTTCAGCACATGAAACGAATGATCTGCTGTTTCGATCACGTGCAACGTCGCTCGCGATCCTAACTTCGCACACACCGGACGCAGCAATTTAAGATCAGCAAGCTCATCCCGTGTTCCCTGCAGGAACAGCATCGGCACTATAACTTTCGCAAGATGGTCCGCTCGTTTCGTTCCTGGCTGCTTGGGCGGGTGCAGCGGAAAGCCAAAGAACATCAATCCGCGCACGCCATCCAGAGCATGCTGTGCCGCCGCCTGCGAAGTCATGCGTCCTCCCATGGACTTGCCTCCCGCCAACAACGGCAAATCAGGAGCCGCCTCCGCGGCGGCTCGCACTGCAGCCACAACGGTTGTCGTCAGAACTGTCGGCGGGTCTGGAACCCGCCGCCGCTGCTCCATGTAAGGAAACTGGTATCGAAGCGTCGCCACACCCACGCCAGCCAATTCCTCCGCCAGCTTTTCCATAAATGGGTGACTCATCCCCGCGCCAGCTCCGTGCGCCAGAACGAAGAGCCACCGCGCGTTCGCCGGCCGGCAAAGCAACGACGATACTTCGCCTCCGTCTTCCACGCCAAATCGTAATTGTTCAACCTCAGCCATCTCGCCGCGATTCTAGCAGAACCAACTGAGCGCGTTGCTCATCGCGAGCGTATCGCGAATTCGATTAGCTGCTTTCTGCTACTCTTTCCTTGCCGTTTTTCGTAACGTCGAAACCTATGGCCGCTCCACGCAGCCTCAAGACACGCCTCATCCTCCGCAGCGTCATCGCCGTAATTTTCGTCGCGGCGATACTCTTCATTTCCGCCGGTTCTCTCCGGTATTGGCAAGGATGGGCCTTCATGGCCATCTTGTTCGTCCCCATGCCGATGACCTCGGCTTATTTCCTGAAGCGCGATCCCCAGTTGGTCGAGCGCCGCTTGCGCACCGAGGAAAAAATCACCGAGCAGAAAACTATCATTCGCTGGGCTCAGTGGGTTGTCTTCGCGTCTCTAGTGATTCCCGGATTGGATTACCGTTTCGGCTGGTCCCGCGTCCCAGTTTGGCTGACGATTCTTTCCCAACTCTTCGTCTTCGCTGGCTATCTCATCACCCTTTGGGTCATGAAAGAAAACAGTTTTGCCTCTCGCACCGTCCAAATCGAAGAAGGCCAGCGCGTCATTTCGACCGGGCCTTATCGCCTTGTGCGCCATCCCATGTACTTTGGCGCCGTTCTCATGCTGCTCTTCACGCCTCTGGCGCTTGGCTCCTGGTGGGCACTCCCGGGCTTCCTCCTGGTCATCCCGTTGATCGTCCTCCGCCTCCTCAACGAAGAAAAAATGCTTCACCGCGACCTCCCCGGCTATTCCGAATATTGCCTCCGCACCCGTTCCCGTCTCCTCCCCCTCTTCTGGTAGTCTCTCTTAAGAAAAAACAGTCCTTGCCTTCCTTTATCTACTTTCCCGCTCTGCACGGAAAGGCCCCTGCCAACGCAATCGAGGCTATGTAACGTGTTGGCCGGTGCGCCTTCCCAGGATTTTCAGCAAGGTATTTCTTAATGACGCGAACGATTTGGACCGTGGTCACTCCACGGGGCACGCAGGCCATCCTGTCCCTTCTCGGAACACTGAGGAGCTCCCCATACACCAGGAAGCCATCGGCAAAGCCTGCAACCCAGCCCAGACAGGTGGCATCGGGCCCCATGCGGGTAGCGTCTTTGTTCCCTTCACTGTCGACGGTGGAACAGACTTCCAGAAAGTCTCTGCCAGATCTGCTGATATCCGGCTGCTCAGATGCAGTCCTTTGATCAGTGCTGGCAGCCGAATGAACAAAGCTAGTGCTGGCAGGCAAACAAATAAAGAAGATCGCAAGCAGTGCAGCAACAAGAAGCAGGCGCACGGCACCCTCCAATCCGTCGCGCGATTCTACGTCTGATTTACGATGCTGTCAGCGCAACGAAACCTACAGGCGAAAGGCGGATCACCTCTCTAGCGTCGCGCAAATGATCCTGGCAGGGGTGACCGGTCTTCTACAATGGCAATCTGCATTTTCCCAACAGTTCCTGAAAGTTGGAATTGCTCCGTACGGGGTCGAGGCGCGGTTCGACGGCGAGAACCATCATCGCCCAATCCCGTTCCTGATAAGCCTTTTGCAGAAAGTGCAGGGCCGTTTCTTTCTCGTTGAGGGCGACGTGAATGACAGCCAAGTTGTAAGCGGGGACCCAATCATGCTTCGATTTCTCTTTTAAGCGCTGGAGAATCCTTCGGGCTTCCGGCTGGCGCCCTCCCGCAGCGAGGCTGTAGGCAAGCTCTGTCAAACCAGCGGTGCTGTCCGGCATTGCTTGCAGGACTTTCTTCGATTCTGCAACAGCTTCCTCGCACAATCCTTTCTGGGCATAGACCCGAGCCAGCCAGAAATGCGTGCGATAGTAATCGGGATTAAGCTGTAAGGCTTTTTGCCCGTGCTCGACAGCCCGATCGTAGTCTCGGGCATAGTAAAGCGTTCGAACTACCTCGGCATTGTTGGGCAGAGAGAGCGGATCCAGCCGCATTGCTTGGTTAATCTGCTCCCAAGCCTCCTCGTGCCGCCTTAGTGTCACAAGGAGCGCCGCGTAAAGGCGGTGCTCGGTGGAGTAGCTTGGATTCAACTCAATGGCACGTTTGAACTCAGTCTCTGCTTGGGACCAGTCCCATAGACCGAGCATGACGCTGCCCATGGCATTGTGTGATTCAGCCAGACCTTCACCGAGGGCTACGGCTTGGTGTGCCGCGTCCTGGGCTTTGGATTCGCCGACCCGTGGTGACATGGCGTCCGTGACGACAAGGAAATAATAGGAGTCCGCCAGTCCCGAATAGGCTTCCGCGAAACTGGCTTGTCGATCGATGGCTTGCTGAAAATAGGTGATCGCCTTCCCATAGCCAACTACCGTAAATTGGTTTCCAAAATACCGTCCTCGCAGATAGGCTTCGTTTGCTTGCGGATCAACAGGGATCGGGCTGGAGGGGCCCTTGTAGGCCGGACTGAGTTTTATTCTGATCTGTTCCGCTACCGCCCTTGCGACCTCTTCCTGCAAAGCAATGGAGTGACTGATGTGCCGGTCGCAGCTGTGCGCCCAGACATGCACCTGGTCCGCTGTACGGATAAGTTGGGCGGTAATGCGCACCTGGTCCTCATCGCGGCGAATACTGCTCTCAAGGATGTAGTCCACCCCCAATTCTCTTGCGATCTGTTGCGTGCTCTTCGATGTACGCTTGTAAGCCATCGAGGTTGTCCGTGCGATTACACCCAGTTGGTCCGGGCTTAACGCTCCTAGTTGGGTAATGATTTCTTCCGTGAGTCCGTCGCTGAAATAGTCTTCGTTCGGATTTCCGCTAAAATTTTCGAAGGGAAGTACCGCCAGCATAACGTGGCCAGAATTTGAGGATCGAATAGCATGTGCTCGCCGCCAGCCGAGGTAGCCGACAAGAGCAACCAAAAGCGTAAGGGGGGTGACGAGAGCCAGCCTCGAAAATCGAGGCCATTGGCTCCTTAGCAGCAAGAGTGGCTTGGAGTTAAAAGAGTTGGGTGCTTTGACCGCGGAGGTTCGACGGAATCGTTCAGAACATCACGAATTCGCTTGATGGCATTGTTGAGTCCGTGGTCGAAATCAACGAAGGTATCGGCAGACCACAAGGCCTGATGCAGTTCCTCGCGAGTGACCAGTTCCCCAGGCTGTTCCAGCAGCATGCGGAGCACTTGGAAAGCTTGTGGGGCGAGCCTTAGCCGTGATCCGCCCTTGAACAGCTCCTGTGTGCGCAGGCGGATTTCGTAGGGGCCAAAGCGGACCACTTCTAGTGGGTGCGAGTCTTCCACTCCGTCATTCCCCCGACCTGGGGGCGTGGATTATAGCATGGTGCTGGCGGAACCTTGAGCACGCAACCTGCGCATCTCCCTAGAATCCAGCGGCTTGCACGATGATTCAGAAAGGAGCCTAAACGGAGCGGGAAAGGATTGCACCAAATGATTGATGCGCGCAAATTCGTGCCGCCCGAAGTTGGGCTCCGTTCTCCGGAACGCAATTACGCAACGAAGCCGAGTGCGTCCCGGCTCGAATTCGCTTACCTATCCGCCGAACGGAATCTCACAAGAACGAAAAGGACAACTTTTATGAGAACAAAGTCGGGAATGGTCATCGCGGGCCTCGCTATGGTCATCGTTGCGGCGATGCTGGGCCCTATCGCCTCGGCTGGGTGTGGAAAGCTGGACAAAGCGAGGACGGGGGCATCTCTGTGGCAAGAACACTCCGAGAAACAAGACGATGACCCCATTGTCGGCTTCTGGAGAGTAAAGCTTGTGGCTAAGGATAATTCGGGCATCCCCGATGGTGCCGTCCTTGACGCCGGATACTCCCAGTGGCACAGCGACGGAACGGAAATCCTGAATTCTTCACGCCCACCTGAGACGCAGAGCTTTTGTCTCGGCGTGTGGAAGAAAGTGGGGCCATTTCACTACAAACTGAACCATTTCGCGATCAGTTGGGCCAACGGAAACTTACTAGGACCGGCCAATATCCGGGAAGACGTTGTACTGAGTCACGACGGGAATAGTTTCACTGGAACGTTTACGATTGATCAGTACGATCAAGCGGGGAATACTCTGGTTCACCTCGTCGGTCAGATTGAAGCGAAACGCATAACTGTGGATACTCCTGTCACCGACGTTTTATGACCGAACCGAGGCGACTCGATTCTCACTTCGCCACACGAAGCGGCTCTTGAGTTAGCAGCAGGTATTGCAGGATGGCGGTTGTTTTTCCGACCGCCATCACTGCCCTCTGGCGGTCGGCGAAACGATCGGAAATCTCCTGCCATTCCATCTGACAATCGCCATGCCTTTGAGCCAGCGATATGTACAAGCGCCTCTTCCGCCTCTGGTTACTTCGGGGTCGCGCCAGTCGTAAGGCCCGCCTTCCAAGGAGGACCGACCCTGTCGTGCCGCGCCATCCCCAGCCCGTCACACCCCTCCAACTCTGCTATCATCCCGCCTCGCATCCCCGGAGGCGACATGAGCTTTAGCCAAAGGCTCGACGAGATAGCAACCGGCTTCGAGCGCCCCTTCTGGGTCGCCAACATCACGGAGCTCTTCGAGCGTCTCTCCTACTACGCGGTGTTCGCCTCTTTGGCGCGCTACCTTCACGAGGTCCTCAACTTTCCGACGGAGCGCGCTACGAATTTAACCGGGCTCTTTGGCGGCTTGGTATGGTTCCTGGCGATTTTCGGGGGAGCGATCGCTGACCGGCTTGGCTTTCGCCGCGCCCTTTCTCTTGCGTACCTCATTCTCGCGGGCTCGTATTTTCTTCTCGGTTCCATAGGAGCTAGCTGGCTCGCGCCGGTGCGAAATCTATTGCCGCTGGTGGTTCTCGCGACGATCCTTCTGGTTCTACCTCCTTTGGGGGTCGCCCTGGTTAAGCCGTGCGTTGTCGGCACGACCGCGCGGGCCTCCAAAGAGAATGTCCGCTCCATCGGCTACTCCATCTACTACACATTGGTGAACATCGGGGGTGCGATCGGACCGTGGCTCGCGGGAGTGATCAATGAACACCTGCCAACTGCCATCGTGTTCCGGATGGCGGCCCTGAGTGTCTTTCTGATGTTTTTTGTCGTGCTCGTGTTCTTCAAGGAACCGCAGCGCTCCGGAGAAACAAATACCGCAAGCATCGCCGAGACTCTGCGCAATTTCGTCAAGGTGCTCAGCAATCCTAAATTCATGGCATTTCTGCTGATTTTCTCCGGCTACTGGATCGTCTACTGGCAAGAATTCATTTCTCTGCCGCTCTATGTCCACGATTACATCAATCCCGCCACCAACACGGACCGCATGCTTTCGACGGGACCGCTCGTCGTGATTGCGCTCACGGTGGCCATGAGTGTGGCCACAAAGAAAATGGCGTCCTTCAGCGCCGTGATACTTGGTACAGTCATTTCCATGGTCGCATTCGCGATTCTAGCTATTCACTCCAGCGTGATCGCCGTGTATGTCACGCTGGTGGTTGTAGCGCTAGGCGAGATCATTCAGGCGCCGCGGTACTACGATTACATTTCGCGGCTCGCGCCTGCCGGGCAGCAAGGCACGTACATGGGCTTCGCATTTTTGCCCATCGGAATCGGCTCGCTCATCGGCGGATGGTTCGGGGGCCGCGTCATGCACCAATTCGGCGAAGTCGCGCACCAGCCGCAGCGCGTCTGGTGGGTCATTTCCGGCGTGGGCGTCCTAACCGCTCTGCTGCTCTGGATTTACGACCGCGTCGTCAAACCATCGGGACAGGAGGCTGCTGGGTGAAAGAGAATAAATCTTGAAAATCGGGAGAGTTTCTAGCTTGACTGCAAACTGAAAACGGAAAGCGCTTTCAGTTTACCATGAGGCGGAGGGAAGCCAGCGCTTGCTGCGCCAGCGAGTAACGCGGCTCGATCTCCAGCGCTTCCTGGAAACAGCGCATGGCGTGACTGTACATCTCTTTTCCAAGATACGCCCGGCCCAGGTTGTAATGCGGAAAGTGGCGCGGTTCGTAGCGGCGCGCTTCTGTGGCGCGTTCCAGCCAGGGAATGGCTTCCTCGTAGCGGCCCAGTTCGATCAGGTAAGCGCCGATGTCGTTGTAAGGATTGCCAAACTCCGGATCGAGCTCGATGGCGCGCTTGCACTCCGCGATGGCTTCTTCAACGCGGCCCTGGAAATGATACGTCCAGCCCAAAAAGGTATGGGCTTCGGCGGTGGGATGCAGCTCCAGCGACGATTGATACAGCTCGACGGCGCGATCGTAGTCGCCTTCCATCTGCGCCTGATAAGCGTCTTGCAGGACTTCCCATGCCCGCGTGAGGGTTTCCATGCTCATGAGACATAGGTAGCATATGGTTTTGCGTGGGTCAAAAGTACGAAAGTTCCGGAAGTGCCGGAGAGGCACCTGTCCTTCGTGACGGGGCCAGAGTGGAATTTCTGGCCGCAATTGGAGAAAATGGCTAGGTTCCAGTGTGGCGTCATCATTCAGCGACAACGACTTCATTAAACGAGGGGGCATCGTGAAGCGGAATTATCTGGTTCTTGGGATCGCAACTCTGGCGGTGGCTGGAGCGCTGCTGGCGCAGGATCAGCCCGAAAAAACAGCGCCGAAGAAAACGGCGAGTCACGGCGCCGCAGGTTCCGCGGCGCGCGGCAAGGAAGTGTTTGAAAAGAAATGCGCCATGTGCCATTTCGCCGACAAGGAAGAAAAGAAAATCGGGCCGGGCCTCAAAGGCCTTTCCAAGCGCGGAACTTTCACGGTCAACGGCAACAAAGTCACAACGGAAGCCCTGACCACGTGGATCGAAAACGGCGATAGCATGATGCCCGGCATGAAGGACACCCTCGAGCCGGCACAAATCAAAGACGTCGTCGCTTACGTGAAGACACTTTAGTTGCTCTACAAAAAAGAGAAAAGCCCCCGAAGGCCTGATCGCTCAAGCCGCCGGGAGCCCAAACTCAAATAAAACTGCGCCTACTTCAGGACGGCGTCTTTAAACGCCTTCGACGGGCGCAGGCGAACGACGGTTTTCGCCTTGATCTTAATGGCCTCGCCGGTCTGTGGGTTGCGGCCCATGCGCGCCTTGCGG
>WNFQ01001546.1_pt1 | contig 28671 bp, 22 predicted proteins | sample 5400171 | NCBI WGS metagenome assembly WNFQ01 (sample SAMN13153356, study PRJNA577476) | soil metagenome | isolation source: 20 cm soil under Madrone tree | place: USA:California | collected 2016-06-14
GCCACGGTGGAGCGCCGAGAGGCGAGCGTCTCCGAGAGACGCAAGGCGCCTCGCAAGGCGTCTGGCGTGCCGCGTTAAGGCACGCCCCGCCGGTGCACCGAGCACCGGAGCGTTATCTCGGCGCTCCGCCACCCCTCATCCGGGTGCGCGAAGCAAAAAAGCAAAACCCGGGCGCAAAAACGCGCCGCGGGAACGAAGAAACGCGTGCTGTTTGACAAGTGAATACGACCACGACCGCGTCCGATTGTCCCGGATGCGAGGTAGCGCGCCCGCATGAGATGTTGCCCACGCTGCGTCGCCTATTCGATCACCTCGTCGGCGCGGGCGATGAATGTCGGCGGAAGCTCCAGGCCGAGCGCCTTGGCGGTGCGCAGATTGACGGCGAGATCGAACTTGGTCGGCAGCTCGACCGGCAGGCCGGCCGGCTTGGTGCCTTGCAGGATTCGGTGCACGTAGGTGGCGGCGCGCCGGAACAGGTCGGGCACACTTGCTCCGTAGGCCATGAGTCCGCCGGCCGCCACGTTCTCCTTCGCCCCGAACATCCCTGGCAGTCGGTTGTTCGCCAGGAACTCGATGATGCGGCCGACCTGAAACTGGTGCAGTGGATCGGTGGTGACGATGACCGCGTCGGGCCGCTCGCGCATCATCGCGGCGAAGGCGGGCTCGAAGTCGCCGACGCTGCGCACCTCGACGGGAATGAGCACCATGCCGGCGGCCGGCGTGGCAATCTTCATTTCGGCGAGGACGGCCATGCTGGAGGCATTGTCTGGATTGGCCACGTAGGCCACGCGCGTTACGTTCGCGATCGCCTCACGCAGGATCTGCAGGCGCTTGGGGCTGAGGTCGGGGCCAATCACGGTGTTGCCGGTGATGTTGCCGCCGGGCCGGGCGAGGCTCGCGACGAGGCCCGCGCGCACGGGATCGCCGACGCCGACCATGACGATGGGGATGGTTGCCGTCGCCTCCTTGGCCGCCTGCGTCGGCGGCGTGCCGTAGGTCGCGATCACGTCGACCGGCCGGCGAACGAGCTCCGCCGCGACCGCCGCGAGCCGGTCGGCCGCGCCCTCGCCGTAGCGGTATTCGTAGGCGATGTTCTGGCCTTCGATATAGCCCAGCTCGCGCAAGGCCTGCCGGAAGGCCTGCCACATGGGCGTATCGTCGAGGATGCCGATGCGCGGGATTTTTGCCGGCTGCTGCGCGCGCGCCCCGAGCGGCCACGTGGCCGCGGCGCTGCCCAGCAAGGCTATAAATTCGCGGCGTCTCACTCCGACACCTCTGCTGACCGACGGTCGCGCAGCCAGCAAGCTACGCCAAAATGCGCGCCGCGCCCACCTTGCCAAGGGTGAGCGAGCGGCGCGTCGGGCAAGCCAGCCAGCGGCGGCCATGCCGGCCCCTGAGTGGATAGTGCCGCAGATCGCCCAACCGGTCCTTGGGCTGGATCTGAATCGTTCTGAATCCGCTGTAAGGTGGGAACCCCTATCTCTGCAAAAGCCGCGCGCCGCGGTTACAGCGCGGACGGGTCGAGCCGTCGCACGGTCAGCATCGTGATGTCGTCGGACGGGAGCGCCGTCCCCACAAACCCGCGAACCGCCTCGTCCACCGACTTTACGATCGCGGCCGCACTTGCGCAGCCCGTGGCCGCGCGCAGCACCGATTCCAGGCGCGCTTCGGCGAAGAGCTCTCCCTCGAGATTGGCCGCCTCGGTCACGCCATCCGTGAAGACGTAAATGCTTTCGCCCGGCGCCAGGGAGGTCCGTCCGGTGACGTAGACCGCATCGGGGCGAACGCCGAGGATGATGCCCTTGCCGCCTTCAATGGCGGCCAGGCCTTGCCCGTTCAAGCGGTACGGCGCGTTATGCCCGGCATTGCAGAATTCGACCTCGCCGTTTGACGGCCTGAGCATCGCAAAGAACAGCGTTACGAACATCATGTCGCCGTTGTTCTGGCAGAGCTCGCGGTTCACCCGCGCGATGATCTCGGCCGGCGCTGCCGACGGCCCCTCCCGCGAGCGCATGAGGTCGGTCGCGATGCGAATGAGGCTCTTGGTGCGCGCCATGAACAGCGCCGCCGCCATGCCCTTGCCCGAGACGTCGCCCACCAGGAAGCACAGCATTCCGTCCTCGGTGATGAAAAAGTCGTAGAGGTCGCCGCCAACCTCCCGCGCCGGCTCCATGCTCGCGCACAAGTCGATCGGAAATTCCTGGCTCGGCGGCGGGAATGATTGCGGGACCATCGCCATCTGCAGCCGGCGCGCCGCATCAAGCTCCTCCTGCAGACGGGCAAGATGGGCGTCGATCTCGTCCCGCAACCGTTTCTTCTCGAGGGTGGCGCCGAGGCGCGCTTTCAGCAAAACTGGATTGAACGGCTTGAGCAGATAGTCGACGGCGCCGAGCTCGATGCAGCGCGCCATGCTGTTCATCTCGGTGAGCGCCGAGATCATGATAACGGGGAGATCGCGCAGCCGCGCCTGATCCTTGAGCCAGGCGAGTACCTGGAATCCGTCGACCTTGGGCATCATCACGTCGAGAAGGACGAGGTCGAAGGCGCCGGTCTTGAGGCGCGCAATCGCCTCCTCGCCGTCGCGCGCGGTCTCGATCTCGGTATAACCCTCGAGATCGAGATGAAGCTTCAACGTATAGAGGTTGTCGTCGTTGTCATCGACAACGAGGATGCGGGGCGGAGCTCCCATCGGCCGGTCGCCGCTCACGGTGCTGTTCCGATTCATGCCGAGACAGCACTCTAGACCATGTCCGTCTCATATCGAACCACAAGCCGGCATGGTGGCCGCGCTCAGCCAGGCTCCTTCGTCCCCGCGAACGCGCATGGGCACCAAGTAGGTCCTGTCCCCGATGCGGTGCAGCGCGAAGCAAAGCGTAGCGGTGCACCGCTGATCCGGGACCGCCACGGAGCGGAATGGTCCCGTCTGCGGCGCACCGTCCCCTTCGCTCCGCACTGCGCCGCGCCCGGGACACGCCGCCCGGCCGCGAAACGTGAGTTCCTTGCCGCTGAATCGATCTGAAATCTTCTGAACGGGAACCGTTTGAGCATTCCGCCGCCAGGGGAATACGGCTAAGACAGCACCGCTGTGGATGGCGGACCAACGGTGCGGCATGGACATCTCGGTCGACGATCTCGCCGGCGGCATCACCAAGGTCGCCTTGCGTGGGCGCTTCGATACGACGGGAGCGGTGGTCGTCGAGTTGCCATTCAACAAGATCGCCACGGAAAAACAAAAGATCATGGTCGATCTTTCCGCCGTGAACTTCCTCGCCTCCTACGGCATTCGCGTTCTCCTCGTCGGCGCCAAGATCGTCAAGAACAACGGTGGCAACTTAGTCATCCTGTGTCCGGACAATAATGTCGCAAAGGTGCTCAAGACCGCGGGGATGGATGCCCTGATCCCTATCCATCAGAGCGAAGCCGCTGCAACGGCGGCGCTGGCATCATGATTGCGATGGCGAATAACGAAGCAAGTCGTCTGGTGCTCCGTAAGGACGTTGCCGAATTGAAGCGCCTGGCGGGCTGGATCGAAGGGTTCACCCGGAAGCGCACGTCGCCCGACGTGTCCTTCGCCGTGCAGCTCTGCCTCGAAGAGGCGGTCGCCAATATCATCATGTATGGCGGCGCAAGGGACGATCCGCTCGAAATTGCCGTGGAGCTCGAACGCAACGGCGGAAATCTGGTCGCCCGGATCGAGGATAACGGCCGCCAATTCGATCCCACTCGGGCGCTGCCGCCGGTTCCGGCGCGCTCGCTCGAGGAGGCGAAGGTCGGGGACGTTGGCATTCATCTGATGCGCAGCTTCGCGAGCGGCATGGATTACGAACGCCGCGATGGTCGCAATCGGCTCACCTTGCGGTTCCTCGAACCGGCGGTGCCGCCGGCGGAGTGATCCCCAATGAGCGAAGCTTTCGTCTTCGGCCCATTCCGATTGCTAGTCGCGCGGCGCGAGCTGTTGGCCCACGGCGTCCCGGTCACGATGGGGCAGCGCGCGTTCGAGATCCTCCTGACGCTGGTGAGCCGCCACGGCCAACTCGTGACCAAGGACGAACTGATGGCCGAGGTCTGGCCCGGCGTGGTGGTGGAAGAAAACAACATTCAGGTTCACATTTCCGCCGTGCGCAAGGTGCTCGCCGCAGCAGGCGACGGCGACCGCTATTTGCTCACGGTCGCCGGACGCGGCTATCGCTTCTTGGCCCCGGTCACACGCGAGAGCCCTGGGGAACCCAAAACAGCGGGAGTGGACGACCAAAGCGCGCCGGCCGGTGCCGACATCGGTGCCGCCACCAATAATCTTCCCCAGCAGTTGACCAGTTTGATCGGCCGCGAAGCCGATCTCGCGGAGATCAAGGCGCGGCTGAGGGATCACCGCCTGGTGACGCTCACCGGATCGGGCGGGGTGGGCAAGACCCGGCTCTCGATCGAGGCCGGCCGCAGCCTGCTCGATCGCTACCTCGACGGCGTATGGCTTGCCGAACTCGCCCCGCTCAATGACGCGCAGCTCGTAACCTCCATCGTCGCCGACGCTTTGGGTGTCAGTCTGAGCGCGACCGCCGGCGGCTTGGACACGCTCACATCCGCCCTCAGGACCAAACAGCTTCTCCTGATCATCGACAATTGCGAGCACGTCATCGCCGAAGCCGCCCGTGTCGCCGAAGCACTGATGCGCGGCTGCCCGCGCCTGTCGATCCTGGCATCGAGCCGCGAACGGATGGCGATCGCAGGAGAAAGCGTCATCCGCGTGCCGTCGCTGCCGGCGCCGCAGCCCGACGAGGCGGCCACGGCAGCGCGCGCGTGTGACTACGCCGCCGTACGTCTGTTCGTCGAGCGCGCGAACGCGCTCGGCTGCGGATTCGCGCTCACCGACGCCAATGCGGCCACGGTGGCGTCGATCTGTCGCAGGCTTGATGGCATCCCGTTGGCGATCGAGCTGGCGGTGCCGCGGCTCAAAGTGCTGCCCGTGGATAAGCTCGCCCGCGGCCTCGATGAGCGCTTCCGGCTCCTGACCGGCGGCAGCCGCACCGCCTTGCCGCGACAACAGACGCTCCACGCCCTGATCGACTGGAGCTATGGCCTGCTCAGCGATGCGGAGAAGACGTTGCTCGCCCGGCTGTCGGTGTTCTTGGGCACAACCTCGCTCGCCTCGATCAGCTCGGTGGTTGGCGGTGACGACATGCCGCCGGAGCAAATTGGAGATCTGCTGCTGTCGTTGGTAGAGAAGTCGTTGGTGCATGCCGATCTCGATAGCAACGATTCCCGCTATGGGTTGCTTGAGTCGACCCGATATTTTGCGGCCGAGAAGCTCGCCGATGCGCCCGCCCTGCGCCGCCGGCATGCCGAGCATTTTGCCGCGCGGTTCGCTCAAGCGACGTCGGCATGGGAGACGACCCCGACCCGGGAATGGATCGCATCCTATGCATCCGACGTCGACAACTTGCGCGGCGCGCTGGACTGGGCGTTCGGACCGGACGGCGATGTCGCAGTTGGGCTCGATCTCGTGGCGCACAGCCACATCTTGTGGGCCGAGCTCGGCTTGATGCTGGAGCACCGGTACTGGGTGGTTGCGGCGCTCGAAAAACTCGGCAACGGGACGCCGCCCAAAATAGCGGCGCGGCTTCTCTCCTGGCAAGCCGGCGACGTGCGGGAACTCGACGATCCCGCCGATTACGAGGAAGCGATGCGCGCCGCCGACCTCTACCGCAAACTCGGCGACAGCTTTCACGAGGGCCGAGTATTATTGCGGGCCGGCACTGCGCGCCTGTCGCCCGACAGCGCCGAGGAGGGCGAGCGCCTGCTGCGCGAAGCGCACGCACTGGTGCGACCGTTCGGGACCACAAAGACGCTGGCGCACTGCCTCAGCGCGCTCGCATCGGCTCGTCTCTTCGCCGGTGATCTCTCGGACGCGCATTCGCTGCACCGGCAGGCACTCGACGTTTATCGCGATCTCGGCGAGGGCTCCGATGATCGTGCGACCTTTTGAGCCGCGCGCGCCCGCAGCGGCCAAATTGGCCGCATTGTCGCCTGGCTTTCTAAGCCCGGGGCGCAGGCGATATGATGAGGGCGCCTGCTTCCGCCCTCGAAATCAGGGCAGCCGACGCGATTAGCCGACCGAGAGGAGCTCGAGCTAAGAATGGCAACTGATCTCCCCGGTATCCTCATCGTCGACGACAACGAGGACAATCGATACACGCTGCAATTGCTGCTCGAGACGGATGGTCACGAGCGCATCTCCAGCGCGGCTAGCGGAAACGAGGCGATTGCGCTGATCGAGAAGGAAAAGTTCAGTCTCGTCCTGCTTGATCTCATGATGCCGGATTTGAACGGGGACGAGGTGCTCAGGCTGATCAAGAGCGATCCGGACAAGCGCGATATTCCGGTGGTCATGATCAGCGCCGACACCGACGCCGAGAAGATCTCGCAATGCATCGAGCTCGGGGCCGACGATTACTTGCCCAAGCCTTTCAATCCGTCGATCTTGCGGGCGCGGATCGGGGCGGCGCTGCGCAGGCACTCGCTACGGGCGCTGGAAAACGAGTATATCGGCAAGATCGAAAACGAGAAGCGCCATTCCGAGACCCTGTTGCGCAACATTCTGCCGGCGGAGATCGCGACGCGGCTGCGCAACGGGGAAAGCAATATCGCCGACCATTTCGATGACGCTACCGTCATTTTTGCCGATGTGGTCGGCTTCGGCAAGATCACGGCGCGCATGAAGGCGTTTGAAATCGTCGCCTGTCTCAATCAGGTGTTCAGCGAATTCGATAAGCTTGCGGAAGAGGCCGGCATCGAAAAGATAAAGACGATCGGCGACAACTACATGGCCGTCTGCGGCCTCCCCACGCCGCGCCCCAATCACGCCCGGCTGGCGGCGAAATTCGGACTCGACATGATCGGAGCGACCGCGCGATTGCGCTCGCGGCTGCCGGTCCCGTTCACGATCCGGGTCGGGCTACACTCCGGCCCAGTCATGGCCGGAGTAATCGGCACGCGAAAATTCGCCTACGATGTGTGGGGCGATACCGTAAATATCGCCGCGCGCATGGAGGCCGCGGGTGCCCCCAATCGCGTGCTCGCGTCGGCCGCGACCGTGAAAGCGCTGGGAAACGATTACAGCCTCGATGGGCCGCACAAGATCGAGAACAAGGAAGGCCGCGTGCTGGAGGCGTTCTTCGTGGCCCAGCGATCGTGACATGCTGGCGCCCTGCAAGGCTTAAGTCTGCTGCGCGGCGCTTGCGGCGGCGGCCTGCTCCTTGGCTTTGTACTGATCGATGATGCCTTCCAGGCGCGCGATATTCTGCAACAGTCGCTCCGTGCTCAGGCGCAGGAAGTAGTAGCCGAATTCCGGATTCTGGAAGTAGATTTCGAGCAGCCGGTCATAGGTGATGGCGAGCATTTCCCCCTCTTCGATGCATTCGAGCGACTGCGTGCGGCGGTTGTCTGGTGAGAGAAAAGCGAGTTCACCCACGAGCCGTCCGGGCGGCAGCTCGATCGCCAATTCGGTCACGAGAAATTTTCCCGTCACCGTGAAGAACATCTCATTGGCCCCGTCGCCTTTGCGGAACAGCACGTCGCCTTTGGCGTACTTGCGCCGAGTCATGAACGGCTTGAGCCAGTCCATCGACAAATCGCCTTGCGCCGCGGCGCGCGCCTTCTTCACGAGCTTGAGCATCTGCGCGAGGCGGAAAATGTTGATGGGCAGCAGCAGAAGATATAGCGTCAGAGTGGTGAACGTGGCGGACAGCACGCCGTACCCGATGAAGAACACGTCGCTGATAATGCCGGCCACCCGCAGCGGTACCATCGTGCGCATCAATAACGTGGTGACGAAGAAAACCGCGCCGACCAGAGCCAACATGTTGGCGACGGTCACCGAGGCCAACGCGAGATCCACCACCCGTTGGAACAGGGCGTCGAACGTTAGGTTGCTCGCGTCGAGCTTGAGGTGAGTCAGCAACTTCGTGAGGATGTCGTCCATCGCCGCATCCATTGCGCCATTCGCCAGCGCCGCCACAACTAGATCGCCTGTCATGTTCCAGTATTCCTGCTCAGGAATGTGCGCGCTATCGCGGAGCGGACCGCGACCGCGGGGGCGTCCATATGCCGCGCATCTGCGCGGTGTAGGCCAGTAGCGTCTTGATGCAATTACACGATCCGGACGGCCAATCAACGACCCATTCGCCGGTCAGGGCGGCCGCGGCTGCGGCTCCCGTCACGAACAAGTGTGCTATGTTGCGAGCAGGACGGGAGCAGCGATGAAACCAACTGGAAAAGGGAACACGGTCGCCCGCGGCGCCGCGATCCTTGCAGCCTTGTTCGCGGCGATGCCGCAGGCATCGGCCGCGGATCTGCTCAAGCTCGCGAGTGCCCAGCGCGGGGCCTGGGAATCGGCGGCGCCGGAACTCGGGCAACCTGCCGGCATCTTCGCCAAGCACGGAATCACGCTCGATTTGCTCTACACGCGTGACGGGGAGGTCGAATCGGCGGTGGCGTCCGGCAGCAGCGACGTGGGAGTGGGCGTCGGCACGATCGGAGTGCTGCGTGCCTATGCCAAGGGCGCGCCGCTGCGCGTGATCGGGGCGAGCACGACCGGCACCGCCAACTATTGGTACGTCCAGGCTGCCTCGCTAATCAAAACGATCAAGGACATGGACGGCAAGACCATCGCTTATTGGACGAGCAATGCGGCCAGCAAATACGACGTGTTCGATCTGATCAAGCAGTACAAGCTCAAGGCCAGGCCGACGGTAATCGGGGGACCGGCCGCGACCTTCAATCAGGTCATGTCGGGTCGCATCGATGTCGGCTGGGCGGAGGCGCCATTCGGGGTCGATGCCATCGAGGAAGGCAAAATCCGTGTTGTGGCGCGAGCAGCCGACGTTTCCGCGATCCGGCGCGACACGGTCCGCGTGCTCATTACTAACGCGGATACGTTGCAGAAGCGTAAGGAAGTGCTTGGGCGCTTCCTGCAGGCCTATCGCGAGACCATCGAGTGGATGTATTCCGATCCCACCGCGCTCAAGCGTTACGCGGAGCTCGCCGGCGTATCGGAAAGTGTCGCCCAGCGCCTGCGCGAGTTCTTCCCGAAGGAGATGCTCTCGCCGGACAAGGTCATCGGTCTTGACGCGATCATCAAAGAGGCGATGACCTCGCATTCTCTCCAGGTGCCGCTTTCGAAAGCGCAAATTTCCGAATTGGTCCAAATTCCCACAGCGACGCGCTAGTTCTGTTTGCGACGACGAAACCTTCAGCCGGCCGGCTGCGAGCGCTGATGTGCTCTGAGCGCTGCGAGGCGGCGGTCGCGCCAGCGCATGCGCGCGGCGACCTGTTCGGGTGCCAAAGCTTTTCCCCACTGTGCGAGGATGCGCGCGAGGTTCTCGCCCGCGTAGCGTGACGGATTTGCCGCGCTCAACGCGCTGAGACTCGGACCATAGCGCCGGCAGTAGTCGGGGATACCGGCGGGGGCATTGAGCTCGATGGTCTCGAATGGGCCCATGAACGACCAGCGCAAACCCAATCCGTCTTTGAGAGTCTTGTCGAGATCCTGCGGCGTGACGTAGCCGTCTCCGACGAGGCGGAACGCCTCCGACAGCAGCACGGCTTGCAGCCGGTTGAGAATAAATCCCTCGATCTCGCGCTTTACGATGATCGGGACCTGCCCCACTGATTCGTAGATCGTCTTGGCCTTGCTGACGATCGCGGGCGCAGTCCAGGGCGCGCCGATGAGCTCCACAAGCGGAATCAGATGCGGCGGGTTGACAGGATGGGCAACCAGGCAGCGATGTCGCCCCGCCAGACCCTCTGAAAATAGGCTCGCCACGATCGTGGAGGTGGAGGACGCCAGAATCGCCTCGGGCGCGGCGAGCCGATCGAGCTCCGAGAAGATCGCGCGTTTGGTCTCGAGCCCCTCGGGCAGATTCTCCTGGACGAGGTCCGCGCCATCGAGCGCATCGCGGAGATCGGCAGCGAGCCGCACGCGCGCGGCCGCGGCGTGCGCATCCTCCAGGAGACCCTGCTCGGCGAGGTCTTCGAGCCCCTGCGCCACTAGCGTGTGCGCGTTCTCGCAGACGTCCCGCGCCACATCGTAGAGGGCGACCTCGCAGCCACCGCCTGCAAACACGACCGCCCAGGAACGCCCAATCAAGCCGGCTCCCACCACGGCAATTCGATTGTTTACATCCACAGCACTTTTCTCCTCAACGCGAGGTCGTCGCGTAATGCGTGCGACGGACCAGTCCACGTCACGGATCCGCGCTCGAGCACGACCGTACGGTCCGAGAGGGCGAGCGCGAGGTCGAGATGGTGGTCGACGATGATTATCGCCACATCGTAGCGCAGGCGGTCGAACGCCTCGAACAGCTCCTCGGTGACAGCTGGAGAAAGTCCCTCGAACGGCTCGTCGAGCAGCAGCACGCGAACGTCTCCGGCCAGCGCCCGAGCGACTGCCAACATCTGCTGCTCGCCGCCGGAAAGATAGTCCGCCGGCGCGTACCAGCGGTCGGTCAGCCGCGGGAAATACGAGGCGATACGCTCGTCGCTCCAGTGGATACCGGCGCCGGTCATCCGCTTGAGGCGGCCGAGCGCCAGATTATCGGCGACGCTCATGCCGGCGAACAAACCTCTGCCCTGCGGCACATATCCGATGCCGCGGCGCGCGATCTCGGCCGAGGCAAAGCCCGCCGTGTCCTCGCCTTGGAGCCGGATTGCACCTGCCGCGGGCGGAGCAATCCCGATCACGGTCTTGAGCAGCGTCGACTTGCCGGCGCCGTTGCGGCCGAGCAACGCGAGGATTTCGTGTTCGCGCACGTCGAGCGAAACAGAATTGAGAATATGACTCTTGCCGTAGAAGGTGTCGACGCGGTCGACCACTAGAATCGGAGTAGTGCCAGCCGCCGAAACGCGCGGCTTTGCGGCGAGCGCGGCGGCGCCCGAGCCGATATAGACCTCGCGCACCTTGGCGTCGTTGCGCGCGTCCTCGACCGTGCCATCGATTAGCACCTTCCCATCGTTCATAACGGTGACGTGGTCGGCGATCTGGAACACACGATCGATGTCATGTTCCACGAGCAGCACGGGAATTTCCGTGGCGATTATCGACAGCAGCGAAGCGATGCGTGTGCGCTCGGCGGCGGCGAGCCCCGCGAGCGGCTCGTCGAGCAGCAGGATGCGCGGCCGGGTCGCAATCGCAAGGCCCATGTCCAGCAGGCGCTGCCCGCCATAGGAGAGCGAGGCCGCCTCGGCGCGCTCCATTCCAGTAAGGCCTACAAAGGCAACGAGCTCGGTGGTTTCCTTGTTTATGTCGTCGACTCCCTCCGCCGTCGCCCACATCGCAAACCGCTTTGCGCTGCGTGCCTGCACGGCGAGCCGCAGGTTCTCCTTCGCCGAGAGCCCGCCGAATAGATTTGTGATTTGGAACGAGCGGCCGACCCCGGCCGTGGTGATGTCCTCGGGCTTCAAGCCGGCAATCGAGCGGCCCGCGAGCTCGATTTGGCCCGCGTCAGGTGGAAAGAGACCCGATAGGAGATTGAAGGCGGTGGTCTTGCCGGCGCCGTTCGGACCGATCAGCGCGTGCAGGGTGCGGTCCTTGACCATGAAATCGATGCCATCGACCGCGTGAATGCCGCCGAAGCGTTTTATGAGACCACGCGCCAGCAGGACCGGCGCCTCGCTCGCGGCGTCGCGGCGATAGATCTGCGGCAGTTTCGCGTTTTCAGCGATCCGGCGGCCGGCCATGGCCGCGGCCTCGATCGTGTGCTTGCGGAAGGGAGCGAGGACCCGTCCGGCGACGCCGACGAGTCCGGTCGGGGAGAACACAATGAAGCCGACGAACAGCAGGCCGAAATAGAACAGCCAGTGCGGTGTCCAGATCGACAGGAACTCGCGAAACAGAATGAAGAACAACGCGCCGAGCGCGGGGCCGAGAAAGCTGCGCATCCCCCCGATCACCACCATGGCGACGAGCTCGCCCGAGAAGGCGACCGCGAGCGGCTCTGCCGAGGCGAAGCGGTGATTGAATACCGAAAGCGCGCCTGCGATCGCGACCACGCTCGCCGATAGCACGAAGCCGATCAGCTTGTAGCGGTTGGTGGGATAGCCGAGAAAGCGCGCACGCTCCTCGTTCTCGCGGATTGCGACGAGCACGCTGCCGGCGGGTGATCGGTGGAAGCGCCAGAGGAAGTAACAGATCGCCATCCCGATTGCCGCGACGGCCCAGTAGTAGACGCGGTCGGAATCGAGATCGAGGCCGAGCACGCTCGATCGGGTGACACCGCCCAATCCGCTCTCGCCGCCGGTAAGCTCGGTCCAGCGATAGCCGATGGTAAATAGCAGTGCTGTCAACGCCAACGTGAGCAGCGAGAAATAAACGCCGCGCCGCCGCAGGATCAGCGCGCCGGAGAGGAGCGCGCCCGCCGCAACAAAAACAATCGCGAATAGGAACGGCAGAACGATCGCTTCCGGAAACCAGTATCGCTGGCTTAAGGCGGCAGCATAGGCGGAAAGCCCGAACCACGCCCCATGCCCGAATGACACCAAGCCGGTATGGCCGAGCAGCACGTTGAGTCCCATGCAGGCAATGGCGAACACGACGACATCGATTGCCGAGCGCAACGGCAAGCCGGCAACGTCGAGCGCGAACGGCAGGAGCGCCAGCGCGAGCGCCGCAAGGAGAAGCGGAGCGTGTTCATCGCGCATGACGGCTACTCGAACCTTTGGATGCGCTCGCCGAAAAGGCCGCGCGGGCGCACCAGAAGCACCAGTGCCATCAGCAGATACATCGAGGCTTCGCCCCAGGATGGGTTGAAGTAGATGGTGATCCCGCGCACGACACCGACAAGGACAGAGGCGGCGATAACGCCCCAGAACGAGCCCAGCCCGCCGATCACCACGACGACGAAGGCGGCGGTGAGGATTTCGGCCCCCATCGCCGGGTGCACACCCGCAATCGGGGCGAGCAGCACGCCGGCAAGTCCGGCGAGGCCAACGCCGAGCGCCGCGATCGCCGTCATGTAGGGTGCAAGCGAGATGCCGAGCGCGCCGACCACGTCTGGGTTTTGTACACCCGCGCGCACGACGCGGCCGAACGCGGTGCGATAAACGATGAACCAGGTCGCGGTCACCGCAGCCACCGCGACGCCTAAGATGACAAGGCGGTATCGCGAGTAGATGAAATCGCCGATGAAGATCTGGCCGCGCAATTCGGATGGGATCGAGAACGGTAACGGAGCCGCGCCGAATACGATGCGCAGAGCTTGTTCGATGATCATCGCGAGCCCGAAGGTCAGCAGCAGGCTCAGGATGGGGTCGGAACGATAGAAGCGGCGAAACAACAATCGCTCGATCGCGATGCCGATGAGACCAACCGCCAGCGGTGAGGCGACGAGCGCGCCTGCGAATCCGATGCGATCCGCCAGAATGACCGCGAGATACGCGCCGATGGCGTAGAAACCGCCATGCGCGAGATTGACGACGCCGCCCAGCGCGAAGATGAGCGACAGCCCGAGCGCGATCAGCAGGTAATAGGCGCCAACCAGGAGCCCGTTGAGAACCTGCTCGAGTATGAAGACGAGCTGCACGCGCCGCCCTTGGGAAATACGAGCCGGTTGATCAGCTCATGCTATGTCGTCCCCGCGTATAGCGCGTCGAAGATACGCGTGAACGCGCTTATGCTGAGGACTCATGACTACCGGCTCTCGAATGCGGGGTCTCCGCTCGCGCGGGGACGACAACAACAGCAAGTCTCGGTCGATCTCCGCCAATTGATTACGTGACGCAGGGCTGGCCACTCCGCTCATCCGATCTTGCAGCTGCCATCCTTCGGCGGGGCGATGATCTCCATGTCCTCGTTCGCACCGGGAACGGCGCCGAGCGCATCGTAAATATCCCACTGATCCTTCATCTTGGCTGGGTCCTTGGCGCGGACCGCGTACATCTCCATGACCATCTGGTTGTCGTAGGGACGGAAGTAGGCTTCGCGCGCCTTCATCACGTCGAATTTCGCACCCTTGCGTAGATGCTCCGCGAGCTTCTGGGGGTCGGTCGACTTGGTCTCGCTCATCGACTGCGCCACGATCTTGAGCGAGTTGTAATCGCCCCAGGACTGGTTGTCCGGGAGTTTGCCGTACTTTTTCTGGAACACCTCGACGTATTTCTTCGAGCTCGGCGTGTCCACCAGGTGGTGCCAAACGAGTGGCCAGATGCCGGAGAAATTCCCCTTACCGGCGCCCCAAGCGACGACGGTATCGAAGCCGAAACCCGCGACCGGGAACTGCAGGCCGTATTCGGAATATTGCTTGAGGAAGCTCGTGATCTGGTTGCCGGCGAGATTCGAAATGACGAGATCGGGTCGAGCCTGGCGAACTTTCAGGAGATACGGGGAAAAGTCGGTGGCGTCGGTCGGCACCAACTCGTCGGCGGCAAATTGCCCGCCGTTGGCTTCCATGAATTTTTTGGCAACCCGCAGAAGATCGTGGCCAAACGCGTAGTCTGCCGTCAGCGAGTACCACTTCTTGCCGCGCACGAGGTTGTCGCGCAGCAAGTACTGGCCGACCGCCATTACATACATCGAGTTCGCGCCCTCGATGTGGAACATGTACGGATTGCAACTTGCGCCGCGCAGGGCGTCGGAATTGCAGCCGGTGTTGATGTAGACGGTTTTGAGCCGATTGGCGACTTGACCGATGGCAAGGCCGGAAGCGGAGGAGATTTCGCCGATGATCATTGCCACCTTGTCGCGCTCGATCAACCTCTCGGCCTTGGCTGAGGCGGTTTGCGGGTTGACCGAGTCCTCCATCACGAGCTCGATCTTGCGGCCCATCACACCGCCGGCATCGTTGATCTCCTCGGCAGCGAGCTTTACTCCCATCACCGCATATTCGCCGAGCGGCCCGAGAAAGCCGGTGAGCGGAGTGAGATGTCCGATGCGGATCGCATCGGCTTGCCCGCGCACGATCGCCGGCATGCCGACCCCGGCCAGCACCGCGGAACCGGCCGCGTTTTTGATGAGCGTGCGGCGTGACAGACTGGACGTCATGGCAATTTCCTCCCTTGGCGGAGTTCTTTAGAGCTAGTCGCGGAGTTCGCGTCGTCCGCGCTTGCCGCGGTTCGTTGCCGATAATTTGCGGCTGCTCGGGTAACCGTCTTCGGCTTTACTTGCCACAGAATGCATGTATCACTCAAGGAGTTGGCGGGCGGTCTGGCGAATTCGTGTGATGAGCGACAAGCTCGAGATCAAGCTCAATATCAACGGCCATGACTACGCCGTTCGGGTCGAGCCGAGAAGAACGCTGGTCGACGTCATCCGTGACGAGTGCGGACTGACCGGGACGCATATAGGGTGCGAGCACGGCGTGTGCGGCGCATGTACCGTGATCCTCGACGATGAGGCGGTCAGATCCTGCCTGATGTTCGCGGTCCAAGCCCAGGGCAAGCGCATCCGCACGGTCGAAGGCCTTGCCGAGGGGGACAAGCTGCATCCCGTGCAAAGCGCATTCATCGAGCACCACGCGCTTCAGTGTGGATTCTGCACGCCGGGTTTTCTGATGCTGACGGTGAACGCGCTGGAAACGAATCCGGACCTCACGGATGACGACATCCTCGATCTTCTCTCGTCCAATCTCTGCCGCTGCACCGGCTATCAGAACATCATCAAGGCCGTGCGCAGCATGGTCGCCGAGATGCGTCGACAGGCGGCGGGTCGATCCCCAACGGCTCACGCAGGCGGTTAACAGCTGCTGGCTTGCAGCATACGCGCGCCATCGTCCATCCTGATTGCGCCGTTCGGCTACTATCAGTAAATCCCGCGTATGACTTCTTCGTGCTTGTCACGCAGATGCGTGCGCAAAGAGTTTGCGAATGCGAGGCCATCGCGCCGCACCAACGCATTGAGGATCGCCTCGTGTCCGGCTCCCCGCTTGCTTTCCCTCATTTCTGCATTCAAGTTGCCTTTCCAACAAGTACGGCCCCGGGACCCAAACCACATGGATGAGCCCTCCACAGGCGCGAATGACCTCCTGTTCGACGTGAGGGACGGTATTGGGCGCGCCACGTTCAACCGTCCGCAGGCGCGCAATGCCTTTACCTTCGCGATGTACGAGCGGCTTGCGCAAATATGCGAGCAGGCCAACAAGGACCGCTCGATCAAGGTGCTCATATTCCAAGGCGCCGGTGACAAGGCCTTCGCCTCGGGGACCGACATCAATCAGTTCCGCGCCTTCAAGACGCCCGAGCATGCGATCGAATACGAATCGCGCATCGATCGCGTGCTGACGACCCTCGAGCAATGCCGCATCCCCACGATCGCTGCGATCACCGGCGCCTGTACCGGCGGCGGTGCCTGCTTGCTGCGATCTGCGCATTGGGACGAAGACGACAAGAATCGGATTTCCGATCGCCCGCACGCTCGGCAACTGCCTTTCCATGTCGAGCCTAAGCCGGCTCACGGCGTTGATCGGACCCGCGCGCGTGAAGGATCTCATATTCACCGCCCGGCTCGTCGGCGCCGAGGAGGCGGCAAGCGTTGGCCTTCTCAATGAAGTCGTCGAGGACCTTTCGGCTCTACAGGGGCGGGTCGAGGAGCTTGCGACGCTGATCGCCGGCAATGCGCCGCTGACGCTCAACGCCACGAAGCAGGCGCTCGCGCGCCTGCAGCGCCGCCTCTCGCGCGAGGAGGGCGAAGACCTTATCCTCATGTGCTACATGAGCCGAGACTTCCGTGAAGGATTGGATGCCTTCCTCAACAAGCGCCAGCCGCAATGGGCGGGCGAATAGGCTGCGGCTAGCAAGCAGGATTGTGCGATGGGTCCGTTGACCGGCTTGAGGGTGATCGATCTGACACACGTCATGGCGGGCCCGACCTGCACGCTGATGCTGGCGGATATGGGTGCCGAAGTCATCAAGATCGAGAAGGCGCCGAGCGGCGATGACACGCGCCACATGATCCCGCCGAAGATCGGCGAGGAGGCTGCGGCATTTCTAATGATGAACCGCAACAAACGTGGGATTGTGCTCGACCTCAAGACAGAGGGGGGAAAGACAATTCTGCGGCGGCTGATCGCGACTGCAGATGTGCTGACGGAAAATTTCGCGCCGGGGGTGATGGAGCGCCTTGGGTTCGGCTATGAGGATCTGCGCAAGCATTATCCTTCGTTGATTTACTGCTCGCTGTCCGGGTTTGGACGCACGGGTCCTTACAAGCACAGGCGCGGCTTTGACCTCGTCGCGCAAGCAATGAGCGGCATCATGAGCTTCACCGGCGAGAGCCCGGGCGGCCCGCCGGTGAAATGCGGGGCGCCGCTGTCGGACATTACCGCGGGGATCCTCGCGGCGATGGGAATCCTGGCCGCGTACGTGCATCGACTGAAAACCGGGCATGGCCAGTGGGTCGAGACCTCGCTGTTCGAGGCCGCGCTGGTGCAGACTTACTGGCAATCGGCAATTGCATTGGCGACCGGAACGGCTCCGCGCGCCATGGGGTCGGCGCACCCGCTCAACGCGCCCTACCAGGCCTTTGAAGCGTCGGACGCATGGATCGTTGTCGGAGGTGCCAATCAAAAGAATTGGCTGCGCATGCTCGACGCGTTGGACGCCCCGGAACTCGCAGACGATCCGCGCTTTAAATCCAGCGCCGACCGAATGGCTCACCTCAAAGAGCTCGAGACGGAACTCGAGCGACGCTTCCGTACCAAGCCGGCGAAATACTGGCTCGAAGCGCTCGAGGACAAGGGCGTTCCCTGTGGTCCGGTCAATGACATGCTGCAGGCTCTCGCGGATGCGCAGACGCTCGCCCGCGAAATGGTCGTTGAGGTCGATCATTCGGCGCTCGGCCGCGTCAAAACAATCGGCCTTCCGGTGAAATTCTCGGCCACGCCCGGCAAGGTGCGCACCGGCGCGCCGCTCTACGGCGAGCATACGCGCGAGGTGCTGCACGCATGCGGATTCGATGACCAGCAGATCGAGCGTTTCGAGAAAGATGGCGCGATCGTCACAATGGCATCCCACCCTGCCCGGCAACAGGTGGCCTGATGCACTCACCCAAAAACAAGATCAGGAGGAAACATGAGCTTAGCTGCAAGATCGTTGCTTCTATCGGCCGGCACCATTGCCGTCCTCTTTTCGGCTCCAGCGGCGGCCGAGTGGCGCCCGAGCAAGCCGATTGAGTTCGTCGCAACCGCTGGTCCCGGCGGCGGCACGGACAATCTCGCTCGCACGGTTCAGAGCATCATCGTCAAATACAAGCTGACTGATCAGCCCGTCGTCGTCACCAACAAGGGTGGTGGAAGCGGGGCCGAAGGCTACACCTACGCCAAGGCGTCCGCGGGTGATCCATATAAGGTCATCTTCGGCACGTCGAATGCGTGGCAGCAGCCGATGGTCTCGAGGGTAGCCTTCAAGCAGACCGACCTCACTCCGATCGCGGCGATGGCGCAGGACGAATTCCTGCTGTGGGTGAAGCAGGACGCACCCTACAAGAGCGTTGGCGAGTACCTTAAAGCTGCGGCGGCAAAGCCCGGTGAATTCAAGATGGGCGGCGCGCAATCGAAGGATACCGACGAAGTTCTCACCCGCATGATCGAAAAGGCCGCGAATGTGAAACTCACCTACATTCCGTTCAAGAGCGGCGCCGAAGCGGCGGTGCAGCTCGCCGGAGGTCATATCGACTCGCACGTCAACAATCCCAACGAAAGCCTTGGGCAATGGCGTGGCGGCACGCAACGTCCGGTGTGCGCGTTTAGCCCGCAACGGCTGCCGAAAGGCCCGAACATCACCGCAACGCAGGGCTGGCACGACATTCCCACCTGCGTCGAATCCGGTCTGAACATCCCTCAATTCCAGCAGCCGCGCACGGTGTGGCTGCCGGGCAAGGTCACGCCGGACCAGGTCGCCTTTTATGTCGAGCTGATGCGGAAAGTGCAAAATACGCCGGAGTGGAAGGAATACATCGAGCGCACGTCACAGACCGACACATTCCTGACCGGAGCGGAGTTCGACAAGTTCATGAAGGAGGACATCGAGCGCGTGCGCAAGATCGCCGCCGAGCAAGGATGGCTCGTCAACTGAGCGGCGAGCACTGATGATCTCCCGACGCGCTCTGGAATTGGCCACAGCAACCCTGACCGCAGTCTTCGGCGCGGCCGTGGCCGTCTCCAGCATTGACAACGGCGTCGGGTGGTCGACCGCAGGCGTTGATGCCGGGACATTTCCATTCTTGACCGGTCTCATCGTCCTCATCGCCAGCCTGTGGAATCTTGCCCGCGGATGCCTGGAAAGCCGGGCTGTGGCCGTCAGTTCGTCCGACCTGCGGCACCTGATCGCGCTATTCGCCCCGGCCGTCGTGTTCGTTGCTGCAATCCCGCTGGTCGGCGTGTATGTGGCCTCGGGCTGCTACATGTTGGGAACTCTGGCCCTGCTGCACCGGTTCTCCGTGCCGCGCTCGCTGCTCATCGCGGTGGCGACGCCTGTCGCGCTCTACCTGGTGTTCGAACGCATGTTCCAGGTGTCGCTGCCGCATGGAGCTCTGGCGGACGTGCTCGGGTTCTGACGAGGACGCGATGGAGAACATCGAATCCCTGCTGCACGGGTTCACGATTGCAATCACGCTCCCGCATCTGGCGTTGATGCTCATTGGCGTGCTGCTCGGGATCCTCGTCGGCGTGCTGCCGGGACTGGGCGCCCCAAACGGTGTGTCACTGCTGCTGCCCTTGACGTTCGGCATGCAGCCGGTTTCCGCGATCATCTTTTTGTCCAGCATGTACTGGGGCGCGCTGTTCGGCGGCTCCGTGACTTCGATTCTGTTCAACATTCCCGGAGAGCCATCCTCGGTTGCGACCACCTTCGACGGCTATCCGATGGCGCGCGACGGCCGAGCGACCACGGCGCTGGCAACTGCGTTCGGATCCGCTGCCTTCGGCGCGCTTGTCGGCGTTGTGCTGATCACGTTTCTCGCCTCCTGGGTCGCCCAAGCCGCTCTCGCGTTTGGGCCGCCTGAATATTTCGCGGTCTATTTTCTGGCTTTCGCGAGCTTTGTCGGAATGGGCGGCGCTCCGCCGCCCAAGACCGTTGTCTCGCTGGCCACCGGTTTTGCGATTGCTGCCATCGGCATCGACACGGTTTCCGGCAGCGTGCGGCTTACGATGGGCATCGACGAGCTGGTGAAAGGGATAAGTTTTGTCGTTGCCGTCATGGGCCTGTTCGGCATCGGCGAGCTGCTACTGGCGGTGGAGGAGGAAGTTCAGGCCAAAGCCGTATCCTCGAGGATCGACTGGCGGGAAGTCTTTGGCACGCTTGTCGGGCTTCCGCGCCATGGCTGGGCGCTGCTGCGCAGCGCGGCGATCGGCTGCTGGATGGGGATCACGCCGGGCGGGCCGACAGCCGCCTCGTTCATGAGCTATGGCATCGCCAAGCGCTTCTCGCCTCGCAGCGCGAACTTCGGCCGGGGCGAGGCGGAAGGCATCATTTCGCCGGAGACTGCCGATCACGCAGCGGGCACAAGCGCGCTCTTGCCGATGCTGTCGCTCGGCATTCCGGGTTCGGCCACGGCGGCGGTGATGATGGGCGGCTTGATGATATGGGGTCTCAATCCGGGGCCGATGCTGTTCATCGAACAGAAGGATTTCGTATGGGGACTGATCGCGTCGATGTATATCGGAAACATCGTCGCGGTGGTGCTTGTTCTGCTCACGGTGCCCATTTTTGCCGCGTTGATGCGCATTCCGTTCTTCATCATTGCACCGCTCATCTTCATCATCTGTACGGTCGGAGCGTATTCGGTATCCAATTCTTACCTCGACGTCCTGCTGATGCTCGGGTTTGGGATCGTCGGTTACCTGTTCAAGAAGCTCTCATATCCGCTCGCGCCGCTGGTGCTCGCGATCGTCATCGGGGACAAGGCGGAGGATGCGTTCCGGCAGGCAATGCTAATGTCGAAAGGCTCGCTTGCGATCTTTTTCAGCAACGCGCTCGTGACGACGCTGGTCGTGGCGGGGATCGCGCTGCTGCTGTTGCCGCTCGTTCTGCAAATCGCGCATGTGCGCACGACGACAAAGCCCGTATTGGATTGAGGCGAAGCGCCGGAGAGGCAAGCCATGGATGTGCGGACGCGTGACGCCAAGCCAGTGATCGCGCTCGCGATGGGCGATCCCGCCGGCATCAGTGCTGAGCTGACGGCGAAAGCTGTCGCCCTCGACGAGGTGCGCGCCACCGCCCGTTTGGTCGTCGTGGGCGACCGTCGCGTCTTCGACGAGGGAGCGCAAATTGCCAGGGTCGAAACCGAGATGACGACGGTCGCGCCGGATGCAACCATCGTACCGGACGGCGATGAGCCCCTCTTCATCGATTTCGGCAAGCTCGACCCCGCCTCGATCAGCCGAGGCGTTGCAGTTCGGCGAGGCGGCGAATTCGCACTCGAGAACTACGGGTATGCGCTCGCCCTGGCGCGCGACGGGCGCGCCGATGCCGTGTGCTTTACCCCATTCAACAAAAAGGCCATGCGGCTTGCCCGCCCATCCTACGACGACGAGATTGCATTTTCGGCGGAGGTGGTCGGACTTGAAGGTGCGGCGAGCGAGTTCAACATCCTCGACAAGTTGTGGAATGCGCGGGTGACCTCGCACATCTCCCTCGCGGAAGTGCCTGCCCGATTGACGAAAGAGCGCATCTCCCGCGCATTGAGGTTGACGGGCGCCTGCATGCGCAGCGCCGGCTTCCCGCGTCCGCGCATTGCGGTTGCCGGGCTCAACCCACACGCCGGTGATGGCGGTAATTTCGGCCGCGAGGAGATCGAGGTCATCGCCCCGGTGGTGGAGGCAGGCAAGCGGGACGGTATCTGTGTTGAAGGGCCGTTCCCGGCAGATACCGTCTTCCTTCGCGCCAAAAGCGGCGCGTTCGATGCGGTGCTCACGATGTACCACGACCAGGGCCAAATCGCGATGAAGCTGCTGGGTTTCGATCGCGGCGTGACACTCCTTGGCGGCTTCCCCTTTCCGATCTGCACGCCGGCGCATGGCACGGCGTATGACATCGCGGGCCGAGGAATTGCGTCAGTCGGAGCGACCCGGGCCGCGCTGTTGCTCGCGGCCGACATGGCCATGCGGCAGAGGAGATCGTCCGCGGCTCTCCGGGGCGGCGCACGTATGTAATCCGCGTGTCCGGATGGGGTGCAGCGTGCAGCGCTTCAGCGCGGAACGGTGCACCGCTGGTCCGGGACCGCCACGAACCGTAACGGTCCCGGGACTGCAGCGCACCGCTTCGCGCTGCGCTGCGCCCGGGGACACGCATGGACTTGAGAGTGCGAGAGTGATCAATGAATCAACTGGATCTCAATGGCCGCAACGCCGTGGTGACGGGTGGCGCGTCGGGATTGGGGTTCGCGATCGCTGAGCGCCTCGTGGCATCCGGAGCAAAGGTCGTGATTTGGGATCTCAATGGCGAGGCAGCCCACGCCGCCGGCAGGAAGCTCGGCGGATCGAGCATCGCCGCCGACGTGAGCGATGTGACCTCGGTAGCAAGCGCCTTGCAGAAGACGCTCGCGATCGTGCCGGCGATCGACATCTTCATCAACAACGCCGGCATCAGCGGACCTAACGCCAAGCTGTGGGAGTACCCGATCAATGATTGGAAGCAAATCTTCGCGGTCAACGTCGAAGGGACGTTCTATTGCTGCCGGGCGGTCGTGCCGCTGATGCGCGAGCGAAATTACGGCCGGATCGTCAACATTGCCTCGGTTGCGGGCAAGGAGGGCAATCCGAATGCCTCCGCCTACAGCGCGAGCAAAGCCGCGGTGATTGCGCTCACGAAATCGCTTGGCAAAGAACTGGCGGACACCTCAGTCCGGGTAAATTGCGTCACACCGGCCGCGGTACGCACCCCGCTGTTCGCGCAAATGACGCAGGCGCATATCGACTACATGCTTTCGAAAATCCCTCTTGGCCGGCTTGGCGAGCCGCAGGAAGTCGCTGCGCTTGTCGCTTGGCTCGCCTCGGAAGAATGCTCGTTCAGCACCGGCGCAGTTTTCGATCTCTCCGGTGGTCGATCGACTTATTGAAATGAGCCCCTATCAGCAGCAAACAGGGGATCCTGCGTGCCAATCGACATTCATGCCCACTACGTTCCGCCACAGCTGATCGACGCAATCCTCACGCGGGGCGAAGAGATCGGCGTACGGCTCGTTCAATCCGATGGCGCGCCGCCAGCGCTGCATTTCGATTACGGCTTCAAGGTGCGACCGTTCTTTCCGCGCCTGATCGAGCCCGTGGCCGAGCGGCGCGCCTGGCTCGACGCGCAAGGGATCGAGCGGCAGATCATCGGCACCTGGCCCGACATCTTCGGCTATGGGCTTGCCGCCGACGCCTGTATCGCCTGGCATCGAATGCTCAACGATACGCTGGCGGCGTGGTGCGCTGACAACTCGGATCGCTTCACCTGGATCGCGTCGGTTCCGCTCGGGCGAGCGGCGGCCGCGGGCGAGGAAGCCGAGCGCGCGATTTCGCTCGGTGCGTGCGGCGTGATCGTCTCCGCCAATGTCGAGAACGTCAATCTCGGCGAGTTGCCGCTCGATCCATTCTGGCGCAAGGCCGAAGCGCTTGGCTTACCGGTCTTGGTTCATCCGGTACTGGCCGGCCCGGCGCCGCGTGCCGCCAAATTCGCTCTCGCCCAGATTGCTCAGTACACGTTCGACACCACGCTCGGCGTCGGCTCGCTGTTGATGTCCGGTGTGCTCGACCGTTTTCCCCGCCTCAAGCTGGTGCTCGCCCACGGCGGAGGCGCTTACCCCTATCTTGCCGGCCGTTTCGATATCATGCATCGGCGCATGGACCGGGTCGCGCAAGGCGACGTCGCGGCCAAAGCGCCGTCCGCCTATGCCGGGCAAATGGCCTATGACACCATCGTGCATGCTCCCAAAGCGTTGCGATTTCTCATCGACGTCGTTGGACTTGATAATGTCGTGCTCGGGACTGATTATTCATTCCCGCCGGCGGACATGGAGCCGCTCGTGCTGCTGCGGTCGGCGCAATTGTCCGCCGCCGAGATCGAGGCGATTGCCGATGCAAATCCGCGCCGGCTGTTCGCGCGAATGCGCTGAGCGATGACGTCGCGCCGCGCGGCCGGTGGCGCCCCCGATAGCGAGAGCGATGGCGGTCGACGCTGGGTCGGCCGTTCGATCCGCCGCGTCGAGGATCCGGCGCTCGTCGCGGGACACGGCCGGTTCACCGGGAATCTCCCAGCGGCGCGCCACGTGCGCTTCGTGCGGAGCTCGGTCGCGTCGGGACGCATTGTCCGCATTCGCGCACCCGAAGGCGCGATGGTTCTCACCGCCGCGGAGCTTGCAGCGGTAAAGCCGATCCGGCCGATTCTGCACCGATTCAACTACGTGCCGATCGGTCAGTCGGTGCTGGCACGCGAGGTCGTGCGCTTCGTCGGCGAGCCGATCGCGGCGGTAGTTGCTTCGACGCGGGAGGAGGCTGAGGACCTTGCCGATCGCGTCGAGGTCGAAATCGAAGAGACGCCGGCACTGATCGGCGCAGACTCAGCGCTTGCGCGCGGCGCACCGCTCGTCCACGCCGAAGCCGCCGGAAACGTCGCGGTTGAAGGCCGCGTGCAGACGCCGGGCTTCGAAAGCCAAGTGGCGCGCGCGCATCGCCGGATCAGGATCGACATCCGCTCCCATCGCCAGAACGCGCTTCCGTTGGAGCCGCGCGCAGCGCATGCGGCATGGGACGCCGGGAACGCGCGCCTCACGCTGACCTGCGCGACGCAGATGCCGCACGTGACGCGCACAGCCATCGCCGATCTCATCGGAATGCCGGAATCGGACCTGCGGGTGATCGCGCCCGACGTTGGCGGCGGGTTCGGACAGAAAATGTCGCTGGCGGCGGAATTCGTGGTGGTGACCTGGCTTGCGCGCAAGCTCAAGACTTCAATGGCGTGGGTGGAGGATAGGCGCGAGAATCTCATCGCCTGTTTCCATAGCCGCGACCAGTCGATTTCGCTCGAGGGCGCGTTCGACCGCGACGCCAAGCTGATCGCATTGAACGCGGATATCGTCGCCGATGTCGGCGCCTATTCCTGCTATCCCACGACCTGCGCCGTCGAGCCGCTGATGGCGATGACGGAGCTGCCCGGCCCTTACGATGTGCGCGAATATTCCTGCGTCGCCCGCGGAGTCCTCACCAATACATGCCCGATGGCGCCCTACCGCGGCGTCTCGCGTCCGGTGATCACGCTTGCGCTCGAGCGGTTGATGGACAAGGCAGCTGCGGCATTCGGGCTCGATCCGATCGAGATCCGCCGCCGCAACCTGGTCAAAACCTTTCCTCACACCTCGGTGACGGGTCTCATCTACGATGAGGCGAGTTATATCGAGACCATGGAGGCGGCGGTCAAAGCCATCGGCGTGCCTGCGTTCCGCGCCCGCCAGGCGAAAGCGCGCGCCGAAGATCGCTACCTCGGTCTTGGGTTGGCGACGTTCTGCGAGCGCACCGGCTATGGCTCCCAAGCATTCGCCGCGCGCGGCATGGAGGTGACGCCAGGCTGGGAAACTGTCGAGCTGAGCATGGACCCCTCCGGCTTCGTCGAGGCGCGGATCGGCGCCTCGCCGCATGGACAGGGTCTTCGCACCACGCTGTCGCAGATCATCGCCGACGAGCTCGGCACTTCGCCGGAGCGCATCAAGATCGTGCACGGCGATACCGACCGCACGCCCTATGGGTGGGGCACTTTTGCGAGCCGCTCGCTGGTGATCGCCGGCGGAGCGAGCTTGATGGCGGCGCGCAAAGTACGCGCCAAGCTGACCCAGATGGCTGGCATCCTGCTCGAGGCGTCGGCCGGCGACATCGTGCTTGAAGCCGATGCCGCGCGTGTAGCCGGAACCGATCGCTCCATCCCGATCACGATGCTGGCGCGCGCCGCCTATCATCAAGCACATCGATTCAAAGGCGAGATCGTGCCCGGCATCGCCGAGAGCGCCACCTATGACCCGCTCGGCACGTTTTCCAACGCCTGCCACATCGCCGTGGTTGAGGTGGACATCGAGACCGGCCGCGTGCGCGTCGAAAAATTTCTCGTGGCCGAGGATGCCGGGCGCCTGATCAATCCGATGATCGTCGACGGGCAGATTCACGGCGGCGTGGCCCAGGGCATCGCCAACGCGCTGTTCGAGGAGATCATCTACGACGAGACCGGCAACATTCTCACGGCGAGCCTGGCAGACTATCTGCCGCCGACCGCGCGGGAAATCCCAGACATCGAAATCCATCATCTGGAGACGCCGACGCAAGCCTCGCTCACCAAGGCCAAGGGGCTGGGCGAGGGCGGGGCAATCGGCGCGCCGGCGGCGGTGATCAACGCCATCAATGATGCGCTCGCGCCGTTCGGCGTCTCGATCAACGAGTTTCCGGCAACCCCGCAGCGCATCCGCGCGGCGCTGCGCGCCGCCGGCGCATTCAAATAAAGAATAATCTCTTGAGGTAGGACGGCCGGACAGCAAAACTCCGTTCATTCCCGCGAAAGCGGGAATCCAGGGGAAAGCGCTGGGTCCCCGCGGGCGGGGACGAACGCTGGAGTGAGTTCAGCAAGGAAGGTCTGACATGACCTTCATCGGCCGCTCTGTAACCCGTCTCGAGGACCGTCCGTTGGTGACGGGCTGCGGCGCGTTCGCCGCCGATATCGCTTTTCCACACATGCTGCATATGCGCGTTGTGCGCTCCGAGCACGCGCACGGCCGCATCGTATCAATCGACGCCCGAGCCGCGCTGGCGCTGCCGGGCGTGACGGCGGTGTGGACGTCGGCCGACGTCGCCGAGGTTCCTCCTATCGATTTTCGCCTGACCCGAGTCGAAGGATTGATGCCGTACCGGCAGCCAATCCTGGCCCGTGAGCGCGTGCGCTATGTCGGCGAGCCCGTGGCGGCGGTGTTCGCGAGCGATCCATATTTGGCCGAGGATGCCGCCGAGGTAGTCGCGATCGAGGTCGAAGATTTGCCCCTCGTGCTCGACGCGAGCGAAGCGCCAGGGGAATTCGAGCCCGGATGTTCGACCGAAGCGGCGGTCGTGGAAAAGTCCTATGGCCAGCTCGCGGCCGCGTTTCACGACGCCGCGGTCGTAGTCGAGCTGGACCTCGCGATCGGGCGCCATTCCGGCGTTCCGTTGGAGACGCGCGGCGCGATCGGACATTACGACGCCGCGCGCGACGTGCTGGAGCTCTACGGCGCCGCCAAAGTTCCGCACTGGAACCGCGACAACATCGCCCGCATGCTCCGCCGCAGCCCGGCGAGCGTGCATCTCCTCGAAGGCCACGTGGGCGGAGGGTTCGGTATTCGCGGCGAGCTTTATCCCGAGGACGTGTTGGTTTGTCTCGCCGCGCTGCGGTTCGGCCGGCCGGTGAAATGGATCGAGGACCGGCGCGAGCATCTGATCGCGGCCAATCATTCGCGCCAGCAACGTCACAAGCTGCGCGCCGCCGTCGACCGCGATGGCCGCCTCCTCGCGATCGACGACGAATTCTTCCACGATCAGGGCGGCTACGTGCGCACCCACGCGGCGACTGTGCCCGATCTCGCCGCGGCCATGTTACCGGGGCCTTACCGGCTGCCGGCTTATCGGGCGGTCGGGCGCGTGCGGCTCACGAACAAGACGCCGTGCGGCACCTATCGCGCGCCGGGCCGGTTCGAAAGCACTTTCGTGCGCGAGCGGTTGATGGACGCGATCGCGGCGCGGCTCTCGATCGATTGCGTTGAGGTGCGCCGCCGTAACCTCATCGACAAGGACGAGATGCCATACCGGCGTTCGCTGGGAACGCTCGGCACCGAGGTCGTGCTCGACTCCGGCGACTATGCCGGCCTTCTCGACAAGGCGTTGGCGGCTGCCGAATGGGGCGATCTCCAGGACGAGCTCGCGCGCCGGCGCGCCCGCGGCGAATGCGTCGGCGCGGGACTTGCACTTTTCGTCGAGAAGAGCGGGCTCGGGCCGTTCGACGGCGTGCGGGTGTCCGTCGATACCTCCGGCATGGTGGAAGTGGTGACCGGCGCCGCTTCACTCGGCCAGGGCATCGAGACCGTGGTCGCCCAGATCTGCGCCGATACACTCGGCGTCGACTATCGACATGTGCGGGTCGTGCACGGCCGCACCGACCGCATCGCATTCGGGATGGGGGCCTTTGCATCGCGCGCCACGGTGATGACCGGGGAGGCGACGCGGCGCGCCGCGGTCGAGGTGCGCGCCAAGGCGATCGAGGTCGCCGCCGAGCTCATGCAGCAAGACGCCGGCACGCTCGCGGTGCTCGACGGGCGAGTGGTGCGCAGCGGCACCGATGGTCCCTCCATCACGCTGGGCGAAGTCGCCAGGGCGTTGGAGCCGACATCGAAGCTCCTTGGCGAGCGGGCGCCCGGCCTTTCGGCGGACGGGTGGTTCTTCAGCGATCACATGACGTATCCCTACGGCGTACACATTGCAGTCGCCAAAGTCGATCGCGAAACCGGCGGCGTGACGATCGAGCGTTACGTTCTCGCTTACGACATCGGCCGCGCGGTCAATCCGATGCTCATCGAAGGGCAGCTCGCAGGCGGGTTTGCGCAGGGCATAGGCGGCACGCTGCTCGAGGAATTCCGCTACGACGAGCGGGGCGAGCCGCTATCGGTCAATTTCGCCGATTACCTCCTGCCGACGGCCCATGAAGTGCCGGCGC
>WNFQ01000364.1_pt1 | contig 28623 bp, 22 predicted proteins | sample 5400171 | NCBI WGS metagenome assembly WNFQ01 (sample SAMN13153356, study PRJNA577476) | soil metagenome | isolation source: 20 cm soil under Madrone tree | place: USA:California | collected 2016-06-14
AGCGTGTCTTCGCCCTTCTGCCAGTTGCAGGGGCACAGCTCATCGGTCTGCAGGGCGTCCAGCACGCGCAGCACTTCCTCGGGGCTGCGGCCCACGTTGAGGTCGGTGACGTAGACGAACCGGATCACGCCGTGCGGATCCACGATGAAGGTCGCACGCTGCGCCACGCCCGCCTCCGGATCGAGGATTCCCAGTGCCCCGGCGAGCTCGCGCTTGACGTCCGCGAGCATCGGGAAGGGGAGGTTCCTGAGCTCCTCCTTCTCGCGCCGCCAGGCGAGGTGCACGTACTCACTGTCGATGCTGGCGCCCAGCAGCTGCGCATCGCGCGCGCGGAATTCCTTCTCGAGCTTGCCGAAGGCGGCGATCTCGGTGGGGCACACGAAGGTGAAGTCCTTGGGCCAGAAGAACACCACCCGCCACTTGCCGGGGAAGCTGTCCTGGGTGAAGGGCTGGAACGCGTGGGCGACGTCGTTGGACACCACGCCCGTGAGTGAAAACTGCGGAAAACGCTGACCGACACCTGACATGCGCAAAGACTCCTTGACTGGGATCCGAGCTGAGGCCGTAGCCGAACGGGGGCATGATGCCGGCGGAGCTGCTATAATTCCAATCGATTGAATTTATCTTCTTGATAGATTCTGTATATCTCTATCGGGCCATGGAGCTGAAACTCAAGGACCTGCGCTACCTGGTGGCCGTGGCCGACAACCGGCATTTCGGCCGCGCGGCGGCGCGCTGCTTCGTCAGCCAGCCGACGCTGTCGGCGCAGCTGAAGAAGCTCGAGCAGGCGCTCGGGGTGCAGCTCATCGAGCGGGCGCCCAACAACGTCTCCCTCACCACTGCCGGGGAAGAGATCGTGGCGCGCGCCCGGCGCATCCTCGAGGCGAGCGACGAGGTCGTCACGCTGGCGCGCAGCCAGCGCGATCCGCTCGCCGGGAAGCTGCGGGTGGCGCTCTTGCCGACCATCGGTCCGTACCTGCTGCCGCGGGTCGCGCCCGCGATCCGCAAGGGCCTGCCGCGCCTGCAGTTGCGCCTGTACGAATACCAGACCGCGCCGATGCTCGAGAAGCTGCACGGCGGTGAGCTCGATGTGGGCATTCTCGCCCTGCCGGTGGAGCTGGCGGGGCTCGAGACGCGCGAGCTGTACCGCGAGCCGTTCATGGTGGCGCTGCCGGAGCGCCACCGGCTCGCGGCACACGACACGGTGCGCGTGGCGGACCTCAAGGGCGAGACGCTGCTGCTGCTGGAGGAGGGTCACTGCCTGCGCGACCAGGCGCTGGAGGTCTGCAGCCGCGTCGGGGTACGCGACTCGCAGGACTTTCGCGCCACGAGCCTCGAGACCCTGCGGCAGATGGTGGCGACGGGTGCCGGGGTGACGCTGCTGCCGGAGCTCGCCGGCCGCGGCGCCTATCGCAATGCCCGCGGCGTGGTGCTGCGTCCATTCGCCAAACCCGCGCCGCAGCGACGGATCGGCGCGGTGTGGCGCAAGAGCACGGCGCGACGGGCGGCGATCGATGCGCTCGCGAAGCTGATCGCGGAGCACGCGCTGTGAGTGCGCGGCCGCCGCAACCCGTCACCTTCAGCGCGCGCGACGCGCGAGCGCTGGCTGGCCTCCTGAGCGAGGCAGCAGCGGCGCGGGGCGCCCTGGCCGTGAACGGCGCCACCGGCTTTCCGCGTGAGTTCTACCTGAAATTCGCGGCCTACTGCGCGCAGCGCGGCTATCACGCTCTGGTTTACGACTACCGCGGCATGGGGGCGTCCGCCCACGCGCCGCTCAGCGCCGAGCCGGCGCGCATGAGCGACTGGGGTCTGCTCGACATGCCCGCGGCGCTCGCCTGGCTGGCGGAGCGCTTCGCCCAGCTGCCGCTGGTCACGGTGGGACACAGCGTCGGCGGCCAGCTCATCGGCTGCATGTACAACCAGGCTCGCGCCCGCGCGCACGTCATGCTCGCCGCCTCGACCGGTTACTGGCGCCGGCAACGCGTGCCGTTCCGCTACCTGGCGCTGCTGTTCTGGAAGCTCTATGGCCCCCTGATGTTGCGGCGCGTGGGCTACGTGCCGCACGGCGCGCTGTGGACGGGAGACTCCCTGCCGCGCGGGGTGTTCCTGCAATGGCGCCAATGGTGCCTCACTCCCGCCCGGTTCGGTCCGGATCTCGATGAGGCGATGCGCGACAGCCAGTTCGCGGCGGTGCGCGCGCCGCTGCTGGCGTGGGGATTCAGCGACGATCCCATTGCCACCCCGGCAGCGGTCGAGGCGCTGTTAGCTTCCTACCCGCAGGCGCAGATCGAGCGGCGCTGGACCACGCCCGCAGAGGCCGGTGTGCGCGCCATCGGCCATCACGGCTTCTTCTCCGAGCGTCACCGCGACTCGCTGTGGCGCGGCGCGCTCGACTGGATCGACGCGCGCTGCAGCTGAGGCGCCGGCAGCGCCTCCAGGTCCGGGAGCGGCGTGCGGCGCGCGCGGCGCGCGAGCGCAATCGCGCCGAGCACGATGCACCCGCCCGCAAGCTGCCACGGCGTGAGCCGTTCCTTCAGCAGCAGCCACGCGTAAACGGTCGCGGCGATCGATTGCAGGTACAGTCCCACGGAGCTGAACGTGGCGGGCAGGTGCGCCAGTGCATACGCCACCAGGCCCTGGCCGAGCACCTGCGCCGACAGCGCGCAACCTGCGAGCAGCAGCCAGCCGTGCGGCGTGTCGGGGAGGAACTTCTGCGTGAGCGCCAGCGGCAGCAGCAGCAGGGTGAACACCAGCGTGCTGTTGAACATGACGATGCCGGCGCCGTACCGGGTACGCAGGCGCGCTACCGCGAGAATGTAGAAGCCGTAGAAACCCGCCGTCCCCAGTCCCAGCAGGTCGCCCGCCAGGGCGGGCGGCCCGTGCGCGAATTTCGTGCTCACGATCAACAGCAACCCGACCGAGGCGAGCGCCAGCGCCAGCAGGAAGCTCGGCCGTGGGCGCTCACCCCACAGAGCCCAGGCTCCGAGCGTCACCACCATGGGTGCGCAGTTCGCTTCCAGTGTCGAGGCGGCGACCGAAGTGAGCAGGAGCGAGGCGTGCCACAAGGCAAGATCGCCGGCGAAGAACACTCCGGCCCAGAAAAACATCGGCTCGCGCCAGCCGCGTGCCACGGCCGTCGCGCCGGGCTGCGTCGCGGCGGCGCGGGGGCGGCGTTCCAGCAGCGCCCACAGCGACAGCAGCGGCAGGGCCAACGCGCCGCGCCAGAACCCCGTCGCCGTCGGTCCGGTTTCCGACAGCCTCACGAAAATGCCGGAGCTGCCGATCGCCAGCGCACCGGCAAACAGCGCAATCAGTGCGGGAACTTCGGACGCGTCGTGGCGGGCTTGCATGGGATGTTGGCGGACTGCGCATCATAGTCGGTGGTGCCCGGACCCGTCTGGCATAATTGTTTCGCGTGATTTCCCCCGACTCACCGCTCGATCACGTCACGCCCTACGACCGCTTCGCGTGGGGCGATGAGCAGATCGAGCTGTGGCTCGCGAGCGGGGAGCACCAGCGCGAGCTGTCCGCCTACTTCGGCGCCGCCGAGTATCAGGCGCTCGCGGCGCTGGCGCGCCGTGCGCGGCGCGCGCCGCTGGCCGACGCTGCGCTGCGGGTGCTGGTGGTGCCGGGCATCATGGGCTCGCAGCTGGGGCTGCTGCGCCGAGCGCCGCTGCCGCATGACATCGTGTGGCTCGATCCCATCGACATCCAGCTGGGGCGCCTGGCGGCGCTGCGCTTTCCGGGACCGGCACCCATCGTGCCGCTCGGCGTGGTGCTGTTTTCCTACCTGCGGCTGAAGTTATATCTGCGCGCGCACGGCCTGGCCGCCGAGTTTCATGACTATGACTGGCGGCTGCCGGTCACACAGCTCGGCGGCGCGCTCGCCGGGCGCGTGCGCGCGGCCGGCAGCCGCGTGGCGATCGTGGCGCACAGCATGGGGGGACTCGTCGCGCGTGCGGCGCTCGCACTCGCGGGCACCGGCAACGTCGAGCGGCTGGTGCTGCTGGGGACGCCTCATTGCGGCTCGTTCGCCGCCGTGCAGGCTGTGCGCGGCACCTACGCCGTGGTGCGCAAGGTGGCACGGCTCGCGGCCAAGGCATCCGCCGAGAGCCTCGCGGCGGAGATCTTCAGCACCTTTCCGAGCCTGTATGACCTCATCCCCGTCGGCGCCGGCCCCACCGATCTGTTGGATGCCCGCGCCTGGCCACCGACGGGTCCGCAGCCGCGCACGGCACTGCTGCAGGCGGCGCGCGCAGCGCGAGGGCGCCTGGCACCGCCGGATGAGCGGTTCATCAACATCGTCGGGGTGGGTCAGGAGACCGTCACCGCGGTCGCGCGGCGCCACGACGACTTCGTCTACACGCTCACGCGCCACGGCGACGGCACCGTGCCGGCGGCGAGCGCCGTGCTCGCGGGCGTGCGCAGCGCCTACGCGCGCGTGGCGCACAGCGATCTGACACGCGATCCGGTCGTGGCCGCGGCCGTGGTGGATGTGTTGCGGCGGGGTGCCACGACGCGCCTGCCCGGCAAGTGGCTCAGCGGCAGCCGCGCCTGCACCCAGGTGAGCGATCGGCAACTGCGCCGCAGCCACGCCCGGAAAGTGGACTGGGCCGCGCTCACCCCCGAGGAGCGGCGCCTGTTCCTGCAGAACCTGAACGAGCCGCCGCAATTCAAACTGCGTGTGCCGGGGGCGGCACGCGGTGCGCGGCGCAGACGCGCTTGACCCACGGACCTTGACCTGGATCTCGGCCACGTTCAGCCAGCGGCCGTGGTCAGGTGTGCACGGGAACGCGATCGGCGGTGTTTGTCTGCGCGTCGCGGCGCCACGACACGTTGCCGGTAGTCTCACTCCTTGTTCTCATAGCGCCGCGTCCGGCAACAGGGAGTGCAGCTCATGAAGACTACCTTAGCGGCAGCAGGAACGCTGGCGGTGTTGGTGGCCTGCGGTGGCGGCGGCTCGGGCAGTTCCATGTCCCAGGCCGGCATGCAGCCGGTGGTCACCATGGGAACGATCACGGCCTTCGGCAGCGTGTTCGTCAACGGGGTGCGCTATGACGTCTCCGCCGCCAGCTTGACCAAGAATGACAACTCGGTTGCGCAGTCCGCACTCGCGGTCGGCGAGGTCGCTCTGGTACGCGGTCGCGAGGATGCTCAGAGCGGCCAGGGCGCGGCCGATAGCGTCGACGTGGAGGACCGCGTCGTTGGGCCGATTGCGACCATTGATACGGCGGGGAGTCAACTCACCGTGCTCGGTCAGACGATCAGCGTCACCGCCAGCACGTCCTTCGGCCCGGGCATCACGCCGGCGGATCTCACCGGCCTGAAGATGGGTGACAGCGTTGAAGTGAGCGGTCTTCCGGGTAGCGGCGGGCTCATCATGGCCACGCGCATCGGACGGGCCGAGAGCAATGAACCGCTGCAGGTGATGGGCACAGTCGGCACGGTGGACAGTGCCGCTCATACCCTCATGATCAACGCCCTGATGGTCGATTACTCCACTGCGAACCTGAGCGGGTTTTCATCCGGCGGGCCGGCGGCCGGCGATCTGGTGATTGCGCGCGGCACGGTCTTTGATGCCACCGCCGTGAAGCTGACCGCGACCAGGCTGCGAAAGGCGGAAACCGATCGCGACGAGCAGGCAGAGGGTGGCATGGTGGAGGAGGAGGGCCTGATCACGCGCTTTGCGTCGGCGACGGATTTCGACGTCGCGGGCGCCAAGGTGACGACCACGTCGTCCACCGTGTTCAAGAATGGCACGGCCGCGGATCTGGCGCTCAATGTTCACGTGGAGGTGCACGGCACGCTGGATGCGAACAAAGTGTTGACGGCGGATGTGGTCGAGATCGAGCACATCGCGGTGATCGCTCTGGCGGCGACCGTGTCGGGCGTCGACACGACGATGAGTACGCTGACGGTACTCGGCGTGACGATCAGCGTCGATACCAACACCCGCTTTGAGGATGAGAGCAGCGCGCAGATGCAGATGTTTGCCTTGAAGGACGTCGCCGTCGGCGACACGGTGCTGGTGCGCGGCTTCGAGCATCCGGCGGGTAGTGGCATGGTCCTGGCGACCCGGCTGGTGCGGCTACCGCCGTTGCCGTCGATGGCCGTCGCGGTCCGCGGGCCGTTCACGGCGAGCACCGCATCGCAATTCAAGATACTCGGCATCATGATCGATGCCACCAATGCCACTTTCCGCAAGGGAGAGGACCAGAGCTTGACCGCTGCGGAGTTCTTCACCCAGGCGGTGGGGCAGGTCGTGGACGTACTCGGCACTGCGACCGGCGGCACCGTGACGGCCAGCAAGGTGATGATCGATCCTGAAGAGGATCGCTAGCGCCGGTTCGATCGATAGATTGCGAAAGCGCAGCCGGCGCAACCTTCGCGGGTTGCGCCGGCTGTGGCTCGAATCCGCTATACGAACGCCTGGGCGATCGCTTCGCGCTGGCGGGCATCGGGCAGCCGGCCGCGGCCACCGGCGAGGTTGTCCTTCAGGTGCGCGAGCTTGCCGGTGGCGGGAATGATGCAGGTGACCGCCGGATGTGCGGCGATGTACTTGAGCGCCAGCTGCCCCCAGCTCGTGGCGTCCAGGTCTCCCGCCCACGCGGGCAGGGGCTTGGCGCGCACCGCCTGGAACAACGCGCCGTCCTCGAACGGGCGATTGACCAGCACCGCGACGCCGCGCTCCGCCGCCAGCGGCAGCAGGCGCGTCTCCGCAGCGCGCGTCAGCGGTGAATAGTTGAACTGCACGAAGTCGAGCTTCTCGCGCGCCAGCACCCGCACCAGCTCGAGGTGCGCGCTGACCGTGTAGTGCGTGACACCGATGTAACGCACGCGCCCGGACTCCTTCCACTCACGCAGCGTCTTCAGATGCGTGTCGAGATCCAGCAGGTTGTGAACCTGGATGAGATCGAGCCGCGCGCTCTTCAACATCTGCGCCGAGTGCGTCATCTGCTCGATCCCGGAGCGCGCACCGCGCGTCCACACCTTGGTGGCGAGGAACGCGCGCTGGTGCATGTCCGGCATCAGCAGCTCACCCAGCACGCGCTCGGCGGTTGAGTACATCGGCGAGGTGTCGATCAGACGCGCGCCGGAGGCGAAGAACCCCTCCAGCACTTCCTTGAGCGGTGCGCGCTCGGCAGCGGACTCGCCGACTTCGAAGGTCCGCGAGGTGCCCAAACCGATGACGGGAAGCTCTTCGCCGCTCGAGGGGATTTTGCGCACGATCGGGGCATCGCCCGGGTTCGCAGCGCCCGCCCGCGAAGACACGGCGGCGGCCGCCATCATGTTGACTCCTCCCGCAAGCAGCTCACGTCGGTTCATGACTTCCAGGGGGTGACTAAATGAGCGCGGCGTCGGTCTCGACCACGCTCATCCCGCCGCCCTCGACCACGCGCGCGAGCGCCGCCGCGCCCGGCAACACCTGCGCGGCGTAAAAGCGCGCGGTGCGGATCTTGGCCGCATAGAACTCGCGTTCGAGGCCGTCCGGCTTTGCCGCCGCGATCGCCGCCGACTTCGCCAGCAGCCAGCCGCAGGTCACGTAGCCGCACAACTTCAGGTATGGCACCGACACCGCCATGCCGGCGTCGGGACGGGAGGCCAGCGTCCTGAGCAGCGCCTGGGTGGCGCCTTTCAGCGCCGCAACCGCCTCCAGCGCCGCCTTGCGGGTGGCATCGACCGAGGTGTCGGTCACGGTGATCGCCTGCAGCTCCCGCTCCATGTCGCCGATCAGTGCGCCCATCGCGGCGCCGCGATCGCGGCCGAGCTTGCGGCCGATGAGATCGTTCGACTGGATGCCGGTGGTGCCTTCGTAGATGGTCGTGATGCGCACGTCCCGCAGGTACTGCGCGGCGCCGGTCTCCTCGATGAAGCCCATGCCGCCGTGAACCTGCACGCCGAGGCTGGCGACCTCGTTGCCGATTTCCGTGCACCAGCCCTTTACGATCGGCGTGAGGAGCTCGCCGCGGGCCTGGGCGGCGTTACGTAGCTTCTCGTCCCCGCCGTAGGTCGCCAGGTCAAACTGCCAGGCACCATAGAGGGTGAGGGCACGCGAGGCCTCGGTCTGCGACTTCATCATGAGCAGCATGCGCTTCACGTCGGGGTGATTGATGATCGGCGCCGGGCCTGCGCCGGCCGCCACCGGCGGCTTGCCCTGCACGCGCGTGCGCGCCCACTGCGTCGCGCGCTGCAAGGCGCGCTCGCCGACGGCATAGCCCTCGCTCCCCACCGACAGCCGCGCGCTGTTCATCATGACGAACATGTACTCGAGGCCGCGGCCGGGTTCGCCTACGAGATCGCCGATCGCGCCGTCGCGCTCGCCAAAAGCGAGCACGCACGTCGGGCTCGCATGGATGCCGAGCTTGCGCTCGATCGACAGGCAGCGCACGTCGTTGCGCGCACCGAGGGAGCCGTCGGCGTTCAGCAGCACCTTCGGCACGATGAACAGCGAGATGCCCCTCACCCCGGGAGGCGCGCCTTCGATGCGCCCGAGCACCATGTGCAGGGTGTTGGCGGTGAGATCGTGATCGCCCCAGGTGATGAAGATCTTCTGTCCGAACAGCCGGTAGTGATCGCCATCCGCAACGGCGCGCGTGCGCACCTGCCCCAGATCCGAGCCCGCCTGCGCCTCGGTGAGTACCATGGTGCCGGTCCACTCGCCGCTGACCATGCGGGGCAGGTACTGCTGCTTCTGTGCGGCCGAGCCGCACAGCTCGAGCGCGTGCACGGCGCCGTGCGTCAGCATCGGACCTAACTTGAAGGCGAGGCAGGCAGAGCCCCAGAATTCCCCCACCGCGCTCACCAGCACGCGCGGCACGCGCTGACCGCCGAACTGCGGCTCAGCGCCCAGGCCCGGCCAGCCGCCCGCCGCGAAAGCCTGGTAGGCCTCGCGAAACCCCGGTGCCGTGACCACGCCGTCCGCGGTCCAGCGGGCCCCGTGGGCGTCCCCCGGGCGGTTCAGGGGATCGAGCACGGTCTCGGCAAAGCGCGCCGCCTCCTCGAGCACCGAGCGCGCCAACTCGTCCGAATAGTCGGCGAGCAGCGCAGATGCACTCAGGCTGCCCGCGCCCAGCAGCTCCTCGAGCACGAAGCGCATTTCACGCAATGGCGCACGGTACATCGTCCCTTCCTCCGCCCGTCGTCAGACCCCCGCCCCGGACTCGTGCGCCCGCGGGTGAGCCGCGGGTGCGCGCACCGCAGCGGGGAGCGAGAGCGCCGGCACGATGTTCGCGGCCAGGAAATCCACGAACTGCTGCGCACGCGGATCGGACTCGAGCGCCGTGGGATACAAGGCATACAAGGCCGCCGCCGCCGGCACCGCCCACTCGGACAGCACCAGCTTCAGCCGCCCGGTGGCGAGTCCCTGGCGGCACAGGAACTCCGGCAGCAAACCAATGCCGAGTCCCGCGGCAGTGGCCGCGTGCAGCACCGCCGGGTCGTCGACCGCGAGTTTTGGCGTCAAGGGCACTTCGGCGCGCTGCGCGCCGCGCTCGAGCAGCAGGCGAAACTCCGGCAGCTCGGCGGCATCCGGCGTGAGCAGATCGTGGCTGCGCAGATCATCGGGGCGCGCGGGCATGCCGCGCTGCTGCAGATACGCGGGTGTCGCGCACAGCAGCGCGGGAGGCGCGCCCAACAGGCGTTGCGTGACGCTGTCGTCCGCGGGCGGACGGGTGCGGATCGCGACGTCCCAGGCACCCGCGGCCAGCTGCTGCGCATCGAGCGCCACTTCCAGCGGCACGTGCGCGAACGCCTCGAGAAACCGCGGCACCAGTGGCGCGAGCAGCACGCGCCCGTAGGTGGGATCGGCAACCACGCGCAGCGGCCTTGCCTCGGGTGACTGGAGCTTTGCGATCGCGCTGCGCGCGGCGTCGGTTTCCTCGCCGACGCGCCTGGCGTGCGGGTACAGCAGACGCCCCGCGGAAGTGAGCGAAATGCGCCGCGTGGTGCGCTCGAGCACGCGCACGCCGAGGGTCTTTTCCAGGTCGGCCACGGCGCGACTGACCGCGGCCTTCGGGACCGCCAGCGCCCGCGCGGCGGCCGAGAACCCATTGAGGTCCACCACCTTGGCCAGCATCGCCAATTGCGCCGGGGTCCAGATCAGGTTCATGGTAGCCTCAATCCCCGTTTGAGGATTTGGTATTGTTTCACCTGGGAAGCAGGCACGCCAGTACCTGGCGAACGAGTACCTGTCGCCGCAACCGGACGGGTGAGTAGAACCGGCCCGGTCTGTAAGCTGCGTGGGCCGTTCGGCGATGGGCGCACGGCGCCCCTCGCCAGCCATACGAAAGGAAACACGCATGAAAATCTCGATGCACGCGCTCTCGGTGGAGGTGTTCGCGAACATCCTGGGCAATCTTTCGCGGATCCTGGAGAAGGGACTCGCCCACGCCACGCAGCGCAAGTTCGACCCGGGCGTGCTGCTCGCCGCGCGGCTGGCGCCGGACATGTTGCCGCTGACGCGCCAGGTGCAGATCGCCTGCGACATCGCGAAGAATTCGGTCGCCCGTCTCGCCGCCCAGGAGCCGCCGCGCTTCGAGGACAACGAGACCTCCATCGAGCAGCTGCGCACCCGGATCGCGCGCGCCATCGACTATCTGAAGAGCGTGCCGGCGAGCGCGCTCGAAGGAGCGGAGACACGCGACATCAAGCTGCCCACCGGCGAGCGCACCCTGGAGTTCAAGGGACTCGCTTATCTGCAGCACTGGGCGATTCCCAACGTGTTCTTCCACGTCACGACCGCGTACGCCATCCTGCGTCACAACGGCGTGGAGCTCGGCAAGCGCGACTTCCTCGGCTCCTGAGGCGCTGCAATCAAGGGCAAATTATGACCGAGCGTCGACTGCGACCAATATGACAAATGGCGAGCGCTACGTATAAGCCGTCGCCGTTTTGCGAACAGAACGCGAAGGAAATCACGGCACCCGCGGCGCCGGGCTGCCACGCTTGCTCGAGAAAGGCGCGCTGCGAGCGTGCCCGTGCTCAGTCGCGCTGAGGAAAAGCTCCCTTGTCACAGAAAGCCACGGCACGCCCGCCCGCGAATTCACCGCCTTTCGCGGTCGTGCCCGCGGCACCGGCCGGGACCGTCACGGTACCGTCGCTGGGTCAGCAGTTACGCGACGTGTTGCCGCCGCGGCGCCTGCACTCGGTTTCCCTGTACGACCGCGACGCGAACGTGCTGTGGTTGAGCGAAGGTGCGCTCGGACCCGATGAGCACAGCGTGGTCACCGAGGCTCTCGATATCCTCGCCGCCGACCCCTCGATCCCCTGCCATGAGGTGAGTTTCGAGGATGGCCGGCACGCGCTGTTTCTGGCGGTACGCACGCCGAACGGCGCTCTCCTGGGCATCGCCATGATCCTCGCCGACTGCAAGTCGGCGGGGGACGACACCGTAGAGCGAGTGACCGCCGCTCCGGTGCGTACCATCATGCAGCGCCTCGCGGTGCTCCTGAAGCCCTCTCGCAGGTCGGGCGACACCGCCAGGATACCGGTGCTCGAACTCGCCGACGATTCGGTCACGGTGGCGGCGCCCCCCGCGCATCGCACCGGCACAGCTGCAGCCGCGCCGCCCATAGCGGCCAGGGCCATCTCGCCCGAGCAGGTGAACGACATGCTCGAGCTGGAGCTCGTGCCCGAACAGGCGGCCCTGCCCACCCGTGGGGCACGCCTGAGCGGCTCCGCGCCCGCCGCGCACACTGAATCCTCCTCGCGCCTGGCAAGGCTCCAGTTCAATGACCAGGCGCCGGCCGCGGCGCCCAAGCCGCATCGGGCGGCACGCCAGCCCGCAGCGCCCGCCATGCCGGCCGCGCCGGCGGCGCCCGCGGTGGCGACGGCCCCGGTGAGCGATGCAAACCTGATACTCGAAGTGCTGCCATTCGCGAAGCTGCGCGCGGGCGGACAAACGCGCCGCTTTCAGGTCGTGGCACACACCTCGCCGCGGGAGGCGCAGCGCGACCCTGCCGCACTGGACGCGCTGATCCTGCAGCGGCTGCTGGGGTGGCTCGCCGCGCATCGCGCGGCGTGGAACTCGCAGCCCACCAGCTTCACCTTCAACCTTTCGATCGCGACGCTCGAGGACGAGCGCTTCGTGCAGAAGATCGCCGCGGCGCTCGATGCCCATGCCATCGCCGCCGAGACGCTCGGCTTCGAGATCGCGGAGGCCGTGTGCACGCAGCGTCGTGCGCAGGTCGAGCGCTTCCTCATCCAGTGCGAGAAGCTCGGTGCCTGGGTGGCGATCGAGGACTTCTCGTTCGATTCCCAGGTGCTGCCGCTGTTGCGCTCCAAGGCCGTGCGCCTGGTGAAGATCGACCCGAAGCTCACCTCGTCCGCGCTCAAGGACAAGCTCTCCCAGGCGCTCGTGGTCGCCACCGTGCAGGCGGCGAAGGTGATGGGGATCCACTGCGCCGCCAAGCGAGTCGAGTCGCAGGCGGCGCTGCAATGGCTGACCGCCATCGGCTGCGACTTCGCGCAGGGTGCGGCGCTCGCACCGGCGCAGCCTCTGGAGGCGCTCGCCAACGCACCCGATCCGACGACCCGCGTCGCCGCCCTGCGCTCGACTTAGCCAAGCCTTAATAATCAACGAGTTGAGGACCGCGCCCAGCGGATGGCCCCAGCGTCGTCGGCACCTACCTGAGGCTGCGACGAAGCGAGGCGGCCGCGCGGTCACTGGGGACGCCGGCAAGCTGCCGGATGCCCTAAGCTTGACGGCGCCTGCGCGCGCTCGAGGCGGCGCGCAGCCGCAATGATGAAAATACCGACGCTCGAGCAATTCCGCACCAACCGCAACGTGCTGTTCTGGAGCCTGCACGCGGCGGGCTGGGCGGCGTACTTCGTCACCCAGTACTTCGGCGCGCTGCTGTACGAGAAGCCCTCGAGCTACGCGCGCGTGATCGCGGTAGCGGCGCTGGCGGGCTTCGTGCTGTCGGCGCCGATGCGCTTCATCTACCGGCGCCTGTGGGGCCGGCCGCCGCGCCTCATGATCATCGGCGTGCTCGTGACCTGCTACATCACCGCGCTCGCGCTGCGCATCGTCATCAATCTGGCGTACAAGCAGTTCGTCGAGCCGGACTGGCAGGCGCAGAACCTGTTCGAGCTGACCATGGGCGTGCTCTCGACCACCTACCTGCTCTTGTGCTGGAGCGTGCTGTATTTCGGCATCAAGTTCTACGAGTCGCAGCGCAGGCAGGAGCAGGCGATGCTCAAGGCGGTGGCGCTGGCCCAGGAGGCGCAGCTCAAAATGCTGCGCTACCAGTTGAATCCGCACTTCCTGTTCAACACGCTGAACGCCATCTCCACCCTCATCCTCGACAACCAGAACCGCAAGGCGAACCACGCCGTGACGCGCCTGTCGGAGTTCCTGCGCTACACCCTCGACCAGGACCCGATGAAGAAGGTCACCCTGCGCCAGGAAATCGAGGCGCTGGATCTGTACCTGGGCACCGAGCGGCTGCGCTTCGGCGAGCGGCTGCGGCTCGAGTACGCGATCGAGGAGCCGGCGCTCAACGCCCTGGTGCCGAGCCTGCTGCTGCAGCCGTTGCTGGAAAACTCGCTGAAGTACGCGGTGTCCGCGCGCGAGCAGGGGGGGCTGGTGCGCATCGAGGGGCGCACCCGCGAGGGGCTGCTGGAGCTGTCGGTCATCGATGACGGCCCGGGTCTGCGCGAGGGCGCCGCCGGCCCCGGTGAACGACGCGGTGTGGGCCTGCGCAACACCCGCGAGCGCCTGGCGGTGCTGTACGGGGAGAACTGCCGCTTCGCGGTGCTGAACTCCCGGCCGGGCCTGCGGGTGGATATGGCGCTGCCGCTCGAGACTGCCGGTGCGGGCGCCGAGGCGCAGCGGCAGGCGCTGCAGCCGGGCGTTGCGCGCGGGGCGCACGCATGAAAGTCCGCACCATCATCGTGGATGACGAGGGACTGTCACGGCGCGGGGTCGAGCTGCGCCTGCGCACGGCGCCCGATTTCGAGATTCTCGCGCAGTGCGCCAGCGGCCGCGAGGCACTCGCGGCCATCCAGCAGTACAAGCCAGACCTGGTGTTCCTGGACATCCAGATGCCCGGAATGTCGGGATTTGAAGTGCTGGCCCACCTGCCGCAGGAGTCTCTGCCGGTGGTGGTGTTCGTTACCGCTTACGACCAGTACGCCATACGGGCGTTCGAGGCGCGTGCGGTCGACTACCTGCTCAAGCCGATAGACGATGCGCGCTTCGCCGCGACGCTCACGCGGGTGCGCGAGCACGTGCGTGCCCGGACCGCCGCTGATCAACGCGACCGACTGCTGCAGATCATCGCCGAGATCACCGGCTGCGGGGAGCTGGCACTCGATGAGTTACTCGAACGCGGCCGCCAGGCGATCGACGGGCGGCACCCCGAGGTGCTGCCGATCCGGCAGGGACGCGAGACGGTGCGCGTGCCCGTGGCATCGATCGAGTGGATCGACGCCGCCGGGGACTACATGTGCATCCATGCCGCCGGCGACACCCACATCCTGCGCGGCACGATGAAGGAGCTCGAGGAGATCCTGGATCCGAAGCTCTTCCAGCGCGTGCACCGCTCGACCATCGTCAACCTGCGCCTGGTGAGGAGCCTTCGTGCCCACATGAACGGCGAGTACTTCCTCACCCTCGAGGGCGGCCACGAGCTCAAGCTCTCGCGCAGCTACCGGGACAAGATCGAGTATTTCCTCAGCGGCTCCGCGAGCTGAAGAGCTGTGACGCAGTTCGCACTGCCGCGGCCTCACCGCGATAAATGAGACCTGCGTCACGAACTGGAAGGGGGCGCTCCCGATCTGTGAGCCATCGCGAGGCCGGGCCGCCCACTCGTTGCTTAGATGCGTGCGTATGGAAGCCGCGCCCCGCCCCTCGCCAGAGCTGCTCGTGGACCTGCCCGTCGAGGAGCCCCTGGATGGCCCTGCCGTGCCCAGGGGGGAGCCCCCGACGCTAGCCTCCGCGGCACCGGTACCTGCCCCGGCCCCGGCGGCGACGCAACCCAAGGACCCGGAACAGACGGACCTGCATTTCATGGACCCCGAGCTGTTCCTGGCACCCGATGACCCCTCGGGGGCCCGCCCGATGGCCCCCCCGGCGGCGCCACCCCTTGAGCAACCGGGTGCTGAACTCGAGCTGCAGGACCCGATCGTGGACGAGCTGCTGATCTCCCCGATCCCGCCGCCACCCCCGGCGCCACGTGCCGCTGCAGCCCCACCGGTGATCCTGACCGGGACACGGCCGGCAGTGGCTGCGCCGCCAGAGGCGGGATCCGTCCGTGGCGCGCCCAGGCCCGCCTCGAACGACGCGCAGGCGGGTACCTCGACGCGCGTGCCGATCGCGAAGACCGCCGCCCTGTCTGCGGCCGCCGCCAAGCTCGCCGCGGCGAGTGTGGCCCATCAGCAGAGATCCGTCGTGCCGGCCGCGCGTCCTGCCCCGCCCGGCACTGCGGCCGCGCCACCCAAACCCGCGCCTGCCGTGCAGGCGCCCCGGGTCGCGGCACCGAGCCTGGCCAGTTGGGCAAGCGCCCGGGCCGCCGCCACGCCGAGGCCCGCCCCGGCCCCGGTGGCACCGCCAGCCGCAGCACCGGCCGTACCATCCACCATACCCTCCAGAAGTGCGACCCTCAGAGCCGTCGTGCCGGCTCCGGCACCGCCCGCCCCCGTGCAGCCCGCGGTGGCACCGACAGCGGCGGCCGCAGTGCCTGCGCCCATGGATCGGGACTTCATCGCCCGCAACCAGGTGATCGAGCGCTATCTGTCGGGACGGCTGCCGCTCAAGGGCGCCACCGATTTCGAGCGTTTCTGTCACCAGCATCCCGAGCTCCTGGACGAGATCGGTCTCACCGACCGAGTGCACGCAGGGGTGCGGCTGCTCGAGGCGAGTGGCAAGCCCGAGCCGTGGCAGGAGGCGGCGCGGCCGGTGTGGCAGAGACCGCAGCTGATCCCCGGGCTCGCAGCCGCGGTGCTGGTCCTCGGCGCGGCGCTCGCCATCGTCGCCGGCGGCAGCTCCGCCAAGAGTCATCGGATCACCGCTCTGCAGAAACAGGCGTTCGAACGGGCCCTCGATCCGGCGACCAGCACGCGCGAGATTCGCCTCCTGCCGAGCCGCTCGGGGGCATCCAACACGCCCGCGATCTCCATCGGCGGCGGCAGCACGCAGCTGGCGGACTTCAAGATCGACGAGTCACGCTCGCCGTATCACTCTTTCCGCGTGACCATCGATCGCATCGATCAGGGGCGCGTGGGCGTGATCACGAACCTGGCGAAAGACTCCAACGGTCATCTGCGCATCGCGCTGAACAGCTCTGCGCTGGGTCCGGGCAACTACCAGCTGACGATCGAAGGGCTCAACTGGCACGGCGATCCGGAGCCGGACTCCTGGATCACGATCGGCGTGCAGCGCTAGAGGATAGAGTCGGGACTTGCAGCTCAGCCTCCGCCTGCGGCGCAGGCTCCCATCCGGAAATCCCCTACGACGGAACGCGGTTTTCAGCGAGGCGGAAATCGGGCCTTCACCGTCGTGGCGGGCATTTGGCAGCCGCTATCCTATCCTGGAGGTCGTATCCGCAGACGACGATTAGGCAGGACCCGATCATGGACCACGCGGTGGCCCCAGCCCCCTTGAGTGCCCAAGATGCGTTGCGCGCTCGGAACGGAGAACTCGCAAGCCATCTGCGAGCAGCTGCAATGGAAGGCGACGAGCAGCGTCTCACGTGCGCCTTGTCAGAGCTGCTGCGTTTCAAACGTCTAACCTCGGAACGGAAAATCGCGCTGCACGCGCTCACGCAACTCATCGACTCATTGCGGTGCGTCGCAATGACCGACGAACTGACCGGTGTGCACAACCGGCGCGGCTTCCTGCAGATCGGCGCGCGCTTGCTCGATGTTGCGAGGCGGGATCTGCGGTCCGCCTATCTCGTCTACTTCGATCTGAACAATCTGAAGCAGGTCAATGACACCGCGGGTCACGCCGCCGGAGACGTCCTGATCCGGGCAACGGGCAATTTTCTGCGCGAGCTGTTTCCAAGCCATGGGGTCTACGAGGTTCTGGGAAGGCTGGGCGGCGATGAGTTTGCGGCTCTGACGACGGACATGAACTGCCCTTCGCGCAGCGAAATCGTGCTGCGCGCCCGCATGCCTCGAGCTCGATTTTCCGAGCTTCCTCCCCTGTCGCTGAGCGTGGGACTCGCGTATTTCAATCCGCTGCTTCCGATAGGCATCAACGAGCTGCTGGAGACCGCCGAGCAAGCCATGTACCAGCACAAGCGGGTAACCCCAAATCGCATCGTCCGGGCTGACCCCTATCCGGGGCTGGCCCGATGTTATCCGGCCAAGGCGGCGGACGCGGTAAGGTCTGAGAGTTAGTCGCGCTCACCCCCCGTGCTCGTGCTCGACGACGTCGCTGGGTAGCGGCGGCGCGCTGGTCGGCGGCTCGCGAACGCGAGTCGCCTGCTCGAACGCGTACGCGTAGCCGATCAGCCTCGACTCACTGAACGGCGGTCCTGAGAAGGTTACGCCGTACGGGGCGGGCTCGGCGTTAAAGCCTGCCGGGAACGGTGTCGGCGGCATCAACGGCCGCGGCGGCACCGCGGGATTTGCAATGAAACCACCGGGAACCACGATGCTCGGATAACCGGCGCGCGCCGCGATAGCAGCCCCGCGGTTCGCAGGGAACAGGACCGCATCGTACGTCTGGTACATCACATCGAGACCTTTCGTCCGCGCCAGGTCGAGATCCCTCGCCCGGTCCGCGTGATACCGAGCGGTGTCGCTGCTGCCAGCGCCAGTGTCCAGGGCCTGGGCGGCCAACAGGATATCTTGCCCGTACTTCAGCCCGACCTTTTCGCCCCCGGCGACGAATGCGTTGTTGAACGCGATGACGTCGGCGAGGCTACTGACCACGGTCTGACCATCCACGGCGATCCCCGGACCAAAATCCGCCAGGTATGCGTTCAAGTCGCGCTTGAAGCCGTACGCCAGCACTGTCGAGCAGGTGACCGGGAACGGGGGATTGGCCACGCACGTGCCGACGTTGTTCAGCTCCTGCGCGTCCGGTATGTCCGCCGGGTCATCGACGATCGCGCCCTGAGCGCGCAGCACCGCAATCGCGTCGTTCATCACCGTCTGAATCTCGGCGCTGATCACGTTCTGGCCCGAGGCGTTGGTCCAGTACCGCAGGTGAGGTACCGCGATCCGGGCGCCTTTCAGAGCGTCCTTCTTGAGGAACGGAGTGTAGTCTTTGAGGCACTTGCCTGGCGTCAGGCACGCGATCGTGGCGGGATCGCCTGGGTCGTACCCGGCCAGAACGCTCAGCAGCTTTGCCGCGTCGGTCACGGTGCGCGCTATCGGGCCCGCGGTGTCCTGGTCGGCGGTGATCGGCACGATCCCCGTCCGGCTGACCAGCCCGACGGTAGGTTTGATGCCGACCAGCAGGTTTGCACTCGACGGGCTGAGGATCGAGCCGGAGGTCTCCGTACCGACCCCGACCGCCGCAAGATTGGCGCTGACGGCGATGCCGGGGCCAGAGCTCGATCCACCGGTGTCGAGCGCCGGACGCCCGTCGTCCCTTCGGGTCAACCGGATGCCGTCATCGATTACATCCGGGCGCGGGTCGGGGCGCGGATCGAACGGGTTGAACCCATAGCCGACGCGGGCGATGTCGCCGCCCTCTTCAAACAGCTCGAACCGGAGCTGAGAGCTGTAGCCGCTCGGGTTCGCGAGCGCGAAGAAGTTCGCGAACTCGGTCAGTGTCCCCTTGCCGAGGATGATTGCGCCGGCGCCCTGCAGCTTCTTCGCGATGAACGCGTCTTTCGAGGGAATGGATTCGCCGAGGGCTATGGAGCCCGCTGTCGTCGGCATGCCGGCCGTGGCAATGTTGTCCTTCAGGATGACCGGCACGCCGTACAACGGTAACGACTCGTGACTGACGCCGTCGTTGTCGGACTTGCGCATCAACTCGCGCGCCGCGTCGGCGGCGTGCGGATTGAGGTACATGTAGCCATTCAGGTGCGGCCCCGCCCGGTCGAACGCCGCGATGCGCGCCTGATACATCCTGACCAGCTGCTCTGGCGTCAAGAGTCCGGAGCGATAGGCCTGCTGGATGTCGGCGATGGTCGTCTCAACGAGCTCGAACCTCTCCTGCTCACCTTCGAAACGGTTATCGCCCTGCGCACTCGCCGCAAGCGCCAGCGAAATCACCGGCAGCATGCGCGTCATGTAACAAGACAGACGGTTCATACGCGCACTCCGGCTTACTCATCAAAAAACGCCGGGCATGGATTGAACGCCAGAGTATTGTGGAAATTCTCGTAGATGTATTTCGGCTGGCCATTCGCGGCGGGGTAGAAAACCGCCTGAATGGGCCCGTACTCTGCCGTGGAGGTTCCTCCAAAGTTTTGCTGCGTTCCGGCGATATTCGGACCGCCCAGCTGCCAGAGGCACCGGCCCGCATCGTGCCGCGTGGTGTAGATCGGGTAGAAGGCTGCTCCCACGGGCGGATTCACACAGCCGGTCCCGGGGCTTGGATCCGCGGGATTGGACAGGTGCCGTTGGCACGGGGGATTCGTCGCGCCCTCGATACGCGGCAAGTCGGCCTCGAAGGCGATGCGACTGTAATTCTGCTTGCCCCCTTCCCCCCCGAAGAACAGGGGGCTCGAGAACATCACCGGCTGCGCATGGTAGAGCGCGTCGCGATCTGGGTTCGTGAACGAGCCGGGCCAAGTGTCATTGCGGTACGGAACGCCGTCGAAATCCGCGTCAGAAGCGAAGCAGCCCCCGATCGGAACAAATCCAAAGAGAGCCGCCGTTGCGGCACTGACGCAGCGATTGTCATCGAGTCCCGGCGGATCATTCGCGGCAGTGGAAGTGCACACGCCATTGCTATCCACCGAGCTGCAGTACTCGAAGTGCCCGATCTCATCCGAGAAGGAGACGTTGTACGTATGCGCTGCCCCCGGCACGCGGGTGTGCTCGCTCGACGTGGCGTACGCGGGATGAAAATCATGCGGGAGATTGTGGGTGGTGAAAGCGCAGTCTTTTCCGTCGGGATCCCACTTCACCTGCGCAAACCCATTGGCGGCGCTCGCCACCATGTAACCACTCTGGCCGGTGGTGAGATCCCGGACTGTGACCTCAAACCCCTGCACCGTATCGCGAAGCGTCACGATCAGCTCGTCACCGGGATTCATGAAGAGAGTATTGGCATTGGTCGATACAAAGGGTCCGAGCGGGCTCGGTGAGCCGGCCGGGAATGGGGTCCCATCCCTCTGGATGAAGGCAAAATTGACGTATGGGGTGCCGACCGCGCCAAGGCAGGTCGGGTTGTTGTTCCGACCTGTGTTCGCGTTATCCTGAAACGTGTCGATGTTCAGCGCCGCGGTCCATTGCGTCGGGCTGTTGCCAAAGAACCAGGCCGGTGGGTAGAACTGCATCTCCATGAATGCCGTGCCGGGGTGCCGGCCGATGTAGTCGGCCCGGGTCGGGTCCGGGCTGTCATAGATGTTGCTGTCGCTATCGGGCTTGCACGGAATGTTCGGCCCGGCGCTGGGTGATCCCCCCGGATTGGGATCGCCTTGATCGTCGCATATCGCCATCCCGAACCAGAACGCCGGGTGCAGCTGAAAGTTCCAGGTCCCTCCATTGCCATGCTGCTTGGGCAGTAGCGGCGGGTCCTTCGGGAGTCTCAGCCTATAGACATTGGAGTTACCAGAGCCGGGCGCGTCGGAGTAAAACAGCAGGGCAGGCTCGTCATGGCCCACGTAATAACCTTCGGCAGCGCCGGGATTCTCGAGTTGCTCCGCACACAGGATTCCACCTGGTTCGTCGCACTGAAACAATTCCGGGTGTGGAGGCGAAGCCTGCGCGAGAGGATTGCTCAACACCAGGAGTCCCGCAGACAGCAGAGTCCGCCACGACCATATCTGAGTACCCATGAACGGAACCTCCCTTCCTTGGGCGTAGACGTTGTTGGTGTTACGCAGGACCAAGGTCCCGTCCAATGCTTCCCATCGTTCCGTCAGCACTGAAGCTGCGGATTGTGCGCTCGTGTCTTGACTTTGCAACCAGCAATGCGGCGGTGGGAACGCCGGATTGGAGTTAGGGTACGGCCCAAGCTTGTGCTTGCTCTAGGCCCGCAGCGTGGTGAGCGGCGGCTGATTCACGACGCTGCGCGTGGCGAGCCAGCCACCGGCCGCCACCAGCAGCGCACCGCCCACGACTCCCTCCACCCACGGCATGAGCTCGAACGCATACCGCAGGTCGAGCCACTGCGTGGTGAGGAAATAGGCGCCGACGGATGCGCCCACCGCCGCGAGCAGCCCCGAGAGGCTCCCGAGCGTTGCGAACTCCGCGAGCACCCCCTGCACCACGGTGCCGCGGCTCGCCCCCAGGGTGCGCAACATGGCGCTCTCGTAACGGCGCTCGTCGCGGCTGGACTGCACCGCCGCCAACAGCACCGTCAGTCCCGCGAACAGCGTGAACACGAACACGCTCTGAACCGCGAGCGCTGCCTTGTCGAGCACCCCACGCACCTGCGTGAGCAGCTCGTCGATGTCGAATATCGAGACGCTGGGAAAGCGCCGCGCCAGCTGCGCGAGCGAACGGGCGCTGCCGGGGGTGAAATAGGCGCTCGTCATGTAGGTACCCGCGGCGCCTTCCAGCACGCCTGGCGGAAACACGATGAAGAAATTCGGCTGAAAGGTGTCCCACTTCACCTTGCGGATGCTCGCGACCGTGACCTCGAGCGCCTCGCCGGCGATGTCGAAGGAGAGGCGATCACCGACCTGCACGCCGAGGGATTCCTGGAATTCAGTGGCCAGGGACACCAGCGGTTTGCCGAAATCGGCCGCCGTCCACCAGCGGCCGGCGATGATACGGTTGTCCGCTCCCAGCTCGGACGCCCAGGTGAGGTTCTGCTCGCGGGTCGCGAAGGTGTCCTCGCCGTTGCGCGCCGCGCGCAGGCTCTCGACGGCGTAGCCATTGATGCGGGTCAGGCGCCCGCGGATCATCGGCAGCACGCGGGTGGTGCGCGCGCCCTGCGCCTGCAGAGCGAGCACGAAATCCGCGCGCACCGCCGGCGGAATGTTGATGAAGAAGTAGTTGGGAAGATTCGGCGGCAGCGTACGTTGCCAGTCGCCGTTCACATCGTCACGCAGGATCCCCAGCAGCAGCAGCACCATGATGCCGGTGCCGAAGGCGACCAGCTGCACGACGCTCTCGGTGCGGCGCCGGCTCAAGTTCGCGACTCCGAAGCGCCACGCGACGCCGACGCGACCGCGCAGGCGGCCGGCGAGATACACCAGCAGCACCCCGGCGAGCGTCAGCACCAGCACGAAGGCCGCGAGCCCAGCGGTGAAGTACGCGAACAGCTTCGTGTCCGGCACCACCCAGTAGATGAGCAGCAGCACCACGGCTATCGCCGGACCGAACGCCAGCAGCACGAGCGGCGGCGGCGGGCCGACGTCGCGGCGCAGTACCCGCAGCGCCGGCACGCGCGACAGCTGCAGCAGCGGCGGCAGTGCGAACCCCGCCAGCACCGCGATCGCGGTCACGAAGCCCATGGCGAGCGGGGTGAGACTCGCCGCCGGCAGATCGGTGACCGCCAGCAGCCCGCGGATGGTGCGCAGCAGCCACTCCTGGGCGAGGAACCCGAGCGCCGCGCCCGCCACGGCCGCGAGCAGCGCGAGCGCCAGCAGCTGCAGCACCGACATCGCGAGCGTAAAGGCACGCGTCGCGCCGAGGGTCTTGAGGAGGGCCACGGTATCCAGGTGTCGGTGCACATAGCGGCGCGCTGCCATCGCCACCGCGATCGCGCACAGCAGCACGCTCACCAGGCTCGCAAGGCTCAGGAAGCGCCCGGCGCGCTCTACGGCGTTGCGGATCTGCGGGCTCGCTTCGGTGATGTCGCGCAGGCGCTCACCCGGACCCTTGTGGGTGATGAGCCAGGCCTTGAAGGCGTCGATACGCGTGCGCTCGCCGGCGAACAGCGCGCCGTAGCTCACGCGGCTGCCGGGCTGGATCAGGTGCGTGGCCGGCAGGTCCGCAGCGTTCATGATGAGGTTCGGCGCCAGCTCGGCAAAGGTGCCGCCCTGGTCGGGCCGGGCGATCAGCACCCGGGTCACGCGCAGGCTCGCCGCTCCGATCGAGAGTTGCGAGCCCACGTGCCCGCCGACCGCCGCGAGCAGCTTCGAGTCCGGCCACGCCTCGCCCGCAGCGGGAATGCCTGTTGCGGGTGAGCCTCTCGCGAAGGGTTCGCCGGCGACCAACACGCGGCCGCGCAACGGATAGCCCGCGCTCACCGCCGCCACGTTGGTCAGCTGGCTCGCCTCGCCATTGAACACCACCGAGAGCAGATTGGTGCTGCGCGCGGAGCGCAGCCCGCGGCGCGCGGCTTCTGCGAAGTACGCCTCGGCGAGCGGTTGCGGTGAACCGAGGCGGATGTCCGCCGCCAGCACCGCGCTCGCCTGCAGGGCAACCGCGGCGCTGATGCGGCTGACCAGAAAGCCGACGCCGGTGAGGGCGGAGACCGCCACGGTGAGCGCGAGCAGCAGCACGCCCAGCTCGCCCGCGCGCCACTCGCGCGCCAGCGTACGCAGCGCGAGCCGCAGCGCTTTCACAGCACCCGCCCCGCTTCCATCTGCACCATGCGAGCGCAGCGTGCGGCGAGCTCGCGATCGTGCGTGACCAGGACCAGCGTCGTGTGGGCGTTGGCATTGAGCTCGAACAGCAGCTCGCCGACCCGCGCGCCCGTGACGGTGTCGAGGTTGCCGGTCGGCTCGTCCGCGAACAGCACCGCCGGCTGGGTCACGAACGCCCGGGCAAGCGCCACGCGTTGCTGCTCCCCGCCGGAGAGCTGCCGCGGATAGTGGCCGGTGCGCTCCCTGAGGCCGACGCGGCTCAGAGTCTCTGCAGCAGCACGCCGTGCATCGCCCCGTCCCGCCAGCTCCAGCGGCAACATCACGTTCTCGAGCGCGGTGAGCGCGGGGATCAGGTGGAAGGACTGAAACACGAACCCGACGCGCTGCGCCCGCAGCCGCGCCCGGCCATCCTCATCGAGCTGCGTCAGATCATGCCCCTCGAGCAGCACGCGCCCGCGGGTCGGCACATCGAGTCCCGCCAGCAGCGCCAGCAGGGTCGATTTACCCGCGCCCGAGGGTCCGGTCACGGCGACCGACTCGCCCCCCAGGATATCGAGCGACACCTCATCGACAATGGTCAGCGAACCTTCCGGACTGCTAACCTGCTTGCAGAGGTTTTCTGCCTGGAGGACGCGGTTGCGGATCATCGGCGCCTGGGCGCTGGGCTTGGGGTTGGTGTTCATCGCGCTCCAGAACGCGGTGGCCTCCGACCACACGATCCTTGTGCTGGGCGACAGCCTGAGCGCCGCACTCGGAATCCGGCCGGAGCAGGGTTGGGTTGCGCTGCTCGCGCAGCGACTTCAGACACAAGGGTACGGGTACCAGATCGTCAACGCCAGCGTGAGCGGCGAGACCACCAGCGGCGGCCTGGAGCGCCTGCCGCGGGCGCTGCAGCTGCACCAGCCGGAAACCGTCATCCTGGAGCTGGGCGCCAACGACGGGCTGCGCGGGCTGCCGGTGAGCGAGACCCGTGAGAATCTGGCGCGCATGGTGCGCCTGGCGCAGGCGGCTGGTGCCCGGGTGCTGCTGGTCGGCATGCGCATTCCACCCAACTACGGGCCGCGCTACACGGAACAGTTCGCGCGCGTGTTCCCGGAGCTGGCAAACCAATATCATCTGCCACTGGTGCCGTTCCTGCTGGAGAAGGTGGCCCTCGATCCGACGCGCATGCAGGCGGACGGCATGCACCCCAACGCCCAGGGCGAGCCACCGGTTCTCGAGACACTCTGGCCGTACCTGAAGCCACTCCTCAAGAAGAATCCTCAAAACGGGGGACGTTGATGGACAGAATCTGGCTGAAGTCGTATCCGCCGCACGTGCCCGCGGAAGTCGACCCCGCGCAGCTGCGCTCGCTCAGGCAGCTGCTGGAGGAAACCTGCGCCAAACACGCCGAGCGCGTGGCCTTCATCCAGATGGGTGCACAACTCACCTACCGGCAGCTCGATGAGCTCACGCGGGCCTTCGCCGCGTGGCTGCAGCAGCAGGGGTTCAGCAAGGGTGATCGCCTCGCCATCATGCTGCCCAATACGCTGCAGTATCCGATCGCGATGTTCGGGGCGCTGCGCGCCGGCCTGATCGTGGTCAACACCAATCCGCTGTACACCGCGCCGGAGTTGCTCCACCAGCTCTCCGACTCCGGGGCCACGGTGATCCTGGTGCTGGAGAATTTCGCACACGTACTGCAGAAAGTGCTGCCCGGCACCCAGGTGAAGCGGGTGCTGGTGACCGCCGTGGGCGATTTCCTCGGGTTCCCCAAGTCACTGATCGTGAATTACGTGGTGCGCCGCGTGCGCCGGCAGGTGCCGCGCTGGAACATCCCCGGTGCCACTTCGTTCAAGGCGGCCGTCACGGTCGGACTGGGGCAGCCGCTCGCACCGCTCGAGGTCGGCCCCGACGATCTGGCCTTCCTGCAGTACACCGGCGGCACGACCGGAGTGGCCAAGGGTGCGATGCTGTCACACGGCAACGTGAGCACCAACGTGCTGCAGGCAGAAGCGTGGCTCGGGAAGCGCTTCCGGGAGCCCGCGGTGCTGATCACGGCGATCCCCCTGTACCACATATTCGCGCTGTCGGCGAACTGCATGCTGTTCGCACGCCTCGGCTGGAAGAACGTGCTGATCATCAATCCGCGCGACCTGCCGGCGTTCATCGTCGAGATGCGCAGGTATCCCTGCACCTTCATCAGCGGCGTCAACACACTGTTCAATGCGCTGCTGCATGCGCCGGGGTTCGACAAGCTCGATTTCAGCCGGTTGAAGGTCACACTCGGCGGCGGTATGGCCGTGCAGGCTACCGTCGCGCAACGCTGGAAGGAGGTGACCGGCAACACGCTGACACAGGCGTGGGGTCTCACCGAGACCTCCCCGGCCGCGTGCATCAATCCTCCGGACGAGCCGTTCAACGGCTCGATCGGCCTGCCGATCTCCTCGACCGAGATCGCCATCAAGGATGACGCCGGCAACGACCTCGCGCTGGGCCAGGCCGGCGAGATCTGCGTGCGCGGCCCTCAGGTAATGCGCGGCTACTGGAATCGCGCCGATGAGACCGCCAAGGTGATGCTGCCGGGAGGCTGGCTGCGCACCGGTGACGTCGGCCGCATCGACGCGCGCGGGTTCGTATACATCGAGGATCGCAAGAAGGACATGATCCTGGTGTCGGGCTTCAACGTCTATCCGAACGAAGTGGAAGCCGTCGCCGTCACACACCCCGGAGTCCTCGAAGCCGCCGCGGTGGCGCAGCCCGACGAGCACTCCGGCGAAGTCGTGGCGCTGTTCGTAGTGCGCAAGGACCCGTCGCTTACCGAAAAGGACCTCATCGACTACTGCCGCCAATCACTCTCGGCATACAAGGTGCCAAAGCACGTGTATTTCAGAGCCGAGCTGCCAAAAACTAACGTGGGGAAGATCCTGAGGAAGGCGTTGAGAGAAGAACTGGCCAAGGTCTAGATTGACGCACGGGGTGCAGCCAGCGTTGCTTTGACGCGATGTACGCGTAGGCATGAATACCGGCTCGCACCGTTCCGTTTGCGCCCCTTCTCGGAGACCGTCGGGCGCGCCTTGACTCGAGCCAGTCGTTAACGGTTCTCAATAGTGTTCGGCCCTGAATCTGCGTAAACCTCTGGAAGGCCGCGATATGCTTACGCGGAAGATCAGGCACTTCCGCGATGCGCTCGATTAGCGGCTCCAAGTTTCGGCGTCTATTCACATTTTGCCCGACAGTCTCCAAGAGGGTCGAAAGGGATCTCGCCGCATACTGCAGCACAAGAGGATCGCGCGCAGATATCACAGCGACGTCGCTCGACGGTTTGTATAGATTCCCTCCGCAAGGCACGACCAAGCGAAGAGCTCTAAGATGTCGCGCAACGTCTGCCGCATTCTTTTGCTCCCGTTGGCGACGAATCAAGGCTTCCACGCTCGGTGCCGGCCCAAGAAGACGGACCGCCCTTGGAACTGCTCTGGCATTTATATACCGGCGGTCGCGATGCCAAGCGTCTAAAACGAGAGCGGCAATCACGAGACCTCCGGACCCCGTCTGCTGTCCCGAACGCACTCTAGCCTCTGCTTGCTTGAGTGCACGCGTGCACATGGCCAAAAGTTCCGTTCCTTCAATTCCGCCCGTCAACATCAGGTCAAAAATCGCTACGAGCACGTTCGAATAATCGAGTTCAAGTCGCTTCGACAACCTGGCAGCCATGTTGAGCCCTCTGCTCCAATGCTTAGTATCTAGCGTGTCCGCTACTGTCAGCTCGTGCCTTGAGTTCTCTTGCTCGGTTCTCAGCGAGCAAGACCGTTATCGTGAAAGAGTATGCCGATTTCCCTCTTCTTTTTGGCACTGTGACTTGTGTGCCCAGAGAATGACCGAGGCCATCAAGCATCGCCTTCGCGCTTGAGGCGCATCGATCACGTACGATTGCCAAGTCGACCTCAGTTTCCACGGGAAGGTTGAGTCGGTGAATCGACGAAGCCGCGCCTGACCGCGCTTTGCTCGAGGCGATTCTAATCCCGTCAACCAACGCAGGCAGTACTGGCGATAGGAATACAAAATCGTGACGTTGACCAGGATGGTGCGAAGACTGCAGCTGTACGCCATTCTGGTTTACGCTGACAGCACCGATACGTCGCAGCTCATCCAGAACTGCCCGATGGGGTACGTCGCCCCCGTGTTTCTTCACAAGGCCGGTGAAGGAAGTGCTTGAGCCAGAAATTCTCAAGCGTTTGGGGCTACCGTCCCTGTTGGCAAATTTGCGATCCGTGCGCCAGCCGCTGATAACCCTTCTTACCGGTGTTTGATCGGGGCGAACCGAATCAAACATATTCCTCGTCAGCAGCCGCTTAACGTCGGCTCGACTTAAGCCAGTCTGGGCTGCAACTCTTGAGTGATTGACCTTCCCATTCCGGAGCTTCGACATGTCCGCCGCCGCTTGTACAAAGGCGGATCGAGCGAGTTCGCAAAATCTTTTCGGCGTCATTCCGCGCGGCAAGAGCACAAAGGCAAGCTCTGTGAGCAGCTCCTGCAGAACAGAGGCACCTCGCACAGATACCAAGCTAGATTTTACGGATCGATGTCTGCTGCGCGATTGACCGGGGGCCATCTAGGCGGTGCATTCTCTCTGTCATGAGCTACTCTTCGCGTCCCTGTCCTCGAGGGCGCCCTTTCAGGCGCCTAGATCATGTTCTTCAGGTTGAAGGGAACATAGGTAGCATTTGTGGGGGGTTTATCCATAAACACCACCTTGCCACTCTATCCTGGCACGCGCTTGGCTCTCGGTCGCAGCGGCCGCTGAGAACGGCGGCCGCGGTATCTCTACTAAATTAGTAGGAAGAGGAAATCAAGAGCTGCCGCTAATACCGTTGACGGTAGTGCCGCTGCCGGTGATGGCACCGCTGCCGGTGATGGCGCCGCTACCGGTGATGGCGCCGCTACCTGTGATGGCGCCGCTACCTGTGATAGCGCCGCTACCTGTGATGGCGCCGCTACCTGTGATAGCGCCGCTACCTGTGATGGCGCCGCT